>ERZ889217.772-NODE-772-length-18176-cov-52.066056_pt1 | contig 18176 bp, 21 predicted proteins | sample MGYA00521098_ERZ889217 | MGnify/ENA primary metagenome ERZ889217 (study PRJEB32303, sample SAMEA104408613) | aquatic metagenome | biome: Brackish water; feature: Pelagic; material: water | place: Baltic Sea | collected 2014-06-10T22:04:00 | depth 2,362 m ... | reverse complement strand
GAGATTAATTTTCGTAGTGCTTGTCGGCGATGTCGAGAACTTCGTCGATAATCGCAAGACCAGCTTTGACATCTTCAACTGGTGTGTTGCACGGCGGAACAACATGCATGCGGTTGAAGTGGGTAAACGGCCAGAGACCACGCTCTTTGCAGGCTGCAGCAAGTTCGAGCATTGGTTTGGCGTCGGCGCCTGCAGCGTTGTAAGGCACATACGGCTTGCGACTGTCACGGTTTTTGACGAGTTCAATTGCCCAGAAAACGCCGAGACCACGAACATCGCCAACGCTTGGGTGCTTGGCCTTGAGTTTTTCGAGTGCTGGACCAATGACGTCTTTGCCGAGCATGCGTGCGTGTTCGACAATTTTCTCGTCTTTGAAAATGTTGATCGATGCAACCGCAGCACCACACGCAAGTGGGTGACCGCTATATGTAAGGCCACCAGGAAACATACGATCTTTGAAAGTGTCGGCAATTTTTTGACTGATCACGACACCACCGAGTGGTACGTAACCAGAGTTGACACCTTTGGCGAAGCAAATTAGGTCTGGAGTTACGTTCCAATGGTTGACGGCGAACCATTCGCCGCAACGACCAAAACCTGCCATAACTTCGTCGCACATCATGACGATGCCGTGTTTGTTGCACAAGTCTCTAACACCCTGCAAGTAACCATCTGGCGGAACCAAAATGCCGTTCGTGCCGACGACTGATTCGAGTGCAATCATCGCCACAGTATGTGGACCTTCAACCATCAACACATTTTCAAGATGCTCGAGTGCGCGCTGACACTCTTGTGCATCGCTTGTCGAATGAAAAGCCGAGCGATATGGATACGGACCCCAGAACTTGACGGCACCCGAGGCACCGGTTTCGTTCTGCCATCGGCGTGGGTCACCGGTGAGGGCAATCGCGCCCGCTGTTGAACCGTGATACGAGCGATAAGCAGTGAGAATTTTATGGCGACCAGTGTGAAGTTTTGCCATTCGTGTCGCGTATTCAGCAGCCTCAGCACCACCGTTGGTGAAGAACACCATGTTTAAATCGCCTGGTGCAAGTTCGGTGATCAATCGTGCAGCCTCGCTGCGTGCTTCGTTGGCAAATTGTGGCGCGACGGTGCAAAGTTTCGCAGCCTGCTCTTGAATTGCGGCGATCAACTTCGGGTGTTGGTGACCAATATTTAGGTTGACAAGTTGGCTTGAGAAGTCGAGATATTTTTTGCCGTTTGAGTCCCAGAAATATGAACCCTCGCCACTAACAAGGTCGATCGGGTCGAGAGTGCCTTGTGCTGACCACGAGTGAAAAACATGGGCGCGGTCGTCGAGATAGGCCTTTGAGCGGGTGGCTGATGTTGTCATTTTTCCATCCTAATTCGTGGGGGTATACAAAAAGTTAATCAGAATAAAAAAAGCCACACTCCCGAAACAATTCTCAGACAATCACGAAACAATGCTGGTCTATCTTTCTGCCTAGTCACAGCGTCGTGCACACGCCCTCGGGGTGTGGTTTGTTCATTCGTTCAGTTTCAAGAAACGGGGAGTTATGAATTCAGATGTAACAGTTCTAGGCACACAAATATCACTGCTGTGGGTGGTACTTGGCGCAGCATTGGTCATTTTCATGCAGGCGGGTTTTGCATTGGTCGAAACCGGGTTTTGCCGCGCAAAACACGCCGCACACGTGGTCAGCACGAACTTCGCAGTGTTCGGTTTGGGCTTTGTTGCGTTCTTCTTTGTCGGGTTTCCACTCGCTTTCGGCGGCTTTAGTTATGGAGCAATGGGTCTTGATAATCCGGTTGGTGAAGCACTAATCGGCTCGGGCAATTGGGTTTTTGCGTGGGGTGGTGGTTGGGCCTTGACCGGACCGAATGTCACGCCAGCACTACTTGGTTTCTTTTTATATATGACTGCGTTTATGGACACGACTGCAACGATTCCGACTGGTTCGATGGCTGAACGCTGGAGGTGGAACAGCTTCATTCAATGGGGACTTTTCTGCGGCGCAATTTATTATCCATTGATTGCCGCGTGGACATGGGGCGGCGGATGGTTGTCGAAAACTTGGGCGACGATGTCGCTTGGTGCAGGTTACGTCGACTTCGCTGGCTCAGGTGTCGTGCACATGACCGGTGGTGTCGCCGCGCTTGCTGGTGCGATGGTGCTTGGCGCACGCATTGGCAAATATTCGAGTGATGGAAAATCTCTGCCGATGCCAGGGCACCATTTGCCAATGGCGATGCTCGGTACGTTCATTCTGTTGTTCGGCTGGTTTGGTTTTAACGCGGCGTCAACACTTTCGGCGACTGATGTGCAGTTTGCAACAGTGGCGACGAACACCGCGATCTCGGGTGCGTTCGGTGCAGTGGCCTCAATGTTGTGGATCACAAAACGCACCGGAAAACCGAACCCCGCGATGATGATCAACGGCATGCTCGCAGGGCTCGTGGCGATTACGGCGCCGTGTGCGTTCGTTGCGCCGTGGGCGGCTGCAGTTATTGGTTCGATTGCCGCAGTGTTGGTGATTGAGTCAACTTATTTCATCGAAGAACGTTTGCGGATTGATGATCCATGTGGTGCGATCAGCGTGCACGGAGTTTGTGGAATGTTCGGTTTGCTTGCTGTCGGCGTGTTTGCCAACGGGTCATACGGCGCCGGATGGAACGGTTCTGACTCGCCTGGTGTCTCAGGAATCATCGACGGAAACTGGGGTCAACTTGGCGCACAGGCACTTGGTGCGGTGACGATTCTTGTTGTGAACTTTAGTTTGGCGTACGGGTTCTTCAGATTGCAGAATCGATTCACAAAAGGCGGCATTCGTTCAAGTGCTGCCGACGAAATTGCCGGTCTCGATAGCGAGATGGGTGTTTCGGCTTACACCGAATTCGAACTCATTCGCCACAACGGCTCGTAACTAGTTCAAACGAATTAGATGCAGGTGTTGCGGAGAGTGCCGAGATCTTGGATAGTGGTCTCGACGATCTCGCCGGTGCGTAAAAACCTTTGTGGTGTTCGGCCCGCGCCGACACCCGAAGGTGTGCCGGTGTAAATCACGTCGCCAGAAAATAGTTCGCAGATACCGGACAAATACGCGATGATGTCGGGAATCTCGAAGATCATGTCATCTGTTTGAGTGTGTTGCATTACTTCGCCCGAAACACGACACGTCATTTCGAGATTGCCACGAGTAGCAAGAGTTGCAGCGTCTGTGATGTAAGGCCCGATAGCAGTGAAACCGGCGCGACTCTTGCCCAAACTGAATTGCGGCGGGGTATTGGCGTATTGCAGTGCACGATCTGAGAAGTCTTGACCGACACAAAGGCCTGCAACATGCGACCATGCATCGGCGACCGAAATATTGCGGCCGCCTGTGCCGACAATGGCCACGAGTTCGGCTTCGTAGTCGCATTTTTCTCCGACAAGTTTGATCTGCCCGTGCGGACGATTGAGCGAACTCGGAAACTTGGTAAACACAAGCGGTTCTTTGGGCAGACCGTGATTCATCTCGGCAGCATGGGCTTTGTAATTGACGCCGACAGCAAAAATTTGTCGGGGTCGTGGCACTGGGCAGTCGAGTTTGTCGAAGTCGAGGGCAATCAAGTCGGTTGCTTTAGCCGAAGTGAGCGACTTGGCAAGACTGCAGACTTCAGACCATCGGTTGATACACGCCATCGGGTCGCTCGGCAATTTGCCGCCCGAGAACTTTTCGATGTCGATATAACTGTCGAGTGATTCGGCGATCAAGACACTGCGACCATCCACGCACCCAAAACGCGCAGCAGACATTTTTAAACTCTGTTGCGAGCGATTCGACGCTGTAGTTCGGCTTGTCGTTTTTCTTCGCGCTCTTTTTCTTGGCGCTCGCGGCGAAGTCGGCGCTTTTCGGCATCGACTGGAGCATCTTTGCGTGCTTGCGCAGCGACTGCAGAAGCGCTTGCCGAATTCGACGAGTTTTCAGACTTTGGAATCATGAATCTTTCGTCTGTGGCGACGAGTTGTTTAAAGCCGTTAAGACTGGCCGAATATTGAATTGCCATGAGGCGTGTTGCGTCAAGACCGAATTTTTCGATCGCGCCTGGAAGCGTTGATTTCAAGTGTTCAACATTCGGGTCATCAGCGGCGGTGCCGAGTTCTTCGATGCAATGTTCGGTGCAAGGTTCACTCAACAAAACACCGACGTTGATAAACGATTTGCGGGATGTAAAGCCTGCGCGAATTTTGGCGCCGAGCCCGTCTTTGGTGCTAAGTGCGCCGGCCGGTAGGCCAGCGACTTTCGCAAATGGATCGCGCAATTTTTCGGGAAGGCTGATTGCCAATTCGGCAAGCGAGTCGTCGGAGATTGTTGCTAAGACTGCCGCATAGCGACGGTCGATAAGGATCTGTTCTTTTGATGTTGACACGCCCCGAAACTATATCGGGGGCGAACGCATACGTCACCGACTTCTGGTGATCTACCTAACTATTGAGACGAAACATTCGCATCGAACAAGCGACGCGAATGAACTGCGCGTTAAGCGCGGGGCTCAGATAGCGCGGACGTTGTTGGCTTCGGTGCCCTTGCGACCTTGGCCGAGTTCAAACTCGACTTCTTGGCCTGCAACAAGGGTGCGACGCCCGGTGCCTTCAATGTTTGAGAAGTGAACGAAAATATCTGGTTCTCCATCAGAGCGCGAGATAAATCCGTAACCCTTTTCGTCATTGAAAAATTTCACGGTACCGGTTGGCATAGCTTGTACTTCTTTCTTGATATTTGTATTGCACTTCCATGATCGAAAGCGCTGTGTCAAGGGTAGCAAGGCATAGGGGTGTTTCCTAATTTTTGTTGAGATATTACGAAGTTACAAGTGCCTGAAACTCGCGGATTCGCATTTGATGTGAGGATGATGTCGTTACATCGGGCAAAGTGCCGACAGCGCCTGTATTTGAGCGCCAAGTTATCTTCCAGACAATTGACAAGGTTGCCGAGAACAAGCCAGATCTATCGACTGCTGATGAGTGTCTATACGTATACATACACGGAGATGGTGCGTAGTCGCCAATGATTGGGCTCCATCGCAAGCCGGGACCAACGCAAGATCTTTTGCCACTACCGAAGTTGCCATCGCCCGGGTTGAAGACAAGTTTGTATGGCGTTGCTGTGGTCGTTGCCGTGACGGGGCCGGCCGGTGTCGGCACCCATGCAGTCACAGACTTTGGTTGCCATATAGATGCGCTCACCCAAAACCATGTGCCGATGTTGATCAAACCTTGACGCGCGGGTGGTGCGAATTCGCCAAAGGGTGCGGGTATCAAGTCGTAGGCGACGCTTGCAGCGTTGCGTGCGATTGTTTCAGAAGACACTTCGGCAATCCAGTGATTAGTCGTGTTCTCGTTCGGACAATTTTTGTCGTAGAGACGAAACTGAATTGAGCCAACAGTTTTTTCAACTTCATCACCAAAAGTTTGATCACGACCAGAATCGCGGGGCAGCGAAGGCGACCATTCGCATTGGCTTGGCTCACCAGTGGTTTCGTTGTTGCCGATCAAGATGCCAGCGATGATTGTTCGGTCGACAACTTCGCCGAAGATATCGCGAATCAAGTTTGAATCTTCAGTGCTGGCTTTTGCAGATGTTGAGGTCGCCAATAGCGAAACAGTGATTGCAGCGAGAAATTTCAGTTTCATGTGTTGCATAAGTTTTGCGAGTAAACCTTTTTGTGAATTTGGTAGTTCGTCCAAAACCAATCATCGTTGTGCCACTGCATTGTCCAGCTCGAAAGCGACGAGGCAACTTTGTCGTCGTAGATGCCCGCACCCATGTATAAAACCACAGTGTCGTATACGCAGCCATGCACGATGGCAGTCATCGTCGTTTCGTCGTGCGAAATTGTTTCGACGTTGACTTTGCGCTCGCCGTCGCCTGGTCGAGCAACGATATTATTTGCTGCGAATTCGCGCATCATCGCAGCGAAGTCGTCGCTGAATTGCGTGCCAATGATTGTGAATTCACCGATGTTGCAGAGTCTTGGTTTGTAGCTGCAATCGCGACGCCATTTGACGAATGCCTCAAATTTTTCGGCAACGAGATCAAACGGCGCGCCTTGCGAAAGTGGCGCTGGTTTTTGCGTCATTTTTGCAGTGTCGTCAGGTTGCGCTAGCGAAGTGGTCGGTGAAAAATTAAATGTGGTGCGAGTGTTTGTGTTGCTCGCGGTTGCACATCCACAAATGATGAAGCAGCAAAGTGTAAGAAGTTGACTGAGTTTGCGAGTAGCGCGAAATTTGGTGTTCATAGACGCAGTGTTTCTTGATGTGTGCACGAGTGAGAAACTGTGCTGAAAATTACAAGATTGTGATGTTTCGTCTGTAGAGTAGATAGACCCCATTTTCAAGGATCTGTGAAATTAGATGACCCAACAGCACCCCGAACTTGCCGACGAACAGCGGTTTATTGACCACGCCTACGAATGTCTAGAGCAGACGCGAAATGATGCATGGCAGATTCGCGAAATGAACGAGGCATCGACGGGCGGCACTTTTCAGGCGCGCTACGAACGCAACGCTTTCGATGAGGTTTTAGTCGGACGATTGACGCAACTCGACTTGGGAGATGCGGCATTGGTTTTTGGACGAATTGACCGGTTAACCGAATCGCCCGAAATTTTCGAAAGTTTTCACATCGGGCGAATTGCAGTCGCCGACTCGAATCGCGAACCAGTCGTTGTCGACTGGCGCGCGCCCGTGGCTGAACCGTTTTATCGCGCGACGGGTCGAGAGTCGATGGGATTGGCGCGACGACGACACTTTGCTGTGCAGGGCCGTGAGTTGCTCGGCATTGAAGACGAACTTTTCGGCGCGGGTCACCTTGGTGTCGGTCATGATGAAGGCCTCGATGGCGAGCCAGCCTCGGCTCTGCCGAAGTTGCGTGGCTACAGCACGTTGTTAACTGTTTTGTCGCGAGGTCGAACAGGCCAACTCGGCGACATCGTGGCGACGATTCAAGCAGAACAAGATGAAATCATTCGATCGTCACAACAAGGTGTGTTGGTGGTCGAAGGCGGTCCGGGCACCGGCAAAACAGTTGTTGCACTTCACCGCGCGGCGTACTTGCTTTATACATTTAGATTTCCACTCGAAGATCAGGGTGTTTTGGTTGTCGGCCCCAATCGAGTTTTCTTGCGCTACATCGAAAGAGTTTTGCCGTCGCTGGGTGAAGCTGGCGTCGAGCAAGTTGTATTGGCCGATTTAGTTCGTGGTCACAGTTTTTCTGCGAAAGACAGCGAAGATGTCGCGCGAATCAAAGGTGATCTACGAATGGCAAGAATTGTCGCCAACAGCGTCAGAGATCGTGAACGTGCTTTGCGCAACGATGTTGAAATCGGTTTTGGTGCTGGCTATTTGCGGTTGACAAGTATCGAGTCGGCAACGATTGTTCGCGAGGCTCGTCGTCGCTTTCGTCGCCACAACGCGGCTCATCATTGGGTCGAAACAGAAGTTGTGACAGCGATGATCGCGTCAAGTCACAATCAAGAACTTGATCTTGAGTCAACTCGAGATGCGTTGCGCGACTTGAAAGAATTTCAAGCTGTCATCAATTACATGTGGCCGGTGCTGACTGCTGCAGAGTTGTTGCACGACCTTTATTCGTCAAAGGCTTTGATGCGATTGGCTGCACAAAAAGTGTGCACGACAGCAGAATACGAATCGATGTATCGCCCACGAGCGGCGAGCCTTGCTGATGCAAAATTTAGCGACGCTGATGTTGCGGTGCTTGACGAAGCGCTTGCAGTTTTGGGGCCACGTCCGCGACGTAGTGGTCGAATCAACGAAGCAGATGAAATTCGCACATATGGTCACATCGTCATTGACGAGGTGCAAGACCTCTCACCGATGCAATTGCGCATGATCTCACGGCGTTCGTTGAACGGCTCGATGACGATCGTCGGAGATATCGCACAGGCAACTTCGGCGCACGCACCGGCGTCTTGGCAAGAAGTGCTCGCACATTTGCCAAAGAAGAACCCGTCGCGAGTTATCGGGCTAACCGTTGGCTATCGAATTCCAAAACAAATTATGGATTTAGCGACCAAAGTGATGCTGGCAGCCGCACCAAATCAAGTTGCCCCCATGTCCGTGCGCGAAGGCGACCAAGCACCAAAATTTGTTGAATGCTCGGTTGGTGAATTGGTTTCTAAGTTGATCGAAGAAGCGAAAAGTCTTGTTGCAGAGTTGAGTGATGGCAACGTCGCGATTGTTTGCCCCGATGAGATGACCGAAGACATTTGTCGAGCACTCGACAAAGCAAAAGTTGTTTATGGTCGCGCGGGTGCAGCGGGCATTGAATATGGTTTGACAGTTGTGCCTGTGAGTGTTGTCAAAGGTTTAGAACTTGACGGTGTGGTCGTGGTCGAGCCGGCGAAAATTGTGGCTGCACAGACACACGGCTTGCGTGCTTTATATGTTGCGCTGACACGCTCGACGCGACGCCTGAGCGTTGTGCACAGCGAGCCGCTGCCAAATGCGCTTGTTGGCTGAGCTAAAAGTATTTTGCTAGAAATTGCCGAGCGAGTCGATAATCAGAGGCAAAAAGCGCAGTGCTTTGTCAGCATCTGCCGGACGATTGCGCTCAGCAGAACTTTGTGCCAACGCAACGACGCGGTCAAAGTCGGCTACGAGTTGGTCGCTCAAAATGACGATTTTTGGTCGCACTGCGTTGCTAATTAGCAAAATTTGATCGACCTTATTACTGGCTGTTTGGCGGTCAGACTTTTGCATTGCTTGGCTGAGCGCATCGATAGTTGTCAACATCTGGCCGAGGAGCTCTTCGGTTGAAAGTTGCTGATCAACCGTGACAATTGTTGTTTCAGCGACAGCGTTTTTGGCAAGAGTTGTAGGAGCCGACTCGTTAATTGTGGTTGCACATCCACTTAGAAGTGAAGTCACACTGATGAGCGCCGCAATAGATACGAGTGCGACATTGCGAGATTGGTTGCGACAAAAATTCGATTGCATAACGCAGTAATTATTTTTTGGTCGAGACGAGCAAGCGACTGCTGATAAACGAGTCAATCGCCGTAGGTGCAGATTGAGCAGAGTCAGACATCATCACGCTGACAGCACCATCGGTAGTGCGATTAGAGACGGTGCCCACTTTTCCAGGCAACATTTTGTTGGCTTCAAGCGTGTCAAGTGCTCCGGCAGTTTCTTCGAGTTCTTCAGAAATTCGCACCACGGTAAACGAGTCACCGACTTCGATCGTGTTGAGTGGGGTGAGCAACATGTTGCTGTGACCTGAACCAGGTATTGGGTTGCCGTGCGGACATGCAGTTGGGCCGCCAAGCATTTTTGACAGTGCGACTTCTACTTCGTCGGTGATTACATGCTCCCACTTGCATGCTTCGTGGTGTGCGGTTGACCAAGAAAGACCGAGAACGTCGATCAAGAAGCATTCGGCCAGACGATGTTTGCGCACGATGCCCTCTGCGAGTTTTTGACCTTGTTCGGTGAGCGCAATTCGTGGACCAGACAAATTGACGAGGCCTTCACCCTCCATTCGCTTGATCATTTCTGAAACTGAAGCGCGCGAGACCCCCAGTCTTTCGGCAATTCGCGCCTGAATTAGTTCAACATTGTCTTCTTCGAGTTCAAAAATACATTCGCAATATTCTTCGAACGCCGGATGATGTTCGGTGTTTGCATGCATAGCGTCAGTCTATATCTGAAGAAATTTCATGAATTTTTTGGTGACCGTAAGGCGTTTTCGCGTTCATCGCGCACTGCAGCCTTGACCGAATATTGCACGAGAATTGCGGGCGCGAGCACGACGCATCCACTGATTAGTGAAATTGTGGCGACACGACTCGCGTTGGGAGTGAATTCGATTACAACGCCCCAGATAACAGCGATCATCGAAAAACCAAATAGTGAATAGCCGAGGTTGGTGGCGCGCTTGGCCCAATTTGAAATTAAGGCGCGTTTGACGAGAATCGGGTCGTGATTTGGCGCATGTTTTGGCTCACGGTTTGAATCATCGGGTTGTGTGCGAGAATCCATAGCGTTGTGTTTATGTTACGGGGCGTTCATCGATGGCGTTGAAACTTGAATCAAAAGAGTCGGTGCTTGTTGCCACGATCAACCGACCTGCACGAAAGAACGCAGTCGATCAAGAGACCTTGGATGAACTGGCAAGCGCGCTAAAGCAGGCAGAAGCGCAATCGACTCGAGTCATTGTGTTGACGGGTGCAGAAAACACTTTTTGTTCAGGCGCAGATTTGTCGGGAGTACGAGAAGTCGAATTCACTGATGCGTTGCATAAATTGTTGATTCAACTGGCAACTTCACCATGCGTGACAATTGCGGCGATCGACGGTCACGCACTCGGTGCGGGTGCACAACTTGCAATTTCTTGCGACTTGCGTGTGGCAACGGCACGAGCCGTTGTTGGCGTGCCAGCGGCTCGACTCGGTTTAGTTGTAAACCATTGGACTGTCGAGCGATTGACCCGTGAGTGCTCGTGGCCAGTTGCCAGGGCGATGTTGCTTGCTGCGCAAAATTATTCAGGTGAAGAACTCGCTCATCTTGGAGCGGTTCATCGAATCGGCGATCTCGACACGGCACTCGATTGGGCTCGCGAAATTGCTGCGCTTGCGCCACTTTCGATTGCGGGTCACAAGGCTGCGCTGAACGCGTCGTCGCGAGAACCAGAAATTGACGAGATCGTGCGGTGGACAAGAGACTTTGCATGGGCGAGCAAAGATGTCGAAGAAGGTCGTGCAGCGTTCTTAGAAAAACGTGCTGCCAAATTTAAGGGCGAGTGATGATTGTCAGTTTTTCTGATGTGGTTGTTGTCTATGACAATTTTCCGGCACTTGCTGGTGCGACTTTCGAAATTTCACGCGGCGAAATCGTTTTGTTGCAAGGGCCAAATGGCGCCGGCAAAACAACTTTGTTGCGTGCATGCGCTGGTTTATTGCCGATTGCTCGTGGCTCAGCCAATGTTTTGAGTTGCGACCTGACTAGTGACCGTCATTCGGTACGTAACAAAGTTGGTTTGCTTGGTCATGCCAACGGGTTGTTTCACGATTTGACAGTTGAAGAAAATATGTCGTTTTGGTCGCGGCTTATTGGTGCATCCGATCAAGACGTGAAGACGGCAATGCAGATAATGGGATTGTCTGATCGCTTGAGTTCAACACGCGTGGCAAATCTTTCGGCGGGGCAGAAGCGACGTTGTGCTTTGGCGACGTTGATCGTGCGTAGAGCCCAATTGTGGTTACTCGACGAACCACATGCTGGTCTCGACACGCAAGGTCGCGATGAACTCGACAAGACGTTGCGAGCGGCGCGAGATGCTGGGGCAACTGTCATGTTTGCATCCCACGAAATTGATCGAGCGCGAAACTTGGCAACACGGTCTTTGACAGTTGTCGGCGGGTTGGTGACCGAATCATGAAATCTGATCCATCAGCACGTGTCAGTAAAGGCAAAGTTGTCACGGCCGTATTTTTGAAAGATATTCAAATTGAATTGCGCAGCCGTGTCGTCACAAATCAGGTTTTGCCTTTCGCTGGGCTGGTGATGGTGATGTTTGCATTTGCGCTCGACAATGACGACGTATTGCAACGTGTTGCTGGTGGGCTGGTTTGGTTGGCGACACTGTTTTCTTTGTTCATAATTGTTCAGCGGTCGTTTGCAATCGATACAGCCGACGGCGCACTTGATTCGTTGAGAGTTGCGGGCATCGATTTGTCGGCAGTGTTTTTTGGCAAAGCAATTGCACTAGCCATAAAACTGATTGCGCTCGAGATCGTTCTGATCTGCAGTGCCGTCCTTTTATATAGGGTCGATGTGAGTGCGACCGGTCTGGTGTTGTTGGTCACTTGTGTGTTTTGCGCAACAAGCGGATTGGCCTTCGTTGGTACTCTTTATGGCGGTCTCACTGCTGGCGCAAAAGGACGCGAAACTTTGCTTCCTTTGTTGTTGTTGCCGGTGGTGGCACCGGTATTAATCGCAGCGACGAGAGCCACCGAAGCGGCTTTTGGCAGTGGCGGTGCGCAAACTTCAGAAGGATGGGCATGGATTGGTTTACTAGCAGTATTCGCTGCAGTGTTCGGTGTCGGCGGGTCGTTGGCTTTTGGGTCGCTGATCGATGAATAGTTTTAATTTTGTAAAAATCGGTTGTGGAGAGATGTTTTAATGTCGCAAGTTTTGCAACGCACCTCGCCGACTGGCACGCGCGCGACAAAAGTAATCGGCGCACTGGCAATTTTGGTCATGGCATGGGTGGTTGTCAGTGGTTTAATTCTTTCACCGCAAGATGTAGTGCAGGGCGAATCGGTACGAATTATGTATGTGCATGTGCCGTCAGCCTGGATTGCATATCTTGCGTTTATTTTCACGGCAGTTGCATCAGCAAGTTGGTTGATCAGCAAAAAACATTCAATGGGTTTTGATCGGTTCGCTGGCGCATCTGCCGAAGTTGGTGTGATGTTCATGGCGATCACGTTGATCACCGGAAGTTTGTGGGGTCGATTGACCTGGGGTGAGTTTTGGCAATGGGATCCACGTTTGACAACAACTGCGTTTCTGTTCGTGACATATGTTGGTTATCTCGCCGTGCGCCGCCTCGAGGGTTCTGTCGAACAACGTGCTCGTCGTTCGGCAGTTGTTGCAATGTTGGCGGTTCTCGAGATTCCGCTCGTGCATTTCAGTGTCGTGCTTTGGCGCAGTTTGCATCAAGGCGCGACGGTTTTGAATCCGAATGGCGACGTAAAAATGGATGATCTGATGCTGTTCACTTTGTTCAGCGGTGTCGTTGGCTTCACACTTGTATTCGTTTGGCTTGTCTTGCACCGTCAGCGCACAATGTTGCTTGTTGATGTCGCGAATCGACGAGGTCTTGATGCGGCAATCGCTGCACGGCAAAGCGAAGGATCAGTGAATTAGATGAAAGATGCTGGCTTCATCTTCGGCTCTTACATCGTGACGCTCGGCGCGATCTTGATGTTTGCGGTTGCGACATTGCGTCGCGCCAGAGATTCATCGCAATCTGTAGACGAGAAAGATAAGACCTGGCTGTAGTGGACCTAACACCAAGAGCGTCAGAACCGTCGAAAAAACCACGCCGATGGTTGCCGATAGTTCTTCTTTCATTGGTCGGTCTGGGTGGCATAGTTATTGTTACGCAGTTTTTAACATCGGCGATTGACTATTACTGCAATGTCGATGAGATCGGCGTGCGCAGTGGTTGCGAAGAGTCAACACGGCTGCGAGTGCAGGGCACAGTCGAACAGGGTTCTCTGCAAAAAACTGACGGCAAAACCAGTTTTGTGATGACTTTCAATAGCAAATCAATAAATGTCGTCTACGCAGGCGATCCCGGCGGTGTATTTCAAGAGTGCATTTCGGTTGTCGCGCACGGTCGCATGATTGACAACACTTTCGAATCGAATCGCATTGAAGTCAAGCACTCGAACGAGTACGAAGAAAAATACGCCGATCGTCTTGACACTTCTGGGAGCGCGGCATGTTCGCAAGTGCAGGGATAAGCGGCACGGTTGGTCGTGCATTTCTTTTAGTTGGTTTCATCGGTGCAGTTTTTGGCGCATTCGCAGCGTTTACGGGTGCGCGCCGTAATGACCCTCAGATAATTCGACTAATTCCTAGGTTTTCGACGCTCTCGTTTGCGGCCGCAGTCGGTGCATTCGCGGCAATGGAATACGCGATGATCACTCGCGATTTTTCGCTTGCGTATGTGCAGAAAGTTGGTTCGTGGTCGACGCCTGCGCTTTATAACTTCGCTGCAGTCTGGAGTGCACTCGAAGGTTCGATCTTGATGTGGGTTTTAGTTTTGGCTGGCTACACAGCTGCAGTTTCGTTTTGGGTTCGCAAGCGCATGCAAGACCTCATCGCGTCGTGGGCGCTTGGCGTGATGTTCGTCGTCTCAGCATTCTTTTTTCTAGTTTCATTCTTTCCGGCGAATCCATTTGCCGCGGGTGCGCCCGGTGTGCTCGACGGCCCTGGCCCGAACCCTCTTTTGCAGAATCACATTTTGGTGATGTTTCATCCACCAATTTTGTATCTCGGATATGTCGGCGTGACGGTGCCGTTCGCATTTGCGATCGCAGCACTGATTACGGGTCGCGTCGGTGAAGGTTGGCTCGTTGCGACTCGTCGATGGTCGCTCTTTGCGTGGGGGTTTTTAACTTTTGGCATTGCACTTGGCAGTTGGTGGAGTTACGAAGTTCTGGGATGGAGCGGCGTGTGGGCATGGGACCCGGTTGAAAATGCTTCGCTTCTACCTTGGATCACGGGCACCGCATATATTCACTCGGTTTTGGTGCAAGAGCGCCGTGGCATGTTGCGCGTCTGGAACATTTCGCTTCTTGTTGCGACTTTTAGTTTGACGATCTTGGGCACTTTCTTAACTCGCTCGGGAGTTCTGAACAGCGTTCACGCATTTAGTGAAAGCAGCATCGGTTCTTGGTTCTTGGGGCTGTTCGCCGTGGTGCTTGTTGTTTCAATCGGCTTGATCGGCTGGCGCGGCGACAAACTTCGCAGCCCTGGTGTCATCGACTCACCTCTGTCGCGCGAAGCGGCGTTCTTGGCAAACAATGTGTTGTTCGCCGTGTTTGCATTCGTCGTTTTATTGGGCACCGTGTTTCCGCTAATTATCGAAGCGCTGCAGAATCGGCAGATTGCTGTTGGCGCGCCGTTTTTTGACAAACTTTCGATGCCAATCGGTTTGGCATTGTTGACGCTGATGGCGATTGCGCCTGTTTTGCCGTGGCGAAAAGCTTCGACCGAAACTTTGCGCCAGAGGCTCTTCTGGCCGGCATGGTGTGGCGTTGCTGCACTCGTGGCGAGTTTGTTGCTCGGCGCTTATGGTCTTGCGCCTCTTTTGACTTTTACTCTTGGCGGTGTTTCGGCTGGTGCTGCGTTGCGGCAAGTTGTCTTGGCAACACGTCGGCAAGGTTGGCGTGGGCTCGTCGGTCGCGCCAACGGTGGCATGATCGTGCACCTCGGTGTGATTTTGATTGCAGTTGCATTGGGTGCTTCAAATAGTTTTAGCAAGAGCCAAGAATTGTCGCTGGTCGCAAATGTTGAAGCGAGTTTTTCAGGACACACTTTTGAATTAAAAGATGTCATTGAGGTTCGTGATGACCGCAGTATCAGCGTCAAAGCACTCGTGCTCGTCGACGGCAAAAAGATTTATGCACCAGCAATAACTAAGTACACGCGCATCGGCATGAATGTAGGCACGCCTTCGGTACGTACTTCGTTGACCACAGATATTTATCTGACTCTCGAGCCACCGGTTCGTCAAGATGCCAACGAGGCGCGAATAAAAGTGTTTATCAAGCCGATGATTATCTGGCTGTGGATCGGCACTGCGCTGATGGCCGTCGGCACAGTGCTTGCGGCGTTTCCTGGTCGTCGTCGTAAACCAACAGATGCAACAAGTGCACCTGTCGAGGTTGCTGCGTCATGAAGTCAAACAACCTCGTCAAGATTGTTTCAACAGTCGTCGGCGTCGTTATCGCGATGTTCTTTGTCGTTCTGGTCGTTGCTGACCCGAGCCAAGACATCGTTGCGCGGTCTCCGCTTCTGGGTCAACCGGCTCCTGCTGTTGCTAGCGAAACAATTGACGGCGCCCAATTTGTTTTAGAGCGTCGCAAGGGCTCGTGGGTCGTGTTGAACTTTTTTAACTCGACTTGTGTGCCATGTATCAATGAGCACGACTTGCTGGTTGATTTTGCTGACACTGAAGCGGCGAATCCGAACGGTGCCGAGATCTACACAATCATTAATGACGACAGTTCAGATGCGGTTCGAGACTTCTTCAATAAGAATGGTGGCGGTTGGCCAAAAGTCAAAGATGACAACGGCGCAATCGCAGTCGCATTCGGTGTAGCACGAGTGCCCGAAACTTGGATCATTGATCCGAATGGGTTAGTTCGTTTGCGCATCACAGGTGAGTTGAGCCCAGGTTTGTTGTCTGAGCAAGTAAACAAGTTGCGAGATGGGTTCACATCATGAAGACTCGCAGGTCAGTTTGGCTAGCGATGTTTCTGCTCGTGGCCGTACTTCTTGTATTTGGCTCCACTCGCACTGGCGGTCCGCAGACACAACAAGATCGCATCGATTCTTTGACTGCTGTTTTGGCTTGCCCCACTTGCTCTGGTGAGAGTGTTTTTGTTTCGCGTGCGGTGGCCGCTGAGTCAATCAGAGCAGAAGTTGCGCGCCAAGTTTCTGCAGGCTTGCGCACCGATGAGCAAATATTGAGCTACATCGAGCAGCGCTTTGGTGGCGAAGTGTTGTTGGTGCCGCGCGCGACAGGTGTTGACGCTCTTGTTTGGGCCTTGCCGGTTGCCGCGCTGGTCTTTTCAATTTTCTTGCTTTATTCGGCTTTCACCAAGTGGCGTGGCAATAAACCCGAGTCTCCGACCAGTGATGACGAGCAGATCGTCGCTCGTGCATTAAACACAAAAACTGATGAGCAATAGTTCAGAATCTCTAGCAGAACTGCAAGAGCAGCGCGACTTTCTACTCAACTCGTTGCGTGATCTTGAGCGCGAACACAAATTTGGCGACATTGACGATCAAGATTACGAATCATTACGCAAAGAATATGTGTCAAGAGCCGCCTCAGTAATCAAGCAGATTGAAAAAGCAACAACTCAGTCGCAGTTTGTTGCCGATGCGAGTGTCGCCGCAATAGATGTTTCGAACAAGCGAAATTTACGTCGCACGCTCGTCACTTTGTTCATTGTTCTTGTGGTGGCTGGCTCTTCTGGTTGGTTCGTGGCACAACAATCTGGACAAAGGCTTGCTGGCGACTCGCTTGCAGGCTCGATCGAAGATTCGACGGCGTCGATTCTCTCGCGCGCCAGGGCAACAAATTTTGTTGATCCAAAAGTCGCAATTGAGCTTTACACACAAGTGCTTGAAGTCGACCCCGACAATGTCGAGGCTCTGACATATCGTGCTTGGCTACTGGTGTTGATTTCTCGCAGCGCTGGTGACGAAGTAAAGCAACTTGCTTTCGCTTCAGCATCGAGTGATCTCGGGCGTGCGATCGCGCTCGACTCGAATTATCCCGATGCTCATTGTTTTTTGGGCATCACGTTATTTCGCTTGAATGACGATGCGAAAGGCGCAAAAGAACAGTTAACAATTTGTGCCGACAAGAATCCGCCAGCAGAAGTAAAAAGTTTTGTAGATGCGATTATCGCCGAGGTCGACGCCGCACTCGATAAATAGTTTTTAGTCTTCGACCTGTGGTGGTGGCCAAGCAGTCGCCGACTTAAAGCCACGGTTCGTGCGCTCGACAACCCAGACCGAGGCTTTGCGCCAGTCTGGTTTTGACTTGATTTCCATTCCACGTCGCTCAAGAGTTTTGATCAACTCGGGAATCATGTCGCCGTGGCTTGAAAGCACCGCTGAATCTTCAACGTCTTGCACAACTTCGAGCATGTCAGCGATGTCGCCATGTTCAAGCAGTCGCTTGTCGACCTGAACACTGAGCTTGGTCAATTTGGCCAGCGGTTCGAGAGTTTGAAAGCATCGTGTTGCCGGGCTCGAAATCAGGCTGGTGATCGAAAGATCTTTGAGACGCTCGGCGACTAGCTCGGCTTGTTTCCAGCCGGTTGGGCTTAGCGGCCTTAAATTATCGTCATCGTGCCATTCACTACGTTTGCCTGCTTTGGCATGGCGCACTATATAAATAGTCACAGCAAAAATGTATCTATGTTTGACTTGAAAGAGTTCATCTCTGCAAGATTTAAGGCAGAATTAACCAATGGGATTTTTTGACCGCAATCGCGATGAGTTAGAGGCCAAAGGTTACGACAAGTCTCGTCTTCCGCCTGGCCAATATCTGACCGATCGTTTCCCGGTTTTGCACGTTGGCGAAGTGCCGACTTACAAACCAGGTGAGTGGAGCTTGACAGTTGACGGACTTGTTGAAAAACCGTTCACGATTTCATTCGAAGACCTTCGCGCGATGCCGGCAACGAAATTAACTACAGATATTCACTGCGTCACAAAATGGTCAAAGTTCGACACGACTTGGACAGGCGTGCGCGTTCGTGATTTGTTTGATCGGGCCAATATCTCTGACACTGCGACGCATGTAATGGGGCACGCCGAATTTGGCTACACCGCGAATTTGCCGCTTGCAGACATCATGCGCGACGATTCGCTCGTG
>ERZ889217.770-NODE-770-length-18199-cov-33.396329_pt1 | contig 18199 bp, 19 predicted proteins | sample MGYA00521098_ERZ889217 | MGnify/ENA primary metagenome ERZ889217 (study PRJEB32303, sample SAMEA104408613) | aquatic metagenome | biome: Brackish water; feature: Pelagic; material: water | place: Baltic Sea | collected 2014-06-10T22:04:00 | depth 2,362 m ... | reverse complement strand
TACCGCCACCGCGAGAAGAGTTGCGAGCACATGCTCACAACGAGCGACATCGAATTCATTCTGAGTTGCATTTAATAACCGAACAAGTTCAGCACGGCATTGAACCAGAAGATATTGATGAGCCCGGTACGAACTGGAAGCCGCTTCACCACCGTAATTCTCAGATCACGAGTCAAAATATTCGGGGTGCAAAATTTAAACATTGGAAGGCAAAGTCTTGGAAGCGTCGCAAAGCAATGCGTCGAGCGCGCATTGCTCAAATTTCGGGAATTTAAGTTTTAGCAACCAGCCATTGTTGAGTTATTGCTGCTTTGCGGTCTTGCCATTCTTCAATCGTGAATCCATAACGTAAGTGGTCCTCCCACACGCCGTTTATTTCTAAAAATCTTTCGGCTAAGCCTTCGAGACGAAATTTTAGTTTCTCCATAACTTTTTTGCTATTCATATTTCTCGGAATAATACATACTTCAATTCTGTGAAGTTTCAATTCTTCGAACGCAAATTGAGACAATGTCGCCACGCCTTCTGCTACGTAGCCATTTCCGGCATGTTTGCGATCAATCCAATATCCGACCGTTCCGGTTTGCATCGCGCCGCGCACAACATTATTTAGATTTACCTCGCCCGCAAAAGAATTTTCAATAAATAATCCAAGCGCGTAAGAAGTGCCAGCCAGTCGCTCGCGATCACGAGCGGCGCATCGGCGTTCAAATGCCTGATGATCAGTCGCTGGGTCAGCAATATATTCTGACCGCTTTGGCTCCCAAATTGATAACCACTCTCCATTTCTTAAACGCACTTCGCTCCACGCGGCATGATCATCCAGCACAAGTGGTCGCATCACTATTCGTTTGCCTTCAAGACGCAAAGTTGCTGCCTGAGATCCAGCAGGATGCTGACTACTGATTATTGGTTTGGCATGGCCAGCGGTATTTCGTGAAGCGCCACTCATGCTGACCTGTTTCGCAGCTCGTCAACGATGCCATCTAGCAAATTATGTTGGCTAATAATTATTTCGGGTATTTGTAGTCTTCTCATCACTGCTACTAGTAAACAACATCCACCCACGATTATGTCGGCTCTATCGCGAGGTAGCCCTGGGTTGAAAACCCTGTCAACTAACGGTTCTGTAGCCAAAGTTCGAAAAACATCTTCTGCTGCTTCGCGAGTTAGTCGCATTGCGTGTAATTTCTCGGGATCAAATTGTTTGAGCCCGAGTTCGACAGCAGCAATCGTGACGATTGTTCCTGCTATGCCAATTATCTGATCAGCGCTTGCCAATTCAGGATTCATGTGGACTACGTCGTCAACAGCATCGGATACGAGAGAAATGGCGTTGGTAAGTTCTTCAGGGCGAGGTGGGTCGCGATGCAACTCGCTTTCGCTAAGGGTGACTGCACCAAACGGAATACTGACTGCGGTCATGAGTGATTCTGTACCGATCATTAATTCGGTCGACGCGCCACCTATGTCAATTACCAGAGTTCTTTTGTTTATTGACTGCCCAAATGAAATTATTGCGCCGCGATAAGCAAGTGAACCTTCTTGTTCGCCAGAAACCATCTCAGGCTCTAAACCACTAGATGATTTCACTCTTTCGAAAAATGATTCTGAATTATTTGCGATACGACATGCTTGCGTGGCAACGATTCTCTTATCGGTAACTTTATAATCACTTATTAGCGCTGCATATTCGGCGATGCAGGATACGGTTCGATCAATTGCCTGATCACTTAGTGAGCCAGTTTTTGTTAAGCCGGCACCAAGGCGAGTTGATCGCACTATTCGTTCAAGAGTTTTGCCAGTACTATCGGCGATTAATAAATTAGTTGAGTTACTGCCGATGTCAATTGCTGCGAAAATCGAATCCATTGATAACGCACCCTAATCTGAACGAGAACTGTTCGGCTAACTATTCAACCAGCCGTTTAGCGACCCAATCCCCGACGACGTCATTGCCACCAGCAAGCCAATGTGCGTAGTGGGCGTGTAGACACTTCACGCCGGTACGTGTGCCGGCAACTCCGCCGTGTGGTCGCGGCCCGGTGTGCTCTGCTGGTATTTGACTGTCGCGCTCAATCGCATACATCATGTGCGTTTGTACAAGTTCTTGTGGATCAACTTCGCTTTCGGCAAGATCGATGCAACCCGCAGACTCTAAACGACTCACGAATAGATGCGCTTGCGAGCCGACGAGCCAAAACCTTGTCGGCATCGGTGTGCCATCAAAAAGTAATGGTTCGTTTTTTACAACGACCGGGTCGCCAGTGTTGTCTCGCACTACAACTTCAAAGTTGCCTTGTGGACGGCGTCCGAGTAGTTCTGTGACTCGCGCAATATCTTGGTCGGTTGCTTTAAGCATTGCTCTCGCGATTTTTCTCAAATATTTCACGAAGGTCTTCGAGGTCAGAAACGGTGTCGATATCTCGAGCAGAGCCAAGACATGGGATCTCTTCTATTAAATCTCGGTGTGACTTAAACAGCATGCGTGCACCGTCATCTCCGGTCTCGGGCAATAATTGCCAAAGTTCTGCATGCATACGCACTGGATTGCCGCGGACACCGTCGTAAGTTGCAACCGCAAGTGGAGAATTAGATGCTGCAACTTGTAGCCATGCAGTCGCACGAACGGCAGGTTGATCGGCAAGACCTACTACCACTGCCTGTGCCCCGAGATCTTGGGCAATATTTATGCCACACTGCAAAGAACTTGCAAGACCTGACTGCCAGAGTGGGTTATTAACAATTTTTACAGAGTCACTGCTGTTTACATTTTCAATTTCGAGAGCCGAAAACAATTTGACTGCTCCAGTTACAACAATTACGTTTTGAAATTTTGCTTCTAGTAAGTGCTGAAGAGACCACGAGCAAACTGGGCGCTTTGCAATAAGTGCAGTAAGCTTGTGTTCGCTTCCGCTAAAGCGACTTCCTCCACCTGCCGCAAGCAAAATCGCGACTATAGAAGAACTAGATTTCAAGACAACTCTCGCGAGTGGCTACTACTTTTACTTTGTTTTGCCACTACCTAATAAATTACTTGGTGTGATCTTCAATACGACGCACACGCGGGTAATCGTGTCAAGGGTCGGCGAGAAGTGCCCATTTTCAATTCGGTTAATAGTTTTGCGGTCAATTCCAGCGAGTTGGGCGAGATTATCTTGGCTCATTTCGGCGTCAATCCGAAGTTTTCGCAATTGCTTTGCGACCAGTTCTTGTTGAAGTGTAATTTTCGCTTTCAGGATTTTTTGAGAAATAGTCATAATTAATTGGGCCTTTCTTCGAGGAATTTAATTTCGCACTAAATGCTACATTCTTTCAAATGGGGCGCGCTACAAAAATTGACCAGCCACAAATGTTTAGACCATACTTGTCCCGTACCCTACTCTTAATTTTTGTGGGTAAGTTAAAGATTCAGATGATGTGACATATGGCTTATCACCTATGGATAGGGCCAGTGCTTTCGCGAAGCGATGGCACATTGCGTCCAACACGACGACCAATGATCTCGGCGCAAATCGAAATAGCGGTCTCTTCAGGTGTCCGTGAACCGATATCAAGACCAATTGGAGACATCAAGCGTTCAAGATCTGCTGTTGCTGTTACCCCGAATTCGGTCAATCGTTCGAGACGTTTAGCATGAGTCTTTCGACTACCCATGACGCCGATGTAACCGACATTTGTTGCCAGTGCGCCCTGAATTGCAGGCACATCAAACTTCGGATCGTGGGTCAAGATGCAGATTGCATCACGGGGACCAAAATCTGCGCCACGAGCAGTTAGAACAGGTGTTGGCCAAGTGACTAGTACTTCATCAGCCATCGGAAATCGTCGCTTTGTCGCGAACACTTCTCGAGCGTCACAAACTATGACGTAGTAGCCAAGAACTTTGGCGACTTTTGCTAGTGCTGCCGTGAAATCGACAGCACCAAAAATAATCATCTGTGGCGGTGGAGAAAAAGATTCAACGAATACACGCACAGTTGGTGTGTCGTGCAGATCTTCTGGTGTGACTTGACCAGATGGTCCGTAATTGCGCACGCTCGTGCGACCAGCCTCAAGTTCGCCTAGCGCATCGCGCACGGCAACACGGTCTAGTTCTGGGTCACCAAGAGTCCCTATATTTTTTAAATTTGGTGTTGCCAATAAAGTTGCACCAATATTTGGGCCATCGATGACTGTCAACAAGACGACCGGCTTATTATTGCGAATCAATTCTGCAAGAGTTAAATAAATAGTTGACATTAAATTACCAATTGAGTGGCTGAATAAACAGGTGCACGACTCCGCCGCAAGTCAGACCGACTGCGAATGCTTCATCGTCTGAGTAACCGAATTTAACAAGTTGGCCAGGGCTGTTATTTCTTAAAATCTCGAGTGCTTCTGCAACCACCGCACCTTCAACGCAGCCGCCAGAAACAGAACCAGAAACTTCGCCATCTTGATTAACGGCCATCGCCGCACCAGGGTCTCGTGGCCCAGAGCCTTCAATGTCGACGACTCGAGCAATAGCAACGCGTTTATTCTGCGAACGCCAGTGGTCTATGTCGCTGAGAATCTCACGCATTTGCCATCATCCTTTGTCGTTCGTTCGAATTTCGAGAAATTACTTCAGTCAAACGTTGCAGAGCGTCAAGCGAGTGCCCCTCAACGAAGTCATCTATGAACGGTAATGCAGCCGCCATGCCTCTGGCTAATGGTGCATAGCCAGGGCTCACTTTTAGTGGATTCACCCAGATCATGCGAAACGCTACTCGATTAAGGCGCTGCATTTGTTCGGCTAAAACTTCTGGATCGCCACGATCCCAACCATCTGAGAGCACAACAAATATTGAACCGCGCGCCGTACCGCTTATACCCCAGTGATCATTGAAAGTTCTTAAACATTCGCCAAGTCGTGTGCCACCGCTCCAGTCTGAAACTTGTGTTGAAGTTTGGGCGAGTGCGCGGTCGGGGTCACGGCTATTCAGTTCTTTCGTAATTCGTGTCAAACGTGTGCCAAAAGTAAATGCTTCAACACGTTGACGACCGACAACTGCGGCGTGCATGAATCTAAGTAATGCCCTTGCATACGGTTCCATTGAGCCTGAAATATCTAGAAGTACGACGAGTCTTCGTAATCGAGTGCTCGGCTCTCGCCAATATCTTTCAATCGGCTCGCCGTCATGTTGCAACGAAGCACGCATCGTGCGACGAATATCGTGACGCGCGCCATGATGATTTGAATTTTTAAGTCTTAACGATTTTTTCGGTGGGCCCGCCAGACGAAGACGAGTCATAAATTGTTCTGCTTCGCGAAGTTCGGCGTCGTTGTATTCTGCAAAATCTTTTTCTCGCAAAGTTTCAATACTTGAAAAACGAAGTGTGATTGTATTTTCGTCATCAATCGGCTCGGCAGTTTCGTTGTTTTTATCTTGTTCGTTTTCGTCGTCTACTAATAATGTCATCGAGATAGTCTCTGGTTCGTCTTCGGATCTATTGATTGCAATACTTTGATCCCAAAAAACGGCAAAAGCGCGATCAAACATTGGTGTATCTTCATGTCTGCGAACCAAAGTTGAATGCGCTGCCCAATAAACATCGTTGCGGTTTTCAAGCCCCAGATGTTCTAATGCGCTAACAAAAACAATCACAGAATCTAGCGGTGCATCTAAACCGACACCGCGCAAGACGCGGGCGAACGCCACCGCCATATTGTGGGCTGGCGACGCTGCTATTGCCGTATTCATTAGTCGTTGTACAAGCCTCGCTCAAAGGCTTGTTTAACCAGACCAGCAACACCACTGTCACGAACTCGTTCGTGATCTTCGCGATACTTAAGCACGGTGCCGAGAGTTGCTTGCACTGTTGACTCATCAAGTTCGCGCACGCCTAGTCGACCAAGTGCGGTAGCCCAGTCAATTGTTTCGGCGACACCAGGTGGCTTGAACAACTGCATTTTGCGAAGGGTCTCAACAGCAGCGCTAACTTGGCGCGCGAGCGATTCATTTACTTGTGGTACTCGACGACGAACAATCTCGACTTCACGCTCAAAATCAGGGTGCTCGACCCAGTGATACAAACATCGCCGTTTTAATGCGTCATGCACATCTCGCGTGCGATTTGATGTCAGCACAACTAACGGTGGCGTGGTTGCTTTATAGGTACCAAGTTCTGGGATCGTAATTTGAAAATCAGAAAGAACCTCTAATAAATAAGCTTCAAATTCGTCATCTGCGCGATCAATTTCATCAATCAATAAAACTGGAGAAGTTCCATCGTGCTGATCAATCGCTCGCAACAATGCGCGTCGAATCAAAAACTTTTCACTGTATAACTGGCCTTCAAGTTTGTCAGCACCGAGCGAAGAAGCTTCTCCGGTTGCCTCAAGGGTTCGAAGATGTAACAACTGTCGCGAATAATCCCAGTCATACATTGCTTGTGCAGAGTCGATACCTTCGTAACATTGCAAGCGAATTAGCTCGCTGTTGCGAATAGTGGCTAAAACCTTTGCCAATTCGGTTTTGCCGACACCAGCTTCACCTTCAAGTAGTAACGGCCGATTGAGGGAGATCGCCAGAAATACTGCTGTTGCTAAACCATCGCTCGCAAGGTAATTGTTTGCGTCTAATGCACTTCGTACGTCGGCAACGTTCTGCAAGCTCATCTCATCCTCATCTCATAAGGATAATCAGGTGATCATCAACTACGAGTCGAAACCCAAACCAAGTCGGTCTAGTAGGCGAAGCCATAGATTGCGTTTGCCGGTGCGGTCTTCGTAGTCGAGCGACCATCGCGTGGCTTGTATGCCGATAAAACGAAACGGCTCTGGCGGAAACGCCCTCGGTTTGGTTTGCACGAATTCTGTTTGAGTGGCTCGAGTCGAACTACCTGCGAGCAGATCAAGCATTACTTCGCCACCAAATCGCGATGCTGCGACCCCGAGACCTGTATAGCCGATTGCATATGCGACGCGATTTTTATAGTGCGTTCCCCAGAACACGCTGTAACGCGAACAAGTATCAATTGGCGCACCCCACATGTGCGAGAACTTGACGCCCTCAAGTTGAGGAAAAGTTGTAAAAAACTGGCTTGACAACATCGCCCAACTCTCTGGTCGCGATTCGAGTTCTTTATCCATCTGGCCACCAAAGTAATAGATCGCGTCGTATCCGCCCCACAAAATTCGATTATCAGCAGTCAACCTAAAGTAGTGAAACTGATTTGAGCAATCTGCGAGACCTTGACGATTGCGCCAACCGATACTTTCAAGCTGTTGCGCTGTCAACGGCTCTGTAACCAAGCAATAGTCGTAAACGGGTGCAATGTATTTGTTCATCTTGCGTAGCAATGGTTTGAAAGTATTTGTTGCAAGTGCCACATTCTGCGCTTGAATTTTGGCTAAAGCCGTCTTGATCTCAATGCCAGATTTGCTCTCAGAAATTTCACCGGCGCGAGTGTCTTCATAGATTCGTACACCGAGAGTTTGCGCCACGCGTTTTAAACCCCATGCCAGTCGTGCTGGGTCAACGAGTGCCGAAGTATCTTTTGCCCACAAGCCACCCGTAAATACTGGCGAGTGCACCTCGGCATTCATTTCATCGCGGTCAAGCCATACGACATCGTGTCCGAGGTCGCGCAAAATTGAATAATCTTCTTTCAATTCATCCGTGTAGTTTTCTGGATGCCAAGTGCTGGCAACTTCGATTGCGCCATTGCGTTCAAAGTCGCAATCAATGTTGTACTCGCGAATTACTTTTTCAATCTCGGCGATATTTTCGCGGCCGAGTTGTTCGAGAACATCTACTTCATCGGGAAATCTTTGTTGAGCGTTGGCGATGCCATGGGTCAACGAGTAATCCATGAAGCCACCATTGCGACTGCTCGCACCTGAGCCAATCTCGTGCGCGTCAATAAGAACGACATCACGATTTGTGTCGCGTTGTTTCGCGATGATTGCTGTCCATAGGCCGGTGAAGCCGCCACCAACCACGCACAGATCGCAGTCTTCGTTGTGCACTGCAGTTGGGTTCGAGTCGGGCTCGTCAACGTCGTCTAACCAATAAGGAAACGTGTCCGCATCGGCTATCGCATCAAGGTAACGCTTACTCGACCGCGGCGGGTTTGCCGATCGGTCCATTTAGTCTCACCACCTAACGCTTCACAGTCTATGAGATAGCCGATACCTGGTGCGCTAATCTGAACACTTATGGATCTTGCGATTAGCGGACGTACGGCTGCAGTGGCTGGTGGATCTGCAGGGCTAGGTTTCGCAACTGCTCAGGCGTTAGCAAATGACGGAGTGCGAGTCGCTATATGTGGTCGTGATGCCAAGCGAGTAGCTGATGCCGCTACAAAAATTGGTAACTCGTGCATCGGCATTGTTGGTGATGTTTCAAGTGTCGCTGGTGGCGAAATATTTATTCGCAATGCAACTGCTGCACTCGGCCATCTTGACATTGTCGTTTTAAACGGTGGTGGGCCACCAGCAGGAAACTTCGCAAGTACAAGTGTTGAAAGTTATGAAACTGCTGTTCAAAATGGTTTGATGTCGATGATTGCGATGACGAAACTTGTTGTACCTGAGATGCAATCGCGTAAGTGGGGCAGAGTTGTGGCTATAACTTCTATTGCCGTGCGCCAGCCAATCGCTAATTTGATTCTGTCAAATACGATGCGTGCTGGACTTACTGGCTTTCTGAAAACTGTTGCCCGCGAAGTTGCTGGTGATTGTGTAACAATAAATACTGTGCAACCAGGGACCCACGCCACAGACCGAATTACACAGTTATATGGCAAAGCGCCTGATGCTAGGGCGCTAGACATTCCGGCTGGGGTTGTCGGTGACCCAAAAGACTTTGGTGATGTTGTTGCATTTTTGTGCAGTGAGTCGGCAAAGTTCATTACTGGCGTAAACTTGCAAGTTGACGGCGGCCAATATTCGGGTTTGATCTGATGTTGCAACATGTCGTGGCAATCACATGGAACGATCAAGTTCCAGATAATTATGCCGAGGTAATCACGGCAGTACTGAAAGATATGGCTTCAAAAATACCGTCGGTGCGCGATTATCACTGCGGCCCAGACTTAGAGGTTTCAGCCCCGACTAACGCTAACTATTTGATCGCTGCAACTTTTGACGATGTTGCAGGTTGGCGTGCTTACGACGAAGACCCATTTCATAACGAGATTCGCGCGAAGTATTTTAAGCCGTATATCGCAAGTCGCGCTGCGTCACAAATTAGTTACTAGTAACTAATTGCTGAGACTTCGGTCTCGACGATTTTTCTTTGCTCGTAGCGAGTTGCAACATAACTTGCAGCGCCGACATAGAGCCAGCCCAGCAAAATATCAGTGACATAATGCTCACCAAAATAAACAAGCGCAAATGCCATCGACAGCGGAAACATCATTGAAATGATTCGCCAAGGTGTTGAGATCCATTTAAAAAAGAAAACTACAACCAACAGTGAAAATGCTGCGTGCAGAGATGGCAACGCCGCCACTGGATTCGTAATTTCTTTGCCGCGGTCAAAAACTTTTGACACAGTTGAAAGCCCCATGCTGCGCCAACCACGAGCAGTGATTCGAGCGATATGGGCTATGTACCCGTCGCGCGCAGCCATCCACGGTGGTGCGACCGGAAACAAAATATAGGTTGCTACACCTGAACCAAGTAACAGCGCGAATCTGCGCATGTAGCGCTGCCATTGGTTGCGATTACGAAGCCACAAGATGACCGCGATTGCAACTGGAAACACAAAGTGAGTCATATAAACAACTGCCAGTGGAAGTTCATACCATGAAACTTTGCGTGAAACATTAAAATTGTTTTGCACCCAAACATTTGGGTCGTTGCCGAAAAACAAAAAGCGATCGACATCACGAATCGCTGTCATATGAACTTGCGTGCCAAGTTGGTCGGCGATGCCCCGGCTGTAATCGTATGCAAAAAGTAGAGCAACCAAGATCGCCCAGTCGCGAACCATTGCGCGTTGTTCACGCAACGGTTTGCCGAAGTTACCGCAAACGAGTGCACCCAATAACCACAACACGACCGCAATGCGGTCAACTGGTAGCCCAAAATGTTTAGCCGACCACCCAAAGATTACAAAGTAGGCAAAAACTAGTGCTGGTCTAAAACGAGTAAGACTAAAATCTTTTATTTTGAAGCAGCCTCAAGTGCGCGACGAACAAGAACCGATGCCAAATGCTTACGATACTCGGTTGACGCGTTGAGATCGCTCTGCGGCTCAGCCTCGTTAGACGCCATTGCTGCCGCATCACTAATGGAAGCACCTTTGGCGATTGCAGTGGCCACGCTAGTGGCGAGGATTGGCGTCGAACCCATGTTTACGAGTGCGACACCAGCTTCGCCTTTGCGGCGCCATGCGGCAACTCCGACGATTGCCCAGTCTTGTGCGCGGCGATTGAACTTTTGAAAACTCCAACCGGCACCTTGCATTTTTGGCACGCGAATTTCGATAAGCATTTCATCGGCCGCCAAGTCACTTTCAAGAAAGCCTTTATAAAAGTTCGCTGCGGCGATTTCGCGCTGACCATTTGGTCCTTGTACGACATAAGTTGCGCCGAGCGCAAGTGTTGTTGCTGGCAAATCACTCGCAGGGTCTGCGTGAGCGATTGAACCACCGATTGTGCCACGATGTCGTACTTGCGCATCGCCGACATGGCCAGCCGCATGGCTGAGCAACGGCGCGTGCTCGAGTAATACTTTTGATGTTTCAACATCCATGTGTCTCGTCAGTGCACCAATTGCTATGTGCTTTCCGTCGTCTTTGATGTATGAAAGATCTTTAACACGACCAATGTCGATCAACATTGCAGGTTGTGCAAGACGAAGTTTCATCAGTGGCAACAAACTGTGACCACCGGCCAGAAACTTCGCGTCACTACCAAATTGACTGACTAGCGAGATTGCCTCAGCGGCTGAGGACGCCCGCTTGTAATCAAATGCTGCAGGAATCATTTCTTACCTCCACGAGTTGCTTCGTTAATTGTTTTCCATACTGTTTGTGGTGACGCCGGCATCGCCATAGTGGTGACACCGAGGCTTGAAAGTGCATCGATAATTGCGGTAATCACTGTTGGCGCTGCGCCAATTGTGCCTGCCTCACCAATGCCCTTGACGCCGAGTTGATTTGTTGGTGAAGGCGTAACCGTATGAGCAGTTGTAATTGCCGGCACATCGCATGCAGCAGGCACGAGATATTCGGCGAGCGTCGATGTCTTTAAGTTGCCATCGCTGTCGTAAACGGCTTCTTCAAAAAGCGCTTGGGCGATACCTTGAACAACGCCACCGTGTACTTGACCTTCGACAATCAGCGGATTAATTTGAGTTCCACAGTCGTCTACCGCAATGTATTTTAGAATCTCAACTGCACCTGTCTCGGTATCAACTTCAACGACGCACATGTGCGTGCCGAATGGCCACGAGAAATTCGGCGGGTCGTATGAAACTTGCGCTTCAAGATTTGGCTCAAGACCATCTGGAAGGTTGTGCGCTGTGAACGCACCGAACGCAATTGCTGCAAGAGGTAAGGCGCGATCAGGCGAACCCTTTACGCTGAAGGTGCCGTTTTCGAACTGCAAGTCGTCTGCTGCGCATTCAAGTTGATGAGCAGCAATAAGTCTTGCTTTCTCAATAACTTTGTCACAAGCAAGCGCGATCGCTACACCACCCACAGCCAAACTTCGTGAGCCGTAAGTATCCATTCCAAGCGAGGCAATTGATGTGTCGCTATGCAATACATCAACATCTTCGGGAGCCACGCCAAGTTTCTCAGCAGCAATCATCGCCCACGAAGTTTCATGTCCTTGTCCGTGAGGCGAAGTCCCGGAAATGACTTGAACTTTGTTGGTTGCAAGAACGCGCACAGTTGCTGACTCCCAGCCACCGGCGGTGTAGTTGAGCGACGCTAAGACTCGCGAAGGTGCAAGACCGCACATCTCAAAATATGAACTCATGCCAACGCCGAGAAGCTTTGTTGCACCAGGTACATTTTGCTTTTTCTGTTGCGCGCGAACTCCATCGAGATCAGTAAGTTTCGCTGCTTTTTCTGCAGCAAGTATGTGGTCACCAGAGTCATATGTCAACCCACTAAAAGCCGTGTAAGGAAACTGTTCTTTTTTGATGTAGTTGCGCTTTCGTAACTCAAAAGAATCAATTTTCATTTCACGAGCCAGCGCTTCAATCCCCATCTCGATTGCATATGTCGCTTCTGGACGACCAGCACCACGGTAAGCATCAGTTGGTGTGAGATTTGTAAATACGCCGATGCAACTAAAGTCATATGCCTTTGGAATGTCATACACGCCGGCATACAAAAACGCACCAAGAATTGGAATCCCGGGCGTGATTAGCTGCATGTAAGCACCCATGTCAGCAATGATTTGCACTCGAACGGCAGTGATTTTGCCGTTCTCGTCAGCCGCTAATTCAACATGTTGAATTTGTCCACGACCTTGAATCGTTGCTTGCGAATTTTCTGAACGTTCTTCAACCCAGCGAACGGGTGCATTATGTTTGCGGGCGAGTGCCAAGCAAAGTAAGTCTTCAGCGTAAACATCAAGTTTCGAACCGAATGCACCGCCGACACTCGGCGCAATGACACGTAGTTGTTGCTCAGGAATACCAAGCGTTAATGCAGCCATAACTTTGAGCACGTGCGGAATCTGTGTTGACGTATAAAGCGTTATGTCTCCACCAAATGGTTGTGGGACTGCGACAATTGCGCGTGGCTCCATCGCCATCGGGATCAGCCGTTGCTGAACATATCGCTCTTTAATTTTGTATTTGGCTTTTTTGAAAGCGTCTTCAACACAGCCAGGTGTTTCTTCTACTAGTAGCGGCCAGGTGTAACTCTTGTTTGTGCCTAGGTCTGAATGGATTACTGTTTTGTCACCCAGTGCGTCTTCAAGATCAACCATTGCGTTGAGAGGTTCGTATTGAACATCAATCGCGTCAAGCGCATCGCGCGAAGCCGTTTCGTTTGTGGCTAAAACTGCAGCGACACCATCGCCGACATAACAAACTTTGTCAATCGCAAGTGGATAATGCGCAGGGTTCTTCATATCTGTTGTCACTGCCCACGCACATGGCATTGGCGCAGCCCACGAAGTCTGCAAGTCTTTGCCGGTGTAGATGGCAATGACGCCAGCGATTTTCAGCGCAGCCGAAACATCAATTGATTTAATTTTCGCGTGTGCATACGGTGAGCGCAAAACCGATAGGTGTAACGCACCAGGAATATTTAAGTCGTTGGTGAACTTCGCTTCACCAGTTAATAGCGGTGGATCTTCACGACGCAACAGTCGAGTACCGATGATGCTCGTTGGCTTGTTCTCGGTGATCGTCATGGCGAGCCCCTACTTTGAACTCGCTGCCGCGAGTACCGATTTGACGATGTTGTGATATCCAGTGCAACGACACAAGTTGCCTTCAAGCCCCATGCGAACTTGTTCTTCGGTGGGTTTCGGGTTTTCGTTTAACAAACCAATTGCTGCCATCACCATTCCTGGTGTGCAATAGCCACACTGCAGACCGTGATTCTCCATAAATGCAGTTTGCATCGGATGCATCACGCCGTCTTTAGCAAGACCTTCGATTGTTGTCACACTGTCTCCATCGGCTTGCACCGCGAGCATTGTGCAACTCTTTACTGCTTCACCGTTTAAGTGAATTGTGCAAGCACCACAACTTGAAGTATCGCATCCGACATTCGTGCCAGTTAGCTCAAGTGTCTCGCGAATGTAATGGACTAGTAAAGTTCTCGGCTCAACATCGCTGTGATGTTCTTTGCCATTTACTGTGATTGAAACCTTCATCATTAACCCCCGGTTCTTTTCGGCGAGCATTTTCAATTCTTTGAAGTACTACCGACTATCTCAATAATGCCCTTACCGAGCACAAAATCTCAAATCCTGCTATTTGTCTATTTTTTGAAGGCTTCGCACGGCAAATAACAGGCTTAAAACGCTTAAAACAGCAATAGCGATAAGCCCGCCATATACGTTCGACCAACTCATATAGCCAGACGAAGATTCATTTACCCACCCAGATCGTGACAAGCGAAAAATATTTGTTACTGGGTTGACACGAGCAACAGTGTGCAGCCATCCAGTCATCACATCTAACGGCACTTGCGCGGTTGACATAAACATTGTCAAAAAAATTGACATTTGCATGATTGCTGCACCACGCATGTCTTGAAATCTAAATGCCAAACCTAAACCCCAACCTGCGCCAATTGTTGAAATGCCAAGTGCTGCGACGAGCGAACAAACATAACTCAGCACGCCAGCAGTAGGTCTTGCACCTAATAATCCTCCAACGATGAACACAAAAATTGCTACCAATGTCACTCGAATCCATGTGGCTAGCACTGGGCCGACAATTAGCGAGATGCGAGATGTCGGGGACATTCGTAATCGATCGTAGAAACCGTTTTCTAAATCACGGATTAAAGAAAAACCTAGACCAACCCCGCTGAAGGCCGCACCCATTGCTAAACCGAGTGGCATAAACCAATTAACAGATCGATCGGTTGGAAACCCAGGAAGTTTCGTTAATGCGAAAAATGTTCCTGAGAAAGAAACCATATTGAATATAGGCATCGCCAAAGTTGGGATGAATGCTGATGGCAGTCGGCGAGTATTAATCAAACTACGTTTTATTAATTGTCCGGCACTCCGCATCGTGGTTATGTGTAGATCTTGTTCGTCGATAATCGCACGTGTCGATATTTGCGTTGCAGTATCCATTAATTTGACCTCAGACGCTTATTTAGTTGTGAATTTGCAATGACTAGCGCAACGATCGCAATAGCCAACGGCACAAGAACTGCCCGCGCTGTGGCTGATGCAGTGAAGCCGTCAAGTGACAGTGCACGAATGCCTTCAACAAGATGAGAAATTGGATTAAAACCAGCGATTGTTGCATAAATTCCGCTCATTGTTTCGCGCGGGAAGAATGCGCTCGAAAAGAACAACAGAATAAATAACAGAGGGAAGGTGCCCTGAACTGCTTCTGAAGATCCAGTTTTAAGTGCAACAGATGACATCAAAGCACCGACCGCAAGTGAGATTAAAGCGCCGCTGATGATCATGGCGATGATGCCGCGAATGCCCGCTGAAACGTCTGCACCAAATGGAAGTAATGCAAAAATAAAAACGGCGGTTGAAAACGCACCAAACAAAACACTTCCGGCTAAACGACCAAATAAAATGCCTGTGCGAGATGTTGGCGAGGCGAGTAGCCGATCGAAGAAACCGTTTTCAATATCAGTTGCTAATGCCGCTGCGCCGGTTACTGATCCAAATAGAACACCTTGAACGATTGTTCCTGCAAGTTGAAATTGCAGATATGACGAAACTTTTGGAAACCCAGGTAGTGATGTCGTGCGCCCGAATGAAGAGTTTCCAAGAAATGAAAAAAACAATGGAAAGATCATGCTCGGTACGACAAGTGCCGGCTGGCGAAAAAGCTCAAGTGTTGAGCGTTTACCAAGTGCGAGAGTTTGACGAATTGAATTTTTTGTCACTTACGCCCTCGTCGCGATTTTTTCTTCGCCGGCTCTTCGTCGCCGTTATCGCCAGCTGATGGAGCATTGTCTGAGCCTTCAAGGCGGTAGCCGGTGGCTTCAGCAAAGACGTCATCCAAACTTGGCTCGTTAATTTCGAGATGCTGCACATGCACGCCAGCTTCGTCGAGTTTGCGTACGACGTCTGTGACTTGCGATGCACCGCCACGCAGACCAACACCGAGGGCGCCTTCAGCGCCAGGCCGTAAGTCACCAAAAGTGCTGAGCACGGTTTTGGCATTTTCTGCCTGGTCAATATTGGTTTTGATTATTAAAGTCGGCGCGCCCACGCTTGCTTTCAAATCGACTGGTTTTCCTTCGCGAACAATTTTGCCGTGATCGATGATCGCAATTCTGTCTGCAAGTTGATCAGCCTCTTCTAAATATTGTGTTGTCAACATCACGGTCGTGCCTTCTTTATTCAGGCGACGAACTTCTTCCCACAAAGTAAGGCGACTCATTGGGTCTAGGCCAGTCGTTGGCTCATCCAAAAATAAAACAGTCGGTTGATGAATCAGTGAAAGTGCAAGATCAAGTCGGCGACGCATACCGCCTGAGTATGTAGATACGCGTCGCGATGCGGCAGCGGTTAGCCCGACGCGCTCAAGTAACTCATCTGCACGTTTTTTCATCATCGCCGATGGGATGCCATAAAGAACAGCCTGCAACGAAAGTAACTCTGCACCAGTCATCAATGGATCAATCGCCGCATCTTGCAGTGCAACACCGATACTGCGTCGAACTTTGTCGGCGTCTTTGACAACGTCAAAGCCCGCAACGCGTGCGGTACCAGAAGTTGGGCGCAACAGAGTCGTCAACATTCGTACTACCGTGCTTTTGCCAGCACCGTTTGGCCCAAGAAAGCCGAATATCTCTCCGGCTTTAACTTCTAAGTTGATTCCTTTGACTGCTTGTACATCATCAAAGTGACGGACAAGATCTTCTGCGATTATTGGCGAGTTTGACACCCTGAAATAATACGATTAATTTGTTGACTCTGACTAAGCGGAGGCGCTGGCAATTGCTGACCAAACACGCTCTGGCGTTGTTGGCATGTCGATGTGACGAACACCCAAATGCAACAGCGCGTCAATCACTGCAGATTGCACTGCTGGTGTTGAACCGATTGAGCCCGATTCACCGATGCCTTTTGCTCCGAGCGGGTTTACGAAAGTTGGTGTCTCCATGTGTACAACTTCAATGCTCGGTAGTTCGGCTGCAGAAATAAATGTGTAGTCGGCGAAGTTTGTCGTTATCGGGTTGCCGTCTTGGTCATAGCGAAACTCTTCAAGTAATGCTTGTGCTGTTCCTTGGGCGATACCGCCATGAATCTGGCCATCCAAAATAAGTGGATTAACAACTTTGCCAGCGTCGTCACAAGCGATATGTCGACGATGCTTTACTTGGCCGGTTTCTGTGTCAACTTCAACAATCGCAACGTGGGATCCAAACGGAAACGTCGCAGAACTTGCAACGAAGATTCCTTCTTGAGTTAGGCCAGTTTTCGTGTCAGCGGCAGTTGCGATATCAGACCACGACTTTGATATTGCTGGAGTACCAGCAACATGAAACGCACCAGTATTTTTATCTAGCACGACATCGCTTTCATTTGCTTCTAGCAATTTTGCAGCAAGTTTGCGTGCTTCATCAACAAGCTCTATTGAAACTTTTTGCACTGCAGCACCACCATGTTGTAACGACCGCGAGCCCATCGTGCCGCCACCGCTTGGCACTAGATCTGTGTCGCCCCACACAACATCTATGTCTTCGATAGAGATGCCAGTTTCACTGCTGGCAATCATTGCCCACGAAGTGACGTGGCCTTGCCCGTGCGGTGAGGTACCTGTGTAGACGACCGCTCTTCCGTTCGGCAATACATTTACCTTGGCGTGTTCTTGCATTGGGTCAACACCACCAGTTATCTCGACGTAAACACTCACACCAATACCGAGTTGAATTTTGTCGCCACGCTTGCGTCGCTCTGCTTGTTCGGCGCGTGCCTCAGAATATTTTGCAACAGCAAGTGCTTTGTCGAGAGCGGTGCCGTAGTCGCCAACATCGTAGACGTGCCCAATCTTTGTCGCGTATGGTTGCATAAATTTTGGTATCAAGTTCATTCGACGAACATCAACTGGGTCCTTGCCAATTTCGGCAGCAAATAAATCCATTGCGCGTTCAATTGCCGCTGTCGCTTCTGGCCGACCTGCGCCTCGGTAGGCAACAATCGGTGTCGTGTTGGTAACCACAGATGTTGTTCGACATTCCATTTTTTCGATGTCGTAAACGCCTTGAGCCATTGGGCGAGTCATAAACGGTGCAAGCACAGTGCCGACATCAACCCATCCACCCGAATCTTGAATTGCATTCAGCTGGTACGCAGTTACTCGACCCTCTTTTGTGCCACCAATAGTTATGTATTGCAGTTGAGCGCGACCGTGCCCAAGGCCGACCATTGACTCGCTGCGTGTCTCGCGCCAACGCACTGGTTTGCCGACATTTTTTGAAATATTACCGAGCAAAAGTTCTTCGGAGTAGGCACTTATTTTTGCACCAAAACCGCCACCCACATCTGGGGTAATGATTCGCACTTGCTCGGCGTCAATTTTGTTGGCCTTGACAACTTC
>ERZ889217.768-NODE-768-length-18212-cov-12.017183_pt1 | contig 18212 bp, 17 predicted proteins | sample MGYA00521098_ERZ889217 | MGnify/ENA primary metagenome ERZ889217 (study PRJEB32303, sample SAMEA104408613) | aquatic metagenome | biome: Brackish water; feature: Pelagic; material: water | place: Baltic Sea | collected 2014-06-10T22:04:00 | depth 2,362 m ... | reverse complement strand
TTCGGTTCCTGCTTCGATTGCTTCTGCAATCAAGGTGACTGATAACCCAGCAGGTAAAAACTCTTATCAAGTTGTGATCGTTGAGCGAAGCGGCAAGATTTCGATCTCGAAGAAGATAGTCGTTACTTTAGTTTCAACCAATGCGTCATCTAAGGCAAAGGTCAAGCTAAAGAAGAGTGCTATCAAGACTCCGCAGTCCAAAGCTTCAACAACCAAAAACTCAAAGTAGGTCTTTGGGCTAGTAAATATCTGTAGTTGGCAACTATCGTCAAAGTCATGACCGATCTTGTGCCTCCTTCAAATCTTGCAAAAACTCTGGGCGAACTTCGAAAATCAGGTTGGAAGTCGCAAAGTGTTAAAGAAGAAATTCGCAAAAATGCCGTAGTGCGGATAACCGCTGGAGAAGAATTATTTTCTGGCGTTCTTGGTTTTGAAGAAACAGTGATGCCCCAACTCGAGAATGCATTGCTCGCAGGACACGACATCGTGTTTCTTGGTGAACGCGGTCAAGCCAAGACACGAATCATTCGTTCACTAATTTTTTTGCTCGACGAATGGATGCCAATTGTCGCTGGAAGCGAAATCAATGATGACCCATATGCGCCAGTTTCACGTCAATCACGCGAGTTGGTTGCACAACATGGCGATGCCACTCAAATTTCGTGGGTACATAGAAGCATGCGTTACGGAGAAAAACTTGCAACTCCAGACACATCAATTGCCGACTTGATTGGCGAAGTTGATCCAATCAAAGTTGCCGAAGGTCGCTATCTGAGTGACGAATTGACTTTGCATTATGGATTAGTACCGCGTTGCAATCGTGGAATTTTTGCAATCAACGAATTACCAGATCTCTCCGAGCGAATTCAAGTCGGCTTACTTAACGTTCTTGAAGAACGTGATATCCAAGTTCGCGGTTACAAAATTCGTTTACCACTAGACATTATGTTGGTGGCTTCGGCTAATCCAGACGATTACACAAATCGCGGACGAATTATTACTCCGCTCAAAGATCGTTTTGGCAGTCAAATTCGTACTCATTATCCGCTTGACATTGATACAGAAATTGCGGTTGTACGCCAAGAATCGCGCCCAGCAAGTATCGGCGCAGTTCAAGTGCGAACTCCAAGGTTCATGGAAGAAATTATTGCTACGGTCAGTCATCTCGCTCGCGCAAATAGTCAAGTCAATCAACGCAGTGGCGTGAGTGTTCGGTTAACTACAAGCAATCAAGAGTTGTTGTGCGCCAATGCTGTGCGTCGTGCGTTGCATGCAGGTGAAACTGACGTCGCTCCACGAGTTAGCGATCTCGATGCACTCGCTGCATCGACCGCTGGCAAAATCGAAATTGACGCTGTTGAAGATGGCCGCGAGAGCCAAATTTTTCAGCAACTCGTGCGTGGTGCAGTGTTGCAAGTATTTAAACAACACAGCAATTTAGAGAATCTTCGTCAAGTCGCAGAAGAATTTAGTGAAGGTGTTGTTGTGCAAACCGGTGAAGACATTGCATCAGCTGATTATGTAGTTTTGCTAGAAAAAATGCCAGCATTGCGCACTGCGGTGAACGGTCTTATAAACGGTGACGAATCTCCGGCAGTGATAGCAAGTGCAATTGAGTTTGTACTCGAAGGTTTACACCTTTCGAAACGATTGAACAAAGACTCAACTGCGCAACGAGCGGTTTATCGAGCGAAAAACTAATTTATAACTGGTCGTTGAGTCCAGATTTCACTTGTGTCTTGCCGTTCAGTAAGCACCGGTTGACCTACGAGCACAGCAACATCAACAAGATCAGCAAATCCGTGCAGTTTGATTGCTGTATGCGCTTGAGTTTTAACCCCAAGCGGAAGCTCAATTATGTGATCAGTTGGAATCAACACACCAATACCAGCAGCCTCGTCACAAAGTCTGGCGGCCAAGTTTGGCGCAGGGCCGATGTAATCGTCGCCTTGAAACAACATCGTGTCGCCTGTCGCAATGCCGATGCGCAGTTTTAGTGGCGCGCAAACTGTTTCTGCACGGCGATCAAGCTCCATAGCAAACGTGATTCCTTCAATTTGCTCAACTGCTACGGCCATCAGACCATCACCAAGAAATTTATCGATTCGCACGCCACGCTCTGAAGCGATTGCCCTGGCGACAGCACGAAACTCAGCCAGTAATGTTGTTGCCTTGCGGTCACCATTGGTTTCCATGTAATTCGTAAACCCAGAAAGATCTACGAAAATGAATGTCCGAGGAAATCTCATACGAGTTATCAGTCTACGGCTCTCGGTACTAGCGTGAGTTTGTGACTAGTCGCTTCAACTATTCGCGTTGGGATGGAACTCAACACGGTTTTGAGTTTGATGCACAGAGCATCGTCGATGAAATAACTGACGATCTTCTTTACCACGGTGATGTCAATGCGGCGTTACGTCGTTTGATGCAAGAAGGAATGAAAAACGAGCGTGGCGAACAATTAATGGGTCTTCGCGAAATGATGCAGCGCTTGCGCGAGCGTCGTGAAGAAATAAAAGATCGGGGCGATCTTGGTGGCGTGTATAGCGAGATCGCGGCCGAACTTGACGATCTCGTCGACGAAGAGCGGCACGAAATAGATGAAGCACTTAAAGCCGCAGAAAAATCTGGCGATCAGCGGCGGATAGATGTAGCCAAAGAATCTGCACAAGAACATAATTTTCGTCTTGATATGTTGCCGAGTGATCTTGCCGGCAAGATCAGCGAACTTGAACATTACGATTTTCAATCAGCCGAAGCAAGACAACGATTTGAAGCGCTGCTCGAAAAACTGCGTCAGCAGATGATGCAACAGATGCTTGACCAGATGTCTGGGGCAGTCGAACAGCTAACACCAGAAGATATGCAGCGAATGAAAGACATGATGGCGGCGCTAAACGAAATGCTTGAATCTCGAGAACGTGGCGAAGAGCCGGCATTTGCACAATTCATGGAAAAATTTGGTGATTTTTTCCCTGAGAATCCGCAAACTCTTGACGAGTTACTCGAAATTATGGCGCAACGCATGGCAAACGCCCAAGCAATGTTGAACTCAATGACGCCAGAACAGCGCGAACAGATGCGTCAACTCAGCGAAAAGCTGTTAGATGACATGGATTTACGCTGGCAGATGGATCAACTAGCGCAAAAGTTGCAGGGCATGTTTCCTCAAAAGGGGTGGGGTCAATCGCATGAATTCACTGGCAATGACCCAATGGGTTTCGGTGAAGCGATGCAATCGATGCAAGAACTTGGTGATCTTGATCAGTTAGACAACCTCTTGCGCAATGCTTCCTCACCGACCGCCCTGGCTGAAGCCGATTTAGATCGTGTTCGTGAGATGTTGGGTGAGGATGCGGCCAAATCTCTGCAACAAATGGCTCAATTAACAAAAAAATTGAAAGATGCTGGGCTGATCGATCAAGTCGAGGGAAAACTCGAACTCACACCCAGTGGCTTGCGCAAAATTGGTGCGAATGCATTGCGTGATGTTTTTGGGGCGCTTGAGAAAGATCGCCTTGGTCAGCACCAAGTTGAGCGCCTGGGCGTCGGACATGAGCGAACCTACGACACAAAGCCTTACGAATACGGTGATCCATTTCAACTAGATCTGCAACGAACTTTGCGCAATGCATTGCAACGGCAAGGTGCAACGGTGCCAATTAAGTTGTCTGCTGATGATTTTGAAATAGAACAGACAGAACATTTAACAAGATCTTCAACTGTGTTAATGCTTGATCTTTCGTTGTCAATGCCGATGCGTGATTATTTTTTACCTGCAAAGAAAGTTGCGATGGCGCTGCATTCGCTAATGAGTACCCAATTTCCGCGTGACTATCTTGGGATTGTTGGTTTTAGCGAAGTGGCGCGCGAGTTGACCCCACAGCAATTACCCGAGGTTTCTTGGGATTTTGTTTATGGCACCAATATGCAGCACGGGTTCATGTTGGCTCGCAAAATGTTGTCCCGTCAAACTGGAACAAAGCAAATAATTATGATCACCGATGGTGAGCCAACAGCACATATTTCTAAATCGGGGGATGTGTTTTTTAACTATCCACCCGTGCGCGAAACGATCGAAGCAACCTTAAGTGAAGTCATGCGTGCCACCCGCGAGGGCGTTCGTATTAACACTTTTATGTTGGATGCATCACATGCATTGCAAGCCTTTATTGAGCAAATTACGGCTATTAATAAGGGTCGAGCCTTTTTTACAAGTCCAGAAAATCTTGGTGAATATTTGTTGGTTGACTTCATCGAACACAAGCGGCAACTTTCATGGCATGGAAGCCGAACTGCAAAAACTAGGTAACATTTGCTTTTTCTATTAATATTTGGCATAATGACATGGCTGTAGTTACACCGTTGTTAGCGCCCCCGCGTTGGTAGACGGATTGATGGGGAGGAGCTTTAATTGGACGGTCGCAAACACATAACGCTTGGCAATGACCATGCGTGGCAAGACGAAGCGAATTGTCTCGGTGTTGACCCAGATTTATTTTTTCCAGAGCGTGGTGCATCAACTCGTGAAGCCAAAGAGGTTTGTCGTGGATGTGTTGTCAAGAACGACTGTCTTGAATATGCCCTTGAAAATGGCGAGAAATTCGGCATCTGGGGTGGACTATCTGAGCGAGAGCGTCGCCGTTTGCGTCGTCAACGCGCTCAAGGCAATCGCAACACCGCGACTGCCTAATTAACTAGTTTTAGTTTTCAATCAAGATTTTGTAGCGCACGATTGCGTGCGGCCAAGCACCATTCAATAGTTTTTTCTTTACTTAAATCCAATTCATCCCAGCGCGATTTTGCAATTTGAGTAAGAACTCTGGCAGGAGCTAAACCGACTAGCTCAGCTCGATCAATGTCGGCCCGCTTAGCGATTTCGTCGAAAACGAATGCCGGTCCAACGGTGTCCGGGGCAATCAAGTTCATGCTGATCTGAATTTCATCGCCGAGTTTTAAGCCCAGTGTGCGTACTTCGCGACTACGCAGTTCGCGGGCTATTCGCCGACCATCTTCAATTGTTGAATTTTTCAGCCAAACGTTATAGGCCACGAGAATTTGTCTTGCGCCAACGCAAATTGCCCCAGCAGTTGGATGGGCTTTCATTGACCCGAAGTCTGGCTGCAGGTCGATAAATGCTCGTTTACGGATTTCTGGTAAATCCCGTTCTGGGCCATATACAAAACTCGGAATATTTAGTGTGGTTGCTGCGTACTGGGCGAATTCGTTTCGCGCGGTAATTGCTTGTTCAATAGTTGAATCTTCAAGTGGCACAAACGGCACTACATCGATAATCCCGATCCTTGGGTGTACGCCAATATGTTTGTTTAGATCAAAGGCTCTTGCGCTTAGTTCGGCAAGTTTGTGAGGAGTATTCGCACCAACGATTGTGAACACACTGCGGTGGTGGTGATAGTCGCTGTGAACATCTAGAACATCGTGCCCAAGAGTGCGTCGAATCTCATTAATTACGTCAAGTCGTCGACCCTCACTGATATTTATTACGCATTCCAGCATCTGTAATGCCTAGCGCATTTTTGGGTACCGATGCTAGAGTTGTCATATGTTCAACGGACCTGAAATCTGGATCATCATTTTGCTTGTAGTAGTGCTATTCGGTGGCAAGCGCCTTCCGAATATTGCTCGAAACTTAGGCAAGGCTCAAAGCGAACTCAAAAAGGGTCTTGCTGAAGGTGCTGCCGAAGCAAAAAAAGACGATACTCCAAAAACCGATTCAAAATAGTTTTCGGCTAGGCCACTAATTGGTGTGCTTAGTTCTATTCACTCGCGAGAATTTTGACTTTGGTTTGAAGCAGATCGCCAAGCAAACCACGTCGCTCGTTAGCGGCATACAAGTTAAGTTCTAAATCATGTTTTGCTGAGGCTTTAACGTAAATAAGCAACTGTTCATCTTCTGATCTGACAGTGACTTTTTTGATTCGCCCATCTTGAGTGCGATCAAGACCGATAGCAATTCGCAATATTGCTGCGAGAGATCGCACAATGTGTTGGTCTGATTCGAGTAGCTGTGCGAATTCTGGATGTGTTGGCTTGGGGACACTTTTGCGGTGATAACGAGCAATTTGTGCGATCAGTTCGATCTCGCGATCGGTGAGACCTACAAGTTCTGAGTTGCGAATTACATAATAAGAATGCAGGTGGTGTTTCGAGTGTGACACGACTACGCCAACATTTGCGAGCAGTGCTGCTGCCTCTAGATAGCGACGACACGATGCGTCAAGATTTAACCTCTTTTGTAGGTTTTCGAAGAGTGATAGGGCAATTTTTGCGACATTTGCGGCGTGAACCGGTCGATCATCGCACCGATCTGCGAGTTGTCGAACGCTGTGCATCGCCGGATCTATACCTTCAGGATGATTAAGCATGTCCCGGCGTTGCAAAGTGTCAAAAAGCACGCCTTCACGCAATGCATAATCTGAATACATAAATTTCGTGACACCAAATGACAATGCGATTCCTTCTAAAATTACGGCACCCGCCAAAATGATGTCGGCACGAGAAGGCTCTAGGTCAAATATTTTTTCACGTTGTTTAACAGTTGGTACATCAGCCAACAAGTTAAGTACTTTAGTTATATCTTCTGATGCAAACTCGTAACGGTTAAAAGATTTTGGCTCGGTTTGTTTATTCTGTTGCATTATCAGCTTGGCAATGGCCTCTACAGTTCCTGAAGAACCAACTGCTACTTCAAAACTTAGTTCTTGTACCTCTGGTTGAATTGTCGCCAACATTGAGCGTACGAATTTGCGACAACTACTCATAGCGCTCGGGTGAAGCGCATCTGTTCTAAAAAATCTGTCGGTCAGTCGAACGGCCCCGAGTTTGAAACTGCGCGAAAGAAAGATGTCTTCACCAGCAGCAAGCACTACTTCGGTCGAGCCTCCACCAATATCGCATAGCAGCATGGGCTGGTCGCCAATTCCGATTGCGTGAAGTACTCCGAGGTGGATAAGTCGTGCTTCTTCGATTCCAGAGACAACCTCAATTTCAACCCCGGCTTCTTTTCGGGCTCGTTTTATAAATTCATTACGATTTTGAGCTTCACGAACTGCACTCGTCGCAACTGCTCTTAATTCGGCTTTGTGAACCGTGGCGATTTCTCGCATTCGTTTAAGTGATGCGATTCCGCGGTCCATTGCATCTGTTTCAAGTTGTTTCATATCACCTGCACCGTGACCGAGTCTGATCACTTCTTTCTCACTGGTGATAATTTCAAAGCCAGTTTCGACTGGTTTTGCGACGACTAAGTGAAAACTATTTGTGCCGATGTCAAGTGCGGCAAACATTGGCTCAGACTTTGACCCCATGATTACTTATCTTAGAACGGGTTGGTTTGACGGTAGGATTCAAAACCGAAACGAGGCCCAATATGACGAACTTTGCAGAACCAACAACTCTCAACGAGCCACCGCGCGGGCACGCTCGAATCGTCTATTTAGGTTCGGTTTCACCTCATTGGGAGGTCTACGGCGACTACGGCGATCAGAACCTACTTGAAGATTTTCGTGCAAGAGTTCTGGCTCGACTAATTCTCTTGCCACGCAATGATCCTCAGTTTCGACGCAATCAAGAACGGGTCAGCAAAGATGCTGAGCGTGAACGAATCAGCATTGAATGGGAGCTCGGTTACCCAGTTGCCGCCGATGCAAATACTGCTTCAACTGCCAATATTGCACCTGTTGAAACAGCGGCACCAACCGAATAAACAGTTTTCAAGACTTCATTGATATGGATCTTGAACCTAGATTTATTAATCGTGAACTTAGCTGGCTCGACTTCAACGATCGTGTTTTAGAACTCACTACCGACAAAAATATTCCACTGCTTGAGCGTTGTCGCTTTTTGGCGATTTGCTCTTCAAATTTAGATGAGTTTTATCAAATTCGAGTTGCGGCACTTAAAGACCAGGTTGCTGGAGATATTTCAGCCAAGACACCCGATGGCCGAACACCATTGGAGCAACTTCGAGAGATAAAAATACGTACGCAAGATTTTGTTCGCCGACAAGATCAGATTTGGGCTAAAGATTTACTGCTCCAACTTAAGGTATCTGGTGTTCATATCGCTAGTTGGTCACAACTATCTGCACGTGAAAAAACAAAAATGTCATCCGAATTTGATCAAAGAATTTTTCCAGTATTGACGCCACTAGCCGTTGATCCTGCTCATCCGTTTCCTTATATCTCTAACCTTGCACTGAATTTGGCGGTGATTGCCCGTGACCCGAATTCGGGTGAACAGAGATTCGCTCGATTAAAGATTCCCAAAAATCTGCCAAGGTTCATGCGAGTAGGCACAGCAAACCGTTTCGTATTACTCGAAGAAGTAATCTCAGCAAATCTTTCGCATCTGTTTCAAGGCATGACAATCGAACAGTGTTTTGTTTTTCGTGTTACCCGCAATGCAGACCTGTCGCTAGACGATGAAGACGCTGAAGATCTGTTGGCGGCCGTCGAAATGGAGTTGCGTCGCCGAAGATTTGGTCGGGCAGTAAGAATTGAGGTTCCTTATGGAACAGATCAGGACGTTCTTGATTTAATGTGTCAAGAATTAGAACTTGAGCCAGATGATGTGACTTATCATCGAGGCATTATCGAGATGAACGCACTAAACCAGCTGGCGTCACTAGATATTTCGGCTTTGCGTTATCAAGCCTGGCCCCCATTAACTGCTGGTCGTCTTGCGGCTGCTCAATTCAATAGTCAAAGTATTTTTCAAGTTATTCGTGAGCGACAACTGCTAGTACATCACCCCCATGAATCTTTCACATCTTCGGTAGAAGCATTCGTAGAGCAGGCGGCCAACGACCCGAAGGTGCATTCAATCAAGATGACTTTGTATCGCACCTCTGGTGATTCTTCAATTGCAAAACATTTAGTTCGGGCAGCTGAGTCTGGCAAACAAATCGCTGTTGTGCTTGAGATCAAAGCACGTTTTGACGAAGCCCGCAATATCGCTTGGGCGAAAGAACTTGAATATGCGGGAGTGCACGTAACTTATGGGATCGTGGGTTTGAAGACTCACTCGAAATGCATTTTGGTCGTGCGTGAAGACAATGATCAGATGCGTAGATATGTGCATATCGGTACGGGTAACTACAACTCAACTACTGCAAGAGTTTATGAAGACATCGGGTTTTTCACCTGTGAAGAGTCAATTGGTGCAGACGTAACTGAATTATTTAATTATTTAACCGGTTATGCCAAGGAGCCAGACTATTTGCGACTATTTGTTGCTCCTCACCAGTTGCGTCCGAGAATTCTCGAACTTGTTCATCGCGAAGCAACTTTTAAAGAGGCTGGTCGGATAACGCTGAAGCTCAACTCTATTTCTGATCCGGCAATCATTGATGCCTTATATCTAGCGAGTGGCGCTGGCGTCAAAATTGATTTAATTGTTCGTGGAATTTGCTGCCTTCGTGCAGGAGTACCTGGTATGTCAGAGAACATAACCGTGCGCAGCATTCTTGGTCGGTATCTTGAGCATTCTCGGATATATAGATTTGATCATGGTTTTGATGACAATTCGCCGCTGCACTTAATTGGTTCAGCCGATTTAATGGGTCGCAATTTAGATGGCCGAGTTGAAGTTTTGGTTCCGCTGACGCATCCAAAGCACCGCGCTTGGCTAGATAAGGTCCTTGGTTTCTTGTTAGAAGATAAGAGCAAGCACTTTGAACTTGGTAGCGACAATAAGTGGGCAAAGCATGCCATTGAAGAGCATGCAGGCGATGCTCAACAACGTTTACACGAATGGGTTTTAGCCACCCAATTAAGGTGATTGTCAAATTTGTTCACTTGGGTGTCACTAATTAGACAACAAGAGTTAACCATCTCGGGGCTACCGTTATTGTTAGATCAGCAAATGCAAACGGTTGTTGGTGGAGACATAAAAATTAGACGAAATGGAGGTGTTATTTATGGTTGAAATTCGCAAAAATTTCCACAACGATCTCGAAAATGCCCGTGCAGAAGTAATTCGTCTTGGAGCATCTCTAACTGAGGCAATACCAAGAGCCACAGCGATTTTGCTTAGTGGTGATCTTGAGGGTGCCGACTATTTAGTTCAGGCCGATGACGAGTTTGATGGTCGTGCATCGATGCTCGAGGCATTGTGCTTTGAAATTTTGGCGCTGCAGGCTCCAGTGGCTGCTGATCTTCGACAAATTATTTCAATAATAAAGATTGCTGGAGAACTTGAGCGTTCAGCAGATCTCGTTGTCAACATTTGCAAAGCGGCGCGACGCATCTATGGTCATGATATTGACCCAATTTTGCGTGGTGTCATTTCTAAGATGAGCGAACAAGCTCAAAAACTTTTCGCAGCAACAATGGAAGCATTTGAAGAAAATGATGCTGCTAAAGCTGCAGCAATTGATGACATGGATTCGTATCTAGATAGTTTGCATCGTCAATTTATTCAGCAAATTTTTGAATCTCACTCTAATTTGAAAATTGATCTTCAAGTCGCAGTGCAGTTAGCAGTTGTTGCTCGGTTTTATGAGCGCATTGGTGACCATGCGGTAAACGTCAGCGAAAAAACTCGTTTCATCGTGACGGGCTGGGTTCGTGAGCGTGATGGCATCAACCGTTACAAAGCCAGAGTTGGAAACGAGACCGGAGAGACACTCAGAATTTCTGAGCAGAATTGAGACAAGTTTTTAACATGCAATTCTTTTTCTTTATTTTAGGCGCATGTATTTCGGCGTTAATTGCTTTTTTTATTTCAAGACGTTCAAAAAACGAAATTCAGACGGTACTCAGTCAAGATACATCTCTTGAAAAGATAGTTACCGAAGATTCGGCCTTGCAGTTGATGGAAATCCTCGATGTCTTTGCAATTGGTGTTCTATTTGTTGATTCTAAAAATAATCGTCGCTCAAAAAACAAAGCCGCATCTTCAATGACCGGAGTGCGGTATGTAGATATTTTAGTAGATCAAGCATTAGACGAAATGGTCGCTCATGTTCAACAATTAGGTCTCGGTAATCGAGTGTTCGAAGCGGTAGCTGGTACAACGAGATTTTTTAGAATTCATGGCGAGAAATTAAGTAGCCAAAGCATAATTGTGACGATTGAAGACGTCACAGAAAAGTCACGAATTGAGACTGTGCAGACAGATTTTGTTGCAAACCTGAGTCATGAACTTAAAACTCCAATTGGTGCGATTGCAGCACTTGCAGATTCTTTGACTGGCGAGACTGAGACTGAGGTGGTTTGGCGACTTGCAGAAAGAATTGTCACTGAGTCACATCGCATGTCGCGGATTGTTGATGACCTCTTAGATCTTTCTCGCCTTGAATTTGGTGGAACAGAAGATTGGACCAATATTAACCTTGGCCATGTGTTGGTAGAAGTCGTAAGTACCAACCAACATTCAGCCAAACGGCAGGGTCTGAATTTGTCTCTTACTAGATCAGGTGATTTTTTTGTGCGAGGTGAAAGATCTCAACTCGTTTCAGCATTCTCCAATCTGATTGAGAACGCAATTAAGTACAGTGAGTCTGGCAGCGTTGTATTGGTTGAAAGTTTGGTTCTGGGCAATAAAATTGTCATTAATGTAATTGATCATGGAATAGGAATTGCTGAACATGATCAAAAAAGAATTTTTGAACGGTTTTACCGAGTCGATAAAGCACGAAGCCGAGTGACAGGTGGAACTGGTTTAGGTTTGTCAATAGTCAGACACATCGTTTTAGAGCATGGCGGCTCGATCGAAGTTGTTTCCGAAGAAGGAATTGGCTCAACATTTACAATTCGATTGCCTCAAGTATCAGTAAAACCAGCTCCAGATTTAGTTGACGATTTAGGAGCTCTAACGTGAGCATAAATAATTCGCTACCGACAATTTTGGTTGTAGACGACGAAGAATCATTCATCGAGGCGTTACAGATTGGCCTGAAACGTGAAGGGTTTCGCGTCGAGGTCGCGCGTGACGGCGCTGAAGCACTCGCTGTTTTTGATTTGGTACGACCAGATGCAGTGTTGTTAGATGTTATGTTGCCAAAAGTTTCTGGAACAGATGTTTGTCGGGAAATTCGCAAAAAGAGTACGGTGCCAATCATCATGGTCTCAGCCAAGGGCGCCGAAATTGACACAGTAGTGGGTCTTGAGGTGGGTGCCGATGACTACATCACGAAGCCGTATCGACTTCGAGAACTTGTTGCGCGTTTGCATGCCGCGCTTCGTCGCGGAGCTCTTTCAAGTAGCGAAGAAGACATAGCTGGCATTGGCAGAGTTGCGATCGGTGCAGTTTCTATTGATCCTGAACAACATATTGTTTCGATTCGTGGTGTAGTGACCAAGCTTCCGTTAAAAGAATTTGAGTTGCTCTATATTCTGATGTCTAATGCTGGTCGAGTATTAACCAGAGAAACTCTGATTGACCGTGTTTGGGGCACTGATTATTTTGGTGATACCAAAACGTTGGACGTGCATATCAAGCGGTTACGGGCGAAGATTGAACAAGAACCTGCAGATCCACGACTTGTGGTGACCATCCGCGGACTTGGTTATAAATACGAGAAAATGGTTTCATAGCATTATTTAAATCAGGCCTCGCCCCAGCTTCACCGCTTATGCGCCTCGGGCGAGTGCATGCACTTATTGCATGTGGCGAAGCATCGTTTGCGATTGCTCTTGCCGATTCGTTATTTCTCTCTATTGATCCAGATGCTGCTCGCAGCAAAGTTTTGTTATTTCTGGCGATAAGTCTCGCCCCATTTGCTGTTGTTGCTCCATTTATTGGGCCGATCATTGATCGTGTGCCAGGTGGGCGCAGGTTCACAGTTTTTCTAGTGAACTTTTTGAGATGTATCACTGTCTTATTAATGATTTCGCGATTGGACTCGATGACTTTGTTTCCATTGGCATTTATTTCATTGGTTCTTTCTCGAACGTATGCGGTCAGCAAAACAGCACTAGTTCCGACACTTGTACCCAACGACCAAGAATTAGTTGCTGCCAACGGAAAGTTAGGCCTATTGGCAGGGCTGATTGGTTTTATTGCCTCGGTGCCAGCTTTGTTGCTGCAGCTGATTGATTCTCGCGCGACATTAGTAATGTCAGCGGCGATGTTCGGTCTCGCGAGTTTTGCATCGCTGCAGTTGCCACGACATGTTGCAACCGCATCAAAAATAATTTCGCTGATCAAAACAAAAGACTTGCAGGGTTCTCTGGTGCGTCATGCCGCAATCTCAATGATGCTTTTACGAGGGGTAGTTGGATTTCTGTTTTTTCATGTCGCATTTTGGTTGCGTGATGAAAGAGCAGGCACTGCATGGTTCGGTTTAGCGCTGGGTTTGTCGTCATTAGCAACGATGTTTGCAAACGGAATTTCGCCATTAATTCGTCGCGTGATGTCAGAGCGGGCGATGGTGACCGTTTCATTGGCAATTATCAGTCTGACCGGAATAATTTCTGGAGTAGTTGGCGGTATCACAGCAGGAATTATCTTGATTGCAGTTGCTAATGCAATGAGTTCAATCGGTCGTTTGGCATTTGAATCAATTGTCCAACGAGAAACTCCAGAAGCCAACCGTGCACGGATGTTCGTGAAGTTCGAAACAAGAAATCAACTTGTTTGGGTTAGCTCGGGGTTAGTTGCTGTGGTTTGCACGTTTCCTGGGGCAGTCGGTTTTGCTATTGTGGGCATCGCTTGTGCGGCAGGTTTGATTTATTTTCTGCTTCTGAAAAAGTAATCGAACTAAAAATTAATTCGTTCGAGCCAAAGGCCTGGCGCGATTAATTCATTTGGTGTCGGCAAGTTTCCGGGCTTCTGCCATAGACCTGCGAGACCGTCAATCCCAGATCGCTCTACAATTCCGCTGATAAATGCATGTCCGTTGTCTATTTGGGTTGTAGTTAGATGCAAACCAAGTAGTTGCTCAACAAACTGATCTTGCGTGCTTGACTCAACTCTTCGCCTGCGCACGGCCTCAGAAATTTGATCACCTGTTCCGATTATTCGTCCAGCAATAGTGTCAACTACATAGTCGACATAGCTAACTATTGCGCTAATCATCGCGTCAAGTTTTGGTGCGAGTGCTTCTTGCTGTGGTGATCGCGCAGCGCCGAGCAATAAAGTTGGATCACCAAGTAGTCGCTGCATCATTACAGCAGGATCGCTGTCGATGATTCCAGGTGTGTTTAGGCGTTCGGCGAGCGCATTCGGATTTGGTCTAAATCCTGCGACATGGGCTTTGACCGCTTCAGTAATTTCTGTGCGAATGGACGGAACTTTAAATACTGCGTGAAAAGTAAGTTCTTGTACGAGCAACCACATCTGCATATCAGAGATGTTGATGCTCCAGTCGTTGGCGAACTCTTCGCAGTTGCGTGCAACAAATAAAAGTTGTGTTTGTGGTTCACGAGGAAGCGGCAGATCGTATTGACCAAAAGCCCGAAGCGAGAGTTGTCCGATCATTGAACCCACAGACATGCCGAGCATTGCTGGCGCCATCATTTTCGTGAGGTTGCGCATCATTTCGTTCATTTCGTTTATTTCGTATGTTTCATCTATTTCGTCAACATTTTTCTGGTCGTTTTGAGAGTTGCCAGAATCGGTAATTGGTTGTCCTGAAATTGATGTTGCAAATTCTGTAAAGAAAGGTTTATAGGCGTCAAGTGTGTGGTGCACCCACATCGAACGGTTGACCACATCGATGACAGGTGCGTTAATTGTCTTCGCGGTTGTCAAACCAGTTACATCACGTACGTGCATATCGGCAACCTCTGCGAGTTGCTGCACCGCAATTCGAACTGTCGGGTCAACGTTAGATTCGGTAGTCGAGTTAGTAGCCGTGGTCATTGCCAACTGTCTAGCCATATCCCACTGCACTGGGCCTTGGTTTGACATGGCTTTTGCTAGTTGCGAAAAAAACGGCATGCCTGGTATCGGTTGCTCGTTTGAATCTTGAGACATGAACTGATGCTACGCAGACCGTACACTGAAAAACGATGTTGACTAAGCAAATTCTCAACAATGGCGACACCTGGCTTGAACTAACAGACAATGTCTTGAATGTTGGTGAGGTCTATAACTGGGCTGCTATTCCATCTTGCGGAGCCGTAGTAGTTTTCTCGGGGATCGTTCGTGATCACGCTGATGGGCGCACCGATGTCACATCGTTAACTTACGAAGCATACGATGATCAAGTTGTTGCAAAACTTAAATTAATCGCTGACGAAATGCGTGTGCGATGGGTTGATCTTGGTCGAATCGCTTTAATCCACCGTATTGGAACTCTGTCGTTGGGTGAATCTTCGGTTCTGGTGACGGTTTCATCTCCACATCGGCCTAATGCATTTGCCGCTGCCCAATTTGGAATTGACGCACTAAAGATAAGTGTGCCGATTTGGAAACAAGAACATTGGAAAGATGGCACCGACTGGGGCACAAATAGTCACAATATTTCAGATGCACAAGAAGTTAACTCAGCAGAAAGTTCAGTGTCGTAGAGATGCTTGCTGTTTCTTCTGTGGCTGTTGTGTTTGCTGCGATTTCGATTGTCGGTGCTGGCACTCTCGCCTTACTTGTTTCAACGCAACAACGAAAGATAAATTCAGCACATGGCATGACCGCTTTCCATCGGCATCTTGATGCGCTTTCTGATGATTCTCGAGAGCATGTGCGCTCGCAATTACGCGACGCAAAGCAACGACAAGTAAAAAGGTAAATCAAAATGGCACGCGACCTAGCAATCGATCTCGGAACAGCAAACACCCTTGTTTATATGCAAGGTCGAGGCATCGTTATTAACGAACCATCGGTGATTGCGGTTAATCGCCGAAGCGGAGAAGTGCTTGCCACCGGAGAAGAAGCATGGCAAATGATTGGCCGAACTCCTGGATACATCGTTGCGGTTCGACCGCTTCGTGGTGGAGCAATCACCGACTTCGAAGTCACAGAAAAAATGATTCGGTTGTTGTTGCAACGCGCTGGTGTGTCTCGGTTTTCGCGACCAAAAGTTTTGATTTGTGTGCCCTCAGCGATTACCGAAGTTGAACGACGTGCAGTTACTGATGCAACTCGTAGAGCCGGTGCAGCCGATGCTCAATTGCTTGAACAGCCAGTAGCCGCAGCGATAGGTGCAAACTTGCCAATTGACGAGCCAGTCGGAAACATGGTCATTGATATTGGTGGTGGCACTACAGAAACGGCCGTAATTAGTTTGGGTGGAATTGTCGCTCTTGAAGCTGTTCGAATTGGAAGTTTTGACATTGACAGTGAAATTCAATCTCATGTGCGTCGGACTCACGGCATTGCAATCGGTGAACGCACAGCTGAAGAAATCAAGAAGTCAATCGGCAGTGCAATGCCGATGCCTGGCGACAACGAGGCAGAAGTTCGTGGCCGTGACTTAGTTTCTGGTTTGCCGAAGACAGTTATTTTGACGGCGGTAGAAATTCGTGATGCGATAAATCCAGTTGTGTCACAAATGGTCGATTCGGTTGTGCGCTGTCTTGGAGTTGCGCCTCCAGAATTGTCGCAAGACTTCTTGAAGCGTGGTATTTATCTAGTAGGCGGTGGGTCGTTGCTACGCGGGATGGCCGAGCGCATTGCTACTGAAACTCGCGTGCCGGTGAACATGTCTAATGAGCCACTTGAAGCAGTGGTTCTTGGTGCAGGTCACTGCATCGAGAATTATGCTGCGCTACGTGGACTATTTATGGATTCGCGTCGCAACTAACTAGTTATCGACTAGTCAACGAGTCGTGTCAAGCCTTCTTGAACCACTGTTACAACAAGTTCACCAGTTCTTGAAAAAATTGAACCCGTAGCAATACCTCGGGCATTTGATGTTGAGATTGCAAGTTGATCGTAAAGCAACCAATCATCGGCGCGAAATGGTCGATGAAACCACATCACGTGATCCAAACTCGCCATTTGAATTCCACTTTCAGTCCAAGAGCGTCCGTGCGGAAGAAGCGTTGTATCAAGCAATGACATGTCGCTTGCATATGTCACGATGCAAGCATGTAACACTGGGTCGTCCGGAAGTTTTCCGTCAGCACGCATCCAAAGTTTTTGTCCAGGGCTCTTAACTTTTTTTCGCGAAATTGGGTCTGAGTCGATATAACGCAAGTCAATCGGCCTAGGACGATCGAACCATTCACCCATTTGTTCTTTGTAAGGGGTCATGCGTTCTGCAAAATCTGGCAGTGATTCGGGGTCAGGCAATCCTGTTGGCATCGCAATGTGATAGTCCAGACCTGTTTCATGAATTTGAAAACTTGCCTGCAAGTTAAAAATTGCTTTGCCGTGTTGAATCGCGATTACACGTCGAGTCGTAAAACTTTTACCATCACGAATTCGGTCAACTTCATACAGAATCGGCACAGTTGGATCTCCTGGCCGCAGAAAGTATGCGTGTAGTGAGTGCACATGGCGTGATTTATCATCGACAGTTCTGGCTGCTGCAATTAATGCTTGACCAGCCACTTGTCCGCCAAATACTCGCTGGCGACTTTCGTCTGGTGAAACACCACGAAAGATATTTACTTCGATTACTTCGAGATCCAATAGTTTGATTAGATCGTCAAGCGAGGATTGCACTGTTCTATTCTGACATGTAGACAGATCTTTTGACACCTCTTTCTATTAGACGGCTAGCGACAGATAACATTTAATAAGTGACGACTGTCTGGAATGCACAACGAGTTAGTGCTGGCCTCAACGAGATAGAAATTGCCAGACCTGCTGTATTGGGTCGGATTAAACAACTACTTGATGACTACCACGGCAACTCGCGTTCGGCACGCTATTACGACATTTTGCTCGGTGATTGGTGTGAGAGATTTTTACATCTCGTTTTTGTGGCGACTCAAGATTTAGCCGACGAATCAACCGCGCGAAATGAGAAAAGTTTTGAGAGTGTTTTAAGGCCTGAGATCGTGGTTGCTAGCGACACGCTTGAATTTTTCACGAATTATCAGAAGTTGCCGGAAAGCGTATTAGCGACATTGCGTGCACTAATTGCGTTTGGTCCAACTAAAATTTTAATTTCTGGTGCACCATCAGTCATTAAAAATTCTACGCCTATGGGGCGTCGCAATAAAGTAATCGCAAAATTTTTGAAAATAGTTTTGTCAAACCAGTCAGAAAAAGTTTTGTTTGTGAGACCGTTCTCAGGTTCGGTTCCAACTTCTTGGGTCAGAGCGATGATTTCGTGGCGCCTATGGGCCAAACAT
>ERZ889217.766-NODE-766-length-18231-cov-17.094080_pt1 | contig 18231 bp, 20 predicted proteins | sample MGYA00521098_ERZ889217 | MGnify/ENA primary metagenome ERZ889217 (study PRJEB32303, sample SAMEA104408613) | aquatic metagenome | biome: Brackish water; feature: Pelagic; material: water | place: Baltic Sea | collected 2014-06-10T22:04:00 | depth 2,362 m ... | reverse complement strand
AGGCTTGGGCTGCGATCTCGCTACCGTTTGATTGGTGTAGGTCATAGAACTTGCGTCTGGCGTGTGCCATGTGGTCGGCGACAATTAGGATGACCGCCGTATTGCCTCACAAAGAAATGTTACTTGTGAAGTTATAACCCACTTGGCTGGGTTTCACTCCACAGTGGCCCCCGAGGGGGGCCACTGTGGAGTGGCCGGCCGGTTCAACTGCTGCGTCACCATAGATCAACTTTTTAGCTCGTTCATTGCGCCACTTTTTCAATTTTCGTTGCAGGGTTCGTAGTTGGGTTTGAGCACCGTATAGTTGCGGCACATCCGTTGCTAGCTTAGCCATGATTAGTTTGGCACTCAAGCTCGGGGCATCCTCATGCCATTGGCAGACCAATGGCCAAACTTGTGCAAACGGGTCAGCACGCGTTCGCCATGTGCGCTTGCCAGTTGCAGGCTTTCTGTGTGTCGGTCGAGCCTCACCAGCCTGCTATGCTGTGGACAGATCATTCAGGAAGTCGTTGACATCCGGAACTGGTTTGTTGGCCGATACGTCATTGCGTGAACTTAATTCAGCTATCCGTTGCTGGATTGATCGAATGTCATGAAGCAGCTGCACCGGGTCGAGTGAGTCCCGTTGCTGGCGCAGCTTCTCTTTGGTGGCATCATCGATTTTGGGCGATGCCAGCACTCGATCGCAAGGCGTCATAGGCGGGTGGTACTTCTTGATCACCTTGGTTCCTTCACGCCTCTTCGATTTGAGCTTAAAGGATGGTTGAAAGAAATTGATGTGCAATCGGGATACTGCGTATCACTCGTTGAGCGTAGCGAGCGCTTTATGTCCGCTCAAACGACCGTAGCCCACTAGCCGTCGCACGATGGCGCCGTTTTTCTGTTCGACCCAGGCTTGGTCCTTCTTCTTGTATGCCCGCGATCGTGTGAACTCAATGCCGCTGTCCTTGCAGAACTCGACAACGGTGTCGTTCATGAAGGCACTGTCATTGTCAGTGTCCAGACCAAGAAACGGGATCGGCAACTCCGTCTTGACCCGCTTATATGCCTCAACGATCAGCGTTTGGTTTCGGGTCAACAAGGCCATGCATTCTGTCCACGCTGTGGCAATGTCAGTCATAACCAGCGAATGGACGTAGAACCCGTCGTATTTGGGGCCACCACAGTGCTCCACCATGTCGCTTTCAAAGAAGCCAGGGGGCGGGTCATTCCAATCATTGAATGTGCGTACCCGTATGCTGCGACGCACCGCCGTTGCCGCACCCGTCCTGCGTTTCCTCTTCTGACTGGCAGCCTGTCGAGTATCCGATAGCACCCGATCAATTGAGGATGCGCTTATCTGAAGCAGCTTGGTCTTTACCACTGGGTCAAGTGACAGCTTGCCGTACCTCTCAAGCGCCTCGATCAGTATGGGTATCTGCGCCTTCAAACGCTTACCACAAAGTCGGTCACCAGCCTCCCAGAGCAACACCAGGGCTTGTTTGACTGCCTCGTCGTATGTCCGATCTCGTGGCTTACGCTCAGTGAGCTTGTTGGTTTGATTCAAAATCCTGATGGCGTGCTTGCGGTGATATCTGGTAAGACCGACGAATTCCTCGAGAATCGTCCGCTTCTGCGCTGGAGTACCCACACCATATCGCAGCTTGGTAGCCGCAATCAATTCCTTACGTGTAGACATGCTCAATCGCCTTCCTATAAGTGCCACCCACTAAGATTATTAATGGGTAACAAATTACGTGAGGCAACGGCATCTAACTAGTAACAATTAAGCCGAGTCAATACGCCGGTCAAAGTAATTGACGCCAAGCATCGATTTGCTTACCGAGCCATTTGAGGTGTTCAAGCAGTTAATTAATTAATACCCTGAACATGCCGGGCAATTCGTTGGTCGCATCTTCAATGAGCTCTGGAACCTTGCTGCGAACATGCCCGATCCCCTGCGGGATCGTTAAACCAAACTCTGTCATCAAACCACGGATGAGGTTAGCGGTGGCTGTGCGGTCACCAACGAAGCCTTCTCGCGCGGTGTAGTGACAGCATCGCTTGTTGCTCCACACTCTTGATCGGTACAAAGCGCATAGTCGGCCTTGTGACTGCTTCACAGATAGCCTCAGCATCGGCTTCGTCGTGTTTGTTGGTCTTGACATAAGGTTTGACAAATTGCGGGGAGATCAACCGCACCTCATGCCCTAGGCTCTGTAACTGACGTGCCCAATGGTGAGCGCTACCGCAAGCCTCTAGACCGATCACACACGGCTCAAGGTTCGCGAAATACGTCATCACCTGGTTACGTTTGAATTGCTTTCGCAACACGGGCTTGCCGTTCTCATCAGCGCCGTGCACTTGCAACACAGTCTTTGCTAGATCAATGCCAACTGTCGTAATCTTCATGGTAAACGCCCTCCTGTAGCGTAGTGTTTGAGTTAACACCCCCACTTTAAGGCACTCTGATGCCAAAGCATCAGGTAGGGGCGTCCATACCATTGGTTACGTGAAACGCTCATTACAAAAATCATGCAAGAGCTGTCGCGCCTACGGTATCTCTAGCGCCACACTCATTTAATATATGACGCTCAACACATCCACTCACGGATTACATCGGCAGCATGTCTGATAGCCGATCCTTCAGTGACAGCATGGCTTCAGACACGGGGCCTTCTAACTTTTTCTTAGTCATCACAGAGCTGGCCCCACCGCAATTGATTGCCAAAACGCGCTTTCCATTAGGAGTCACGGCTGCTAATCCCAACGCATTTACGTCCGGATGATATTGCCTTAGATTGAGGACATAGCCTTTTTTAGCGTAGATCTGTCGACTTTTCTCAAGATACTTATAGGTCGACGGCCAAAGATCTGGCATCCCATTGCGAAGGGCCTCGTAAATCTCTTCTCTTTCTGATTCCTTCACAACTGAAATGTATGCGGCTCCTAGTGCTGACCTCTCAATACGCAGCATGGAGCCCACCTGAAAATTGAGTTGAAGCATTGAGTGAGCCGCCGCCCGGGCAACAATTATCATGTTTAGATTACTGCGCATGGCTATCGAAATCGAAGCCTCAAACCTGTTGGCAATTTCCCTTATCCAAGGCTGAGCGGCTTCGATCAAGCTACCGTGACTTATGGAGGAACACCCCAACTGAAAAACTGCTGGCGTAACTCTGAGCTTTTCGGGATCGTGACCCGTACTCAAATAGCCAGCTTTTTGCAGGGTGTAGCAAAGTCGCCAGACTGTTGATTGGGATAGATTCGTTCTCTTGGCGATTTCAGTCGTTCCGAGCTCAGGCTCTTGCGCGTTAAACGTACGAAGTACCTCTAAGCCTCGGCTGAGCGCGGTGACAAAGTGTCGGTCTGTTTTCATAAAAGAACATTGACTCAAAGTTGTAATTTGATAAAATGAAATTGCATTACAAATTGTGAATTTGCTGTGCAGTTTAACAATATAACAATAATTTTATTTACTTACTAGAGACTAACAACAGGAAACGACATCACAAGTTGTGTGCTGCCAAATGGCATCTAAACGACTCAATCAATGCATTTCTTGGCCCTGGTTGCCGCACTCGGTAACTGTACATTTCATAAGGATGTAGCTATGAAAAACAAAGAAAATAAGTCAAGCCCCGTGTCATTGTTGTCATCAACCACAACAAGACAAACAATAATCACTTTCGCCATGTCGATGTTCTTGTTTGGCACTTTCGTTACCGCAACTCCTAAGGTCTTCGCACAGGCCGACTACCCAAATCGCTCTGTTACCGTTATTAACCCATGGACGCCCGGTGGTCCTGCTGAGTTAGTCGCCAGACCCATACTCGAAGGGTTGAGCGAACAACTTGGTGTGCCTTTTGTATTAGACACAAAATCAGGCGCTGGCGGCCTGATTGGCACATCCTTTGTTGGCAGGGCAGCGCCTGACGGCTATACATTGTTGTTCTCCCATGTCGGTCCGATCACCATAAGTCCTGCAGTGCAGAAGACTATGCCTATTGACACCGTCAAAGACCTCGCGCCCATTACGCAGGTCGTATCTTCTCCTCTAGTACTCGTTGTAAAACCGGATTTAAACGTTGAGTCACTGCAAGATCTACTCAAGTTGGCAAAATCAAATCCTGGGAAAATTTCGTATGGGTCGGTTGGACCGGGAAGTACAACGCACTTGGCTGGAGAAATTTTGGCGCACCAGTCAGGAACGAACCTTTTACACATCCCGTACAGAGGAGCAGCACCAGTTATCACTGACTTATTGGGCGGCCGAATTGACATGGCATTTTTAAATATTTCAGCAGTAATGCCGCATATCCAAGCGGGTACATTGGTGCCAATCGGTGTGACAACGCTAAAACCCTCGCCCTTACTACCCGATCTAGCACCTATCTCAGACACATTTGATGGCTTCGAGGTAAATTCATGGTACGGATTTATGGCCCCAGCTGGGACCTCGCCAGCCTCAATTGACAAACTTCAAAAGGCAATAGCGGCCGTAATAGCCACCCCGAAACTAATAAGCTTTTTAGAAGCAAGAGGGTTGACGCCCGAAGGAACAACTCCCGAGCAGTACGCTAAACAGATCCAAACAGACCTAGCCCGTTGGAAAGATATTGTTAAAACAACTGGGATGGAAAAGCGATAAGGAAGTACAACGACCAGGGGCAATCATAGGTGATTAGCTTCTGGTCAAAAATCATTCAAATATTGCTAAGCGGAAGGGATTTTTTTACCGAGATCTGCTAGGCCATAAAAATCGAACACCTGATCCAATCGGGCACTTTCAGGCTTAGCATGAAAATATCCGTGTTGACTTGGTGTCATTCCACTCGTGCGCTTCAAATCGACTAGAAGTTCTGCCATTTTGAACGATGCTGCAATTCCGTCGATCACCGTAGCTCCAGCAATGCGATTTATCCCAGCATTGGCTAAAAGCAAATTCATCGGCATTTCTCCAGGAACTATGACGTCTGCGCCGGTTTCGCGCACTAATTGCTCCCCTTGTGCAACTATGCGCTCAACGATGCTATCGTGTTGATCAGGGTTCACATGCGCATTCAAGACGTCGCGGAAAGTAACCCCTGCATGTTCGATGCCAACAAATCGGCTTTCCATACCCCAACTTTTGATTTGCTCAGGCCAAAAATCGAGTCTATCCTTAATAAAAAACAGCATCCCCGCGCGCCTGCCGTAGAGGCCCGCCAAATTGAATGCTGCCTCTCCATATCCGACAACCGGAATATCAACAATCGTTCGAATCTCGCGAGCCATTGGTCCGGCAATGCTAGCCAAGACCATGGCATCGAACCCCTGCGCCTGCGCTTCTCGGGCTGCGGCCAGCCATTGCAAACCATGCATCCAATAAAGCACGCCATAAGCAAGGTCGGTGCCAGGGTAATCGCTGGGATAAGTTCCTGCGATTTGACCGTGCAAGACAACCTCGGTCCCCGGTCGCACCACCTCCCCGATCCGCGTCTTAAGAGCAGTCACATAGTCGGGCAGATCCCCGAGAACAGTAAAACTCTGATGCCAGATTTTCATTTTCCACTCGCAGGAAGTATTTGATTAAATATCCGTTTTCGTTTTAAAACTACTGAAGGTTTATACCGCGCTCAGCGAGGACTGCTTTGTATTTTTCCACCTCTGACGAAACGTGCCGAGTAGCTTCCGCTGGAGTCGTTTTCGCTACTGAGCCACCCAGATTAGTAAAACGCAAAGCCAAGTCAGGATCATTAACGGCAGTCAGTACAGTTTCACTCAGTTTGGCGAGGACATCTTTGGGTGTCTGCGCAGGCGCAAACAAACCGTACCAGCTTTTCGTTTCAACATTTACACCCTGCTCGATAAGTGTGGGCGCATCTGGGGCAGTCGAAATACGCTGCGTTCCCGTCACGGCGAGGGGCCTCAAGCGATTTCCCTTAATAGCTGGCAATGCCGCTGACGAGCCGACGACTACGAAGTCTACAATTCCTCCCATCAAATCATTAAGAGCTGGGGCAACACCTTTATACGGAACATGAAGGGCTTTCACGCCAGCAGCACTTAAGATGATTTCAGCGGACAAGTGCGTTGAGGTCCCCTGCCCAGAGCTTCCAAATTTAATTTCACCAGGGTTTGCACGACCAAACGCGACCAACTCCTTCACGCCCACAAACTGACTGTCATTCTTTACTAACAAAAATTGCGTACCTGTGTAGACGATGGCTACAGGACTCAAATCCTTTCTGAGGTCATAAGATAGTTTTCTACCACTTGCCTCATTGATTGCAGCAGCATCACCTGAGAGCAACAGCGTGTAACCATCCGGTGAGGCCTTCGCTACTGAACCAACACCGATTGTTGTTCCTGCACCGGGCCGGTTATCAATAATCACAGGTTGCCCAAGTGCGTTTTGCATGTACTCGCCCAAGGTACGAGCGATGGCATCAGCAGCTCCACCAGGCGCGAAAGGCACCACGAGGCGGATAGGTTTATTGGGGTAGCTTTGGGCGCTGGCCAAACCACCAATTAGAGCTGCGCTTAAACCAACCACAGCGACAAAATAACGAATGATTGATGTTTGTTGTCTCATTTTCCTTCCTCTCTTTGATTATTGATTATTGAATGGATTAGCTTTATTCCCTTATTCCCTTTTTTTAAGTTTCTATTTCATTACTTTTTACTTTTTTCCTTAAAATCTATTGCAATTCCGAGGCGTTCATTCGAGTTCATCAGAAGACTCAAGAGATCAATCTCTTTTAGCAAACCCGCCGCTAAGGGCGAGCTAGCACTCGCTAAAACAGCTTCTTTAGCAAACTTAATCGCCGTCTCGGGGTGCGAACCAATCCGCTCAGCAACTTGTAATGCCGTCTCCATGAGCGAACCGACATCAGCCAACCTGGAAACGAGGCCGATTTCGTAGGCGCGTTCTGCCGTTACACGGTCCCCTGTTAGAACCATATCCAAGGCCCTGCCAAGTCCAATCATCCGTGCAATTCGCTGCGTTCCACCGGCTCCAGGGATAATCCCATTCCCGGTCTCGGGGAAACCGAAGACCGCACCTTTCTGTGCAACCCTGATATCGCAAGCCAAAGCCATCTCTAAGCCACCACCCAAACAATAGCCATGAATGGCAGCAATGATTGGCTTAGTGATTCGATCAAAAGCGCCAATCCAGTTGTTTTCAAGTCGCGCCTGTCGATAAGCTGCCTGGCTTTCAACAGGGGCAAATTCTTTTATATCTGCCCCAGCACTGAAAGCGCGATCGCCAGCTCCACACAAGACAATCACTCGAACAGCTGGATTCGCTTGAGCGGCTAGGAGAGCCTCTGGCAAAGCCTTCCTCATTTCGTGGTTTATTGCGTTCATCGCACTAGGACGATTCAGAGTAATAAGAGCGATCTGACTATGAATTTCGAGTTTGATTACTTCGCTCATTTCACGACTCCTGCATAGGTTCAAAAAGTGGTAGGTTCTGATCATCTTTCCATCTAACCTTGACACGCATGCCGATAAGAACGTCTTCAGGAGCGATTTCACATAGCCGTGTCATCAAGTGAGGCCCTGCATCTGTACGAACAATGGCAATAATGTAGGGAACATCCGCTCTGAAGCTCTCCGCAGGTGCTCGATACACGACGGTGAAGCTGTAGACCTCGCCCTCACCGGGTGTCAGCGCGAGTTCAAGCGATTGGGAGCCACAAAAAGGGCACGCTGGCTGTGGGTAGAAGTGAAACTCATGGCACTTAAGGCAACGCGGTAACGCAAATCCGAGCGGCCTTGCCGCTTGCCAGAACTGATCTGTGTCTAGTGGTATCGATATTGTGGACATCGCACTCACCCCCTCACAAGAATTGAAGTTGCATGCAGCCCGATAATTCCGCCGTTGCCATGAACCAAGACCGCTTCTGGGTTTTTAACCTGACGAGCGCCTGCCTCGCCACGCAATTGCCTCACAGCTTCGATGACATGTAACATCCCACCTGCTAGACCGGGATGTCCAGCTGAAAGCAGCCCACCGTGAGTCGTCACAGGAAGATCGCCTTGGATCGAGATTCGGCCGCCTTCTACGTATGCGCCGCCCTCGCCTTTCTTACAAAATCCAAGATCTTCTAACTCGATAATGACGGTTATGGAGAAGCAGTCGTAAAGCTGTGCGATATCTATGTCAGCGGGCTTTAAGCCAGCCATGTTAAACGCATCACGACCTGAATTTATGGCTCCCGTTCGGATGACTTCTCGGTAATCGCCGATGTAGGTGTGGGAATGCCCATAACCTTGTCCTGCTATCTGGATTGGCATCTTTTTAAGATCTTTGGCGCGCTCTTTTTTTGTCAAGACAAAAGCAGCTGCTCCATCAGAAACCAAGGCACAGTCCAATAGCCGCAGGGGCGATGAAATGATTTTGGATTTCATGACATCAGCGATCGTCAACACATCTTGTTTATGTGCATGTGGATTTAAAGCAGCATGACTGCGCAGAGTGACCGCGACTTGAGCCATCTGTTCTAGAGTGGTTCTGTATTCGTGCATGTGGCGCTGCGCTGCCAAAGCATAGAGAGATGGAACCAAAGGCCCTAACGGCGCTTCAAAATCAGGATGAGCCCAACCCGCATCGGCAAGTTTCTTAACAGCAGCGCCCTTAGAGCTAAAAGACAATAGGTTCTGTCCACCTATGCATAAAACAGTTTCGCACTGCCCCGACAGTATTGCCATCGCGGCGTGATGCATCATGGCTAACCCAGACGCCCCAGCAAGGTCGATCGTCGCGAGGTATCGAGGCGAGATGCCAAGCGCTTGCGCAACCTTCCCACATGGCATCGCCCAATTCTCGACCCGGATGGGCGTCGTCAGAACCCCATCCACATCCGATACGGTCAGCCCTGCGTCTTGCAGTGCGTCATGCGCGGCCGCGTATTGCAACGCCAGTGTGTTCATGTCTGGAACTGCACCAAGACGGCTATGTCCTACGCCAACGATCGCTGCTCCTCCTAGACCATTGGCTTTAGTCATCCTAAAACACTCCGGGCAATCATCATTCTCTGAATTTCAGAAGATCCCTCTCCTACCCGGTAATGCCTGACATCCCGATAAAAGCGTTCCACTGGATAGCCGCGGATTAACCCCACCCCGCCATGGATCTGAACGGCTCGATCTGCCACTTTCCCGACCATCTCTGCACAATAGAGTTTGCACATACTTGCACCAACACCAATATCCTGGCCGGCCTGAATTTTTCGCAAAACCTCGTAGGTCAGAGATCTGGCAAGGGCAATCTCCGTTGCGCTATCTGCCAGCATCCACTGAATTGCTTGCCGCTTGGCCAAAGGCTCACCAAAAGTAGAGCGCTGCTTTGCGTATTCAGTACTCATTTCTAATAGCCGGTCCGCCGCTCCAATGCAAGAACAAGCGACCCCCATGCGACCACTTGTTAGGGAGCTCATTGCAATCTTAAAACCGTGCCCAACTTCACCAAGAACTGAGGAGTCTGGAATCTCACAAGCCTCAAAAGTCAACTCAGCCAATTGAATGGGGTCAGAACCAATCGTTTTGTCCACCCTCGTGACCTCGAGGCCTGGCGTGCCCTTGTTGACAAGGAATGCGGTAATACCGCCACGCGCCTTCTTTTCCTTATCTGTCACCGCCATCACCATGATCACATCGGCTACATGGGCGCCGCTGATGTAGTGTTTGCGGCCACTGAGCGACCATCCGGTTTCTGTCTTTGTCGCCTTCGTCGTAATTGCTTGCGCATCAGAACCTGCGTCTGGCTCTGTCAACGCAAATGATGCCAAGAGCTCCCCTGAACAAAGGCCAGTGAGGTACTTGTCTTTCTGAAATTGGCTGCCAAACTCTGAGATCGCGATTGGATTCAATCCACTGGAAGCGTCAAGCATCAGCGTAAAGACTCGGTGAGCGCGGCTAAACTCCTCTAACACCAAACAATAGGTCGGCAGGTCACACTCCGATCCACCATATTGGTTTGGCATCCGCATACCTAAGTAACCATGTTCCCTTAGTAACTCAAGCGTGCCCTCTGGGACCTGGCCTGTTTCATCGATGTGCCTGGCTATGGGTTCAAGCTTGTCAGTTGTAAACCTGCGCAAATCATGTCGCAAAAGCGCCAACTCTTCATTAATCTCCAAGTTCATGCCTACCTCTCCCTACTTGCTTTTTAAAGAACCGCTCGTTGCAAATTCAGCAGCCTGCTTGAACCGCTCAACGAGGCCGTGGTTGAGCCACATTTTGTTGGCCGCGTAAGCGCCCAGATTACTTTCGCTATATCTTGAAGCCGCGAGGTGACTGACCTGGTCGATTTCCTCTTTTGAGCAGACCGCCGAAGCGATTCCACAATGCAAGGCATCCTCCGGCAGCAATTTCTCACCCCACTGAATTAGTCTGTGTAAATGGCGTCTATCTGTGCGTTGCCTGAGGAGTTCTATCCCAATGGGCGATGGCATACCAAAGGTTGACTCAGGCATAGACACCCAAGCGCCACTCGCAATTATTATCTCGTCACATGCCAGTGCGAGCATGAAGCCACCACCAATGGCTGGCCCCTGAAGCGCTGAAATCAGCGGCTTATTAAGAAGAGCCAACTCACACAAAGCTTTTAATAGTTTTCCACGCCGTAGGAGAGCGGCATCGCTAGCTGGAAGATCTGAAAACTCCTTAACGTCTGCTCCAGCGCTAAAGAACTTACCTTCCGCGGTTAGCACGACAGCGTTAACGCTCGCGTTTTCTTTCGCATACAAAATAAGCTTACTGAGTTCGTCGTACATCTCACAGTTCAATGCATTCGCCTGGCGAACGCGTTGCAACCGAATGGTAAAGACCCCTTTCTCAAGTGTCGCTTGGATAACGTCAGATCTGTTCATCATGGGGTTCTTATTTCCCGGGGCGCACTATCAAACTGTCAATGACTCGCACACCTTGCCCGTCTGTCAAAACACCGATGGGGTTTATGTCAATCTCATCGATAAGATCAGCCAGGTCGACGGCAAGCCAACTAATTTTCACAATGGTGTCGATCAGAGCATTGATGTCACGCGGGGCTCCCCCGCGGGCACCAAGCAGCAATCCATAACCCCTAAGCTGCTGCAACGCCGTCGCCACCGCCTCTTTATCGAGCACAGGGATGCGGAACACAACGTCTTTGAGTATTTCAACGTAAATTCCACCGAACCCAATAGCCAGAACAGGCCCAAACACCGGATCATTCGAAACACCAACAAAAATCTCTACGGCATCTGTGACCATTTCTTGCACTAGAACGCCGTCTATTACAGCGTTTGGGGCATGGTGCTGAACGCTTTGAAGTATCTGCGCATAGGCCTCGGACACTTCAGCTGCCTTCGCGAGGTTGACTCGAACCCCACCGACCTCCGTTTTGTGGAGTATCTGTGGCGACTGAATTTTTAAAGCCACGGCACCGTTGATGGACTTTGCGAGCGTCACAGCCTGCTCGGCAGTCGTCGCTAGATGCTCGCGTGTGATGGGTATTCCATACAACTGTAGTAACTTTTTAGCTTGTGTCTCTGTCAGCGAATGACCTGCCTCTGAGACCAATTCTCGGGCTTTCTTCACGTCGATTTCTGCCGGTCGGGGCCTTACAACCTTGTTCGAGAGACCCTTTCGATAGTTCCAATAATCCATGAGTCGTGCTAGCGCCTTGACACATTGATGGCTGTCGGTATAGACCGCGTGACCCATACGAACCAGGTCCGACGCATTAAATTCAGGCCTATCGGTGGCTCCCCCTGTCCACAGCATTGCAACTGGCTTAGGGCTATTCTCACTAAGCTGGGCAACAGACATAATTTCACTACTATGAGCCATGGTTAAGACGGGTATCAGTGCATCGATACTCGGATCCTCGAGGATAATTTCTACGGCCTTTACATACGCGCCAGCTTGGCCTATTGCAGCGGCTGTTAGATCAGTTGGGTTTGAAGGATTTCCAAATCCAGGAAGCAACTCCTCGATTTTCCGACAGGTGGTGTCGCTGTATTCGGGCCATTCAATTTTTTGCAATGAACCCAAGTCGGCCACCATGACCAAGTTACCGCCCGAAATTGAAGTGGCTGCAGCCCTTCTTCCAGTGCACACCTTTTGCTGCCTCAGCAGCATTGCGGTTTCATAGAGTTCATTGCAGTCGTCTACCCGGATGATCCCCATTTGCCTCAGCGCTGCATCGCATACGTCATCGGCACCCGTTATTGCGCCAGTGTGTGACGCAGCCGCTCGGCTACCCGCCTGCGTCCGACCAATCTTGACCATCACAATCGGCTTATTAACCTGATGAGACAACTCCGCGAGCTGCTGGAGGCGGTGGCCGTTTGATATGCGCTCGGCGAGCATCAACACGACTCTCGTTGCCTCACTCTTAAGCATGAACGTTGCGTAGTCGACCAAATCCAGATCGCTCGCATTTCCACAACTGACCTGATAGCTGATCCCAAGGCCAGCCTGCTGAGCTCTCCACATCACATTTACCTGCCCCGCACCCCCCGATTGGCTTACGACTCCGATATCTCCGCTTGGGACGTGTGCACCCTGTATGGTCGCTGTTGACGTCAAAGCAAATCGATCGACAAAGTTGACCATGCCGTTGCAATTGGGACCCATCAACCGTATGTTCGCAGCACGGGCAATACTGAGAATTCGGCTTTCCAATTCCTTTCCCTCAGAGGTGCCAACCTCTCCAAAGCCAGAGGAAAAGATAGTCACAAAAGGAACACCTTTACTAGCACACTCTTCAAGCGCTTGAGGTACAGCCTTGGCGGAAAGTATCAAACCAACGTGATCTGGCACCGAGGGAAGATCATCAATGCTTTTGTAACAATCTAGGCCAAAAATAGATTCGCGCTTAGGATTAATCGGATAAATCTCTCCTTGATATCCGAAATCTATGGTCTGCCGCATACAGCGCCCACCGAACTTGGATAAATCCTCTGTTGCCCCCACGATCGCCATCGCTCGTGGCGCCATAAATCTTGTTAGGTCTGGAAAATCGTCACTTGACTGGGTTGTGATGTTGGGAGAATTCATTGTTCTACCTTATAATTTGCTATGCAGTTAGCAGATTTGTATTGCAAATTATTCTAGGCAGAATGAAATATCTTGTCAACAACTGATCGAGTCACAACTGGTAGAGTCCCTGCTCCAATTTTCCGCGATTAGCCTTGGTCTCCAGATCAAGAGACGGCGGAAGTGGTGGAAGGCTATTAAATGGTTTTGAGTGCCAGGACATTGAAGCGATTCTTATGGCGTAAAAACTGTCTAAAGGTTTTTTTTATGACCAAAAATTTTAAAAAAAGTCGAGTGCTTTGCCTCACGCCACGCCTTAGGAAGATCTCCATTGACTTCCAAAGCTGCATATATTTTACGAATAAGAGACCCATCTACCAATTTTGCGGAACGGAGCTTATTTAAAAGTTCATAGCCATGCCAGATACCAATGTTGAATTCTTCAGCCAATGTATGCATTCCAATATCATCGGTAACAACCATACCCCGCTTGACTTGCACCAACGCCAAAAGTATGCAAAATCAACCAGTCATGGTGGAAAACACCCACCCGAAATATATTTCAAGGGATCAGGCAAGACCCATCCGTGTAAGACACTTTGGGCAGATTGAACACTTGCTTTTTCATCTGAAGTCAGACGAATCTGCTTTGACAGGCGTTCCTTAGAAAACTCCTTTGCGTCAAACCAAGGGTACAGAAACCTGATATGTATTGACCCGTCAAGTGATTGTTTTAAATCATTTTCTGTTTCGTGGTTAAAAATCGTTGGCACACAGCGTGCAGCTAGCGAAACGAGCGGCATTTCCGACGGTTGATCAATCTGATATTCGCGGGTTGGTTACCGCATGACAAGCGATTCGTCGCGGAGCTGCCTCTCTCTAACATCGAGGGTCATCTCATTGCTGGGTGCCTCATAGCTTGTGCGAGGGTTCTCCTACCGTTGCTCATTTCGCTACCTGCATGCTGTGTGATTCTCATGTCATTCCTTTGGTCTGGACGAAGTCTGGGTTGAGTTATCCACGGCGCTGCCGCAGCGCCCTTCTATGGCGCGAGGCGAGCGGCGCGGTGGGTAACTCGCAAGTTGATTGGCAGTTGGCTTATGCATTGACCGAGATCTCATGCAAAGGACCCGTGGCTTGGCCGATAGCCCAAATAAAGCCCACCAGTTCACGAGCAACCGCTGTGCAGGCTTGCACCGAGACTTTGCCGCGCTGAATGTAGCCGCGGTATCGTGCGCAAAGTCGCTGCTGAGCTTTCCAGGCGATCTCCTGGACCTGCTCAGGTGTTTGTTCAGCCCGTCGCTGTACGCAAGCAGTCTTTCTGGCCAGGTGCCTGTACGTCCAAGCCGCCTCAGTTAGTAATCGTCGCATATAACCATTGCCCGTCTTGGTGATGCCACCCCTGACTTTGCTCGAGCCCGAGGAGTGCTCGCTAGGCACTAGGCCTAAATAGGCCATCAACTGTGGCGCATTGGCAAACCGGGTCAGGTCACCAAGTTCCGCAGCTAGTGCCGTGGCAACCAAGCGGCTAATACCCCGCAATGCCATGTAGTTCTGGATTAATGGCCATAATGTTGATTCGTTGCCAGCCCACTCGATTTGTTTGTCCAGCGTCTTGATCCGCTTTTGCATATGCGTGACCGCATCGATGTACTCCTGTAAGACGACCTGCTGAACGGGGAAGCTGCATTTAATCGTTTCAAACCACCGAAAGTGAGCCTGTGTCCACTTGCTCTTGCCATCAAAGCGTTTGCCATGTCGCAACAAGAATGCATTGAGTCGCTGACGAGCCTGTGTCTGCAAAAGTACAAAGTCAGCACGAGCGCGCACCAGATCACGCAGCGCCTCTTGCTCAGCACTGGGCACCCAGACTGCGGTGAGCTCACCGGCGCGATGCAGCCTAGCCAGCATCTGGCTGTCACGACGATCTGTCTTGACCCGATCGCCTGGCTTGCGCGGAATCATGGACGGTGCCACCACCATGCAATCAATGCCCCGATCGGTCAGCTGACGATAGACCTCGTAGCCACAAGGGCCGGCCTCGTAGCAGACGGACAACTTGGCGCCAGAGTTGCTGAGCTTGCGCAAAGTCTTGGTAATCTGCTCAGGCGTGTTCTGGATTTCGCCATGGTAGCGAACCTCGCTAGAACCGGCTTCTGCAATCGCCACAGCGATCGATGATTTGTGAACATCCAGACCTATGTACTTGATACACTCTTTCATGACCTGTCCCCTCAATGTGGCTCTGCGCCTTTGGTTTTCCGACCTCCAGCGTAATCCACGTCGCTTGAGGTGTGGCAGGTCAATACATATTGTCTAGCCATAGGAGTATGCCGCCATGAATAAGAGTACCAGCAATGTTGTCGATTTTGCAGACCCAGTGATCGAGAAGGATCTGCTTACAGAGTTGATCTGACAAGGAGCCCAGTAGTTGCTGCACCAAGCTGTTGTGATTGAATTTGTAGACGGTGTGGAAGCAACTGACAAGCCAACACGGAAAGCTGCTTAACAGCCTGCTAAACACTAGATTTGACAATAACTCCAAAAAAACACAATATCCAAATAGCCTATTCAAACCCTTGCTTTGAATTGTGGGGACTCATGCATTTTTCTTGTGAAGCCAAGCCTGGGCACCACCATGACACTAAAAAAAAGCTGCGTTCCAAACTTAATGGCTTCTGCCATGAAAAGAACCCTGTTTTTTCGTTCAAGCACCTTCAGCCCAGATACACAAATGCCGTTGTTAATGCCATACAAGCCCTTAAAGAGAGATCAGCAGAGGGTCAAACTCACGGTGATCCTTCGACAACGGTTCACCTGCTGACCGAACGCATAAGAACATTCAGTAAGCGCCGTTCGTCTCTTTAAACAACCCCACAACCACCGAAGCCGATGCAAATCACAAAAAATACACTCGATCACGCCGCAGAAAAAGGCCTGATAACACCTCAACAGGCTGACGGTCTTTGGCACTTTCTGAACCAACAAGGCGCCAACACAACAAGCCAAGCCAATTCACCTGATTCATCATCTGCTTTGACGCAAAGCCCCAAGCTGTCAGCAAGCGACATGCTTTATTACTTGGGCGGCTGCATAGCGATTGCTGCAATGACGCTTTTTATGAATTTGGGTTGGGAGCGTTTTGGTGGCGAAGGTTTAAGTGCTATTGCCCTAAGCTACGCTGTGATCGCTTTGGCACTGACCGAATACCTGCAAAAGAAAGCACTTCCCGTACCAGCCGGGATCATGGCAGCCTTGGCCGTGGCCATGGTGCCGCTATTCGTGTATGGCATACAGACTGTGTTTGGATTCTTTGACTCTCAGACCAACTACCGTGGCTTTCACAAACTGATCGACACGCGCTGGGTCATCATGGAATTGGTCACTGTGGTCGTTGGTCTTCTTGTGCTGTTGCGCTACCGATTCAGTTTTGTTTTGATGCCGATCGGTGTTGCACTGCTCTACATGAGCGTCGACTTAGCGCCGTTGGTGGTTGGGGCAGAAGAAAAACACTTTGGTTTCTACCCCATCGTCATGGTTTGGTTTGGCCTAGCCTTGATCGCTGCAGCACTGCTCACCGACCTGTACAACAAAAGCCAGCAAGACCATGCCTATTGGTTGTATTTATTTGGTGTGTTGGCGCTATGGATCGGTGTCACCACCCCTGGCAGTGACTTGCTGTCGATGAAGCTGCTATACATTGCGTTTAACCTAGTTCTTATCGCCGTTGGCACCAGCCTCATGCGCCGAGTATTTCTGGTGTTTGGCGGCATTGGGGTCTTGCTTACCTTGGGCGACCTTTCACACGATATCTTCAAAGACAGCATTGGCTTTCCGTTTAGCCTAACCGTTATCGGCTTAATGACCATCGGTATCGGCATCTGGTGGCAAAGAAACGAGCCTGCCATTCAAACCCGCGTGGGCCGAATAATGCCGCGGGCGCTCATCGCACTGCGAGAGCACCGCAACCGATAGTGAGTCAAACCTGAGACTGATTCCACCGTCGTTACGGCCCATGACTGAGTCAAAAAGCCCTTGCAAGGTTAAGTGAGGTCAACGCAACGCCTAGAACGCAAAAAACATGTCGCTATTTTCAATTTTTAGCGACACGTTACGACGGCGTGTCGCTAAGAACGACATATCAACAAAACGTGTCGCTAAAAGCTAATTTTAAGAACATGTCAATGAATATCCTACGAGGTCGCCTAACGCCGCCTAACGTCGTCAGACAGTTACCAGAGGCAACAAATGATCCCTCAATTGAACAGATCGCCCAAAAGTAGCAACCTGTTCGTAACCCTTAAGCTGTCTTACGTCTCATCACCACCTTCAATACAAAAGTGACAATCAAGACCAACGATTCACCTTAAGAAAATATAGGGTTCCCGTTGCAGTAAACCTGTCATTAGCATTCAGACCAAAGGCTCCCAAGAGTTAATGACCTTTAGCCCGGCAGCCTCAAAAGGGCTGGTGCCGCGAGTGGCAACAATGAACCCATTGACTAGGGCGACGGCTGCAATGAAGGCATCCGCCGTGGCAAGCGCCTGTCCGGCAGTACGAGACTTAGCCAAGCAGCTAAGAGTTCCGCATAAGCACTTGTGCAGGCGATATCGAATGACAACACGCGATTGGCAAACAATGGCAAGAGGCGCTTTTCTAGATTTTCGTGAAGGCTGTCCCGACGCTTTCCAGCTGGCATCAGTGAGATGCCTGCGCGCAGCTCAGCAACTGTCATTGCTGATAAGTAGAGTGTTTCGAGCGCTTGGCCATCGAGCCAGTCGAGGACGTGGGCATTGGGTTCCTGGCGTTGCGGCTCAGAAACCACATTAATGTCAAGCAAGATCATTCAAAATTCACCGCAGGTGCCGCAGAATTATTACGTACTTGCTCAAACAAAGCATGCTCTTCGTCAGTCAGGCCGCCAGTCTCGCGAGAGATGGACGCCAAAAAAGAACCAAGTTTTATACGACTCTCAGGTCTGGCTGCCCGCTCCAAGATGGCGCGAATTCCGGCCTCGGTACTGCGCCCATGCTGAGCGGCTTGAATTCTGATGGCCCGCTCGACCTGAACCAACACCAAAAGTAAGCCATCAGTTAGCCCCGGTGGAAAATACCTGCTAGTGTTTCACCCGCACAGTCTCATGTGGTGAGACTGTGCGGGTGAAACAATGGCTTTAACTTCAAAACCGCAATCACTAGTCAGTTCCATGAAAAAAAGTTTTTTTCTAAGCCACCGCAA
>ERZ889217.765-NODE-765-length-18235-cov-11.330253_pt1 | contig 18235 bp, 20 predicted proteins | sample MGYA00521098_ERZ889217 | MGnify/ENA primary metagenome ERZ889217 (study PRJEB32303, sample SAMEA104408613) | aquatic metagenome | biome: Brackish water; feature: Pelagic; material: water | place: Baltic Sea | collected 2014-06-10T22:04:00 | depth 2,362 m ... | reverse complement strand
TGGAGACAGGGTGCGCGTTCGAGTTTCAGTCCTTTTTCCACAAGGGGCTGGCGGCCTTTTTATCTGACGGGGAGGATTGAGAGTCCAGCCCATTGAAATCAGCGTGTTGCATTTTTCAAGAATTCAAGAATATTGAAATCATGACAAAAATGATTTTGATGAACGAGCGGGGAATGATGACCCTACCGAAGCGAATGAGGCAACGGATTGGCTATGGCGAGACAAGAGGCATCTTGGTAGCCGAGGAGCGCCCTGAGGGGATACTGCTCCGTCCAGGCAGTGTGGTTGCCGTGGAGAGCTATTCCCCGGAGCGGATTGCGGAGTTTGAGTCTGCGGATGCGGAATTGGCGGCTTTCGCAGCAGGCTTGCGCAAGGCGGCGAAGAAGGGTGAACCGTGAGAGTTTTCCTTGATGCGAATATCTTGTTTTCAGCTTCGAATCCAAAGTGGTTCACGAGACTTTTGCTTGATGTTTTGGAACTGCACGGGGAGTTGGTGACTTCCGAATTTGCAGCCCAGGAAGCCAGAAGGAATGTGGCCGCTTTTTCTGAAGATTTGATGGATGGCTTGGAAGATTGGTTCGCCCGTGTGCATATCTTGGCTGATACAGGACAAGCATTATCGCCGGTGGAACTTGCAGAAAAAGACAGGCCCATTCTCGATGCCGCGATTGCGGGAAAATGCACGCACCTTCTTACGGGAGATGCCAAGCATTTCGGGACCTGGATGGGAAAGAGCGTGTCAGGTGTAAAAATCGTGAATCAACGCATGATGACCGAGGAGTTGCGCTTGCGGAATATCGTGGATTGATCCAAAAAACTGATCCGGCGCGCAGTTTCTTGAAGTAAAAAGCGCGGCTAAATTTCCGGCAGATTCTGCCGATATTATTACTATGACACGATGCCCCGTTGGGCCCCTCCGCTCGATGTGGTAGGCATGAAACCTGCTTAGATTCTTTTAGCGACCGACACCATGCGACACTGACCTTCAACCGATCACTGAACCGCCTTCCCACAGGGGAACTGCGTCCTTAACCGGGCGTTTTTTTCCGGGGGAAATCGGCAAATATGATCATTGAAAAGTCGAAATCCGCGTCGGTCCCGACTCCTATCGAGTTCGGGAGAAACGAACCTGCTACCTTAGTGTGGAGGTTCACTCAACGAAACGGCACATGCTACCGCGTGGCCTTCCGCCTCGGGGAATTCTCGGTGTGGGAGGAGGGTGCTTCCGAAAAGGAGGTCTTCCGAATCAACCTCGGAATCCTGGAGGATGTCACCAAGCGGGCCAGAGCGGCTCAATTCCGAGCAGTGATGGAATTGAAGGAAACCCGCAACGAGCTCTCCCTGGAGGAGAGGCGTGAAATCTGGCAGCGGTGTGTGCAAAACCCGGAACTCCGTTTCTGTTCCACGACACGGCACCATCCCTCGAAGCTCGGAGGATGGCGCAAGTGTCTGGACAGGGCGGCGCAGTTGCTGGAGGGCACTGGCCGCAGAGTTCCATGGAGCGAGGAGGAGGCCCTCTTCGCTGCCGAGCAGTAAATCAATCAGCGCCCCGATCCGCCCCTAAAGCGGCATCGGGGCGCTTTTTTATTGGCCTTTGCCGAGTCGGGAGGCGTTCCGTTGCGGCAGGCCTGCCTTTTTGAATCGGGCCCGAGCGCGGGGGAGGTCGTAAGGAACCCGGCGAGGCAAGAGGATGCGATTCTCGAAATCGTAGAGCATGTAGCTGGCGCGCGGATCCTCATCCCGGGGCTGGCCCACGCTGCCGACATTGATCGAGTAGCGCTTGGCGGGGTCGAGGCGCACGGGTTGATCGGTGGGGTGGAAAGCCTGGCAATTGGAAGGCGTGGTTTCCTCCCAGATCGCCGGGACATGGGTGTGGCCATTGAAACTGATGAAGGTGGGCTGCTCGCCGAAATGCGCTGCTGCTTCCTCTGGGGTATAGATGTAGTGAAATTCCGGTGGCTGGTGGAGCGAGGCGTGGGAGAGGGTGAGGGGATCGACATCGGCTCTGAAAGATTGGGAGCGGAGCCACTCGCTTTGTTTTTTTGAAAGCTGATCTCTAGCGAGGCGGATGGGTTCGCTGATGGTGATATCCCAATCCTCATCGAGGATTTTCTCAGCGAGAAACAACATTGCCTCGTGGTTGCCGAGGACGGTGATGGCGCAGGTGTCCATGACGCGCTGAACGCACGAGGCCGGCTCCGGGCCGTAGCCAACGATGTCGCCAAGGCAAAGCATTCCTCGCACCGGGTATTGATCGGTATCCGCGAGAACAGCGCTCAAGGCATCGATGTTGCCGTGGATATCGCTGAAAATGGCAAGGAAGGACACTTGGGGGTCGGACATTCAGTCATGCATTCTGGAGGAAATCTCAAGGAATGCAAATGGGGTGCGGAGGAGTGGGGCCGTTAATTGGGGGGGTAGGAAGAGTTCTTCAAGGCTTGCTGCGCGGCGTGCGAGTTCCATTTCTTTTGGATATTTGCCGACGCAGTTAAAGAGTCGGCGCTTCAGCCAGGCAATGTTGGAACACCACATCTGCAGGGCGATGCCGCCGTTGGAGGTGATCATTTTCAGGATCAGTTCGAAGGCCTCACGAAGAGGATCTTCCCTGGATCGGTTCTTTGCCTCTATTAGAAGAAGCTCAAGCGAGGAAATCGAAAGGCACGAATGCTCTGCAAAACGGAGTGGCAGTTTTTTTAGGTCGCATCCGTATTTCTGAATCGTTTTCCAGCAATCCAGAAACGCAGTTTCCAGCTCGGAAATGTCAGGCCGGGAGTTTGGAATCACTGCGAGATCTTTGGGAATATCTCGTTTGGTTCTTTTGGGGGGCACCACCTTAGTTCGATGGTCTCAATTTCCCCGAGGTATTCAGCGGCTATCGCTTTTATGACGAGGCCTTGTTTTGCCACAAGTTTCTCGGTTCGTTTCATGGCTTTCTCAGGGCCAATGTCGCTTTTGACCACGATCGAAGTCCTCTGGATTTTTCTCCAAAACTTTCCGTTGGGTAGGAGGGCTTGAAATTTTACCGAGTAGCGTTTCTCGATTTTACATGTCATGGGATCAACTTTCGGTTGTGGGTTCAGGGTGCGATGGGGTGGCTGACGGCTCACTGGGGGCTTCGTTGTTGAATAGTCCCTTTTGGCGGAACATCTCGATGGTTCGGCTTTTAAAAAACTCCCACTCTTCGTCGGATCGTTTGCTGGTCAGCCCGAGGAGGATTTTTTGTGTGAGTTGCCGGCATTCACGAAGGGCGGCTTCGACTTTTTCCGGAGTTTGATCGGGTTGGTTGCTCATTTTGTGGTGGTGAGGGGTGTTCTTGATTCAAGCCACTTGATGAATTCCTTGTTAGCTCCGGGCCAGAGGCCGCCAAATTCCGGTGTGGGAATGCGGGGGCGCTGGTAGCAGAGATTTCGGTCATTCTTCTGATGGGCGATGTTCCGCTCGATTCTTTCTCTCGTGTGCGGTGGCAATTCCGCGTCTCTAACAAGGTCGAGAGCCTTCGAGGCCAAGTCGAAGCGGTTGGAGCGTTGAAACGCGAAGATCGAGTTCAGGAGCGGAGTGGAATCCCAGCGCCAGATCTCCGCGCATTCCAACCATGCTTGAACGGCGGACAAATAATTGCCTTCGGTAGAGCGCTTATTGCCGAGATATAGCGCGGCAAGGCCGGATGCGCGGTTGATTGGAGGGAGGGCTGCATAAGCCTCCTCAGTGACTTCCGTGCTTCGCTGAACTAAAAAGCGAAATGCCTCGGGCGATTCCTTATATTGAGCACGGAATTCAGCCAGCAATGGCTCCAGCAAGGGTATGTCGGCGAGATCGGAGGGATTGCAATCCGCCGAGTGTTTCAAGATGGCCTGAAGATGGGACCTCGCTACCCATAAGCGTCCTTTCCCTGCTTGGAATTCCGCAAAGAGGGGTTGGGCTTCAAGAAGTGCGCCTTCGCAATTCTCCATGTAGCGCGTGAAGGCATGGACACGAGGCGCAACGGTGCGCGCTTGCCATTCAAGATACCGTCTGTGGAGCTCCGGAAACTCCGCCTCCTTGATCGGTGGGGTTTCAAAGGTGGAGGCACATCGAGGTTTTAGCAGGACATGGAATTCCTTTGGGACCTGGCTTAGGTCGCTGTGATCGACCCACCGCTCTGGAGTGGGGCTCTGATTTTCGCGCGCGATGGATTTCCAGTCCTCGAAATAAAAATCCAAGGCCTGCTTCAGGTCGGGCGTGGATTTTTCGGCTTGGTTCCAAGCATCAGCAAGCTCGGAGTCCAGGAATGCTTTTCTCTTCAAGTAATGCTCGCCCGATTCGAGGAGCGGGAGTTGCCGGAGGATATAAGCGAGGGATTCCTCGTATCGGCCGATGCTCGATGCCCGGCAGGCAAGGGAGTAGAAATCCGTGCCGCCACCAAAGCAACCCGAGTTCTCGACGGCCTCTCGGCAAACGATGTAGGCATCGAGATTTCGCCCTGCGTAGTTGTAGGCGAGGCTGATGAGATGGGTGGTGAACTTATCGAGGCCTTTGATGCTCCTCAGCCGGTCTGCGTAATCCGCCGCTAGTTCGTAGCGTTGGTTCGCGAGGGCAGTCTTTATTCCCTCATTGAGGGTTGAAATATCCTGGGTGTGTTGGAGTTTCTGTTCGACAGCCGCGAGAGCGCAGTCGTGGAGGCCGAGGAGATGGAGTGATTCGATCTCGGTTTGATCCTCCTCGGGGTTGAGGATTTCTTGGATTTCTTCTTCAGTCAGGTTGACCATTGTTTTGGATCTTTCTTGGGGTTAGTTGGCTTCGGGTTTCACGGCACGGCGGAGGATTTGGTCGCGCAGTTTGCGGGCGCGTTCCAGCGAGGGGGTTCCAAGGCTCTGGCGCACGCGGCGCTTGGTGTAATCCGGAAGATGGAGGGTGTAGTGGCACCAGAAAGTGCCGTTGTTGTTCCAGAGGTGGTGGTCCGGATTGTCCGGTTGGATGCGGATGGATGCTGTTTGTTTCATGGTGTGTTGCCTTTCGGTTTCGCACCAGGATTCGGGACAAATAAAAAACCGCTGCCCGGTCAGGAGCGGCGGTTTAATTTTGGCCGAGGAGTTTTGTTGTTCGGGCCTTTCGGTCCGCACATCGCTTGGTAGTCCAAGCAAGCCACCGTGGGATTTTCTCCAGTTCCCCGGTTGGCACCCTGCGGCGATTTAACGCAGCAGGAGTTCCTGATGTTGATTACTAAAATATCACGATTGTGGGGCCGTGCAACAGGCTTGTGTGTCATAGTCGCTGATGACCTCTGTTCGACTTTTCGTGCGGTTGCGGGGTCTTAGCCGCTTACCAGCGAAAGGTGATCGGGACGGTTCCAAACAGCAGGGTGCAGGCATAAAGAAGATGCACCCAGTTGGCGACGGCGTCTCCTGCTAGTTCGATTTCCATGGGGCTTGGTTGGTGCGGCGAACCGTATGGGAAGAGGCTCGTAGCCTGATCCTCCAGAGCGCGGGGGTCCGCGATTCCGATTTCAGAGGGTTCCCAGACCGCAACGGCATAGCCTTTTTCACGGAGGGTTTGGATCGCTGTGAGTTCGATGGATGTCATGGGTTCCTTTCGGGTTCACAGCAGGAATTTCGGAAAACAAAAAACCGCCTGATCCATCGGGACCGGCGGTTTGTTGATTGGCCGTGGAGATAGTCGTTCGGGCTGTTTGAACCCGCACATCGCTTGGTTTCATCCAAGCAAGCCACCGTAGGATTTTCTCCGTTCCCCGGATGGCACCCTGCAGCGCTCATCACGCCACAGGAATTCCTGATGCTGTTTTATGAAAAGCAGGAAGCGTGCCAGAAGCAGGGCAGTTGCTGGGTTCTGATTGTTAAAGTAGTCAAAAAATCTGCTCCCCCCGTAAATGTCCTACCAGTTTTGCGGGCATGACCCGCCACCTCTGCGGCGGCGACGGAGCACCGCCAAGCATGGGAGTTTCTAGGGCTGCTGCCGTGCTTGGGCGTTTTTGGAGGGACGACCTCTCCGTGTCGTCCGGGTTTTTGGCCATTGATGGGGGCGCGCTGGTGCGCGGAGCGAGTCGGCGGCGACGGAGCACCGCCCTCCGTGGGGTTTCGAGGGGCGCTGCCGAGTCCGTGTGTTTTGGGGAAGCTTGGCAACGAGACGATGCTAGCCTACTGGGAAGGAATCTTTGATGGACAAGTGAAGTAACAATGACGATGCGGCGGAGGATTTCGACGAGAGCGGAGGGTTTTTCGAGCGGATGGGGAGGCTTTGGGAGAAGCGGTGGGTGCGGATTCCCGCAGTGCTGGCATTGATCGGCGGTCTCGTGGGAGGGGGCTTGTGGGCGGTGGGGAAAGTCGAGCGTCGTCAGAGCCGGAAGCTCACGGAGATGGCGGGCAATTACCTCCAAGAGGGCAAGGCCGAGGAGGCGCGAATGGGGCTCGAAACTGCTTTGAGCCTGGATCCGCGCAATGCCAAGGCGCTGCGAATGATGGCTGGCTTGCGCCACGCGCAGGGTGTGGAGCCTGAGGCTTTGGACGCGATGCGGCGTTTGTCCGAGAGCGGACAAATGTCCCTCGATGATCTGGTGAATTACGCCCTAATGGCTGCGCGTGCGGGCGACTCTGTGCTTGCCGAGCGTTTGGCGGAGAACGCCGGAAGAGGCGGAAACATTGTGCTCCCTCATATAATTCGCGCGGAATTGGGCGCGGTCAAAAACGATCCCGAGGCTGAGGAGAAGGAACTGCGTCTGGCGGCGGAGGTGGATGAATCGGGACGGTCGAAGTTGTTGCTCGCGCGGTTTTTGGTTCAGCGGCGGTTGAATGCCGAGACGGCCCCGGAGGTGCTGGCGATATTGCGGAGCCTTTCTTCGAAAAACGATGCCCTGGGGGCCGAGGCGATGGGTATGATTCTTAGCGCGGGGCTAGTTCCTGAGGCGGAGGCCGAGGTTTTGGTGAAGACTATCCGTCAGCATCCGGCCACGAACCCCAGGTTGCTTTTGCTGGCCGATACGACGGAGGTGGCTTTGAAGCCCGACCAGAAGGGGGAGTTGGTCCGGCGGACAGCGGAGCGCTTGAAAGGGGCCCCAGTGGACCAGCGGGTGGAGGCGATGGGGATGGCGATGCGTCTCGGCGAGCCGGCGACGGCCTCGACCTTGCTTACTCCTGAGGAGGCTGCGAAGGAGGCAAGGATTTTTTCCCTGTGGCTGGACTCGCTGGCCCAGCAGAACCGGTGGGCGGAAATCACGGTGCAACTCTCGAAAGAAGGCACGCCGTTGCCAGCGTATCTGCGTGGTCTCTACGCGGGCCGGGCCCTCGTGGCTTCGGGGCAGGGGAATGAAGGCCGCGCCGAGTATGCCAAGGCTCTCCAAGCGGCATCCCCGAAGCGGGAGGATTTCCTTCAAGCGGTGGCCTATCTCGGTGCTGCCGGAGAGGATGGGCTCTTCGAACAAGGCCTGCGCCAAGCTCTCGAAAAACCCGACGATGCCCAGGCGGTAATGCGTGCCGTGGTGCCGGCGGTGGCGTCGCGGCGCGATGCGGCGCAAACGCTGAAAGTCTACGAGATCGCCGCCGCAACGCCGGCGCTGAAAAACGACCTGACTCTGAAAAACGACATCGATTACCTCATGCTGACGCTCGCTCGTCCGGTGGATGCCCGCGCCATTGCCCAGCGGAGTGAGTCGAATCCTCGAGACTTTGCCTTCCGCGTGACCTATGCGCTGTCGTTGCTAAAGGCTGGGGATAGTCGAATGGCCCTCGAGGTGCTTGAGAGCTGCGAGCCCGATGTGCATGTGGTGGCTCTGCCGCCGCACCAGAAAGCGATTGTGGCCGCCGCCATGGCCTCGGCCGGAAAACAAAAGGAGGCCCTCCAAGTGGCCTCCCAAATCGCTCCGATGGCTATCTCCCAGCAGCTGGCGGCATTTCTGATCGAGAAATTGGGCGTAGCAAAGCCCCCCGCGCCAATGCCGGAGGCGACGCCCACACCCGCCCCGCAAAAACCGCATGGGAAGAAGTAATGCCTGCGCTACGACCTGAGAAACACTCTGGGATGACTTTTCTATGACACATGACGAGCATTTAGATGATGGGTGGCGGTTGTCTCCGCTGACGATCGGGTTGCTGGCACTGGTGGGTTTCTGTCCGCTGCTGGCGCAGTTTTTTTGGAATCTCTGGAATTTCGACACCTACCAGTTTTTCCCGCTGGCACTGGCTGGCGCAGGGCTTTTGGCTTGGCGTGGCTTGCAGGAGACGGAGCGTCCGCTCGAGGGCGGTTCGGGTTTTCTCACGCTGCCGTTGGTATTGAGTTTTCTGGGATTGCTGGCAACTGCGGCGGTGCTGTGGTCGCCGTGGATGGGAATGGCGGCGTTCCTCGTGGCGATCCTCGCCATGGCCTGGTGGCTTGGTGGTTGGACGCTGTTGCGGGCGGTCTTTCCGGCATGGATTCTATTGATCACCGTGTTGCCGCCGCCGCTGAGGCTCGACCAGCGCTTCGCCTTGCAACTCCAGGAATGGGCCACGGAGGGGAGCAGTCGCGTGCTGGCGTTGCTTGGCGTGCCGCATTTGCTTAGCGGACTGCTCATCGAAATCCCCGGCCAGCGGTTGCTGGTGGAGGAGGCCTGCAGCGGAATCAACTCGATCCTTTTCATGACCTCGGCGTGTGTTTTTTACGCGATGTGGCAACGCCGTGGCGTGTTCTTTCTGGCGACGCTCTACGCTCTCACGATCGGCTGTGTGCTCGCTGGGAATTTGGTGAGAATCACATTCGGCGCGTGGATTTTTTTCCATCACCAGATCGATCTTTTTTCTGGGTGGAAGCATGAGGCGGTCGGACTGGTGCTCACCGCCACCTATCTGATTTTCATCATCGCGGGGGATGCGATCCTCGCAAGAATCTTCACACTGCATGGGAAGGACCATCACGAAGAGCCTGTGGCCAAATCCTCGGAGCCGCTGCTCGATGGGTTGTATTTCGAGGGCGGGATCAAAGTTCTCGCGATCGTGCTGGCCCTCCTCGGTGTCGTGCAGCTTGCGCGCGGGTGGGCTTTTCATTTCGGGATGGACCGGGCGCAAGTCATCAACCCGGCGTGGATGGATGGCTCGGCGAAATTCAAGATGCCGCCGCAGATCGCCGGGTGGGAATTGATCTCCGAGGGGAAGCCGGTGCCGAAAAAAGCGGCTTTCGAGGACGGGGTGTTTTCGCACCTCTGGCAATACCAGAAGGATGGGGTGGTCGCGACGATCTCGCTCGATTTTCCCTTTTTCCGGCTACCACGATGTCACGGTTTGCTACGGCAACTCGGGGTGGGAGGTCCAAAAGACCAAGCTTCAATCTGCGACGCCGGAGAACAACATGATCCCCTGCATGGAGGTATCTCTTGCCAGAAAAGACGGGGTGAATGCCGACCTTTTTTACAGCACGATCGACGAAACCGGCGTGTGGCTGGAGGAACCCGGCGAGCGCTCACCTTACGATGCGGAGGGAACGCCATTGCAGGAAGGAAGTCTGTCCTCGCGGATCGAGCATCGCCTGCGTCAGCTTCCGTTTGCGGGTGAGGCAACCGACAAACAATTCAACTACCGCATCCAACTCCTCGCCGCCGCACGGGGAGGGCTGGGCTCGGCTCAGCGGCGACAGGTCGAAAAGCTTTTCCGGGAAGCTCGGGTTGTTCTGTGCGAGCAATTCATTGAGCCGACTCCTGAAAAGCCCCAAACGCCGATGGAGGAGCAGGTGAACGAGGGAATTACTCTCTAGTAGGCAGCAGGAGCCGGGCGGTGGTGAGGGTATCGATGTCCGCTTCGGTTTTATCGCGGCGGAGGCGGACAATTCTTGGGAAGCGCAGGGCGAGGCCGGAGGAGTGGCGTGGGCTTTCGCGGATGGCGTCGAAGGCGATCTCGAGGATGATGCGGGGCTCGACTTCGAGGCGGTTGCCTTTTTTGGAAATCGTCAGGGACAGGAATTCGTCGGTGAGTTCCGCAATCTCGGCGTCAGTGAGTCCTGTGTAGGCTTTGCCGAGGGTGGCGAGTTGGTTGGTGGATTCGTCGCGCAAGGCGAAGGTGTAGTCGCTCAGGACGCCGCGCCGTTTGCCGTGGCCGTATTCCACCGCAGTGACGACGACATCAAGGGTGGCGAGGCGTTTTTTGAGTTTCACCCAGCTCCCACCGCGGCGCCCGGGGGAGTAGTGACTTTCGGGATCCTTAACCATCAAGCCCTCGTGGCCACGCTTGCGGGTGGCGTTGAAGAGGTCGTCGAGTTGCGAGGCGCCGAGGGCTTCGAACAACTCGGCGCGGCGGAGGGGTTCGGCGAAATCGAGTGAGGCGAGTCGGGCGCGGCGGCGGTGGAGCGGTTCTCGCAGGAGGGAGGTTCCATCAAGGTGCAGGATGTCGAAAATCACGGCAACAACGGGAATTTCCCCGCCGAGGAAAAGGTCTGGCTCGGCGCGGCCGAGGCGTTTTTGGAGTTCGACAAAGGGGAGGGGACGACCGTCGTTCCAAGCGAGGATTTCGGCGTCGAAGACGGCCTTGCGCCCGAGACGGCAAGCGGCATGGGCGATTTCTGGGAAGGTGGCGGTGATGCTTTTGAGGTCCCGCGAAAAGATATGGCCGCTGGTGCCGTCGGTGTGGATTTGGGCGCGAATGCCATCGAATTTTGGCTCGACCCAGAGCGCCCCCTCGCCAAAGCGGGCGACGATCGCGGGAGCGTCCGGTTCTGGAATCGCGAGCATGCATTTGATGGGTTGGAAAACCCTGAGAGTGGATTCGTGAAGGCGTTGGTCGCGGGCGAGGAGTGCGACCTGCCCGAGATCGCCTTCGAGCATGTGGGCCTCACGGATGGAGGTGGGGTCGGAATGGAAGGCGGCGGCCAGCGCCTCCTCGAGGAGGCCCTCCTTGAGGCCGATGCGAAGATCGCCGGAGAGGATTTTAACGAGAAACTTCGAGGCGACAGGCGGGACGGCGCGAAAGAAGGTTTCGAGAAGGGAAGACTTGGCGGAGGGCCCCTTGGCGGCGCGGAGGCCGGAGAGAAGGAAGGCGATTTCAGGGAGATCGGGATTTGCGTTGCCGCCGTGGTCGGCGAGGACGGTTTCGGTGGTGAGGCCGGAATCGTTGAGTCCCCGCGAGAGCGGCCGGTATTCGGCTTCGGTCATTCCGGAAGCCTGCAACAAAGCGGCGCGGATGACGGCGCGGCCGGCTTGGTGAGGGGCGGCATCCGAGGCGGGAAACGCATGGCCCGAGAGCCAGAGGGCGGCGAGGCGGAGTTCGGATTCGCCAAGAGAGCGGAAGTAGTCGGAGAGGATTTGGATTTTGGCGAGCTTGCCGGTGAGTGAGGCGATTCGTTCGGCAACAGCGCAGAATTGGAGGAAGCCGGCTTGGGACGGGAAGCCCAGGAGGGCCCTGCTTGTCAGGGCCGGGGCGGCTTTCGCAGCCTCATCGATCCGGCTCTGACAAGCAGAGCCCTCCTGTTGTGATGCGGAAGCGCGGGTTGATAAGGGGAGGTCGAGTTGGTTCGGTCCGGTGAGGGCCCAGGCTTCGATGCCGCGGGCGCGCAGGTCGGCGGCGAATTCCGAGGCGAAGCCGTGCAGGGTGAGCACGCGGCGGGGGTTCACATTTTCCACATGGCGCAGGAGGTCGTCGTAGCCCGCGTGGTCAGAGAGCGGGAAGGCGGCGTCGCAGCGCATGCGGTGGATCGCACCGGGATCCAGCGCCCAACCGGTGATGGCGGCGACGCGGCGTTTTTTCACAGCCGCCATGGCGCGGCTTCCAGCGGCGGTTGGTGGGCAGATGACGACATGGTTTGCCGCTTCGGCGGGGTTCCATTCCGAGAAATCGGGAAAGGCGATCCCCTCCTCGCGGTAGATCGGAACGAGTTTCGAGATCGTGTTGTGGAGCATGACCGGGAGGCCTGCTCCGCACAGACAAGCGAGGATTTCCTGGGCCTTGCCGAGCGAGTAGCCGAGCAGGACGGGAACGGAATTTTCCTCGAGGGCTTCGATGCAGAATTTGAGGATTTGGGCCATGACCTCCTCGAACGGGGGGAAGACATAGCGCGGGAGGCCGTAGGTGGTTTCCATCACCAGCGTCTCGGCCTGGCAATGGACGGCGGTTTCCGAGCTGACACCTTGGCGGAGCTTGAAATCGCCGGTGTAGAGGAGGGAGCCGTGTTCGGTATCAACGAAGGCCTGCGCAGAGCCGAGGACATGGCCGGCGGGAAGGAGGCGGAGGCGGAAGTTTTCGAAGTCGCGGGATTCGCCGAAGGGGAGGGGGATTTTTTCGTCGGTCCACTCGCCCATGCGGGCCTCCATGAGGCGGAGGGTGGTGGGAGTCGCGATGGTTTTTTCGTGGCGGCCGGTGTGGTCGCTGTGGGCGTGGGAGACGAAGGCGATAGGCTTCGGGAGGCGCGGATCGAGCCACAGATCCGCCTGCGGCAAATAGAGCGCCCGGTCGTGCCGGACCTCGATCATGGTGTGTCAGAGCGGGTCTTGTAGCCAGCGACGAAGCGGCGGCGAAATTCTTGAAACGATCCGGCGAGGATGTGCTCGCGGGCTTGGCGGGCAAGGCCGAGGTAGAAATGGAGGTTGTGGATCGAGAGCAGGCGCAGACCGAGAATCTCCTCGGCCTTCACCAAGTGGCGCAGGTAGGCGCGGGTGAAATTTTTGCAGGCGTAACACTCGCAGCCTTCCTCGATCGGGGAGGTGTCCTCGGCGAACGGGGCGTTTTTGAGATTGATGGTTCCTCCGGCGGTGAAGGCGGTGCCGTTGCGGGCGAGGCGGGTGGGGAGGACGCAGTCAAACATGTCCACGCCGCGGGCGATCATTTCGAGGATCTGCGGCGGGGTGCCGAGGCCCATGGCGTAGCGCGGGTGGGTTTTTGGCAGGAAGGGAACGGAATTCTCGACGGCAGCGAACATCTCGGGTTCGGGTTCGCCAACGCTCACGCCGCCGACCGCGTAGCCATCGAAGCCGATATCCACGAGCGCGCGGGCGCTTTTTTCGCGGAGGTCGGCGTGGGAGGAGCCTTGGACGATTCCAAAAACGAGCGGGCGTCCCTCGGCGGGCTGGGCATCCCACCAAGCGCGGCAGCGTTTCGCCCAGGCGAGGGTGAGGTCGAGGCTCTTGTCGGCATCGGCGTGGCTGCACGGATGCGGCGGGCATTCGTCGAAAAGCATGACGATGTCCGAGCCAAGGTCGCGCTGGATTTCCATCGAGGTCTCGGGGCCGATGAAGGTCGGGGATCCATTGAGGTGGTTTTGGAAACGGACGCCTTCTAGGGTGATTTTGCGGAGCTTTGCGAGGGAGAAAACCTGGTAACCGCCGCTGTCCGTGAGGATCGGGCGGTTCCAGGCCATGAAGCGGTGAAGGCCGCCGAGGCGGGCGATGAGTTTTTCGCCCGGGCGGACATGGAGGTGGTAGGTGTTGCCGAGGATGATCTGCGCGCCGAGGGATTCGAGCTCGGCGGGCGTCATCGCCTTCACCGTCGCTTGGGTGCCGACGGGCATGAAGACCGGAGTGCGAACCGGCCCGCGCCGCGTCTCGAGAGTCGCGGCACGGGCGTCGCCGTCGGTGGATTCAACGGTGAAGTGTTCTGACAAAATCGGGCTGGCGATTAGGATTTCGGGGCCGAGCCAGCGATGCTGAGCGAGATGTCGATCGTGTCGGAGACCTTGTCGAGGTTTTCACCGGCCTTGATGCCGAAGTCGCCGCGCTTGATTTGGAAATTCGTGCGGATGACGAGGAGGTCGCCCTGCATTTTTCCATTGGTGCGGTCGGCAAGGCGACCGGGAAGGTAGGTGACTTTGGCTGGAGCGGTGATTTCTTTGGAGACGCCTTTCAGAGTGAAGAGCCCTTTAACATCGGCGGTGCCTTCGTTGCCGTTTTTCACGGGGTTGAGAACTTCTTTAACCTCAAAGGTGATCTCGGGATGGTTTGCGGCATCGAGCCAGTCCGCACCGAGCATGTGCTCCTGCATGAGGGAATTTGAGACGGTGAGGGACTTCGTCTCGACAACGATCTTGCCCTCGATTTCCTCAGGCTCGGCGGGGTCGATTTCAATCGTGCCGGTGATGCCATTGGCAGTTCCGTTGATCGACTCGAGCGGAGCGTCAAGTTTGAAGACGATATTGTTGACTCCTTTGGGATCTTTGAGATCGAAGGTGATTTCCTGAGCGGTGGCCGTGGCGGCGAAAGCGGAGGCGGCGGCGAGGAGGATGATGGTGTTTTTCATAGTTGTTGGTTTTTGGTGTTCCGGGAGAGGAATGGCAGGAAGGAAACCCCAAACAGGACGACGGCGCAACCGGTTCCCACAGCGAGGAGGTCAATGCCTGGGACGAATTGTTTTTTCCAGACTGGGTAATCGATGCCGGTGACGGGATCGGTTTGCATGGTGGAGACGGAGGTTTTGGTCCAACCCGGATTCCTGCCAGCGAGGATCCACCAGGAGAGGATCGAGAGCCAAAGAATCAAAGTGCCGAGGCGGAGGAAAGAGGACATGGTTTTTTACTTGGAGGCAGGGGACTCATCGGCGTGGAGCGTGAGGTCGTCCATGGAAGATATCTCGAGGAGTAAGCGGCTCCCGTCGAGTTTAACGGTTCCATTGGCGCGGACATTTTGGCCGACGAATTTGCGTTTGAGCATCCACTCTGAGATTTCGGTTTTTGCGGGATCGTAGAAAACCATCACATCGCGGTTGGGGTCGGACTCGGCAAAAACCAGGTAGCGGCCTTTGTCATCGCGCTCCAATCGGTCGATGACGCCGGTGACGGTGATTTGTTTGCCGACCTTGTCTTTGATTTCCCCGCGATCGGCGGACTTGAAGGAGGTCTTTTCGGCTGGTGTGGGCGTGGGCTTTTCCTTTTTGGCGAAAGGCGAGGGGCGGGATGTTCCGCCGCCGAAATTGCCGGTGAGGGCGAGGATCGCAAGAGTCGCGCAAACGGAAATCACCGCTGCCATGGCGATCACGAAATTCTGTGTGCGATGGAATGGGGTGGCTTGGGATGTCGGGCTCTCATCGACTTCTGGGGGAGGATTTAGTTTGTTTTTTTTCGGCGGCGGAGGAGTCGGAGGGGTGAGGGGATTCGCGAGGGAGGGTTTGCCACGGAGGTCGGGGCGTTTGTTTGAAGCGGGCGTTTTGGTGGAGGGTTCGAGACCCTGAAGGGCTTCGGATGCGGATTGCGGGCGGTCATCCTTGTTGAAGGCGAAAAGTTTTTCCACCCAGGCGGTGAATGCGGCGGGAAGGTCGGGTCGGGCTTCCGAGAGAGGGGTGTAATCGTGTTGAAGGTGGGCTGCGATGAGCGAGGGAACATCATCCCCACGGAATGGAAACTGCAAGGTGAGGGCCTTGTAGAAAACACAACCCAGCGAGTAGAGATCCGCGCGGTGATCCATCGGAAGTCGGCTGAGTTGTTCCGGCGAAATCGTGTGAATCGACCCGGTGATAGCGCCCGAGTGGTCCATCGTTTGCTGGCTCGGTTCGCTCATGACTTTGGCCAACCCGAAGTCGAGCAACTTGGCTTGGAAGCCGCCTGACGGGGTGGCGGCAAGCATGATGTTCGCGGGTTTGATGTCGCGGTGAACCAATCCAATCGCGTGGGCGGCGCCGAGGGCTTCGAGGCATTGGCGGGCGAAAGTGGTGAAAAAATCAAGCGTCATCGGGTCGCTGAGCTCGTTGATATTTTGGCCCGGGATATATTCCATCACGACGAAGGTTTGGCCTTCGGAACGGAAGAAGTCATAGATCGTGACAATGTTCGGATGCTGGAGGCTCGCGAGTTGGCGGGCTTCGAGGAAGGGATCGGAGATGGCGTCGACGGTTTCGATCTGCTTGATCGCGACCCAGCGATTAAGAACCGTGTCATAGGCAAGATAAACCGCGCCAGACCCCCCGACGCCAACTCGACGCTCGACCGCATAGCGTCCATCCCCAATCGATGCGGATTGCCCAAAGTCCATGCGTTCGACAAAAGCCAATTTATGCAAGGAACACAAGGGGTATCGGGTGCCGAATTTGAGGCGACTTTTCACTTGCGGCAAACGCCGCATCGACTCACATTCCAAGTCCCGTTTTGCGGGATTTCCACTGCCTCGTGGTGTAACGGTAGCACAATTGATTCTGGATCAATTTGTCATGGTTCGAATCCATGCGAGGCAGCCAACTTCCCCTCCTTTTGCAACCATCCAAACTATGAAAATCGACGCCTACACGAAAATCGTTCTGACCCTGATCGCCGCCTCTCTCGTCGCGCATCTTTTCAAGGATGCTCCGGTGATTTCCACGGCTCATGCGCAAGAGGCCGCGGTTCGCATCCAGAAAGTCGATCTTGTATCGGTCAACGGAGTGGCCATTTCTGATGTGATCTCTGACAGCGGCAGCGTGAACCCAGCGAATGCGAATCTCGTCGCCTTGCCGGTGCGGGTTTTGAATGACTGAGCTGGGATTTCCAGCGGGGCGAGGGGGAGTAAAAAACTCAGGTCGATCCCATGCGTGATCTGTATTTTTGGTTTGTGGCCGGTGAGGAGAGTGGGGATGCGCGTGCCTTCGAGGTGATGCGGGCCATCCGCGAGTTGCAGCCATCCGTGCGGTTCGGCGGGGCGGGAGGGGAGAGGATGCAATCGCTTTGCGGTGGTCCGTTTGACAACTGGATCGGACGGGCGGCGGTGGTCGGCTTGTGGGATGTTTTGAAAAACTACGGGTATTTTCGCGGGAAGTTCAAGGCGGGGCTTGAGGCGATCCTTTCGGAAAAACCCAACGCCGTAGTGCTGGTGGACTACCCGGGTTTCAATTTGCGTCTCGCGAAGGCGCTTCGGTCTCGGGGCTATCCCGGGAAAATTCTTTACTACATCAGCCCGCAGGTTTGGGCATGGAACCGCGCGCGAATTCCGAAGATGGCGAGGATTCTTGATTTGATGATCTGTGTTTTTCCCTTCGAGGCGCCGATGTATGAGGCGAGTGGGTTGCATACGGTTTTCGCGGGGCATCCGCTTCTGGAGGCCCTGGCTGCGGATAGGGGCGGGTTGGCTCGCGAGGAGAATCTCCTCGGGTTGTTCCCCGGAAGTCGGGAGCGCGAGGTGAAGCGGAATTTTCCGGCCATGCTCGGTGCGGCCAGGATTGTGGCTGAAAAGATGCCGGGGATGCGGTTTGAGGCCGCTGCCGCTGGGCCGGCGAGGGCTGCGATGATGCGACGCATGGCGGAAGGTTTTCCTGTCACTGTGATGGATGGGGGGGCTCACGATTTGATGCAGCGGGCCGCGGCGGGGCTGGTGTGTTCGGGCACGGCGACGCTGGAGGCGGCGTTTTTCGGTCTGCCCTACGCGCTGGTTTACAAGACGGCCTGGCTGACCTTCGAGGTCGGCAAGCGGGTGCTCGATGTGAATGCCCTCGGGATCGTGAATATTTTGAATAATTATTTGGTCAATCCCCCGCCGGACCCTCGCCTGCCGGCATCTGGAGCGCCCCATGTGGTGCGGGAGTTCATCCAATCGGATGCCTCGCCGGAGGCCCTCGCCGGGGAGGCTTTGAGGCTGCTGGGCGACTCGGTGGCGAGGGAGGCTTTGGCGGCGCGGCTTGAGGGAATCGTGCGCACGCTACGGGCCGAAGGGGCAGGCAAGCGTGCGGCGAAGGCGTTGCTCGACTCGGTCAATGAAAGTCAGGCATCCTCGACGCCATGAGCGAGGAATTTCCGAAGAACCATCTCGAGTCGATCTGGGCCCCATGGCGTGTGGAGTATTTCCGGGCCGAGCACCAGAGCGGGATCGATTTTTTGACCGAGGCAGCGAATGCGACTGACGACGCCGCGCATTTGGTGGTGAAGCGTCTGGGGACTGCGTTTCTGATCATGAATAAATATCCCTACTCGGCTGGACACTTGATGGCGGTGCCGTGTCGCAAGGTGGTGACAATGTCGGAAGTCCGCACGGAGGAGGTGCTCGATCTCTGGAATCTGGCGGTGCATGCCCAGAAATTGCTGACTGAGGCCGTCAAGGCTCAGGGTTTCAATGTGGGCTGGAATCTCGGCAAGGCTTCCGGGGCGGGGGTCGAGGATTACTTGCACATCCACATCGTGCCGCGCTGGGTTGGTGATTCGAATTTCATGGCCGTCACGGGCGGAACGCGGATCATTCCTGATGGACTTCAGCCCCTCTACGCGCGCTTGTTGGAAATTCAGGCGGGGCTTGCCAATGCGTCCGGCTCGGGTATCTGTAAAACCACTCAGCCACCGGGGGCATAGCTCAACGGTTAGAGCAGGCGGCTCATAACCGCTTGGTTGTCGGTTCGAATCCGGCTGCCCC
>ERZ889217.764-NODE-764-length-18241-cov-14.064335_pt1 | contig 18241 bp, 14 predicted proteins | sample MGYA00521098_ERZ889217 | MGnify/ENA primary metagenome ERZ889217 (study PRJEB32303, sample SAMEA104408613) | aquatic metagenome | biome: Brackish water; feature: Pelagic; material: water | place: Baltic Sea | collected 2014-06-10T22:04:00 | depth 2,362 m ... | reverse complement strand
ATTAGCCCTAACTACACTAGCATTCTACGGTTAAATTTTTCATTTGATTCATTCCTTCAATCGATAAGATTTCCCGTTTCCTGATATGATTTCCGCCACTGAAAAAGCCCTTCGCGACCTTCTTGCCCAACGAATCGTTCTCCTCGACGGCGCAATGGGTACGATGATCCAGCAATACAAGTTGCAGGAGGCGGATTACCGGGGCGAGCGATTCGCAAATTGGACCGGGCAGGACCTCAAGGGCAACAACGACCTTCTTGTGCTCACCCAGCCGCACATCGTTCGCGAGGTGCACTCGAAATACATCGCCGCCGGGTCGGACATCATTGAGACGAACACCTTCAATGCTACCAACATCTCGCAAGAGGACTATGGCCTTGGCCACCTTGTGCCCGAACTCAACCTTGCGGCCGCACGCCTTGCCCGCGAGGCCGCCGATGCCTATACCGACCGCCGCGTCTTCGTCGCGGGCGCCATCGGCCCGCTCAACCGAACACTCTCGATCTCGCGCGATGTAAACGACCCCGGCAAGCGTGAGGTCACATTCGAGCAGGTCGCTGCCGCCTACAACGAACAAATCGAAAACCTCGTCGAAGGCGGGGCAGACATTCTGCTCGTTGAAACAATCTTTGACACGCTCAACGCCAAGGCTGCTCTCTTTGCAATCCGCCGCTTTTTCGAGCGCACAGGAAAAAACCTTCCGGTCATGCTCTCGGGCACGATTACTGACTTGAGCGGACGCACACTTACGGGTCAGACCGTCGAAGCGTTCCTGAATTCCCTTTCGCACTTCCCTCTCGTCTCGATTGGCCTCAATTGCGCCCTCGGCCCGAACGAAATGCGCCCGTACATCGAGGAGCTCTCAAACATCTCGCCGTTCTTTGTCAGCGCCTACCCGAACGCCGGCTTGCCCGACCCGCTCTCGCCCACCGGTTTTCCAGAAACCCCAGAATCGCTTGCCCCCCAGCTCCGCGAATGGGCCGATCAGGGCTGGCTGAATATCATTGGCGGGTGCTGCGGCACCACGCCAGACCATATCAAAGCGATGGCTGAAGCAGTTCGTGATCTTCCCCCTCGCCGCATTCCGGTTCGTACAACCACGCTTCGCCTCAGTGGACTTGAGCCATTCACCGCACGGCCGGAGATTCCGTTCATCAACATCGGCGAGCGTGCGAATGTTGCCGGCTCGAAGATTTTCAAGAAACTCATCCTCACCGAAGACTACACGGGAGCCCTTTCCATAGCCCGCCAGCAGGTCGAGTCCGGCGCTCAGATTATCGATGTGAACATGGATGACGGGATGCTTGACGGGGCTGCAGCGATAACCAAGTTCCTAAACCTTATCGCCGCCGAGCCCGATATTTCGAAAGTGCCAATAATGATCGACTCCTCAAAATGGGAAGTCCTCGAAGCCGGCCTTCGCTGCGTCCAAGGCAAGTGCGTTGTCAACTCAATCAGCCTCAAGGAAGGCCCTGAGAAATTCAAGGAACAGGCCCGTCTCATCCGCGCCTACGGAGCAGCAGCAATCGTCATGGCGTTCGATGAGCATGGTCAGGCGGACACTTTTGCACGAAAAACCGAAATCTGCGAACGCGCTTATCGCATCCTCGTCGAGGATGTCGGATTCCCGCCAGAAGATATCATTTTCGATCCCAATATCCTTACCGTAGGCACCGGCATCGAGGAGCATAACGAATACGCCAAGGCCTTCATCGACGCCACGCGTTGGATCAAGGAAAACCTCGCCCATGCCCGCGTGAGCGGCGGTGTGAGCAATATCTCTTTTTCCTTCCAAGGCAACAACCCGATCCGCGAAGCCATCCATGCCGCTTTCCTTTACCACGCCATCAAAGCCGGCTTGGACATGGGAATCGTCAACGCTGGCCAGCTAGCCATCTACGAAGAAGTTCCGAAAGACCTTCTCGCCCTCATCGAGGATGTCCTCTTCAATCGCAGCCCGGATGCCACCGAGCGACTCGTGGCGTTTGCCCAAGGCTTCAAATCCGAAAAATCGGGCGCCAGCGGCCCGACCCAAGATCTTGCCTGGCGCGATGAACCTGTAGAGAAACGCCTCGCCCACTCCCTCGTCAAAGGAATCGCTGATTACGTCGAGGCAGACACAGAGGAAGCTCTTAAAAAATTTGGCAAGCCCCTTAGCGTGATTGAAGGCCCACTCATGGATGGAATGAAGATCGTCGGCGACCTCTTCGGCGCGGGCAAGATGTTCCTTCCACAAGTAGTCAAAAGTGCGCGTGTGATGAAAAAGTCCGTGGCTTGGCTGACGCCGCTTATGGAAGCCGAGCGTGCAGCCAATCCAGAAGCCCGCTCTCAGGGCCGCATCCTCATGGCAACCGTGAAAGGCGATGTCCACGACATTGGCAAGAATATCGTCGGCGTCGTTCTCGCTTGTAACAACTACGCGGTCATCGACATCGGCGTCATGGTCTCTTGCGAGAAAATCCTCGCCGCAGCGAAGGAGAATAACTGCGACATTATCGGTCTCTCCGGTCTCATTACGCCCTCGCTGGACGAAATGATCCACGTCGCGAAGGAAATGGAACGCCAAGGCTTCCAACTCCCTCTGATGATCGGCGGCGCTACCACGAGCAAAGCCCACACTGCCGTGAAAATAGCCCAACACTACAGCGGTGGCATAATCCATGTCCTCGATGCCTCGCGCTCCGTCAATGTCGCCAGTGCGTTGCTCAACCCCGAGCAGAAGCCCGTCTTCCTCAAGCAACTCGCTGCCGATTATGAAAAACTTCGCCACGAGCACGCCAACCGCCAAACATCCAAAGCGATGCTCACGTTCGCTGAAGCCGTCGCCAACGCACCTCAACTTTCCCACGACAATATCGCTATTCCAGAACAAACCGGTGTCGTTGTGTTCGATTCGAAACCGAGTGGAAATATTTCCCTTCGGGATCTTATTTCATTCATCGACTGGTCGCCGTTTTTCCACACTTGGGAACTGCGCGGCCGTTACCCTACGATCTTCGACGACCCACATTACGGCTCGGAAGCTAAAAAGCTTTTTGATGATGCCCAAAATCTCCTTGCGGAGATTGTCGCCAATGATTCGCTCCAACTCCGTGGTGTTTGCGGGTTGTTCCCTGCCAACTGTGAGGGTGAGGACATCGTGGTCTTCTCCGATGACGCGCGCACAGAGGTCGCTGCACGTCTGCACTGCCTCCGCCAGCAGATGAAAAAACCAACTGGCCAGTTCAACCACTCGCTTGCCGATTTTGTCGCCCGCGCGCCAGCAAAGGATTTCGTCGGGGCCTTCGCTGTCACTTCCGGCCATGGACTATCCGAACTCGTCAAAAAATTTAAATCCCAGCACGACGACTACAATGCCATAATGGCCGAAGCCATTGCGGATCGATTTGCTGAAGCCTTCGCCGAATACATGCACAAGTTCGCCCGCAAGATTTGGGGCTTCGGAAAAACCGAGAATTTAACCACCGACGAACTCATTCGCGAAAAATACCGCGGCATTCGCCCTGCCCCTGGCTACCCCTCGCAGCCCGATCACACCGAAAAACATGCCATCTGGAAGCTCCTCGATGTGGACAATACCGCCGGCATCACCCTCACTGAAAGCCTCGCCATGTACCCAGGAAGCAGCGTGAGCGGACTCTATTTCGCGCATCCAGATTCAAAATATTTCGCTGTTGGTAAGATCGAGCGCGATCAACTTGCAGACTACGCCCGCCGCAAAGACATGTCACTGGAGGAGGCCGAGAAGTGGCTCATGCCCTATCTCAACTACGACCCCGACAGCAACCTCGTCCGCCCTTGCCACCCAGGCGCAGTCGTTACGGCATAGTGCCACACAGATAACGGCGTGCATCCTCTAGTTACCCCATGCCTCCAAAACGCTCGGCTGCGGTGACGCAGTTCGACATGAGCATGGCAATTGTCATGGGACCAACACCGCCGGGGACAGGGGTGATTGCCGCGCAACGGTCTGCGACCGCATCGTAGTCGACATCACCGACAAGGCGGTAACCCGTTGGGGAGGTCGGGTCTTCGATGCGATTTATGCCGACATCAATCACTACCGCACCCTCGCGGATGTGATTGGCTCCAATAAAATGCGGACGTCCGATTGCAGCGATGACGATATCAGCCTCGCGCGTGACTGCCGCGAGATCCTTTGTACGGGAATGCGCCACCGTAACTGTGGCATCACCACCGGGACCGCGTTGCATAAGTAGAAGTGCCATCGGTTTTCCTACGATCATGCTGCGCCCGACCACCACGGCGCGCCTTCCGGCAGTTTCGATGCCCGCCTCGATCAGCAGTCGGATACAGCCCAGCGGGGTGCACGGCACAAATCCGGTGGGGTCCTCCATGGCGAGTTTCGCTACGTTAACCGGATGGAATCCATCCACATCCTTGCGGGGATCGATAGCCCGCACGATGGCTGCCTCGTCGATCTGGGGTGGCGGGGGTGATTGCACGAGGATGCCATGCACCGCGGGGTCGGCATTGAGTTCACCGACAAGGGTCAACAACTCTTCCTGGGTCGTGTCCGCAGGCAATTCCTTCTTCACCGAGTGCAAGCCGAGTTCGGCGGCCTTGCGGTCCTTTGAACGCACATAAGCGCGCGAGGCGGGATCGTCCCCCACAAGAACAACCGCTAGTCCAGGCGTCACGCCGCGTTCAGCAAGAGCGGCGATTCGCTGCTTTGTTTCCTCCATCACTTTTGCGGCTACTGCCGCGCCATCAATCCGCACCATGTTTCAATAAATCCTCCAAATGTGTTAGCTCCACCTTGAACGCCTCGTTGGAAGTCGTTTCAGGAATGTGCACTGGAAAGCCGATCGTGACCGACACTTTTGAAAATGGCAACGGGATGATGAAGCCATCCCATGTCTTCATGCGCACACAGCGCGAAAATGTGGCGTGCATTGGCAGGACTGGCGCACCTGTGCTCTGGGACAGTTGCACAACGCCTGGTCCGAGGGAGTATTTAGGCCCGCGCGGCCCATCAGGCGTGATCGCTACATCCCCTCCCGACCGGACAATACGGGCTAACTCGCGTTGAGCTTGAAACCCTCGACGCGAACTCGAACCCCGCACCGCTTCCATGCGAAACGCCCCTACTAAACGCGCCAGAATTTCGCCATCCTTGCTTGGGCTGGTCAGTACGGTGACCCCTCTGCGCCCTATGGGGTAAATAGAATTGTAGGCAAATGTGACTCCTAGAATCCTGTTGTGCCAGAAGCAGAGGATGACCGGTCCCTGCCGACTTCCCGCCAGCAACCCGCTTTGGTCATCGACCTTTAGGCGCAAGGTGAGGAAGAGCAATTTGAGAATGGCTGCACCGAAGCCGGCGAGGAATGCTTCGCGGCTCATGCGAGAAATTGCTCCAAGATGCGTGAGAGCACTGGCCTCGCCTGCGCCGCGAGTGTTTCGTTCGCATAGGCCATCCATGACACACCCGATTCAGTATCGAGCGGAGCATCAGGAAAACCTCCAAGTGGATGTTCGAAAACTACGCCTGATTGCTGAAGCACCAGCGCCGAGCAACAGTCATAGGGATGGCATACCAGCGAGGTTTCAAGATCAAGGGTTCGGAAAATCAACGGCCTTAAATCCCCCACCATACGATCATGGCCGCTGATAAGTTCATAGAATTGGCCTCCGGTGCAAATGTATTGGTCATCAAAAATCACCGGAGACGGCGAACTATTCAGACCAATCAACTCGTCCCAGAGGCGCTCTTCGATTTGGGCGGTGAGTGTTCGGCCCTCTGGAAAAAACTTCACCAGCGAGGCGAACCCATGGGCAAATCCGTTGGCTTGGGATGGAGCGGGATCGATTGATATGGTTCCCCCACTGCGTACGTCCTCAGAGGCGCCTACGACTCCCCCTCCTCGTGTAGTCGAAAACTGGTCAGCGCGCCATTGACGGGTGGTGGGAATTTCGGTCATCGCAGCCGCAACGATTTGGGACAGCATTGTATCACTTCCTGACTGGGGAGCGATTCCCGAAAGCGACCAAGCACTTCGCTTGTCATACATAATTCCCCGGGTGCCATCGATAGGGTCGATAATGCATTTCCAATCCGTCTCCGCCGCCTGGAGGCCTTCAGGAAAGCAGGTCTCGCCGACCAGGCCTTCCATCACAATCTGTACCGGAAAGCATTTCGGCCATTGGGTGCGGAACCATTCCAAAATTGCCCCCTCACCGATGCGGTCCACAGCGTAAATAGTGTCTCCTCCACCTTGTCCATCCACGCGCGCCAGTGTTACAAAATCCACCCCTCGCCGTCCGGCAAGCACAGCATTTCGGCAAGCCAATCCCAATTGGCACAACAAATCCCTCAAGGCCTCATGCGTGACTTCGCTCATCTTTTAAGGTTAACCCTCCACCAACGGTATTGAAAAGCTCTGCCACTTGTCCCGCCGAATCCCTCAAGACTCCGACGATGACAGCTTAATCACGCACACGCCGACGATAATCAACCCCATCCCACCCAACGCAGCAAAACTCAGCGTTTGGCCATAAAAAATCCTCGCAAGCAGCGAAATCATTACGATTCCGAGACCGGACCACACCGCATACGCAACGCCCACTTGAATTGACTTTAAGGCGAGCGCCAAAAAATAAAACGACAATGCATAGCCGATAAAAACGATCGCTGCGGGGACTGGGCGTGTGAAGCCCTCGGTAGCCTTCAATGCGGTGGTACCGATCACTTCGGTCACAATAGCAGTGCACAAATAAACCCAACCCATATTTCATTTTTATTATGAAATGCACCGACTGCAAAGTTGCTGCCACTACGGAGTTCACCCGAGACGACGGAGCGTGTTGCGGAGCTCGTCGCCTGCTTGCCCGATTTCCTTGCGGAGTTGATCGATGGAAATACTCATGCATCCAAGCGCCTCGGTGGTGGTCCGCTCCATTCGGTCGTTTGTCGCGATGGTGACATCGTACCCCTGAGCATATTTTGCGGCGAGGCGTTCGATGATCGAATCTGCTGTCTGGCCGGATTTTGAATACAGCACTGCAATTCCTCCCGGCACCGTTTCACTGGAGGCCTTCAGCCCTTTTCCATCAAACACAACCGCCACAGTCCAATCAGTGGAATCCTGCAAGCCGGTCAGAATTTTTACTATCCTCTCACGGGCGGAGGCGGAGTTTCTGGCGTGGACTAATGCCAGTTCAGGCCAAGAAAAGAGCGCGCTATGCCCATCAACGATTAGAATCCTGCTTCTCATCGGGGTGCCATATCCTTTTATGTTAACCATCCCGGTTCGTTGGGGCAATGTTGCGTGTCGTCTGGATTTTGACAGCGGCACCGGGAACGGCGTAAGGTTATTGCCGTGCTGAACTTCCTCGTCCGCCGCCTCCTGATTAGTGCTTTTCTCGTGTTTTGCATCAGCCTCGTATCGTTTTTTATGATCACCCTCGCGCCGGGGAGCCCCTATCCTTGGGGTGAGCTGAATCCGAAGATCACACCTCAGGTCAAGGAGGCCTTTCGCAAGAAGTTTCACCTCGATCAGCCTATCCACGTTCAATATTGGCTTAACATGCGAGACCTCTTCACTGGAAATCTGCGCAGCATTAAGGATGACCGGCCCGTACTAGGCCGCATCCTTGAGCGTCTGCCAGCCACAGTGACCTTGAATGTCGCTGCCATGGGCCTTTCGCTTACCTTCGGGCTCTTAATAGGTATCCACTGTGCTCGATATGCCGGACGCCCTCCCGACACCATTGTGTCATTTGCGGTCTTTGTGTTCATCGCCGTACCGACATTCTGGATCGCGAACCTGGCTATCATCGGGCTCGTCAAATTTGCAGCCATCCCGGTTCTAGGCACGCAGTCCTACGGCATTGCTTTTCCAGGCCAGCTATCCATGTGGCTCGACCGCGTATGGCATATTGCTCTCCCCGCGGTGATCCTATCACTCGGCGGGATTGCTGTCCAATCACGCTTCGTGCGTGCGAGCATGATCGAAACCCTTCGCGAGGGTTATATCCGGACTGCCAGAGCTAAGGGCCTCGATGAGGAGGCAATTTTTTATAAACACGCCCTCCGCAATTCTATTCGACCGCTCATCACCGGCATCGGCGGCCTGCTGCCTGCATTAATCGGCGGCTCGGTGATTGTGGAAACCATCTTTGCCTACCCTGGTATGGGTCGTCTCGGCTACGAAGCAGTCCTAGAACGAGACTACCCCACGCTTGTTGCACTGAATTTCATCGTTGCTGGCCTAGTCCTTCTTGGAAACCTGATTTCCGACATCCTCTATGCCGTGGTCGATCCCAGAGTCCGCCTAGAGTAATCGCTGGGGGGGGCGAAGCCTTAAGGCAACGGAAAGCGGGCAGTGAAAGCAGCCACTTCTTTATAGAGATTTGCAAGGGCTTGATCATCGTTTCTTGCTTGTAGCGCAGCGTGGATGAAGTCGGCGACCTGCATCATATCATCCTCGCGCAGTCCACGCGTCGTCATGGCGGGTGTGCCGATACGGATACCGCCTGTTTTCATGATCGACTCGGTGTCGAAGGGGATCGCGTTTTTGTTTACGGTAATCGCCGCTTTTTCGAGAATCTCAGATGCCTCAGCTCCAGTGATGCCGGCAGGCCTCAAATCGACGAGGAGGACGTGGTTATCAGTGCCCCCGGATACAATCCGATAGCCGAGCAGGGACAGACGGGCGGCGATCGCCTTGGCATTACTGACGATCTGTCGGGCATAATCGCGGAAACCTGGTTGAAGGGCTTCCTGGAAGCACACCGCCTTTGCAGCGATGATGTGCATGAGCGGCCCCCCTTGAACCCCAGGGAAAACCTGCGCATCAATTTTTTTGGCGAATTGCTCCTTACACATGACCAGTCCAGCACGCGGTCCACGCAGGCTCTTGTGGGTGGTGGTGGTGACGAAGTCCGCATGTGGAAATGGCGATGGGTGCGCTCCCCCGGCGACAAGGCCTGCGATGTGAGCCATATCGACGAAGAGATACGCTCCAACTGAATTGGCAATCTCACGCATGCGCTTAAAATCGATGGCCCGCGGATAGGCTGAGGCTCCCGCAGTGATCATTTTCGGCTGGAATTCCGCAGCCGCTACAGCAAGGGCGTCATAGTCGATCATTTCTGTTTCTGCGCTCACGCCGTAATGCCGCACCTCGTAAAGTTTGCCAGAAAAGTTTGCACGGTGGCCGTGGGTAAGATGACCTCCATGGGCAAGGTCCATCGTTAAAATGCGGTCTCCAGGCTGGAGCACGCTGAAATACACTGCCATATTTGCCTGGCTGCCGCTATGCGGCTGAACATTTGCATGCTCCGCACCGAAGAGCTGCTTTGCGCGGTCGATGGCTAGCGTTTCCACCTGATCGACAAATTCACATCCGCCATACCACCTGCGGCCCGGATATCCCTCGGCATATTTATTGGTAAGGCACGATCCCTGGGCCTCCATGACCGCGCGACTGGTGAAATTCTCGGAAGCAATCAATTCGATGTGTTCGAACTGGCGGCGGGCCTCCTTTTCAATGGCCGCAAAGATTGCGGGGTCGGCTGAGGCGAGGCTGGATGTTGCGTTGGTGGTGGCTGTCGTTGCTGTCATGATGGATTGATTGATCATTCGAAGGACGGATGGGAGCGCGGAGGCTATGGTTTTTTTACACTCCTCGTAAACTGCGCGCCCTTGACCGATCGGGTCGAGAACGTCAGGTGTGCCTTTTTGCTCAAATCGCAGGAGGCGGACTTTGTGGATGTATTCAGGGAAAAACAAGTCGATGAGGCGGCGATGTTCACGGGTCATCACAAACACGTGGGTGGCCTGTTTGATGAGCTCCTCGTTAAGCGGCTGGCTGCGAAATGAACGCAATTCAACCCCTTCAGCGGCCAGCGCCTCCACGGCATCGCGGCTGGCTGGCTGGCCTTTTGCAGCGCTCAGCCCTGCGGATTCGATGCGAATTCCCGGAACCCCCTCGCATACCCTGCGAAATAATGCCTCAGCCATTGGACTGCGGCAGACATTGCCCGTGCAAACAAACAAAACATGGCGTGACGGCTGTTGATTCATTCGATTTGCGGGAGTTTAGTTCAGCGCCGGTTCAAGTCAAACGCAGGGAAACTACCTGCATTAAATGCTCCTCGGGGGTTTCCCTACTTTTGCCTCCGCAGGCTTGCGGCTTCTCGGATTCGCGATTCCGTACGTCATCCTATGAAAACACCGCCTGATTCTAATCCTCCGGATAAGCCCCAGAGTTCGACCGTCTCGTCGTTCCTTGCTTTTGCGACGGCCATTGTTGTTTTTCTTTGGGCATGCTCACTCACCCCGCCGGATCACACCGTGACGCCGGGCATGGCCTTTTCGAAATCGGTCGCTTCCCCCATGCGTGCAGGGGGAGAATTCACATTTAATGCTCCAATAATCGTAGCCCGCAGCGCAATTGTGATCGATGCTGAAACCGGTGAGACGCTCTTCGAGAAGCATGCCGACGCACGCCTTCCTGTTGCTAGCACCCAAAAATTGCTGACCGCGATGGAAGCCATCGCTTCTGGAGGACTAGATCGTGAGGCGGTGGTTACGCTCCGAGACCAATTGCAACCCCCCACCAAGCTTGATTTGGTCGCCGGCACCCGCTACCGCCGCGATGATTTGCTTGCTGCGATGCTTGTCAGCAGTGCAAATGATGCGGCAAGCGCTCTTGCTTCTTCAGCAAGGGGTTCCTATGGAGATTTCATTTCCAATATGAATCGCCGGGCTAAATTGCTTGGCGCCAGAAACTCCATGTTCCTCAACCCCCATGGTCTCGACGCCCCCGGCCAGCACTCTACTGCGAGAGACTCGGCGATCATCGCCTACTATGCCTACCGCAATCCATTGATCCGGCACTGGGTGGCTCAGGAGATGATCCCCTTCACCCATAGTGACGGTCGCACATTAATGCTAGAGAACACAAATCTGCTTCTGTGGCACCGCCCCGCTTATTTTAACGGCCTCAAAAGCGGGTTTACGCTCCAAGGCGGAAAATGCCTCATCGCTAGCGCAAAATACGACCATCGCGAAATTATTATCGTTTTGCTGGGCAGCACACAGGATGCGATCTTCAGTGACGCTAAACGCCTGTTCCGTTGGCAACAAAAAAGGGATGCCCCATGAAGCTGCGTTTCTTGTTCAGCGGTGATTCAGTCCTCCTCCCAGAGAAAATGCTCCAACCGTAGTTTGTTGATGCGTTCTCTTGCTTCCAGAGCACGTGGGCCCTCAACCGCTGCCATGAGTTCGTAAACACGAAGCGCCTCGTCCCATTTTTCTTCATCTTCAAGAATGCGTCCAGCGGCAAAGCCTGATTTGTAGAACCAAAAAAACTCCAGCAGAGGGCCCTCCGATGTCTTGAAGACTTCATAGTAAGCGGCAATGGCGGCTCCCGGATCCCCGAGCTTTTCATAGGCTCCGCCGACACGGGTCATCGCTTGGTTGACCCAAGCAGGATCCTCCTCCTCTGCAGCGACCTGCTTCCAGACCCCTATTGATAATCGATAGTTTTCCGGATCCTTCTCCCCAAGCCGAAAGAGATTTTTTCCTTTTTCCATCAATGCTCCAGAACGGGTCTCATGGTCGGGAGCGCCTGCGAGGATTTTATCTAGAATTATATTTGCCTCGAGCGGTTTGCCTTGTGCCGCAAGGATAGATGCCTGCTCCATTCGTGCGCTTGCCGCTAGCACTCCATTATCCGAAGCCACCTCCTCAAAGAGTAAAATAGCCTCCTCGGCAGCAGTATCCAAAGGGATCCGCGCTGCCGATTGTGCCGCAAGAAACAAGGCCGACTCCTCGTAATCCGAGCCGGGAAACTTGCGTGCAAGGGACTCCAACTCTACACGCGCCGAGGCATAGTCTCCTTTACGAAAAAGAATCTCCCCCAGCTTCATCCAGACCGATGGAGCAGCCTCATTTTCGGGATACGCAGAAAGAAATCCTCGCGCAGCTTCGACAGTTTTTTCTTCAGATCCAAGCTCCCCATTGTCCATGAGAAAGACCTGTAACGCGGCTTGACGGGCTGGGTTGGCCGATGTTGATACACGGACAAGGTCTTCCTTTGCTCCAGAGGAATTCAGTTGCTGATATTTCCACTCAGCCAAAGCGAGGCGCGCTTTCGCCGCCATAGCTGCGTCGGGAGATGAAGAGAGGGATTCCAAGGCCGCCTCCGCTTCTGGACTTCCCTCACGCGCCAAGTGGAACGCCCTTTGCATTCGAGCCACCTCAATACTCGTCTTGCCTGGATACTCATTCTGCAGTCGGTCAAAGGCAGTATCAAAATCCCCTAATGCCAATAGCTCACAGATCGCTGCATTAAATAGAGCTTCCGGCGAAAGGTTGGGATCTCGTGTTGCCTCGAGAAATGCAGCCCTTGCGCCGACTTGATCCCCAATTCTGGCTAGCGCAAGGCCTCTCAAGTAATCCGTATGCGGGTTGAGGCCCAAGCCTGGCAGTCCACCAAGCGCCTCTTCGGGTCGCCCAAGACGAATCCTCAATGCGGCCAATTCCAATTCAGTCTCATCGGCCATCGGGTTGTTTTCAGGGTTTTTTGCAAGCTCCTCAAGCATGGGAAGTGAAGCCTCTGGAGAAGATCCACGGGTTTCAAAACGTGCCAGATAGTAGGTGGCGAGTTTTTTTGCCGGTGAGTCTGCAGAATCTTGGGACCAGCGCTTCAACTCATTCGAGGAGGCGGCTGTGGATGCCGCATAACACTCGTCAAGCAAGGCAAAGAGTTTGTGCAACCCATCAACATTAGGATGCGAGCTGATGAATTCCTCCAGCAGTATCTCGGCTTGCTCAATCTGACTTGTCTCTATCATCGCCTTGGCCTTGATCGCTGTCGTTTGCACTGCCATGCCCCACCCAGAGGGCTTCAGAGAGTGAAGCTGGCGCAAGGCTTCTTGATAGTCTCCGGAGAGCAGGGCGATTTTCCCACGAAGAAATTTCAATCTGGTTGTCTCCGAGGCCTGCAAGGGCGTGATGAGCTCCAGGAGACTGAGAGCGCTTTCGGTATCCTCCAAATCGAGAGCGGCCTCTGTTGCCTCTAGTAGAGCGGCATTTTTGACAGGTTGCATTTCCAGTGAGTTCACCTTCTTCCATGCCTCAAGCGCCTCCGCAGGGTGTCCGGAATTTCGCAACATGCGGATCTTGCCTATAAGCGCCTCTCCTGAGTGGTCAAAGCTAGAATCCTCCGCGCAAGCGGTATAGTGTGTCAGCGCTCTAGCCCAATCGCCGATGCCAGCAAACGCCTGAGCCAATAAGAATCGCTCATTGATATCGGACGCGTTTTCCTGAAGCAAAGCGATGGCTCTGCTTGCTTGACCATCTTCAATGAGGGCACGCGCATACAGTAAAATAACTTCTCTGGGGGCTGTCCCTTCTGCAATTTCCGGATGAATCTCTTTGATTTTTTCGACAGCTATATGCGGAAATCTCTGCTCTATGGCCTCTTTGACTTCATTGAGATTGGCTGAAAGCGATATGTTCGTGGTGGCCAGAAATAAAAGTGGATAGACGGATTTCATTATTTCAAATACTTGGCCAGGTAGCGGCCTGTTTCACTGTTGGAGTTGGCAGCAACTGTTTCCGGAGTTCCTTCTGCAACAAGCGCCCCTCCGTGTGAGCCACCACCGGGGCCAAGATCAAGAATCCAGTCTGCGCACTTGATAACCTCCAGATTGTGTTCGATCACGATCAGTGTATTGCCAGAATTTCGGAGTTTCATGAGGACTTCGAGCAGTTTTTGGATATCCGCAAAATGAAGTCCGGTAGTTGGTTCGTCCAGCAAGTAGATAGTGCGACCTGTCGGGCGTTTCGCCAACTCCGCTGAGAGCTTGAGTCGCTGGGCTTCACCGCCTGAAAGCGTTGTTGCGGCCTGCCCGAGGCGCAGGTAGCCAAGCCCGACACCCTGCATCGTCTCGAGTTTTAAGCTGAGGCTTGGTACATGACGAAAGAATTGAGATGCATCGTCAACCGTCATTCCGAGGACATCGGCAATGTTTTTGCCCTTATAGGTTATCTCAAGCGTCTCTCGGTTATATCTGCTGCCATGGCAGGTTTCGCACTCGACATAGACATCGGGCAGAAAATGCATTTCAACGCGAATGAAGCCTTCTCCCTGACAATGCTCACAACGCCCTCCCTTGTTGTTGAATGAAAACCTACCCGGATCATACCCTCGCACCCGGGAGGCGGGAAGGTCGCTGAATAAGTCACGGATCGGCCCCAGTGCTCCAGTATAAGTCGCCGGGTTTGATCTTGGTGTGCGGCCTACAGGGCTTTGATCAATAACAACGACCTTATCGAATTGCTCCATCCCTGAAATTCGCTTGTGGGCTCCCGGTTGAGTCTTTGCCCGGTGGAGATCCCGCTCCAGCGCAATACGTAGAATGTCGTTCACCAAAGTGGACTTTCCGCTCCCAGAGACACCGGTTACACATGTAAGACAGCCCACTGGAAATGCTGCGTCAATTGAGCGCAGATTATTTTCTGATGCTCCATGCACACAGAGCCATCCACCTGCTGCAGCGTCTTCATAAGCCTCTATTGGGGCGACCCGTTGGCGGGGCACTCGTATTGTAGCTGATCCGTTCAGATATTGGGCTGTGAGGGACTCCTTGTTTGTTAAGATTTCTTCGAGTGTTCCCTGAGCCACAAGACAGCCGCCAAGAGGTCCTGCGCCGGGCCCCAGGTCAAGGATGTGGTCCGCTGCGCGGATAGTGTCCTCGTCGTGCTCTACAACGATAACGGAATTTCCCAAATCGCGAAGGTTGCGCAGGGTTTGGATCAACCGATCGTTATCACGCTGATGCAACCCGATGCTTGGTTCATCCAGCACATAAAGGACTCCTGAAAGCCCTGAGCCTATTTGCGTAGCGAGCCTGATCCGCTGGGCTTCACCTCCACTTAGGGTGCCGCTCTCACGGTTTAGTTGAAGATAATCGAGGCCGACTTGGTTGAGAAATCTCAACCGCTGACGGATTTCTCTGAGGACATCCTTCACGATTTCGGCATCTGATTTGGTCAGGGAAAGTCCATCAACCACCCCCGCCACCTCACCAATAGTCATCGCACAGAGATCCTGAATACCGAATTCACGTCCATCAACTGCCGTAAGTCTCACCGCAAGCATCTCTGGACGCAAACGTGCCCCGCCGCAAACCGTACAGGCACGTCGGTTTTGAAAGGCCCGCAGCCGCTTGCGCGTGAACTCACTTTTTGTAGTTGAGTAAAGAGTCTCCAACTGCGCCATGAGGCCATCGAAGGGTTTTTCAACTACGCGACCAGGCCCTGTGGTCATCGGAATTTTGCGAGCGCCAGAGCCAAAGAGGAGAAGTTGTTGAAAGGTCTCCGGTAGATCTCTCCAAGACTTGTCAAGCGGGGTTGGCGTATCAGCGACAAGCGCCTCGAGCACCGCTGCGTAATACGCCTTCATTCGCGGATTCGCCTGCTTCCATGGGCGCACAGCTCCATCGCTGATTGATTTCTCACCGTCCACCACCAGTGCAGGATCGAATAACATCTCGCTCCCTATCCCATGACATGATGAGCACGCGCCGAGGTGGCTGTTGAAAGAAAAATGTTTCGGCGTGAGCCGCGGCATGGTGAAGCCCGTATCTGGGTTCTGGAAATCTGTAGAGAATTTACGCTCCACCCATTTATCATCGTCTGGTTGGAGACGGCTGGTGACAAGCCTTCCCCCCCCCCACCGCAAGGCTGTTTCGACTGAATCAGCCAGCCGTTGTCCGAGATCAGGCCTTACTACCAGCCGATCCACCACCGCCTCGATAAAATGTCGCTTTGTCTTATCAAGGCGAAGTGGTTTTTTTTCTGCCAATTCAACCACACTTCCATCCACCCTGAGCCGAACAAACCCCTCTCTGCGCGCCTTTTCAATGACATCGCGAAATTCGCCAACCTCTCCAGCAACAAGCGGCGCAAGGAGAAGGAACTTCGTGCCTTCTGGCCAGCCTTCAATTGTTCCGGCAATTTGCTGCGGGGTCTGACGTTCCACCTTTGCTCCTGTTTTTGGATCGTGGGGCACCCCGGCAGCTGAATAGAGCAGTCTAAGGTAGTCATAGATCTCTGTTGTCGTAGCAATGGTTGATCTGGGATTCGCTGTTGAAGTTCGCTGCTCAATGGCAATCGCTGGGGACAAGCCTTCAATGTAATCGACATCCGGCTTGCCCATGCGGTCTAGGAACTGTCGCGCATAAGCGGATAGACTCTCGACATATTTCCTCTGCCCCTCGGCAAAGAGCGTATCAAAGGCGAGCGAGGATTTTCCCGAGCCGCTCATTCCAGTGACCACTACAAATTTGTGGCGTGGAATCGAGACATCGAGATTCCGGAGGTTGTGCTGGCGCGCTCCCTTGATGCGAATGAATGCGTGAGGGTCTGATGTCATACCTGCGGAGCGTGAATTCTAATGCGAAAACACAGTTCCGCGCAAACGTGCGATGCGATGCGTTCTGGATCGAACGCTGGATTTGCAAGCCCTGAGCGGTCCTGCTTTGGGAAGCAACCGCAGGCCGTTTGTTATTTTACTACGCCGAACTCGGCGCGACGGTTCACCGTCCAGGCAGCTTCGTTGCTGGCGGGGTCGGTCGGCATTTCGCTTCCGAAACTCACTGTCTGGATCCGGTCTGATGCGACACCGGACTCTATCAATGCTTGGCGAACCGATTGAGCTCTCCGCTCTCCAAGGCCGCGATTGTATTCCTGCGTGCCCCGCTCATCTGTGAACCCAGCAATGATCAGCCTATTGGAAGACATGTCGCGAAGCGTCGTTGCGACTTGCTGGACTTTTGACATTTCAACAGGTGATACACTGAAGCTGTCGAACCCAAAATAGACTGGGGCAAACTGACCCTTAGAAACGCTTTCTCCCAGAAAATTTGCCCCCTCTTCAAATCGCTCTCCAAGCGGAATGCCCGTCACATAATCTCCGTCAACACCAGCAAACTGGTCGGATCCTTTCTTGGCGCAGGCAGAAAGAAGAATGATCGCGGTAAGGCAAAAGTAGGTAAAAAGGCGTTTCATGAAGGCAAGCATGTACTGTAAAAATCCCCTCCGCGCAAGTCGGCTTGGGAATCTAAAAAAATCCTTCCTGCCTCCCCCGGAGAGGGAAAGTCAGTGCGGAATTCAGGCTTATTTCATCAATAGAGCTGCGCGCGCGCGTTTGACCTCACGAGTGATCTTGCGGTGAAGGCGGGCGGACATTCCAGTAACACGCCGAGGCAGGATTTTGCCACTTTCAGTAACAAATCGCTTAAGGAGATCAGGGTTCTTGTAGTCGATGGCCTCGATATTGAGATCCACGCGGCGGCGTGGCATCGATCGGTTGGCTCGGCGGAAGTTTGAACGGCGTTGTGGTGTCTTGGGCTGCATGGTCTTAGATTACTTGATCTCGCGGTGAAGCGTTTGGCGGTTGAGATGGGGGTTGAATTTTTTCTTTTCGAGCCTATTCGGCGTGCGAGGGCTTTTTTTATTGCGGGTGGTGATGTAGCGCGATGTGGGCTTGCCTTCGGCTTTAGCCTCGGTGCATTCCAACGTGATATTTTCCTGTGGCATGGTTGTTATTCCTTGGAGTCGGATTGGGTTTCCTCATCTTCACTATCGCCGTCCTCGTCGCCAAGCCCAAAGAGGGACGTGACCGGTAGACGGGCGCGGGTGAAGCGGTTGTTTTTTTCGAGTTCACCCTGACACTCGACTGTGTAACGGGCGAAGGGGCGAGCCTCAAGGCGAATGTGGGGAATCGGTTTGCCGGACATCTCACAAACGCCGTAGGAGCCGTCATTGATTTTTTTGAGGGCCGCATCAATCTCAAAAAGGGAATCTCGCTCTTGCGAAAGGAGGCTTAATGCAAAATCTCGGTCGTAGGCGTCGCTGCCGGCATCGCCGGTATGCATACCGAAAGCGGAAGCATCGCTGCCCTCGGCGCGGGTTCGAAGTGTGTCTCGGGCAACGCCATTCATTGAGTCGAGAAGCTCATCCTTCAAGTTAAGAAGGCGGGCGCGTTGCTTGGCGAGCCAGCCGTTGACTTTAACCGGGGCTTTGGGAGCGATTGGGTTTTTAAAAGTTGGCTGCAGTTTTTCAACTTTTTTGGCTGCCGGCTTGGCTTTGGCTACCGGCTTGGCTTTGGCTACCGGCTTGGCTTTGGCTGCCGGCTTGGCTTTGGCTGCCGGCTTGGCTTTGGCTACCGGCTTGGCTTTGGCTACCGGCTTGGCTTTGGCT
>ERZ889217.763-NODE-763-length-18246-cov-32.565994_pt1 | contig 18246 bp, 19 predicted proteins | sample MGYA00521098_ERZ889217 | MGnify/ENA primary metagenome ERZ889217 (study PRJEB32303, sample SAMEA104408613) | aquatic metagenome | biome: Brackish water; feature: Pelagic; material: water | place: Baltic Sea | collected 2014-06-10T22:04:00 | depth 2,362 m ... | reverse complement strand
ACCCGCCCATGCTTGAAGCGGCACATCGACACCTTGAGCAATACTTATAACCTCTTGCACAAGCGGCATGATCACAGGAAAGTCCCCCGTAGTCACAGCTAATCTGTTAAATAACAACATTATTTACCCCCAATTCATAAGTGGCACGAGTGTGTCTACTGATGTCTAACACAGTTATTGATAAGGCAAATACGGGGCATGCATCACGCGAACGCCTCGTTCGAAAAACCCCACTATCGCCAGCAGTTAAAGGGTTTGACAGGAATTGACAGATATTGCAAGGGCCCGATTGCTATCCTGACAGGATGATCGCACTAAAACGTTTCGTAGCCCCAGCTGTTGTTATTGCGGTGACACTCGCAGTGTTTATCGCGAGCGTCAACCGCCTATAACAATTAATTAACTTTTAGATTCTTGCGAATCTAATTATTTGGTTTCCGACAAGTTGTCGATTCCGTTGCCGATTGCCATGAATGTTGGCGCCCAGAGGCCTACGAAGATTCCGAAACGCTCTCCGGCTGCTCCGACTTCACCTGCATCAGTTCCACCTTGTGTGAACCAAACGACGATGCTGCCAATTACTGACAAGAATCCGAGTGCGTACGAAAGGTTCGCGCTGAATCCGAGTGACTTTAGTTTCCTTAACATTGAAGGTTCCTTTTTTGAGGGTTTAATTCGACCGAAATGACCGAACGACCAAAGATTAACACGAATATCTTTTGTGTCAACTCATGCAATTACAGAAAACCTTGATCTAAGCGAGACAAAATTGACACAGCCGTTTCGCGCACAATCTCATGATCACTCAGTTGTTGGGCCGCACGAACCTGGCGCGCAACCCTTGGGTTCTTCGCGAAAACCTTCTCGTGGCGCAAAAAGAAATCCCAATATAAAACAGTGAACGGGCAAGCATCTGGCCCGACGCGCTGCTTGCGGTCATATCGGCAACCTTTGCAATGATCACTCATTCGATCGATGTATGCACCACCACTCGCATACGGTTTGGTCGCCAACATTCCGCCGTCGGCATATTGCGACATTCCAATAACGTTGGGCACCATCACCCACTCGGCTGCGTCGACGAAACTATTCCACATCCAATTATTTAGTTGTTGTGGATTAATCCCCGCGATCAATGCGAAATTTCCGAGCACCATCAACCTTTCGATGTGATGCGCATATGACCGCTGATAGACACTGTTCAAAGCAGACTTCATACAACTCATCGATGTCGCCTCGGGATTAGTAAATAGTTTCGGTAAATCGCGACGGGCATCAAGCGAGTTCATCTCGGCATATTTCGGCATCCACTGCCAGTAGCAGTTCCAGATGTATTCGCGCCAGCCAATTATTTGGCGAATGAAACCTTCAGCACTATTGATCGGCACTTTGCCGGCTTCGAATTCTTTGACGGCTGCTGCGATTACTTCGCCTGGCAACAACAAACCGAGATTCAAATATGGTGAGAGAAGCGAGTGCGCAAGATGCCAGTTTGATTTGAGCATCGCGTCTTCGTGTTCGCCGAACATTGGCAAATTATGTTTCATAAAATATTTCATTCGCACGAGAGCTTCGGTTCGTGACGTTGCCCATTGCCCGGTTGGCGGCTGGCCCCAACTGTTGCTCGACACATCGGCAATAACTTCGGCGTCAAGAGCGTCGAGTGCCACTAGTTTGGGTTGCGGCCAACGATCTTGGTCGGTTTTCGGTGGGCCCTGACGATTCTCTTCGTCGAAGTTCCATCTGCCACCAACTGGGTCGTCGCCATCCATCATCACATCAAGTCGCTTGCGTTGCCAGCGATAGAAATCTTCCATTTTTACGGTCTTGCGTGTTGCGCGAAAATTTGCATATTCGTCGGGGTGACACAAGAACTGGTTTGACTTCACAGATTGCAAATCAAATTGCGATTTGTATTGCAAACTCAGTGCCGACACAAGTTCGCGCGCGGCGAAACTATTTGGCTCAGTTACAACAATCTGCGATGGCGAATACTCGTCATAGTGCAGTTGCACACCTGCGCGCATTGACTCGGCAAAGCGGTAATCGACTTCAAAACCCGCCTCGCGCAACTCGTCAGCAAACCGCCGCATCGAGGCGACAATAAAGTGAGCGCGTTGCACATGCCAGCGCCGAGTTGTGATCTTGGCCCGTGATTCGATCATCAAAATACGATGGGTTGTCGGCTTTGCGTCGCCAAGCGCACCGATCTTTTTATTCAACTGATCGCCAAAAACCCAAACTGTCTGCTTATTCACGACGTAATACTATGAACAGAGATGACTCGTGTGCCGCAAATAAAAAATGGTTTTGAACCAAAGATCTGTGCCACTTGCACCAAACCTTTTGAATGGCGAAAGAAATGGGCTCGCGACTGGCCGAATGTTCGCTATTGCAGTGATCGATGTCGCCAAACAAAAATCTGAGGTCCGGCGTCGGGGCAAGTAGCGCGGGGAGATTGCGGACAAAAAACTAGGGTGGTTGAGCCGAAGCCCAACCACCCTAATTATTAAATTTCTAAATTGAATTTAGAGTTTTGTGATATCAACTGTCGATGGAACCAACACTGCGTCAATTACGTGAATTACACCGTTGCTTGCTTCGACGTCAGCCTGAGTTACTGTTGCGCCGTTTACTTGCACGCCCATTTCGGTTGCAAGTGTGAGGCTTGAACCTTCTACTGTTGGTACTTCGCCAGCTACAACTTCAGTTGACATTACTTTTCCTGCTACAACGTGGTAAGTAAGAATTGACTTCAAAACTTCGACGTTTTCTGGCAATAGCAATTTCTCGAGAAGACCTTCTGGTAAAGCGGCAAATGCAGCATCACTTGGAGCGAATACTGTGAATGGGCCTGCACCTTGAAGTGTCTCTACCAAACCTGCTGCAGTAAGTGCTGCTACAAGAGTTGTGAAACCTTCTGTTGCGCTTGCTACTGCAACAATGTCATCACCGGCAACTGCACCAGCAACTGTTTCTTCTGTTGCTTCTGCTTCTGTTGATTCTGAATCACTACCGCATGCTGCAAATGAAATGCTTGCAACTAGCGCGAGTGCTACTAATTTGACTTTCTTCATTGGGGATTCTCCTTATTCATTGGGGGATTTATTTGGTATTTCCTTATTTGTTACTCTTCTGACCGAGAAATTTAGTTCGTGAGATAGTTGTCGTCAAGCGAATCAGGTGAATTTAAAGCAAACTAGATGTGATATCTGTCATTGAACTAAAGTTTCGTTTATGACGATCAACTACTCACAACAATTATCAGCAACAGGACGTGTCATCACTTCAACAGACGGAACAAAAATCAGCACGATCTCCATGGGATCAGACACCAGCGACAAAGTCGTAGTGCTCGCCCACGGTTATGCCGTCGATATGCATTGTTGGAACATAATCGCCGATGATCTAGTTCAACGCGGATACAAAGTGATCGCCTTTGATCAACGCGGGCACGGGCGCAGCACAGTTGGCAGCCAAGGCGTTGGCTCACAACAAATGGTCGATGACTATCTCGCGGTATTGCGCGCCTACGAAGTTCGAAACGGCGTGTTGGTTGGCCACAGCATGGGTGGGTTCATCGCAATTCGCGCACTCGTTGAGCAATCAACCGCGATGGCACAACATCTGCGCGGCTGTCTGCTGATGGCGACGTTTGCAGGCGATGTTAATCGTAAAAATCTGCAGAACCGTGTGCAGATACCGCTTATTCAGTCGGGCATTATGCGAAAGCTCATAAGCAATAAGGGCATCGCACGCAATCTCGCGAAGTCATTGCTTGGTGATGTCAAAGACTCCGGCATGATCAACGCGTTCATCGACACATTCAGAAAAAGTGACCTCAAGTCACTTGTGCCGATTTTGATGGCATTCGTCAAAGAGAGCCGTTACGCACAACTATCTAATGTCACTATGCCGTGCACAATCATTGTTGGCACTAAAGATAAGACGACTCCACCATTTCACACCGACGCTCTTCACGCGGGTATCAAAAACTCGAAGCTTGTTCGCGTCGCCGGCAAAGGCCACATGTTGAACTGGGAGGCACCAGACGCACTCGTGCAGGAAATTATTGCCCTGGCGAGTTGACCCCGCCAGGGTCTAGATACCGATTGCGGCTAGTTGTTTAGTTTTTTTTGAAAGTCTTGACATACTCCGAGGCTTCGGTTTGACCTTTTGCCTCGAGCGCCGCAGCAATGTCGGCTTTGACCGCAGCTACTACTTTGTGTGTTCCATTGCAGTTTTTCTCTTCATCAGTCGTGTATCCGCATCCGCATGTTCCCATTTTGTTGCCTCTCGATAATTGTTGTTTTGTAACTCGCAATGGTACACCGCATCATTGACAAGTAATCTCTGAATATGTCACAGACGAAGAGGGTGCCTAAAAGTAGGCCCGAGGTATGAAAAAGTTTGCGCTTATCTTTCTTGCGCTCTTCGGATTGCTACTTGCATCAGTGGCTAAAGCGCACGATCCAATCATCCTTACGACAAACCAAAGCACACCCGCCGACGGTCCACTGCTGCCCGACGGCACGATTTCGTTCGCGCTTTACGGCTCGCTTGAATCACCCGCCGACACGCGCGGTTTTCGTGTCAACTTCGTCGAGGGCGACTCGCTGTATCTATCAATTCTTATCCCCGATCTTGCGCCCGAGAATCAACTCGACGACGCATCACTGCCATTTGTCGAACTCACCGACCCCAGTGGCGCAAAAACAAAACTTTCAGTAAGCGATAAAGTTTCGTTCGCCGAACCGTTCACGGGCACGAATTATGTTCGCCTCAGCGAACTAACAACAGTTGCCATCTCTGGCACCTACTCGGTGGTGATTACAGGCAATTCGCCAAGTCGTTTCACGGTCTCTGTCGGTAAGCAAGAAATGTTCGGCACCCCAGTTGAGAATATTTCGAATCGTGATCTCGGTGTCGGTGGCGTCATGAGTTGGTACAACAACTCGTCAACCCTCGCGGCCGAAACACAAGCAACTGAGACGGAATCAAATGTGACGCCGTCAAGCGAGCCTGAAGTTTTGGCCAAAACCGAAGATGTCGAGAACAGTCAGCCGACACTTTTAGTAGCGATTTTGTTCGGCGCAATCGTTGCCATCGCAATCGCGGTTAAATCCTCAAAAAAGCGAAACAAAAACGAACAATAAGCTGCGATAGCGAGCGCGATTTTTATTTGCCCGCATACTTCGTGCCGTCGGGCATTGTGGCACCGGTGAAATCAGCGGTCGTGCGATTCGAGCGCGACAAGTCGGCGCCAGTTAAGTTTGCTTCGCGCAAATTTGTATTCAACATAAATGCTCCCGACAAATCAGCACCAGACAAATCGGCGCTCGACAAATCGGCATCAACCAAATCGGCGCGATGCAAATTGGCGATATTTAAATTCGCGCCACTCAAGTTGGCTTGATACAAGTTCGCATCATAAAAGTTCGCCCCCGAAAGATCGGCGCCCGACAAGTTAGCGCCAGTCAATTCGGCGCCAGTGAGATTTATTGCCACCAAATATGCGCCAGACAAATCGGCACCCGCCAAGTTTGCGCCAGACAATTCAGCCCCAGCCTCAACGACTATTCCATTTATTGTTCGCGATCCGCCACCACCGCTATCAACTTTGCCTTCGCCTTCACCACCGTCAGCCCCGCCACACGCCACCAACAGCAGTGCAACGCAAAACGTCAACCCGAGCGCAACTTTTCTCATCGTTCAAATGTACTTCAGCGGTGCAAACCAAAGTCCGTTGTCGGCGCTGCACCTTACGTCTATACCTACATATATATAAACACGTCTGTGAGCGGATCAACCCCCGCCGCGCGAACCCTCACTCGCGGGGCGGGCGGGGCAGGTCAGTCGGGTGCGGTGGTTTTTTCGAATTCAAGAGCGGTGATCTGAGTTTTTAGTTTGTCAAGAAACTGGGCTTCGCGCTCAAGACCAACCGCAACCGCAAATTCGATCCGCTGTTGAACGTCTTTGATACTTTTTGCATCCATGCCGATGCCTGAAACTTTCTGCCGATTCGACAACGACAGATACAACACCATCGCACTGGCCAGCGGCTCGACCTGATGTGAAACCAACTTTGACCACACGAACTCTCTGGTTTCATTGTTGCCGATAAACACACCGCGCTTATCGGTAACCAAAAATCTGCCCTCGTCGATCAAATTCGGTTCGGCTACGCCACCAGAACTTCGGCTTTCAATCAGCCCCACCTCAGATGCAATTGCAATCGCATGTTCGTCGGCCTGCAGCACAATGCCGCTATCTGACGACGCGTCGACAGGTTGCTCTTTGTACGTTGAGTAAAAAGTGATTCGTTCTTTTAGGTCGACGATCTCAGCGTAGATACTTGTCTTAGTTCTTTTAGCGACCCGTGATGACTTTAATTTTTTAAATTCTTGAACCGGCTTTAGTTTGAAGATGCGTATCGCGATAAATAAACCCATCGCAAAAGCAAACGGACCCGCAAGGCTCGGCGAAATAGCGGCACCAATAAAGTTCGCACCCACAAAAAGGGCAATCCGCCACCGCCACTTATCAATAAATAACTTTTGCATTCGGGTTTGTTACTTCATCCCCAATAACTTGCCGAGTTTTGTTCGGCGACCAGAGCGCGACATCGGAATGCCCGTCTTTCGCGACACCCGACGCTTTGCCTTCGTTACACCTAACGCACGCTTCCATGAAAACGAAATACCAGGACCAAGTTTCATAACACCTCCTCAGGTATTTATAAACTTAGCTGACCCCTGTTCGCACTAAACACGACAAGCGTCAATAAGCCCAGCGAGCAACTCAGCGGCGCGAACGTCGTCACTCTCTAATTTGAACTCACGCATCGTGTAAGAAAAACTTGTCTGTAAACTCGGCCACGCACCGTGCGTCGAACCACCAGCACCTGTGTGTCCAAATGCATCAATCGGCGCACCTAACTGCGAAGGGTTCGGGTTAAGTTCAAACCCGACACCAAAACGCAACAACCGCCCCGAGAGCGGGTCATCGCCGAGCGACCGCTGCCTGAGACCGATTGCAATAGTTTCAGGTCTGAGCAAACGCACACCTTGTAGTTCGCCACCGTTAACCAACATCGCATATAAACGCGCCATCGAATAAGCGTTGGCAACTCCGCCACCACCCGGTAATTCAATTTTGGCAAAACTGCTCGTGCCGCGCTCCGCCGGAATCATCCCGTAAACATGCTTCAGTCGCACATCAGCATTCGGGTCAGACAATGCCGTGTAGTTATAGTTGCTCGCTCGAGTTGTCTCGGCAATTCGTGGCAAAACTTCATCTCGCGCACCGATGTGCAAATCAAGATCTAGCGGCCCGGCAATTTCATCGCGCACAAAGTTGCCGATACTTCGACCGTCGGCTCGACGAACCAGTTCGCCCGCTATCCACCCAAATGTCATCGCATGATATGACGGCGCACCAATCGGCACGAATGGTATCTGCTCGGCGACAAGTTGTGCCATATAGATCGGATCAGATAATTCGGCGACACCAACTTTGCGCTCGAGCCCTGGCACACCAGCAACATGCGCAAGTGCGTCACCGATCAGCACCTCCCCTTTGCCGCCAACTGCAAACTCGGGCCAAATCGACTTAATTGGTGCCTCAAGATCAATTAATCCGCGTTCGACACACATCAAAACTGCAACCGCGCAAATGCCCTTTGTGCCAGAGGCGATCACACACAGTGAATCGTCGCGCCAGGGCAAACCATCAGATTGTTGACCACCCCAAAGGTCGATAACTTTCTTACCCGCAACAAATGCCGCAAAAGATGCACCGGCACTCGCATGCGAATGATGCTTTAGAAAAATTTCGCTGACAGATTCGTAGCCGGACGCCACGAACAAACTGCGCGTCACCTCATCGACCTCTCGATACTTGGTGTCGCCAAGATCAGACTCTGCGTATATTGCTGCTGAGGGTTTCCGATCACAGACTCTGACGGCCCAACTTCGACGATTCTGCCTTCAGACATCACGGCAACTTCGTCAGCGATGCTACGCACGAGTGGCAAATTGTGCGTCACAAATAACATCGCCAGACCAAGTTGTCTGCGCAAATCACTGAGCAAATCAACAATTGCCGCCTGCACAAGCACATCGAGTGCGCTCGTCACTTCGTCGCAAACCAAAACCTCAGGTTCGCTCACGAGAGCCCGCGCAATCGCAATTCGCTGACGCTCGCCACCCGAAAGTTGATCGGGGTATTTATTGGCATAAGAGCCCGGCAAACTCACTTTGTCTAAAACTTCAAGCACCGCACGGCGAGCATCGTCTTTCGACTTACCGTCAATCACCAACGGTCGCACGATCGAGTCGCCAACAGTTCGACGCGGGTTCAACGAACCATAAGGGTTCTGAAATACATATTGAATCGCAAGACGATCTGCAACCGCTCGTTGCCGCGCCATAGTTTTCAACTCGCGTCCGTTTAAGCGAATTGAACCAGTCCATTCGCGATGCAAACCACCAATCGCGCGAGACACAGTTGTTTTACCCGAACCAGATTCGCCGACGAGTGCGAGACATTCACCTTTGCGTATAGTCAGCGAAACATCATGCACCACTGTGTCGCCTGAATACCCCGCGCTCACCGCCGACACTTCGATTACTGGTTCGCCGATCTTGCGAGTCGACTCAGGTTTTGCTGAACTAACAATCACCGACGCCACTTGTGTTGCCTTGATACAGGCAGCATCATGTCGCGTTGAGACAGAAACCATCGCCGGAAACTCGACTCGACATGCATCTTCGACAAGTTCACATCGCGGCGCAAACGCACAGCCGACAGGACGTTTGCCTGGTGATTGTGCGCGACCCGCAAGACCAATGATTGCTTTTTTACCCGCAATGTCAGGCGCAGCAGCAACCAAGTGTCGCGTATAAGGGTGGGCGGGGTTCTTAAAGATTTCTGCAACTTCGCCTTGTTCGACGACACGACCCGAATACATAACCGCGACATCATCAGCCAAGTCGGCAATCACCGCCAAGTCGTGCGTGATGTATAACGCGGCAACACCGTGGTCGCGTGTTAGTTGTCGAATTGTTTTAAGAACATGTTCTTGAGTTGAAACATCTAAACCTGTTGTCGGTTCATCAAGCACGATCACCGAAGGTCGACAAGCAAATGCCATCGCCAGCCCCACTCGTTGTTGTTGACCACCCGACAATTGATGCGGGTAACGCTCGAGATATTCATCATCTCCTGGCAACAACACTTCGGTCATCATTTCTTTAATTCGCGCTTTACGCGCTTCATGCGAACCACCAAAATCGTGGGCCTCGAGCACCTCAATCAACTGCAAACCAATGCGCAGAGCGGGGTTCAACGAAGATGCCGGATCTTGCGGCACATACGAAACAAGTTCGCCCCGAATTTTTCGTTTTGCTTCGGCGTCGAGTCCGAGCACCTCGGTGTCACCACAAAAAATCTGACCGTGTGCCACTTCGACACCACGCCGAGCATGACTCAATACTGCGAGACCGACAGTTGTCTTGCCTGAACCCGACTCGCCAACAAGCCCGAGTACGCGACCTTTTTTAATCGTCAAGTTGACGCCATCAACGATGTCATTGCCAGTGGCGGCGACATTCAAGCGCAGATCAATTATTCGCAAACCGCTTGCGCTACTCACCTTTGCCTCCACGATCAATACCTGCAGACACGCGTGAGAAGCCGTCACCAATCAAACCGGTTCCGATTGTCATCAGGGCCAATGCGACTGTCGGCAGAATGACACCCCAAGGTTGCTCGGTGAGCGCAACTCGATTTTCTTGAATCATCAGACCCCAATTCGCGGCATTTGGTTCGGGTGTGAAGCCCAAAAATGCCAACGACGCAATTAGACCAACGCTGTATGTCAATCGAAGATTCATCTCAACCAACAGCGACGAAGTCACATTCGGCAAAACTTCGGCGAACACCACTCGCCTTCGCGACTCGCCAAGCGCCTCGGCTGCCGAAATAAAGTCGCGCTCGACGACGCTGATCGCCGCACCTCTGATGATTCGCGCGATGCGCGGTGTTGTCGAAAGACCTACGGTGCAGATGATCAATACATTGCTCGGGCCGAACATTGAAATCACAACGAGTGATAACAACACCTGCGGAAACGACAACACGACATCGAGCGCACGCATGATTACTTCGTCGGCACGACCACGCAAATACGCGGCTGTGAGACCCAGTGTCGTGCCCAGAGTAATGCCGATGCTGGTGGCCAAAACAGCCAAAATCAAAATCGCGCGACCACCAAACAAAAATCTCGAGAGCACGTCTTGTCCGAAATAGTCGGTACCAAATACTGTTCCGGGCACACTCAACGTGTTCGGCATCTCGACATATTCGGTGCTACCGAATGGCGCCACAAACGGCCCAATCAATGCAACACAGATCAACATCAATGACAACCCTGCGCCAATTTGAGTTCGACGCAACTTAAACGCCTGGCGAATCAAACTCGGCGGTCGTTCATCGACAAATTGATCAGTTGATTGCAAAACTTCGCTCACTTCAACCTCGTTCTAAGTCGTGGCGTCACCAGCACTGTGCCGACATCGGCAAGCAAGTTCGTCAACACATAAACACCCGCAATGATCAAAGCCAGAAACTGAATCACTGGCAGATCTCGAGATCGCACCGCGTCGGCAAGTGCGCTACCAATCCCCGGAAAGTTAAATAATCGCTCGACGATAATCACACCGCCAGCCAAGTAAGCCAAGTTGAGGGCGATCACTTGAAACGCCGGGCCAACCGCATTGGGCATTGCGTGTCGCCACAACACCGTGCGTTCGTTCATCCCTTTCAGTCGAGCCATCTCGATATAGTCACTTTCGAGAACTTCGACCATTGCTGCTCGCATCACCCGCGACACATACGGCGTAACTGAAATCAGCAGGGTCAGAACAGGCAGCGTTAGGCCTTTGACATCGCTCCAAGGCGGAGCGCCGACTTCTAGATAAGTCACCGCAGGCAACAACTGCCAGATCGTTGTCGAAAAAATTATTGTCAAAATGGTTCCGACAACGAACTCAGGCATCGCCGCGAGAATCAACGAGACGAGCGACGAAGTCGTATCAAATTTGTGGTCTCGTCTCAACGCAGCATTTGCCCCAATTACTATTGATAACGGAATTGATCCAACCGCAGCAATCAATAACAAGAAAAACGAGGCACTAACTCGTGGCCCGATATATTCGCCGATTGGAGTTGAAGTTGCATACGAAGTGCCGAGATCGCCACTCAATACTCCTGTTAGCCAGTTCGTGTATTGCGCCACAATTGGCTTATCAAGCCCGAATTCGGCGCGCAATTCAGCCAACGCCTCGGGCGTTGCTTCTCTACCGAGAATCGCTTCGGCTGGGTCAGCCGGCAAAGCTTGTGTCACCGCAAAAATCAAAAGCGAAACTACGAATAGCGTCAACAGCCCAAGTGCTATTCGCTTTAAAACAAAACGCAGAATTGACGCTTTCACTTACCTCACCCTATTAATGAAACTGCCGCCCGCACATGGCGAACGGCAGTCCCAATCAGTTCCTTCAATTTCGAACTATCCCAACGAGATGTTTTTGAACCCGTGCGCGTAGTAATCCATATTCAACTGCGATGGTCGAACAACAACACCCTTAACTTTGCTCGAGTACGCATCAGCGAAGTTATTGAAGAACGGAATAATGTATGCGCCCTTTTCAAACTCTTCTTTTTGCATCTTGGCCACAATCTCGCGACGCTTCTTGGCATTCGCAGTGCCTGCTGCTTTCAAATAGTCGGCCCTGAAACTGCTGCTGTCAGGCGGAAACTTTGTCTCTGGATAAATATCCATCGATGCCGCCACCTGTGCAAGATACGTTCGGCCAGACCAGTAAGTCGTGTAGAAGCCAGTATTCATGTACTGACCCTTCGCACTCCAGTATGTTCCACCGTCAATCACTTTGGCGTTAATAACGACGACACCGTCTGTTTTCTTGGCTTGCTCTGCAAGTGTCTGAATCATCAACACCAAACCACCAGTGTCATCTGGTGCTGTCAACTCAACCTTCAACGGGTTGGCTTTTGAATAGCCAGACTTCTTCAACAATGCAAGCGCAGCCGGAATGTCTTGCTTACGCTGCTCATAACTGTTGGCGTTGTAGTTGGCGTCAATGTAGCCATATAGGTCGTTACCGATCTTGCCGTGACCAGAAAGAACACGATTCAACATCTGCTTGCGATCTACCAGCAGTCGCAATGCTTGACGCACATTGTTGTCGTCAAATGGCTTGATGTCGATTCGCATACAAAATGCCAACCACGCACCTGCCGAATTTTCAATGACATTCAAATACTTCTTTGATTTGAGCGTCTTGTATTGCTCAAACGGAATGTCGACCGCCACATCAATTTGCTTGGCAATTAGCGCATTCACAAGTGCGGTCTTGTCTGCGAAGTCGATGATTCGTACTTCATCAAGGTAAACATTCTTTGCATCCCAATAGCCTTTGAAACGCTTGTGTACGCTCTCTCGACCTGGTGTATAGCTCACGAGACTAAAAGCGCTAGTACCGATTTGAGTCTTACCGTCGTAGCCAACCTTTGCAATCGCATAGGTATAACTCGCAAGTGATGCCAAAAAGTCTACGTTCGGTGCCTTGAGATTGAACTCGACTGTCAAGTCGTCAATTTTCACCAGTCCCGATGGGTCAAGAAATGTTCGCAATGGCTTGCCAGTAGTTTTCTTTGACGGGTCAAGCAAACGCTTGAATGTCGCGATCACATCATCTGCAGTCAGTGGCGTGCCGTCGTGAAACTTCACACCCTTGCGCAATTTTACCGTGGCCTTGGTCGGGCTGTTCTGCTTTGCCGACTCAGCCAAACCGTTCGCGGTGACCGGTACAAAGTTCTCGTCAAAAGTCAACAGAGTCTCGAAAGTTGACATCAATCGTGCTTGGTCAGCTTTCGCCACGATGTAGTTGGCATCGAACAGGTCGTTCGAACCACCAACGACTCCAACTTTTAGCGTGCCACCCTTCTTACCCGGCGCTGACGCCGCAGAAGCATTCAGCGAACTCGCAGAAAATACTCCAGCAGCAAGTGCCACCGAACTCACACCCTGAATAAAATGACGGCGAGATAGCCCCGAAGTTTCAATCTTTTGCTGATCCACGATTCCCCCTGTTAGTTAATTCTCGCCGAAAGTTATCGACGGTTCAATGTTAAAAGTACCATGTATTAGTAATGTGACCAAATCTCAAAACGCCAACGTTTGGCTGATCTTAGATGCGCCCAGGGTACCAAATAGTACTTTGCGAAAAACGTGACGCCGAACCTCATCGCGCGCGTCGTCGAGCATTAAATCTTTATCAGCCGACTCTGAACGACGCTGAGTCATATGTTGCAACGGTTGCGCCGGTCGCCGACAAGGCAGTAATTGTGACAGACCAAGTACCGGCCTTCAACCGCGTGTAACCAGCTCTAAGCACACTTGGCGTAGCGCCAATATTTAATGGTCTCACGATAGAACCCCCGTTCAGACGTTTAAGCACGACCGAATAACTTGCAACTGTTTTATTTACATTCATGCCCTGATGTGCGACTGCAACAACGACGGCCTTCCATGGTCGAATACCGATACGAATCGAACACGCGAACTGAGTTGATGGCAGTGCCGAATTGGCAACATCAACGGTGTTCGAGATTTGACCACTGATCGTCGGCGCGAGACAGCCTTGTGTCGAAGTCGCCACAGTTGTCGCTATCGCTGTCGCCGCGACAACGATAGTCAGCGTCGAAGTCGCAAAGTTGGTGCCATCTGTCGCCGTGACTATATAAGTAGTCTGCGTCGACACGACAGTCGGTGTTCCTGAGACTGCGCCCGTGGTTGCACTAATCGTCAGGCCAGTTGGCAAAGCCGGTGTCACCGTGAAAGTCTTGGCGCCCGTGACAGTAGGTGCAGCAAGCACACTCGTTGTCGCAATTGCTATGCCGGCAACACCAGAAATAGCCTGACTCCCTGGAGTCATTACAGGTACGGCTGGAATCGTCAATCGCAATGTTGCTAACGCATAGTTGGTGCCATCGGCGGCTGTAACAACATAGGTTGTTGCAGCTTTTGCCGTAGTTGCAGTGCCAGAAAGTACTCCCGTTGACGAACTAAATAAAAGACCTGCAGGTAGAGCCGGGGCAATAGAGAAGTATTTAGTGCCATGAATCCCTTTTGAAGTGAATGCAGCCGTCGAAGTGATCGCGGCACCAACTCGGCCCGTCACAGTCTGGGAGGCAGGCGCAAGCGTAGCAGTGCCAGAAATTGCGATTGTGACTGTTGCTGTCGCCGAAGTCGAACCGTCTGAGACTGTCACGGTGTAGTTAGACGCCACACTAGAAGCCGTCGGAGTACCAGACACGACACCAGTCGAGCTGTTCATTGATAACCCTTCCGGAAGAGTTGGGCTAATCACAAATACTTTGGTGCCGCTTATTCCTGTGACGGTATACGCAGTGGTGGCAGAAATCGCAGTGCCAACAATGCCACTCACAGATTGAGCAGCCGGCGTCACTTGAGTAGCTGCCAACGCAGTGCCACCACCAAGTTGTAAAGCGAAAGTTGATGCAATAATTGCAGACACTAAAAGAATTCGTTTCATTGCAACCCCTTACATTGTTCGGTGTATTACAAAAACCTTAGTTCGCTGTTCGAAGACGCGCAGCGATTTCGAATGCAAAATTGTGATCGTGACTCAATCGTTACAAATTCATTCACTCGGTACGCGCATTCGGCGTCGAATAAATCTAATTCGCTCCGCGTTTGGCGCAATGTTGCGCGATGTTTGCAGTGCATGACGACGATAAATCAAGTTAGCCTCTTCACAAACGATGCCGTGATGAATATCAGAAATCGCAAGAATCAATGCAGTGTCTTCGTCGCGCGCCAAAGCTGGCCAACCGCCTACATCCCAGAGAAGTTGTGTTGCTGTTGCAAATGTCGCTGGATGAAACGGAAAGACTCCAAACTCTTCCCAACATGATCGAAGCTTGCCTTTTGCGAAATCTTTTACCCACTCAAGTCGTACAAAGCTATTTGCTTCAGGTGGCATTGAGCCGTCATTATTCAAACGTGCCGAATATCCACCTTCGCGCATTGAAATTTGCCCATCGTGATCATCGACCGCCGAAAATCCGCACCATTCGTAGCCACGTTGCAACATTTGCAACGCTCGCCCGATAGCACCTTGAGTCAGTTGGTCATCAGCGTCCAAAAGCACAACTACTTCACCGCTCGTACGGGCAAGCGCAAGATTTCTCGCCTCGGCAACACCACCTTGACCACCTGATGATGCATAATCTGCCACCTCAGGTCCGAGTGACTGAATGAATGATCGTATTTCAGAAGGCTCGCCGTCTTCTTGCACATACCACCTAAACTTCCAATTTTCCGGAAGATCTTGGCTCGAAAGAGACCGCCAGACCTCGGGCAGAAATCGCGTGTGACTGGCACTTACGGCCGTAATTACCGAAACTTCGCGAATCACGACTTCATCAACAATTCGACGTAGTCACTCCTGGTTGATGGTCTTGCAATCGGTTTGCCCCTCGCATCGGGCACGATAAGAACATTTTCATCTTGAATAAATTCGACTCCAATAACTTCGAGATTTGCCACCAAAGTCAAAGTGATTTGGCCGAGAACCAATATCTGTTCGATGCCAGGGAGATCATTAAATTGTGGACTTAGTTTCAGACGAGCCAGGTCATTTTCAACCAAAATGTCGTCAATCAGGTCTTGGCGTTGAGCCAGTCCAGAGCGCAAGCCTTTAGCGGTGAGGTCAGAACTCGGACCTTCGATCAGTAAATTAATTAGATCAGTCGCTAAAAACTGTGAGTCAACAACGGTTGCTTTACCCACCAAACCCTCACCACGAATAAAATATGCGATGACGGCACTGTTTCTCTTTTCTGCCATCGACTCTGATGGCATTGCTGCAACCGTCGTTGTCGGTGCAGAAATTGCAATTACTTCAACGTCCGTAATTTGACGCGAATTAGTTTCGACCGAGATTCCACAACCACTAATCGACACAAAAAGTGCCGTGAATAAAGCCAGGGATCGAAGTCTCACGATTGAGTCTCCGCGATGCGCAGACTGAGTGTAAATCGGGCCCCACCAGTTGGGCTCGTACTTGCAACCAACTCGCCACCCATCGAGCGTGCATGCTCTAGCGAAATCGTGAGCCCCAGACCTGACCCAGGCACGGCGGCATGATGTTCGCCACGCAAGAAGGGCTCGAATATTTTGTCTTGCTCATCCTTAGTTACTCCAATACCTGAGTCATCAAAGTGCAACTCATATTCAGACTTATTTCGAACGCCACGAATTGCATCGAGTTCACCTGCATAAAGCTCCGCATTTTTGAAAATGTTCTCAAAAATCTGCTGAAATCGACGTGCATCAACAACCACGCTCACGTCTTCGACTTCAAGAAGACGCAAATCGATGCCCTTACGACTTGCCATAGTTTCAACTAATTGACGCACAGAAAGTTCTTCAAGATTTACTTCAACTGACCCCGATTGATATCGACTGATTTCAATCAAGTCATTCAGAATTTTTTCAAATGCTTCAACTCTCAATGTCAATAGATCGCTACTCATTTGAGCGCTAGGTGGAAGTTCACTACGCACCGACGCAATGATGTCGGCCGCAGTTCTGATTACGGTCAACGGTGAACGAAGTTCATGGCTAACTGTCGCGCCAAATCGTGCTTCACGATCTATTCGCCTTTGTAGTGAGAAAGTCATCTCATTAAATATTTGAGCGATTCGTGCGAGGTCGGGCTCGCGGGGTTCATTTACACGTTTAGTTAAATCGCCGAGCGAAACCTCTCTTGCAGTCGAACTGAACTCACGAAGTGGCTCCATCATCCGCCGCGACAACCAATTGCCAATTATGCCTCCACCCAACGAAGCGAGAATCGAGCCAACAAAAAGTGTCGTGCGCAGCACTTCTAATGACCTCTCGAGTTCGTTGAGTGGCACCACACCAACAAACCAAGTGTCCAAATAATTTGGCAATGGAAACCCAACCAAAATTGAAATATCCGATCCAACGATTGCACGCTGGCGAGCCGACACTCCACTTTCTAATTGCAGTAGCAAACTTTCAGGAATATCCAAATTTGTAAAACCAACTCCCGAAATTTGCCACGAGCCTGCCTGATAGAGGGCGGCCCGTGAGCCCGGCAAAATCTGCGCGCTAGCCGAGAGAATCCCGAGTGATTCGTCGCTTTGCGTTAGTGCCGATGATGCGAGTCGGGCTGCGGCAAGAACCTGTGTAACAGCACCAGTCTCTCGCTGGCGAAGTAAAAATTCTCGGGTCAAAAAAAATGTCGCTGCCGAGGCAACGAGCGAGAGTACCCCGGCTACGACAACACCAATTAAAATAGTTTTGGCACGAAGCGTAAGTGGATACATCTATTGCACGATCTTGAAGCCAACACCACGAACAGTTAGTAGTTTTTCTTTTAGTCCGTGCTCTTCAAGTTTTTGTCGCAATCGATAAATCTGCATATCGACAAGACGAGAATCACCCAAGTAGTCGTATCCCCAAACTCGATCGAGCAGATCATGCCGCGTAACAACATTCGGCGATGCACGAATCAACTCGGCAAGGATCAAAAACTCAGTATTCGTCAACCTGATCAGGCTGCCGTTGATTAAAACTTCGCGACGATTCAAGTGAAGTGCGATCTGACCAAAGTTGAGATCTTCTGCCTCGACCGGCTCGCTCGAACTGTTCATCGCTCGACGCAGAATTGCTCTCAAACGTGCATAAAGTTCTTTTGTTGCGATCGGTTTATTGAGAAAGTCGTCGGCGCCCGCCTCTAGACCAGCAACGACATCGTGTGAATCACCAAACGCCGTGAGTATTACCAACGGTATGGTGGTCATTGGTCGCATCCTCCTGATCACTTCAAGACCGCTGATTCCTGGAAGCCTCAAATCAATCAGCGCAATATCGACTTTCAATTTTGAAAAATTACTCAGCGCAGTCTCGCCATCAGAAAATTGCTCGACTACGAAACCTTCGGCTTCAAGAGCTGTTGAAATAACTTGCCTTATGTCGCTGTCATCTTCGATGAAAAGTACACGTGGCTCCACCGCAACATTCTCTCACACACCCAAATTTAAAATAAATAAATTTTCGCTACTAGCAGCGAAATTTCGTTACGAAAATGTAACGAAACGTGACAAAGC
>ERZ889217.762-NODE-762-length-18256-cov-13.827757_pt1 | contig 18256 bp, 15 predicted proteins | sample MGYA00521098_ERZ889217 | MGnify/ENA primary metagenome ERZ889217 (study PRJEB32303, sample SAMEA104408613) | aquatic metagenome | biome: Brackish water; feature: Pelagic; material: water | place: Baltic Sea | collected 2014-06-10T22:04:00 | depth 2,362 m ... | reverse complement strand
TTACGGAATGTGGCGCAGCTTGGTAGCGCACCTGCTTTGGGAGCAGGGGGTCGGAGGTTCGAATCCTCTCATTCCGACCAGCTGATGTTGTTTGGTGGCGTACTACGTGCGCGCCGTGCGGGCTCTTCATGCTGTGTACGAAATCGTGCTGAGCGCTGTGCGTAACAACTCGTACACAAGCAACTAGTAAGTCAGCGTGAAGCGCTGATGCTCCCAATTTTCAAGTGCAGCACGCGGTGAGCCAGTTGATTCAAGCAAGTGGCGCGCCAATAAACCTTTCGCTGCTTTGGCATCGTGGCCAGCAATCTTGCCTGACTTCTCAATAAATGTCACCGAACTCAAGCTTGCATATTTGTCAGGTGTTGGAGTCCACGCGGCACGATGTTCGTTAGGGAGCAAATCAATCACATGATGACCGGCAAGCCGTGCGTTCAAAGCCTTGGACAAAGGTTCGCGCCACCACGTGGACAACTTTCCGATAGGGGCAAACGACGCTCCTATTTTCAATTTGTAATCCGGTATCTGATCGTCAAACCCCACCAGACCAAGCAGTCCAGAAAGAACGATGATTGATTCGGTCGCTCGGGCATGAACCTTGGCGCTCATTGTTGCGGGCGACATGTGATCCCAAACGACACCGGTGTAGCGCTGATGGGCCGCCATTGTTGGAGCACCAGCGATTGAAGTGTTCATTTCCTGAGCACGCGCCAAATGTTTGCCCCCGACACCAAGCAACTTGGTATCCCCGCCACCAAGTTCTTCAAGGGCAATCACGATCTGAGAACGGTATTTGCCAAGGGCTTTGCCAAAGTCACCCGTGGACGTCCTCCATTTGGGGGTATCCCCACCCTCAGCCTTGCCCTCGGAGGGGGGCAGCAGAATCGCAATAGGAGATGACGTTCGACTCACGGTATAAATTCAACTCTATGGCGGTATCGGGTATCGTGATCTTCATGAAAATTCATGTAGATGCCGAAAAATGCCAGGGACATAATCGATGCTATGCCCTGGCCCCCGAACTATTTGATGTTGATGATTACGGCAACGCCGTGGTGATTGGTGACGGCTCTGTCGCCCCCGAACTTGAAGACCGCGCTCGTTTGGCATTGGCGAATTGTCCCGAATTCGCCATCACAATTTCAGAATGATTGTCTGATCCCCTCATGACTTCAACTGAAGATTTCGCATCTGTTGCCGATTGGGCAACTGACTTTGATCACGCCGATCCGCAATACAACCGCAACGCGCACGCGATCTGGGCTGAGCTTCGCGGTACTTGTCCGGTCGCTCACTCTGAGCGTTACGGCGGTACCTGGTTACCAACTACGCATGAGTACGTTCGCGAAATCGCCTACGACACTGAAAATTTTACGAGTCGCGGTGTCGTCGTAGAAAAAAGCCTTCCACTTGAACCTGCTCCCATCGGTGGAGCACCTCCGATTACTAGTGATCCGCCGTTTCACATTGAAGCCCGCAAACTTTTGTTGCCGCCGTTCGCTCCTAAAAAGATTGAGCCATGGGAACCCGAAATTCGCAAACTCTGCAATGGCCTGCTGGACGCAATGATGGACAATGTTGCACAAGGAAAACCGATTGATGCGGCGGCTGATTATGCAAAGCGCATTCCCGTTAATGTCATTGCGCGGATGTTGGGTTTTCCGCTGAAGGATGAAGAACTCTTCCTCGAGTTTGTTCACAATGTCTTAGAGGGCATTGATGACGAACCAGAAATTCGCATAGAAAAATTTGAGCGATTGACTCAATACGTCATTGCCCAAATTGAAGATCATTACGCCAATCCACGTGATGATCTCACCTCGTACTTAATGAGTGTTGAACTCTTCGGATCGAAGTTGTCAGTTGAGCATGTCGGTGGCTCAATCATCTTGTTATTGATCGCTGGTATCGACACCACATGGAGTGCCATCGGTTCAAGTCTGTGGCATCTCGCTAATAACCCTGAAGACTTAGCGCGTTTAGTGGCCGATCCATCTCTCATCCCAACTGCAGTTGAAGAGTTCTTGCGGGTCTATGCACCCGTGACGATGGCTCGCCTTGTAGCTAAAGATCACGACTTCCACGGATGCCCGATGAAAGTTGATGAGTGGGTTCTGTTGCCCTTTCCGGCAGCCAATCTTGATCCTTTGGTTTTCCCGGATGCCGACAAGGTAATCATTGATCGAGCAGAGAATCGTCATGCCGCATTCGGTTTAGGAATCCATCGTTGCCTCGGATCAAACTTGGCGCGACTCGAACTCACGGTGGCGATACAAGAGTTCATTGCTCGTTTCCCCTCCTTTGAAATCGCCGGTACTGAAGATGATGTGGTGTGGAGTGTGGGTCAAATTCGTGGTCCACGGGAGATGCCGATTCAGGTGATCGATAATCGAATCTGATTGTGGGACTCCATGACTTTTACTGAAGCGGGGCAACATTGGTCTGAACAGTTGCTGTCATGGGCGATCCCCGAGGAGATCATTGCGCAGGCTGAGGTTCCGCCGTGGGCGCACGATCCTAAAACTTTCGCCGTCGATGAAACCCTTGATCCAACGAGTCCGATCTTTGAACTCGCCCGCGAACTTCTACCGTTAGAAGGCGGCAGCGTGATGGACATCGGTTGTGGTGGCGGACGATCGTCGTTACCACTTGCGCCACGCGCGAAACACATCGTGGGTGTTGATGAAAACCCAGCGATGTTGGCGCGTTTCCAGCAGGCTGCAGACGAAGCAGGAGTCTCGTTCACGGAGATCCACGGACGCTTCCCCGATATCGTGATTGCTGCCACAAAATCCGATCAACCCGTACAACCCTGTGATGTTGTGGTCTGCCATCACGTTTTCTTTAACGTGTCCGATCTGGAGCCGTTCATAGTCGCTCTCACTGCGATGGCACGACTCGGTGTTGTCGTTGTTCTACCTCAACGTCATCCACTCTCCGCGTGGAATGAGGGATGGAAACATTTTTGGAATCTAGATCGACCACTCGGGCCAACGGCACAAGACGCAATTACTGTGATCAGAGGTTTGGGTATTGAACCCGAAGTGTTCGTGGTGCCACGACCGCCGATGTCACAGCATGCTGAGGATCCAATATCCCTGGCGGTCTCTGCGCGACGACGATTGTGTTTGCCCGCTAGTCGCAATCAAGAAGTAGCGGCGTGGCTAGAGAAAAACCCGCCAGCATTTATGAGCGATGTGGTTGTTCTGCGCTGGCCCGGAGGTCTTTCGTAGAACCGTGGCGCTGGCCTTGATAGATGCCTCGGCGCGGAGATAGGGCGTAGGCCACGATGCAGACAATGCCGGCAGGCACGGCCATTGGTGATCCGAACAATTCAACTGCTAAGACAGCGCAGGCGATTGGGGTATTAGCCGCTGCCCCGAAGACTGCCGCTAATGAGGCCCCCGCCACCAAAGCCACTGGAAGATTCAGGGGACCAGCGAGTGTGGAACCAAGAGTCGCTCCGATGACAAAAAGAGGCGTGACTTCTCCGCCCGGCATTGAACAACCCAAAGCGATAGCGGTGAATAAAAGTTTGAGAACGGGATCCCACCAGTCAGCGGCGATACCCTCAAGTGCATTATTCACGAGTGGCAATGACAATCCGAGGTACTCTCGCCCACAGAGCAACATCAAAGCCAGCGTGGCTAGTGCGCCAACGAGAGGTCGTGCTGGCACCCAAGACACAAGATCGCTCATCACCCGTTTCGTGGTGTAAAGCGCGAGAATAAAAAATCGTGACACCAGACCAGCGGCGATACCAACGACGACTAAACGCAGGGCGATGGACCAATCAATGTCAACGGGGATGTTGATGGTTGGGGTATGTTGGCCAAGTCCCTCAACGATGAAGTCAGCGGTGATTGAGGCTGCTAACGCGGGGGCTAAACCCTCATAACGTAAACGTCCAGTTTGTTGCACCTCTAAACCGAAAATCGCGCCAGCCATCGGTACTCCGAAAGCACCGCCGAAGGCACCAGCGATAGCAGCAATCAACATCAAGCGCATATCAGATGGTTTGAGGCGAAACGGTTTGGTGACAAAACTGGTAACTGAGCCACTGATCTGTATCGCTGCTCCTTCACGACCAACTGACGCACCTGTGAGTTGGGCCATGAATGTAGCCACAAAAATAAATGGCGCCATGCGGTAGGGAACCTCTGGAACCTGTTGTGCTGGCGCGGCATCACGCGGGGGTAATGATTGTTCGATGACTAATGATGTTCTCCCATTGGCAGCGCCACCGAAGTAGTGATAAGCCGAGCCCAAGGTCAACGCGGCGACTGGAAGCAACCAGACCAGCCAAGTGTGATCAAGCCGAAGAGTGGTGGCGTGGTCAAGGGCTTCAAATAAAGCCCACGAAGTCAGGCCGGAAATGGCTCCAATCAGACAGGCAGCACTTATGACAACCAGCAGATGGGTCGCCGCCCTCAACTGATTCGGTAGCACATCCTCATGCTATCTCGCTAGCCAGTAAATCTTTGTTTCTCACCGTTCTCTTACCGTTCGGAAGGCAGACTTATCAGATGAATGCCGAAACTTTAAAGCACCAAGTTTTGATCGCCGATGACGATCGGGCGATTCGTGAAGCCCTTGTGCGTGCCTTGAACCTTGAGGGTTATGCCGTGACGGCAGTTAATGATGGAGCTAAGGCATTGGAAGCAGTGAATGCCGAAACTCCAGATGTGCTGATTCTTGATCTGATGATGCCAGTGATTGATGGCATGACTGTCTGTCGAGTTTTGCGAGCCGAGAAGAATCGGGTACCGATTTTGATGTTGACAGCGCGCACCGAGACAAGTGACCGTGTAGCAGGACTTGATGCTGGTGCTGATGATTATCTACCGAAGCCTTTTGCTTTAGACGAACTTTTGGCTCGTCTGCGGGTTCTATTACGGCGCTATGACTCTGATGATGATCTCGATCAGGCTGAGATTCTCACACTTGATGATCTGCGTATTGACGTCGCGGCACGGCGCGTTTTTCGTGGTGACAATGAAATTGAATTGTCCAAGACCGAGTTTGAGTTGTTGGAACTCCTAGTGCGCAATAGTGGGATCGTCTTGGATCACTCCATGATCTACGACAGAATTTGGGGTTACGATTTTGGTCCTGAGTCAAAGAATCTGGCAGTGTATATCGGCTACATCCGTCGCAAACTTGATGCTGCTGGTCGCAAACAACTCATTCACACCGTACGCGGTGTGGGCTACACGGCGAGGGTCAGCAACTGATGAGTTTGCGTTGGAAGTTGATGCTGATTTTGGTTCTCTTTGTTGGTCTCGCGACCACCGTCGTGGGAGTTGTGTCGTATCAAACCACCGAGTCGCGTTTGATGACCGAAATTGATCGGTCCCTGATTCAGGCAACTGAAAGATTTCTTGATCGAACTACCAATAATCGACCGAATCGACCCGGTGGAGGAGTGGTCATCAATATTCCTGAACGCCCATTAGGTATTGAGCAGTTCGTCGTCCAGGTCACCGATCTTGATGGTGTGGTGCTTGCCGGTACGAAGGGTGTTCTATTGCCAGCGATGGAGGTCAACGATGGCCCAACGGGAGAACCTGTTACAAGATGGGCGAATCTGAAGAGCGCGCAGGGGGATATTTTTCGGGTGCGTGCCGTGCGAGTTGAACTCGGCATTGTTGAGTTGGGACGCGACCTCACCGAGGTGAATAACGTGCTTAGTGATTTGAAAACGCGATCAATCTTGCTTGGGAGCATGGTTGCTTCGTTGGCCGCGCTCATTGGTTGGGTGTTGTCCGTTGGAATTACTTCTCGTTTGCGCAAATTATCCGTCGCCGCAGAACATGTGGCAGCGACTGGCGAACTAGATATTGACACTCCACTCTCTGGTCGAGATGAAGCGGCTCGGTTGGGTCGCAGTTTCAAAGAGATGTTGGCTGCTTTGGCACGTTCCAAAGAACAGCAACAACGCCTTGTCGAGGACGCCGGTCATGAGTTACGAACTCCGCTCACCAGTTTGCGGACCAATCTTGATGTCTTGAAACGTCACCCCAATATTGATTCTGAGGCACGTCAACAGATCCTGCTTGATATTGATCGTGATACCGCGGAGTTGGCTGCACTTGTTGAAGAGGTAGTCACCCTCGCTGTTGATCGTCACACGGATGAACTCGCACAACCAATCGAGATAAAAGGTTTGGTTACGGCTGTCGCTGCACGTGCAGCAAGACGAAGTGGCCGCAACATTGTGGTCACTGGTGACACATCAATTGTTGTGGCTCGTCGTCATCTTGTTGATCGGGCAATTTCAAATCTCCTGGATAACGCAGTGAAATTTGATACGGGTAACAATGACATTGAGGTGTCGATTTCGGGTGGTGAGGTCATTGTGAGTGATCGTGGTCCAGGTATTCCTGAGTCAGAATTAAATTTGATCTTTGAACGCTTTCACCGTGCTGTGGCCTCACGCACATTGCCCGGCTCTGGACTCGGTTTGGCCATTGTCGCCGATGTTGCTCGGAGTCATGGTGGCGATGTCTTCGCACGCAATCGAGAGGGTGGGGGAGCCGAGATTGGGTTTTTCTTGCCCACAGCTGAAAAGCACGTTGAATAGGGTTTTTGATCGCCATGGAGGGGGGCAAAACTCTCACATTGCTCTTACCTTGATGATATTTACTTCTCACCTAGGAGTTGCAGTCTGTACTCACACCAATTGGTGTCCAAGAACAAAGGAAACAGATAATGGAAACGAAAGATACAAAACCTAAGACGAAGAAATTTGCGGTGATCGGTGTGACCACAGGCTTGTTGATCGGTGCTGGTGCTGGATTGTTGATGAATGTTTCTGGTGGAGCCTCGGCTTCGAGCGCATCAGGGTCAACAATTTCTAGCAGCGTTGACACCAATAACGAATCCGATGGCAACCGCGGTTGGCGCGGACATGATGGTGCCAAGATGGATCCAGCATCCCGCCAGGCCAAGTTGCGAGAAGCGTTGCAGACCTTGGTTGATGCTGGCACTCTCGACGCCTCAGAAGTTGAGGCAGTTGTGACAGCGTTGTCAACTAAGCCGACAACCCCTCCGGTAGCCAATGGAGTTCGTCCCGAGCGCTCAGCAATGTTGGCAACTCGTTTGCAGACCTTGGTTGATGCTGGCACGCTGACGTCATCTCAGGTTGAGGCGATTGTCACCGCACTTGAAGCAGCTCGTCCCGCTGGTGGACAAGATCATCAGAGTGATGACGGGCATCAGGGTCGGGGAGGCCCAAAGAGTGAGCGTCGCCAGGAGATGCGTGCCGCCGCCGCCGAAGCCATCGGCATCACCACAACCGAGTTGCAGGCCGCAGTTAAAAGTGGTCAGACGATTGCCGAGGTCGCAGAAGCCAACGGCAAGTCAGTTCAATCGGTGATTGACGCATTAGTGGCTCAGGCCACCGCCGACATCACAGCACACATCACTGACATGGTCAACGGCATTAAATCTGCCGATGACCATTCAGTCGGTGAGTAAACAGAGTTAGTTCATCATTTCCGCCCGCTTTGAATGAGGTCTGGTGGGGGCGATTTGCCGAGTGCGATTCGCCCCCACCAGATTTTTTTGTCCCCTCATGGGCGCATCTATAGAACACCCGTTCTCTAGAATGGTGATCCCATGGCTGATGCGAACCCCTCCTTTGATGACGATAATTTGTTTGGGTCCTCTCCGGTGCCTGCAGTTGATGCTGAATCGACGCCCTACGCAGCTCGTTACAGAAACACTCGTATTGAGCCGATCTCACTCGATGGGTTAAACCCGATGCAGCGTGAGGCCGCCGAGCATGTTGATGGCCCGTTGCTCGTCGTGGCTGGCGCTGGTAGTGGCAAGACGCGGGTACTTACTCATCGCATCGCCCATCTCATTTCCAATCATGGGGTCAGCCCAATGAGCATTTTGGCGATCACTTTCACCAATAAGGCCGCTGGCGAGATGAAGCATCGAGTCGAGTCCTTGATTGGACCTGTTGCTAAATCGATGTGGGTCTCAACTTTTCACTCGGCTTGTGTGCGGATGCTGCGAATCCACGCCGAACGCATTGGGTATCCAAAGAATTTCAGTATCTACGATCAAGCCGATGCTCAGCGACTGACTGGCTATGTGATTCGCGATCAGGGACTAGACACAAAACGTTTCACGCCTCGAGGTGTACACGCCGTCATCTCTAAATGGAAAAATGAACTTTTGTCCCCAGGTGACGCCGCCAATCAAGCAGCACATATTTTTGATCGCAAACATTCAGAGATTTATCGCGAGTATCAAGAACGCCTCCTAAAAGCGGGAGCAATGGACCTTGATGATCTGCTAGTGAATGTTGTGCGACTATTTCGTCTGCACCCAGATGTATTAGCTTCCTTCCAAGAACGATTTAAATATATTTTGGTGGACGAATATCAAGATACGAATATCGCGCAAAACGAAATCGTGCTACAACTTGCGGCGCGTCATCACAATGTCTGTGTCGTTGGCGATACTGATCAGTCCATTTATGCTTTTCGTGGTGCTGATTTTCGCAACATCGGGCAATTTGAGGATGCCTTTGACGAAGTAAGCGTTGTTGTGCTTGAGCAGAATTACCGCAGCACGCAGACGATTCTTGACGCGGCCAATGCGGTGATCGCACAAAACTTCGCGCGCAAGCCGAAAGATTTGTGGACTGAATCGGGACCAGGCGAGCAGATTGTTCGCTTTCATGCTGACGACGAAGGTGACGAAGCAGCCTATGTGGCACGCACAATGAAGACCTTGCGTTCATCGGGTCGCACCTGGGGCGATATGGCTGTTTTTTATCGCACCAATCCACAGAGCCGGGTCGTTGAAGAAATTCTCATGCGCTTCGGCATTCCATACAAAGTGGTTGGTGGCACACGTTTTTATGACCGTCGTGAAGTCAAAGATGCGGTTGCCTACTTGCGAGTGCTCACTAATCCATCGGATGAGGTCAGTATCAAGCGCGTGCTGAATATGCCAAAGCGTGGGGTCGGCGATACAAGTGTCAGTCGACTGGACGAATTCGCTCGTCAAGAGAACATCCCTTTCTACGAAGCCCTGCGGCGGGCCGAAGAAGCCGGTGTTTCTGGTGCAGCACGTCGGGGCATTGAGTCGTTTGTGGCAGTGATTGAAGAAGTATCCACTCAGGAAGAACAAAGTCCAGGCGGATTACTTGAGGCAGTGATGGAGAAGTCTGGGTATCGCGCCGAATTTGAGTCCGATGATTCTGTTGAAGCTGCTGGTCGCTTAGAAAATCTTGATGAGTTGGTTTCTTCGGCCAAAGAGTTCGCCAAAGTTGATGAGTTTCTCGAACAGGTCTCACTTGTGGCCGATAGCGATGACCTCGGTGATGATGAAAAGGTAGTGCTGATGACGATGCATGCCGCCAAGGGTCTTGAGTTCCCAGTGGTCTTCATCGTCGGTGTTGAAGAAGGTTTATTCCCGCACAGCCGCGCCTTAGTAGACCCTCAAGAACTTGAAGAGGAGCGACGTTTGGCCTACGTCGGCATTACTCGTGCCCGTGAAAGATTGTTCCTCACTCATGCTTGGAGCCGACAACAGTTTGGATCAACTCAGTACAACCCGCCGTCACGATTCCTAGATGAGATCCCCGATACCTTGGTGCAGCACGAAGGCAACGTCAAAAATCGTTCCACAGCGCGCCTCACACGAGATGATGATTGGGGCCGTACAAAAGTTAGTTCCTTTGACCCCGATGACGAGTTTCGTGAGCGCCAGGTTGATGCGGCTTTAGCCGCAGGACGTTCAACCCCTCACCGTCCGCCACAGCAGACAAATACTCAGGAAATTGGTTTGCGCGTCGGGGATAGTGTTGAACACGCCGTTTTTGGTGAGGGCATCGTCATTGACATCACTGGTTCGGGGGATAAAACCGAGGCCGTGGTCAATTTCCGTGAAAAAGGCCGCAAGCATCTGTTGCTGGCCTGGGCCCCGCTGAAAAAAGTCTGAGCCTATTCTTCGCCCTGACCCATCGCGCATGGTTGAATCGGAGTATGAAAGTTGCACTCTTAGTTGAAAGCCTCACGGGGAACACATGGAAGGCTGCCGAACTCATCGCCGGCAATCTGCAGCAGGAAGGTTGGACGATTACTGGTCTCGACCCTGTCAAGAAGCCCGATCATTTAGCCCTGCAGGCCGCTGATCTGATCGTGGTCGGCACCTGGGTGCACGGGGCATTTATCGTCGGTCAAAGTCCTTGGGGTATCGGCAATATCAATGCTCTACCTGCCATCACTGGCAAGCGTGCGGCCACTTTTTGTACCTTCGCTTTGAATCCGGGCAAGACACTTGGGGTGATGGAAAAGTCGGTCAATCGTTTAGGTGCCGATGTCATCGGCGGCATGGCTTTGCATCGTGCAAAAATTGAAGCACATAGCGAAGAGTTTGCAGCGCGTCTGATGAGTGCTCTAGCTGTTGCCTAAATGATGCGCAAGCTCACTGTTGCTGCTCTGCAGATGTCGATGACGGATGTCATCTCTGAAAATGTAGCGACGGCAGATCGTCTTTGGACTAATTGACCGTTTAGATATTTGCTATCTGAGCAGAGCGACTATCGAGACCATCATGGTGTTCATAGCTACCATTGTCGTAATCAGCGCCAAAAAGTGAACGCGCAAAGTCTTGTGCAGCTCGGTTCTGAGGTCAGATAGTTTCGCGTCGACTTGGAAGAAACGACTCTCCACATGTGCAAAGCCGATTGCGACTTGGGCGAATTGTGCATCGACTTGCGAAAACCTGATTGCGACTTGGGCGAATTGCGCGTCAACCCGTGCAAAGCCAGCGTCAATTTGGTCGAAGCGAGCGTCAATTTGGTCGAATTGCGCGTCAACCCGTGCAAAGCCAGCGTCAACCCGCGCGAAGCCAGTGTCGACTTGCGAAAACTTAATGCCCATCTCTTCGCGAAGAGTGCTGAACTCAAGAGCCATATCGGACTTGGTGGCCAAATCTTTGACGGCGTTTGTGAGATCGGTCTTCGTTACGATTTGATGCCAATCGAAGGGAGGAATCGTCTCCATTAGGGCAGCAGCGTCGTCTTGGCCGAGGGTGTCGGCAAGTTTGGTAGTAATACGAAAACGTCCTGCTTCATCAAGTGCCATTGTGTCCTCTTTTCTCGTTGGGTTCAAGTCCCAACAATGTGGGCGCGGCCCAGGAGAAAACGGCGAGGTGCTCGTATGGAGGGTCAAGCCATATCTGGTCTGGACTTAGACCGGTGCATCACACTCGCGACGCACGGCGTCGGGAGTCGGCAGACTGTCCCACATATCGGCGAGAAGGTCATCTCGTGTTGAGCGATAAGCGCTGTCATCCCACAGGTTGATCTGTTGCAGGGGATCATTAGCCAGGTTGTATAACTCGCCTTCGGTCCCATTGTGCAGGCTTCCAGGTAGGCAGGCAGTTGCCACCCAACCATCGCGACAGATCGTTCGCAATCCCACGATTTTGCCGAACAGAACGCTGTCCCATTCGGTGAGGACTCGTTCGTGACCAAGAGATCTGGCATCCTCGTCATTCACGGGAAGTCGTGGTGCGTCAACGTAAGCCGGTTGGGGGAGGCCGGCAATCTCACAGAAAGTAGCCGCTAGAGAAACGTGTCCAACAGGTGCGGTCACGGTTGCTGGATCAACGCCAGCGGACGGCGCTGGTCGCCAAATCAGTGGCACGCGCATCAGTGAATCGACATGGTAGGGGCCTTTGAACAACAATCCGAAGTCTCCTTGGAATTCACCGTGATCAGTGGAGAACAAGACATCTGTGTCAGCGCCCCAACCCCGGCTTTCAACATGCTTCATCAAACGCCCAACGGCCTCGTCAATGAGTTCGTTTTCAATATGGGTCAGAGCGTTGATTTCGCGAACTTGGTCTTCGGTGAGAGTGTTCGGGACCCATCGCCGCGGTGCTTCATAGTTGGAGACGAAATCTCCGTCATACCATTTGCGCCACTGCGCCGGTTTGGCATCAAGAATCGCTTCGCGTTGAGCGCGATCCACTGGGAACCCAACAGGAAGATCTACATCGCGCCAATTCACGCGGTGTAGTTCAGATGCTGGAGGATCCCACGGATGGTGTGGATCGGGGAAACTCACCCAGCAAAACCAATCGGCATCGGGGTCAAGTGACTCCAGCCAAGCAATGGCCCGATCGGCAACCCAATCAGTGTGATACCACTCGCGCGGGATGTTATTGATGTGCGCTTGGGGAGCGCCAGTGTTGGTGCCACCGAGGGCACTGACCTGTAGTTCCATATCCAGCACGCGGTAGTACATGGGAACCGCCTCTGGATGATTTTTCATCAACCATTGGGCATAGTGAAACGTTCCCATGCCACCGTGAGCGGCTGATTCCATGTGGTCGAAACCACGATGTAGATATCCGTCTTCAATAAGCGAGTGCGTGCCCGAGGCCGCCAATTGATTTTCAGCGAAGCGCAAGAATGGGTCAAGGAAAGGTTCAAAATGGGCCTTGCCAATGAGCGCCGTTTTATATCCGCCATCGTGCAAGGTGCTCGCCACACTCGGGGCATCGACAGGAAGTGGAACTCCGTTCATCCACACGCCGTGGGTGGACACGTGCTGACCAGTAATCATGGTTGAGCGCGAAGGCATGCACACAACATTTTGTGGGTGGGCACGGTTGTAGTTGATCCCGTGTGCTGCCAGGGCATCGATGTTGGGAGTGCGGGCAATCAGACCACCATTACAACCGAGTGCATCAAAGCGCTGTTGGTCGGTGGTGATAAATAATATTTTGCGTCCCATTAACTAACTCCATTCACAGGCGAGAACATACTTTGTAATTTTTTCAAACCAGATCCGGCAGCCCCAATGATCACTAGTCCCATAGGTTCGGGCTCAATGTCAGTTGCATAGATCACGATGCAACGATCTGCCCCGTCGGCTATGACATCAACTGTGGCGAGATGATGAGTGACGATCATATTGTTGACAATCGCATATTGAAAACGACGTAGGTCGTGATCAAGGGTGACGATGTCTTCTTCAAAGCGCAAACCGCTCGGCAGGTTAATCCATCGCTTGTTACCAACGACTTCGCAGCTATCAATGGGGAACCATTCGTGGAGACGGTCAGGTGCTCCGACGATGTCCCAGACCACGTCGGCTGGGGCATCTATATAAATGTGACGGCGCACTGTTCCCATATCTTGACCCTAACTAGTTGTAAGTACTTGCATACTAACTGACATAACTTGTGGCTTGACCCAATGAACATCCATGAGGGTCGCTGTGCTAGCCATAAGGCGGGTTAAGATATGCGATAACTCAGATGTTGCGGCGTTTTTTACAGGCGGAGGGGGAGAGGTGGGTAAAACATTCTCCGATCTTCGTCGTACTTTGACACCTTTAACACCTGCATTCGCTCTTGTAGCCGTGCAGTTGGTCTTTTTTGGGCTACCGGCGGGGGCCTTCATTCGCGGGGTCGTGCTCGGGTTACTGACGGCACTCTTGGCTGTGGGAATGGCCCTGGTCTATCGAGCCAACAGAGTGATCAACTTCGCTCAGGCGGATCTAGGTTTTGTGCCAGCGATTTTGTCAGTTGGCCTGATCGTATTCAACGGCTTGCCGTATCTTTTTGGACTCGGTGTCGGCCTCATCAGTTCGGTTGTTCTAGGGGCCATCGTGGAATTGGCGATCGTGCGGCGCTTCGTGCGTTCTCCGCGGCTAGTGCTGACCGTGGCAACTTTGGGTATCACTCAACTGCTGAGCGTATTGGCAATTATTTTGCCCCGTTTATGGGACGAAGTAGCGGCTTCCGAAAGGATTCCGCCCCCTGTCGCCTGGAAACTCACCGTCGGGACGTTCATTTTGAACGCCAATGATTTCATTGCCATGATCCTTGCTCCGCTGGCAATGATTGCGGTGGGGTTGTTCCTTTCGAAAACGCAAGTCGGCATTGCTGTTCGCGCCGCCGCTGAGCGCAGTGATCGCGCTGCTCTTCTGGGAATACCAGTGGGCTGGCTTTCCACCATCGTGTGGATGTTGGCATCGGCGCTGTCGTTCTTAGCCCTCTTTTTGCGCTCGGGAATTCTTGGAGTGCCGATCGGTGGCGCACTCTCGGTCTCGGGCTTGGTACTGGCACTGGCGGCTTTGGTGATTGGACGACTGCGTAACTTGCCAACGATTGCAGTTGCCGCAGTGGCGCTAGGAATTCTTGAGTACGGAGTGCAATGGAACGCTGAAAGTCCTTTGCTAGTCGCGCCGTTCATCGCAGTGGCGGTGATGGCGGCCTTATTGATGCAACGCAAGGGCGTCTCGCGCCTTGATCAAGACACGACTGCATCATGGCGCTTGGCTGACGAAGTTCATGATCTCGCTCCCGAGGTAGCGCGACTTCCATGGGTTCGAGTGATGAGGTGGGGTACATACGCTGTGGTTCTCGCCAGTTTGGTGGCGATCCCAATTCTTTTGCGCACTGATCAAGTCATCAAAGTCACGGCAATCTTTATTTACGGCATCATCGGTTTATCTCTCGTGGTGTTGACTGGTTGGGCGGGTCAGATTTCGCTGGGGCAAGTGGGTTTTGTCGCCATTGGCGCCGCAGTCAGTGCCAAGTGCACCGAGGCGTGGGGTGTCGATCTGACTTTGTCCCTAGTGATCGCAGCCATCGTTGGAGGACTAGCGGCGTTCTTAGTCGGCTTGCCGGCATTGCGACTTCGCGGTCTCTATCTCGCCGTCGTTACCTTGGTATTTGCCCTCAGCGTCACCTCATGGCTCTTGAACGATCGCTTCTTTGAGTGGATCCCCACCAAGCGGATTCAGCGATTTCCGCTTTTCGGTCGTTTAGACATTGATACTCCAACTCGTTTTTATGTCTACACATTGTTGGTGCTGATCGTGGTGTTCGGTGGAGTCCGTGGTATTCGACGCAGCAGAACTGGGCGAGCAATTTTGGCGTTGCGCGATAATGAGCGCGCTGCTCAGGCTTTTGGCGTGCCAGTGGTCTGGGTCAAACTCACAGCCTTCACCATTTCAGGAGCGATTGCTGGAGTCGCGGGTGGCCTATATACACACCTCAATTACAGTTTTGACATCAACAGTTACAATGTCGGTCGCAGCCTTGAAGTTTTTACCGCTTCAATCGTTGGTGGACTCGGCGTCTCATTTGGTGCCATTTTGGGAGCGGCATACTTGCGCGGAACCGAGTGGTTTGTGACCGCACCAGAATGGCGATTTCTTTCTACTGGCGCTGGCGTGATGTTCATGCTCTTGGTCCTGCCCGGCGGCTTAGGGGCATTGGTCATCAGAGTTCGTGATGAACTTTCGGGACGAATGTACAGACGGGCACGCAAGAAGGAGGATGTTTCGTGAGTGAGCCACGCAGTATTTGGGGCAACATTCGTCATCCCGTTGTGTCACTCCGCGAACTCTGTGGTGGTGAAGCTGCGTATCCGTTACTTTTGTTGTTCGGTCTCAATGCGGTTGACGAACTTGATCGAGCAGCCTTCGGCGTTCTGCTCCCGAATATCCGTGAGCATTTCAATCTTGATCTGAGCACGATGTTGGCCATTGTGGCTCTTTCAAGTGTCGCCGCGCTCGCGTTGCAAGTCCCGATTGCTCAACTTGCCGATCGTTCCAAGCGGATACCGATTGCAGTTGTCGGGGCCTTAGTCTGGGGTCTCTTTTCGGGACTGACTGGTATCGCAATGGGTGTCATTGTGCTGACAGTTGCAAGAAGTGGATCATCTCTTGGAAAAGCCGTTGTTGACCCAACTCACAACTCGTTGATTGCTGATTATTACCCCATTGAAGTGCGGGCCAAAGTCTTTTCATTCCATCGTTCTGCCAATGCCGTGGGAGCATTTGTGGGTCCGCTGTCGGCTGGGTTTTTGGCGCATTATTTTGGTTGGCGAACTCCATTTCTGATCTTCACGATTCCAACCGTGATTCTTGCCATCCTGGCTATCAAACTGAGAGAGCCGATTCGCGGTTTCTGGGAACGCAAAGCGATGGGCGTCACCGATGAGGTTGCCAACACCGAAGAAGAAGCGCCGTCGTTCTCTGAGAGTTGGCGCACGGTGCAAAAAGTGCAGTCATTGAAACGTATTTGGTACAGCTTGCCGTTCTTGGCCACTGGTTTGATTGGCTTTGGGACCTTGGCATCGTTGTTGTATGACCAAGAGTTTGGCCTTGATGAACGGGCCCGTGGAATCGCAGCCGCAATCGCCGAGCCATTTCAACTCGTTGGTTTGATTGTTGGCGCGCGTTGGCTGACAAAAAAATTCGCTGGCAATGTTGCTGGCCTGACTAAGGTCGCTGGCTATGTCTCGCTTGTGGCAGCCGTTGCCTCAGCAGCGTTTGCATTAGCACCGAATATCTATATAGCTGTGGCGGTGAACTGCGCAATTTCGGCATCACTTGCTGTTCTTGGACCAGCGACATTTGCGGTCTTGTCATTGGCTATCCCACCACGTGCTCGAGCGACTGGTTTTTCCGTCGCATCACTGTGGATAATTCCGGGCTTAGCGATATTGCCGATGATCGGTTGGATTGCAGATAAAACTTCAATTCGCATTGGAATGCTGACCATGATTCCACTTTTCTTAATTGGTGGATTGATTCAGTTATCAATTCGAAATGTGATCATGGATGACATTGGCCAGGTGTGGCAGTCAGCCGCTGCTCGTTCTGAGGCTTTGTACGATCGCCGTCAAGGAAATGCCAAATTGTTGTTACTGCGCGGAGTTCATTCGGGGTACGACGGCCGCATGGTTCTACAGGGCATCAGTATGGATATGGAAGAGGGAGAAATTGTTGCTCTGTTGGGAACCAATGGAGCGGGCAAGAGCACCTTATTGAAATCCATCAGTGGAACAGTTGAAGCGGATAAGGGAGCCATCATTTTTGATGGACGTGACATTACGCATGCACCTCCACACGAAATTGCGGCCATGGGTATTGTGCAGATGCCTGGCGGGCAAGGTGTCTTTGGTTCTTTGACTGTGCGCGAGAACCTGGATCTTGCGGGTTGGACGAATCGGCGTGATCGCGATGGAGTGGCAAAGGCACGCGCTGAAGTGATGGAGATGTTCCCCATTTTGGGTGAGCGGCTAGATGAACCAGCGGTGAATCTCTCGGGTGGCCAACAGCAGATGGTGGCTTTAGCAATGAGTTTCATCATGCGCCCGCGAGTTTTGTTGATTGATGAACTATCTCTCGGACTGGCGCCAGTGGTCGTTGGTCAGTTGCTACCAGTAGTACAACGATTGGCACAAGAAGGTGTCACCGTTGTATTAGTTGAGCAAAGTGTGAATATTGCTCTGACTGTCGCTCAACGCGCGTATTTCCTTGAGCGTGGAGAAATTCGCTTTGCGGGTCCGACCGCAGAATTACTGAATCGTCCAGACATCTTGCGATCTGTATTTTTGTCGGGTGCTGCACAGGGCGATTCATCGACGAATACGCTGACACCTCAAACTCGCGAGATTGGATCTGGCATTGCGTTGCGCACGCAAGGAGTGGTCGCCGCCTTCGGTGGCATCCGCGCGGTGGACGGCGTCTCCATAGACATTCGCGAACATGAGATTGTGGGAATTATCGGACCAAATGGGGCGGGCAAGACGACCCTGTTTGATGTGATTTCTGGTTACACCCCGCTAACACAGGGGTTGATCGACATAGCGGGTCACAATGTCACCAAGTCGTCACCGACGGCGCGGGCCAACTTTGGGCTGGGCCGTTCATTCCAAGACGCACGGCTGTTCCCCGAATTGTCGGTGCGGGAAACTTTGGCCGTTTCCCTGGAACGCTGGGTGAAGAATCGCAGTGCTCTGGCCGCTGCCATGTATCTGCCTCCAGTTTTTGACTCAGAGGACGCAATCACGACCCGCGTCAATGAACTGGTCGAATTGCTGGGGCTTGGTGACTATCAGAACAAATTCATTCGTGAATTGTCCACTGGCACCCGCCGGATTGTCGACTTGGCCTGTCTTGTCGCCCATCGTCCGAGTGTGATTTTACTGGACGAACCCTCATCAGGGTTGGCTCAGCGAGAGGTCGAGGCATTGACACCTGTGGTGCGGCGCTTGCGCGATGACATGGGTTCTGCACTTGTGATCATTGAACATGATATAGCCTTCATTTCAGGGGTTGCTGATCGGTTGATTGCGCTTGATCAGGGCAGAGTTATTGCTGATGGGGTTCCAGTTGAAGTTCTTGAACATCCAATAGTTATTGAGTCATATTTAGGCACATCAAGTGCCGCGATCGCCCGATCAGGGCAAGGGGGATAA
>ERZ889217.760-NODE-760-length-18320-cov-15.437339_pt1 | contig 18320 bp, 14 predicted proteins | sample MGYA00521098_ERZ889217 | MGnify/ENA primary metagenome ERZ889217 (study PRJEB32303, sample SAMEA104408613) | aquatic metagenome | biome: Brackish water; feature: Pelagic; material: water | place: Baltic Sea | collected 2014-06-10T22:04:00 | depth 2,362 m ... | reverse complement strand
GCCAGACAAGCGGTGCCAGGCAGCCAGGATGCCTGGCCTCTGATGCGGATCTTCGATGCGGATCGGCGAAACCGACACGGCCCCGGCCAACGGGCGGAGTCTCTGGTCAGATGCCAGCCGACAACTTTCGCCTACACAACCCGCAGCCGCGATAGGGCGATCCCGCCGGCGAAGCAGACAGCCACGTCACCGCCGGCCACCCGCGGCCGGTCGTGGTAGCTCGAGTCGTAGTACCAGCCGCCGTCGGCCATCCGGTAACCGAGCGCAAACGGGGAGGGATCCACCCGACACTCGACAACTGCTGGTGGCGACGCCGTGGCCGGTAGATCGGGGAGGTTCACGTTCCAGAATTCGCCAGCTCCCGCACCGAGGCGATCGCCAAGGCCATGGAGTACTCCTGCCAGCCAGTCGGCCGCCCGGCTCCAGTCGATCACGGTGCCCCGCCGGTGGTAGTGGGAAGCTGCCAACGCCAAGCGGCCATGCAGCGCCGCCTCGCGGGCCGCGGCGACCGTACCCGAGAGGTGGATGTCGGCGCCGAGGTTACCCCCATCGTTGATCCCGGAAATCACGAGTCTGGTCTCGGGCACCAGCCGTCCGAGCGCGAGCCGCACGCAGTCGGCCGGCGTGCCCGACACCCGAAACCGGCCGGCCGAGATTTCCTCCACCACCAGCGGGCGATCGGTCGTCACCCGATGGCCGCAGCCGGAGTGGGGCTCGGCGGGTGCCACCACGACCACATCCCCCCCCAGACACTCCGCCGCAGCGGCCAGGGCCTCGAGGCCCGGAGCGTCGATGCCGTCGTCGTTGGTGAGCAGAATCTTCATCGGCATTCCGGCGATTCGGCCACCGAGACCGGCGGCCCCGCCTCTCGGACGAGTTCGTCGAGGATCGCCCCCACGCCAGCTGCTGCATCGGCAGCCAGCCGGCAGACATCTTCAGCGTCGGTAAGCTCAGGGGCATCGGGCCGGGCCACGTTGGTGACCACCGAACAGACGACCACCTCCAGCCCCATCCGCGTCGCGGCCACGACCTCGGGTACCGTCGACATCCCCACCACATCGGCCCCGATCCGGCGCAGCATCCGGTATTCCGACCGCGTCTCGTAGCTCGGCCCCGAGAGCAACGCATACACGCCCCGGCGGGCGATCGCTCCTGCCCGCCGTGCGGCCGCTAGGGCACGGTCGGCGAGGCCCGCGGGATAGAAGTTGGCATTTAGGTCGACCATCGCGTGGCGATGATACTCGAGCGATTCCCCCCACGGCTGCCGCACCAGATCGATATGGTCCGACAGGATCACCAGTTCGCCGCTCTTCATGTCGGGCCGCAGCCCGCCCGAAGCGTTGGTCAACAGCAGTCTCCGCACCCCCAGCCCCGCCAGCAGTTCGACACCCCTGGTGAGCAGCTCGGGCCCAAACCCCTCGTAGCCGTGAACCCGACCCTGGAGCATCACAACCGGCGTGCCCCGAATCCGGCCACAGGCGATCCGACCGGCATGGCCCGTGGCCGTCGAGCGGGGCAGCCAGCCCGTATCGACACCAGCCATCGTCCAGGGCTGCTCAAGCCGCTCCACGAGACTGCCAAGGCCGGTGCCCAGCACCACCCCAACCGCCGCCCGTTGCCCGCCGGCGGCCACCACCCGCTCCGCTGCTGCCACAGCCCCGCGCCGCGGCCCCGCTGCTCGCAGCAGCGGGCGGCCAACCTCACCGTAGGCCACGACGCCCGGAGTTGCCGGCCTCGTCAATTTCGTGTCTTGTGTCATCGTCACCCGCATTCCTGCTCCCGCCCACAAACGCAGACCGCGTTGATCCACGCCGACCGACCGCGACCATTTGCCGAGCCGGTGGTCGAAATCATATCCTGCGATCTTTCCGCTCGTCACGGTCATGTCTGCCGCACGGGCCCGCACCGCCGACCAATCGCCAGAGGAGTCTCAGCTCTCATGCCCACCCGCGCCGAACGCTTTGCCGGCCTCTCCGTCGCCATCGTGACGCCCTTCCGCGACGGAGCAGTCGACATGGCCCGGCTGCGGGAGCAGGTCGATTTTCAGGTCCAGGCTGGCACCACCTGCATCTGTCCGGTCGGCACGACGGGCGAGTCGCCCACGCTCTCACATGACGAGCATGAGCGAGTGATCGCCGAGAGCGTGCAGGCGGCGGCCGGTCGGCTGCTCGTGATGCCCGGCACCGGCAGCAATTCCACCGCCGAAGCGGTGCGGCTCACAAAGTTTGCGGCCAAGGCTGGCGCGGATGCCGCCCTCGTGGTCGGCCCCTACTACAACCGGCCCACGCAAGAAGGCATCTACCAACACTTCAAGGCCCTGGCCGAAAGCGTGGACATCCCGATCTGCGTCTACAACATCCCCGCCCGGACCGGCCGCAACATCGAGCCGGAAACGATCATTCGGCTGGCGGAACTTCCCGGCATCGCATTGGTCAAGGAAGCGACCGCTTCCCTCGACCAGGCCTCGCAGGTGCTCGCGGCGACCGACCTCACCCTGCTCTCGGGCGACGACAGCATGACGCTGCCCCTGCTCGCAATCGGTGGCCGGGGCGTGATCTCGGTTGTGGGCAATCTTGTGCCGGGCGACATGAAAACGCTCTGCGACGCCTTCGAAGCGGGCGACCTCGCCACCGCCCAAGCCATGCATCTCAAGTTGTTCACACTCTGTCGCGATTTGCTCGGGCTGGCGAGCAATCCGATTCCGATCAAGGCGGCCCTGGCAATGGTGGGCCGCGATACTGGCGAGGTGCGACTGCCGCTGGTGCCGCTGGAAGCGCCGCTGGCCGCCAAACTCCGGCAGGTGATCGCAGCCTACGGACTCGAGCCCCAGCTGGCCTAACTCGCGAGAGCATCAGCACCCACAGGCTCCAAGTCACCGGCTGACTTCGATCTCAGCCTCTGATCGCCACGCCCAATCCTATTCCAGCTGCCGCAGCACCGCGCCCTGGGAGTCGAACCGGGCGATGATGATGTCGTGGTGTTTGGCGAGACCGAGCCGGTCGAGAATCTCGACGAGATTGCCGGCCGCTTCGAGCGAGGGCACACAGGCCATCACCGCCGGCCCCCAACTGCTCTGCGCACTGCCCGGGGCCCCGACTTCAGCGAGGAGTTCGAGCAGGTGGGCCGTGGCAGCGGCGTGTGGCAGGCGGGCCGACTCAGCGGCGAAGGGCTGTCCTGCCACCGTACCGTAGCGACGCACCGCCGCCGCGAATTCGCCGAACCGGCCCTCGACGGCCGCTGGCAAAAGCTCGACAAGAGCGATTCGGGAGAGTTCCGCCGTCACCTCAGCCGGCACCGGGGGAATCCGCTTGAAGGCCTCCCGCTCGGCGTCGCCGGAGAGGCCGGCCGACTCGCGGCCCACGATCACCACACACCGCCAGGCGGCTGGTAACCGGGCGCGGGCGATCATCGGGGAAAACGACCGCTTCTGCTCCTCCTCGGTGCCGCTGGTCTCGTCGACGATCCGACCAGCCTCGACGATCAATCCACCCCGGCTGAAGCCGTAGACTCCGACGCACGACCTGCGGCCTCGGCCCACCACCCGGGCAAGGTCCATCACATCGCGGATGTCGAACAGCCAGTCGTGCTCGGTGGCATCGAGCGATTCGGGGCCAGCGGCTTCATCTCCCGCATCACCCGGCGGTTCGCTGAAGAGATGGCGGATGCCGGCAGCCACCGCCAGCCCCAGTTGCGTGCCACTGCCCAAGCCCGCATGGCTCGGAGGGGCAGCCAAAACCTCCAGGCTGCAGCCAACCTGGCCCATGCCCCAGGTCTCGATACAAGCTCGGGCGAATTTCACGGCCCGCTCCGCCTGAGGCCCCCGACCCTCGAGCCGGTTGGCCAGCCGCAGTCGCAATTGCACGCCTGGCCTGTCCACCATCACCCCGACTCCGCCATAGGAGCGCGTTCCAGGAACGCCAAATGACAGCATCCCGAGGTGCAGCCGAGCGGGCGTGCGCACCTCGATGACGGTGGACGGAGACGGAAGAAAATCAACGGGCATCGTTGCTCCAGTGTAACTCGAACCTGAAAAATCGCAGCGTCAAGATCCCCGCTCCAGCCGGGCCGCGAGCAGGGAAAAGGCCAGCTGCTCTCGGTCCCCCCCGGTTTTCTCGATGAGCGGCTCGAGTTCGGCGAACTGCCGCCGGATCTCCCCGGCATCGAGCAGATGCAGCCGTGTGACCAGGATCGCCGCTTCGACAACGGCGTGGGCTGCCCGGTTGAACCCCAGGAACGGCCGCCCGACATGGGTCGCGACGACGTTCGCCTCGAGGTGGAGCCGGTCGGCCGAGTCGTCGATCGATGCCAGCTCCAATTCATAGGCCAGACAGGCGTCCTCGAGCACGAACCCAGCCACGGCCTTGGCCGGCCGCACGGCCGGAAGATCGGCAAGACCGCCCACGACTGTTCGGGCCAGAAGGAGCACGTCGTCCGTAAGATGGAACACGGCGGCGTGCGTCCGCATGAGATGAGCCCCGGTCTGACTCGTCGAAAACGGCCGCAGTACCAGCCGGCTCAGCCGCCCGCTGGCCCGCTCGGCCTCGTTCACGCCCGGCCCCATCGCCGCGAGATGAACCCGGCCGGCCGGGTCCACGGTGGTGACGAGGCCTTCGAGGATCATTGGCGGGCCGGGGAGCGGATGGGGCAGACACTGGGAACCCAGGCAACCGGGCTTCGACCCGCGGTCGCCGAACGATGCATTCCAGCCCACTATCATACGGGAGGCTGCTCCGACCAAACCCGGTTTTCGGCTTTCCCCTTCCATGCACATCCACTTCATTACCGGCCGGCTGGCCGAACACTCGCTGCGGCAGGTGATCGCGCGGCTCGCGGCCACAATCGGCTTTGAGGCTACCGTGCAGGTGATGCCGATTACGGTGGCGGCGCTGATGCCGACGGCCTGGATCGCCCGCCGGATGGAAATACCCCCGGGCACCGACCGAGTGATTATCCCGGGCGGCTGCTCCGGGCCACTCGACGCCTTCGACGCACCCCCTGGGGTCACGGTTGAACGCGGCCCCCAAGACCTCCGAGCCCTGGATGAGTTTTTCGGCCACAAGCGGCGCGACCTGGAGGACTATGGCCGCCACGATATCGAGATCATCGCCGAGATCAACCACGCTCCGCGTCTCGATCGATCCGCGCTGCTGGCCCAGGCCCGTCGGCTGGCCACCGATGGGGCCGACCGGATCGACGTGGGCTGCGAGCCCGGCGGTTCCTGGAGCGGCGTGGGGGAGGCTGTGCGGATCCTGGTCGGCGAGGGACTGCGGGTGTCGATCGACAGCTTCGATCGCCGCGAGGTGGAGGTAGCAGTCGAAGCTGGGGCCACGCTCGTGCTCTCAGTCAATTCCTCGAACGTCGCCGCCGCTGCCGACTGGGGCTGCGAGGTGGTGGCCATTCCCGATCTGCCGGCCACGCTCGCAGGGCTCGAACAAACCATCGCAAGCCTGGCCGCCGCGGGTGTGCCTTACCGCATCGATCCGATCCTCGAGCCGATTGGGTTCGGCTTCGCCGCGAGCCTGGGCCGCTACCTCGACGTGCGCCGCCGCCACCCCGCCGCCGAGATGATGATGGGGATCGGCAATCTCACCGAGCTCACCGACGCTGACTCGGCCGGACTCAACACCGTGTTGATCGGTTTCTGCCAGGAGGTCGGCATCCGCTCGGTGCTGACGACCGAGGTGATCCACTGGGCTGCTTCGAGCGTGCGGGAATGTGCCTTGGCGCGGGCTCTGGCCTGGCATGCAGTCACCCACCGCACCCTCCCCAAGCATGTCGAGCCGCGGCTGATCACGCTCCGAGCCGGCAAACCGCAAACCCACGGCCCCGAAGTGCTCGAGCAGTTGGCCACTGCAATCCGGGATCCCAACTTTCGGATCTTCGCCGAACGGGGCATGATTCATCTCGTGGGTGCAGGGTTGCATCTGGAATCTCGCGACCCATTCGCCCTGTTCGACGAACTACAGACAGTCGGCCGAACCGACGTCGATCCCTCGCATGCCTTCTACCTGGGCTACGAAATGGCCAAGGCCGTGACGGCGCTGACGCTCGGAAAGGACTACCGGCAGGATCAGCCGCTCGACTGGGGGTTTCTGACCCAGCCCGAAATCGGGCACGGCCCGTCACGGGCGGCCGCCCGAGTGGCCGCGGCTGCCGATAGAAAGGCGGCAACCCACGGATCGTGACCCACGCCGACCTGCCCCAACTCCCCACAGCCGGCGGCCCGGCACCGGCTCACCCCTGGATCGCCCGCAGCCACTCGACGGCATCCGGCACGCTGGTGGCCGAGGCCGCTGCCGGGCTCGTCCCGGTGGAAGTCTTCCGGCAGGCCGCCCGACTGCCGCAGGTGTTGTTTCTCGATTCAGCGTTGCCCGACGCAACGGCCAATTCTTCACTGCCGCGCCTTGGTCGCTGGTCGTTCGTGGCGGCCGACCCGATCCACTCGGTCGTGGTCCCCGCAGCGGCCGAGGCGGGGACGGCGGTCGCCGCGGCCTTTTGCGAACTTCGGAGCCTGCTTGCCGATCTGGCCACGCCCACCATTCCCGGCCTGCCGCCATTTCAAGGTGGCCTCGCGGGGCTCATCTCCTACGACTGCGGACTGGCCCGGCTGGGTCTGCCGAGCCCACCGCCCGCGGACCCTGCTGTGCCGCTCGTATCGCTGCATCTTTATGACCTGGTGTTTGCCTACGACCATGATCGTGCCCAAGGCTGGTTCATCTCGCAGGGCGTGCCCGCCCGCGGGCCAGCAGCGCGGCGGCAGCGGGCCGGTGAGCGGCTGGCCTCGTTCCTCGCAGCAAAGGGTGAGCCTTCGACCGGATCATGCCCGGCCGAACAGCTCGCCCCGGCCGAATTAGGAGGCACTCCGCTTCCCTCACGACCAGCGATCCTCACCTCCCATACCCATGACCGCTACCTCGAAATGGTCTGCGGCGGCATCGAGTCCGTGCTGGCTGGTGACATCTTTCAGGTCAATCTCGCCCAGCGGCTTGCCGTTGGAGCGGTCGTTGATCCGGTCCAACTCCACCTCGTCGCCCGGCAACTCAATCCCGCCCCCTTCTCTGCCTGCTTTGAGGTCGCCGACGGCGGTCCGCACCTGATCAGCATGTCGCCGGAGCGGTTCCTGCAGGTGAGACAGGGCACCGTCCGGATGCATCCGATCAAGGGCACCCGCCGGGTGATCGCGAGCCCCGAGGCCGACTTCTACGCCGGAGCAGACCTGGCCGCCAGCGACAAGGACCGGGCCGAGAACGTGATGATCGTGGACCTCGTGCGGAATGATCTCGCCCGGGTCTGCCAGACCGAGAGTGTCCGGGTAGAATCACTCTGCCGGCTGGAGCGGTATCGCTACGTGCAGCATCTTGTCTCGGTCGTGACCGGAAGGCTCCGGCCGGGCCTCCGGGCCCTCGACGCGGTGGCTGCGGCGATTCCCGGCGGCAGCGTGACCGGCGCGCCCAAACATCGCGCCTGCGAGATCATTTCGGAGTTTGAGGGCGTGGCCCGTGGTGCCTACTGCGGCTGCCTTGGCTACCTCGGCCTGGACGGCTCAGCTGACTTTAATCTGCTGATTCGCACGTTTGTCTCTGGGGGTGGCCGGATCATGTTTTCGGCCGGCGGCGGAATCACGGCGGCGAGCAATCCGTCCGAGGAATATGCCGAGTCCCTGCACAAGGCCGAGGGCATGCTCCGGGTGCTCGACGCCCTTGGCATCGGAGGTGTCTCGCGATGATCGTCGTGCTCGACAACCGCGATAGCTTCGTCTTCAACCTGGCCAGGCAGTTCCGCTTACTCGGCGTACCTACGTCAGTCGTACCAGCCCATTCCATGACTGTCGCCGCGTTGCGGAGGCTCGCTCCCACAGCGCTTGTGATCTCCCCCGGGCCTTGTTCCCCGGCAGAAGCAGGCTGCTCCGTCGAAGCGGTGCAGGCCTTTCGCGGCAGCCTGCCGATCCTTGGCGTCTGCCTCGGTCATCAGGTGATCGCAGCAGCCCTCGGCGGCAGGATCGTGCGGGCCGAGTCGCCGATGCACGGCCGTACGAGCCAGATCAACCACGACGCGGTCAACCTGTTCGCCGGGATTCCCTCGCCGATGACCGCCTGCCGTTACCACTCGCTCGTGGTCGATCCCGCCACACTGCCCCGGAGCCTGACGGTGACCGCCTGCGACGCGGCCGGCACCATCATGGCCATCGCAGATGAATCCCGCGGGATCCACGGCGTTCAGTTCCACCCCGAGTCGGTCCTCACCTGTCACGGCTACCGTCTCCTGGCCAACTTCTTGGACCTCACCGGACTGCCGCACCTGGGCCGGTTTGCCGACCTGCTCGACGCCGACGTGGCAGTGCAGGCAGGCCAGACGGCCTCCCACGCGGGGCGTTGGCCACCTGGAGATCCGGTGCCCACGTTCTGACTCGGGTGCCGATGTGTGAGAGAAACTGGTCCGAATCATCGGCCTGACAGGCGACTCAGGCTGAAACCGCCGGGTGGTTTCGGCTTGAAGAGGTTTGCCCGTTCCTGCATCAGCCGGTTGCCCGGGAAATGGGCGTCCGGGGCAGCCTCGGCGAACCAGGCTTTTGGCTGAAAAAAAACCTGCGTTCAAAAAGGTGGTGATCTGGACCGATTGTTTTCCGGTCAAAACCTGGTTTTTTGGGTCTCGGGGACTGGCTCTCCAGCTGGCCAACCGGGCTGGCTGCGCGCCCCTGGCACGCCAGTTGCAGTAACGCTGTCTGGCGAAATTCGAGCGCGGCCAACGGCCGGGTTCTCTGATTTCGGCACGGCGGAGGTGCTCGATTCCTTTCTTTCCGATGAGGTCACGAATGTCCCTAGGCATGTTGATGCGAGCTCATCTCGCCTGGTTGGTCGTCGGCTGTTGTTTGTGCGCAACGGGAGTCATTCCCGTGTCATCCCCGGCCCTCGCTCAAGACGAAGCTGCAGCGGTGCCGGCTTCTGCCGAGGCCAACCCGGCCGGCTGGAACGCCGGAGATCCGGTCGATGCCATCGCCTATGACGACGCCAACGATTACACGATCAACACCCTGATCATGTTCATCTGCGCTGTGCTCGTCATCTTCATGCAAGCCGGTTTCGCGATGGTCGAAATTGGCTTGAACTCTGCCAAAAACACGGTGAACATTCTCGCCAAGAACGTGACGGACTTCTGTGTCGGGGTAATCCTGTACCTCCTGATTGGATTCGCCCTCATGTACCCAGGCTCGGCCTGGATCGTGCCTGGCTGGATCGGCACTCCGAATGCGTTTGTCGCTCGTGATGCTCAAAGCACCGAGGTCGATGGCAAGACAGTCTGGGAAACGCCCCCGTTCTACTCCGGCGGTGTGAAGTATTCGAGTTCAGCCGACTTCTTGTTTCAGGTCGCCTTTGCTGCCACTGCCGCGACGATCGTGTCCGGTGCGGTTGCCGGTCGGATGAAGTTCGGCGGCTACTTGATCTACACAGCTATTCTGACTGGGCTTGTGTACCCAATCAGCGGCTCGTGGAAATGGGGTGGTGGTTGGTTGCAGGAACTGGGCTTTCAGGACTTTGCCGGCAGCATCATCGTGCACGCTGTAGGTGGGTTCGCTGGCCTCGTGGGGGCAATCTTCCTGGGCCCCCGGATCGGACGCTACACCTCGAACGGCAAGAGTGTGCCGATTCCGGGACATAATCTCTCACTCGCGGCGCTCGGCGTCTTCATCCTGCTGGTTGGCTGGTACGGCTTTAACCCCGGCAGTCAACTCACCTACTCCGGGATCGCCAATGCCCAGGCCACCACATACATAGCGGTCACTACGACGCTGGCCGCTGCAATGGGCGCGATCGTAGCCCTGCTCATGGGCTGGTTTCTGTTCAAAAAGCCTGATCTCACGATGGCCCTCAATGGTGTGCTGGGGGGGCTTGTGGCGATCACCGCAAACTGCGACCGCGTCTCACAACTCGAGGCGCTGATCATCGGAGGGATCGGGGGCGTGCTCGTTGTGGCTGGAATCCTTGTGCTCGATAAATTGAGGATCGACGATCCGGTTGGGGCCTGGCCAGTGCATGGCCTGTGTGGCCTGTGGGGAGGCATTGCCACGGGCATCTTCGGTGACCTTCCGGACGGAATCGACTCCGTCGGTAGGTTCATTACCGTGCAATTGATCGGATCGTTCGCGATTATCGCCTGGTCAGTGGCCACGATGATAGTGATCTTTGGCATCCTCAAGGCAATCGGCTTGTTGCGGGTCAGCCCTCAGGAAGAAGTGGACGGGCTTGATATCCACGAACATGGCATGCGGGCCTATCCAGACCAGTCGGTGGCGTCGAGCGACTCCTAGGACTTTGAAACGAACCGCCGGCCTGGGCCCTCACACCCAGGCCGGCCTGGGGAAAATAGGGCGGGCCGGCGCGGCGTCGCACCCTGCCCCGTCAGCTGTGGCTCGTGGCTCGAAGCCTGGCAGGCGGGCTCGAAGCCTGGCAAGCGGCAGCCCACCCACAAGGCTCGATCGTCGCCGATCCGTTGTTTGTCGATCCCCTGAATGACGCCACCATTTGCTCCGCGAGCGTGGCCGATCCCCACCCCTCCCGTCCTTCCGGCTGGCGATTCGTCGCTCACCCAAACTCCGATTCGCACTACGCTCGACGGAATCCGCCATTGACCGGGATCACCTGACCGGTCACGAACTCGCCCGCCGGCGACGCCAGCCAGCGGATGACGCCGGCCACGTCCTCGGGCGTGCCCCAACGGCGAAGCATGCTCTCGCGAACAGCCCGCCTCTGCCAACCGTCGCTCGCCTGCTCACCCCAGGCTGTCTTGATCCAGCCGGGCGCCACGCAGTTGGCCCGCACCTCGGGTCCGAGCGAACGCGCCAGGCTCCGGGTAAAGGCCATCACGGCCCCCTTGGCGGCGGCGAACAGTTCGCCGCTATCGCCCTCCATACCCACGGCCGCCTGATCCCAGCCGACGGTAATCACAACACCCTGCCCCCGCTCCTTCATCGCCCGGCCGAGCGCCCGGGCCAAGATCAGCGTGGCCGTCACATCGATCTGGAGAAGGGCTTCGAGCTTTTGCTCGAAGGGCCAGCCCGCAGCCGCACCAGTGAGCACGTCAGCCCCGGCCACGAGCACGACCGTATCGAGTTCTGGCAGGGCGGTCGTCACCCGGATCGCCAGGCTGGCCGCCGCCTCGGGCCGGGTGAGATCTGCCAGAAACGTGCCCGCATGCCGCCCGTCGGCTGCCAGCATGCCCGCCACATCGGCGGCCCCTTCCACCGAACGACCATGGATCGCCACCTGTGCGCCGCCGGCCGCCAATTCCAGGGCCACGGCCCGGCCGATCCCGCGGGTGCCACCAGCCACCAGCGCCGTGCGGCCGGCCAGTTCACCCGCTGCGAGGCTGGCTCCATCGCTCATGGCGTCTCACCGGCAGTGTGGGCCAGCGGCACGCGGAAGCAGGCCGCCTCCTCGGCGTTGCGAACGAGCAGGCGATTGCCGGAGAGTGCAAGCGTGTTCCAGGTCTGCCCGTCAAGGGCGGCCAGCCGGGCCAGTTCCACGTGCCTTTCCGGGGTGCACTCCACGAGCACCACATCCCCTGTCTCAGCCTGCACGAGCAGCAGATCGCCCACCCGCAGCACCTGCCCTTGGCCATACCGTCCGCCCTTCCATCGCCGCGTGCCATCCTCGAGCCGCACGCACTCGAGGATCCCGTCGGAGAGACCATACGCATGCCCCTCGTACGTGGCGATATTCGTGAATTTGGTCTTGAGCAGGCTAGCCTGCTGCCACACCGGCCGAAACACCAGTTGATCCGCCGCGCCACTCCCAACCCCCTCGGCAGCAAACAGCCCCGCCCCGATCCCGTAGCCCTTCGTGATCAAGATCCGGTCGCCGTCGAGTAGATGTGGTTGCGAGCAGGTGGCGTCGGAATTGGAGTGCCCCGGCCAGTCGAAGCTCCAGAGTTCGTCCCCCTGAGCAGGATCGTAACCAGCCACACAACACTCGTTGACGGTGAGCACCACGTCCCGGCCACTGATGGTCACTAGCTGCGGCGAGGCGTAGCTGATCTGGTCGCTGCCTGCCAGCCAGCGACGGCGGCCATCGGTTCGTTCGTAGGCCACCAGCGATACGGAGGTGCGACCATCGACCGGCCGGAGGATCGGCCCGCCTCCCGGCACGATCACAAGGTCAGCAGTGACCAGTGGTGAGCCCGCCCTGCCCCAGGTCACCGCTGCTCGATGGGCCTCCGGATCAAGCCCCAGATCCTGGATCAGGTTTTTTTTCCACCGGACCGAGCCCGTCGCGCCGTCAATGGCATGCAACCAGCCGGTCGCACCCGTCGCATACACCATGCCGTCCTGAATCGTGGGCGTCGACCGCGGCCCCACCCCGCCGAGCACCGTCTCATGCCGACCACGCACGGCCACGCTCCACTCCAGCACGCCATCGATCACCGAGCGACAGGTAACAAGTTCCTCGTCACCTCGCTGCTCGAGCGTGACGGCGTGTTCAGCGCAAACTGCAAACCCGCTCCAGCCGGCTCCGATCGCCGTCCGCCACAACTCCTGCGGCGGACGATGAGCCCAGTCGCGGTCGAGCACCGGCCCGTCGAGCGACGTCGAGCCGTGTGGCCCCAGAAAGCGGGGAAAGTCCCCAGGAGTTGGCTTCCATGAACCAGCCGGCGTCGCCTGCGCTGCGACCTTGGCGGGAGGAAGGAGCCGATCGCGGGAGGGCATCCAGCGAAGCCGCAGTTCGGGCACGAGGTCGCCGCTGACCCGTTCGATTCGCAATAAGGCCACCATCACGACGATCGTCAGCAGGAGCCCGTAGCCCAAGCCCCGCTTGGCCATGAGAGAGTAGCCGCTTTCCCGCAGGAACCAGACCACCAGCGACAGCAGGCCGCAGAAGCCGAGGATCAGCATGATGATGTTTCGCACGGCCTGGTCGATGATCGGGCCCGCAATCGGCTCGAGCAGTCCCACCCAAACGAGCAGGATGGCTGCCGCCAGGGAAGTGAGCGTGATCCAAACCCGAACAGGCGGAATCAGCGGCCGCGAAAAGCTCGGGGCGGAAGCGTTGGGAACCGGGGGCATGAGGTGTCCTGCGAAAGACCGGCATTATTGCCGCTCCTCCAGAGCCCGACTACACTCGGAATACTCGGGCCGGCCGGCCGCCCCAGGCCTTGAGCAGGAATGAGCGAATGCTGACAGAAAATGCATCCGAACAGTCAGCGGCCTCCCCGTCCCGACGGGCTCCGACGAGTTCCGGGCCAGGTCCGTCGACCACCGCGGTCCACGCCGGTGAAGCCCGCCAAAAGCCCGGTTTCTCACTCACTGACCCGATCTACGCCTCGAGCACCTACACGTTTGCCGACACCCAATCGATCATTGACTTCATTGAACAGAAGCAACCTCGGGAGGAATACGGCCGCTACGGCAATCCCGGCGAGAAGGTCGTCGAGCAGAAACTGGCGGCGATCGAGGGAGGTGAAGAGGCGGTGTTGTTTGCCAGCGGTATGGCGGCTTTCGTCGGCCTGCTCATGGCCCATGTCAACGCCGGTGACGAAATCATCCTCTTCGATGAGTGCTACCACCGCAGCCGAGAATTCTGCCGTAAGCATCTGACGCGGTTTGGGGTCGGCTACCGGGAAGTGCCTACCTGCGACTACGAGGCGATGGAAGCGGCCATCAGCCCGAGGACCAAGTTTCTGATCAGCGAGTCGCCCACCAATCCGCAACTCAGCGTGGTCGACATCGAGCGGTTTGCCGAGATCGGCCGCCGCCGTGGTGTGGCCACGCTGATCGATGCCACGCTCTGCACCCCCCACAATCTGCGGCCGCTCGCGGCAGGAGTGGACTACGTGCTCCACTCCGCTACGAAATACCTAGGCGGCCACAACGACTTGCTCGCTGGCGTGGTGATCGGACGCACGGAGTTGCTCGAGCCAGTCCGCCGGCTCCGCGGAATCATGGGCAGTGTGAACTCCCCCCACAACGCCTATCTGCTCGAACGCGGTCTCAAGACGCTCGCCCTGCGAATGGAGCGGCACAATGCCAACGGCCTGGCCGTGGCCCGATTCCTGGAGGGCCACCCGCGGGTGGTCCGGGTGCTCTATCCAGGCCTCGAAAGTCATCCCTACCACGAGATCGCAGCCCGCACGATGCGGGGCTGCGGCGGGCTGGTCACGTTCCTGCTCAAGGGTCCAGACGGTGCCCCAGCCTCCTGGCGGGCAACAGCCGACGTTGTCGATGCCGTCCGCATTCCTCGGATCGGGCCCAGTCTCGGGGGAGTCGAGTCGCTGATCGAACAGCCACTCGTCATGAGCTACTGGAGTTACTCCGCTGAGGAGCGGGCCGTGTTCGGCATCCCGGACAACATGATCCGGATGGCCTGTGGCATCGAAGACGCCGACGACCTGATTGCCGATCTTGCCCAGGCCCTCGATTCCACCGAGCCTCGCTGCTGACCAGGCAATCCTGGGGAGCCTTGAGGATCGCGACGGTTTTGATGGAAGTTCCGATCCTGCCGGTGCCGATACCGATAGCGATCAGGCAGTCTTCGCGGCCATGACCCTCAGGCTGTAGGACTCGAATCGGAGGTTCAGGTATGAACACGTTCGTTGGTTCGATCCGCGTGGCGATCCCAGTGATCGCGTTCCTCATCGCCGGCTTTCCTCTGGGCTTCGGCCTGTTGGCGGCTACCGATTCGGATTCCCAGCTGAAGTGGAAACCCCACCGCGGCAGCCTGACGCCACCGACCGAGGAGCCGACCAGCTTCGCCCAGGAAACAACCGGCCCAAGCGAGACCGGAGTCGGGGGCGACACTCCGGCCGAGGGCACTCCCTCGGGCCCGCCGGCGAGCGTGACGTTGCCCGACACGGTACCCCTGATTCAACCCCCGATTTCCCGACCACCGGTCGGCCGCACCGTCCGCCCGCAGCGGCCGAGCCCGCCTTCCCCGGCGTGGTCCATGGGCCTGAACACCCAGCGGTTTTACGACCCCACCAATCCCGACAGCATTCTGGGATTCAATGTTTTGCGGACACCCCGGGGCACCACCGCTCGACCGATTCTCGATCCGGAAGGCGAGCAAGCGGTGGCGCTGCAGGCCATTGCCGAGCGGCAGGCGCTCGGTGATGCCCGTTACGGTGGCGGCCCCGCCCCCCGGTATCAGTCGGCCGCCCGCTCGGCCTCCGCCCGCCCCGAACGCCTCGCCATGAATGTCGATGGCATGCCATCGGTCATGGCTCGGGCCCCGCAGGCCGATGCCCTGGAGGCCGCCGCTGCACCGACTGGCCGCGGAGCCCAGCCGCAGGCGGTCAACCGAATGCCCTCCGCCGTTGAGATCGAGCCGATCGGTCCGGGCCTTGAAATGCCCGACTCCTACGAGTCGATGCCTCCTTCCGGCTACGAAAGTGGCATGCTGGACGCCGACGGGGGGATGATGGATCCCAACTATTCCGACAGCCTCTTGATGGGCGAATATCCGGCCCAACTCCACGTCGAGAGTTTCTACGACGACCCCTACGCCTGCGAGGACGAGGACGGCTTTGCGCTCTGGGAGCATGATGGTCGCATCTGCGCCTGGCTGCGGCAGTTCGGTCGTCCCTACTATGGTTGGAGGTGGTACCGCGACTTCACCGCCAGTGCCGGCATCACTGCTTTCACCAACTCCACCGACCTGGGGATCAACGGCAACTTTGGCACCAATGAATACCTCAACTTCGCCCTGCCGTTCTGGAATGCCTTCGGTGTCGGCTGGCAGGTGGGCTGGCGGGGCGTACAGTCCAACTTCCAACCGGCCACGATCGAGGCCGGCACGCGCACACTCAGCAAAAACGCTCGCACGCAGGACTTCATCACCACGGGCTTCTTCACCCGGGCCTTCGAGGGCCGCGGTATGCAAGGCGGGATTGCCTACGACTATCTACACGACAGCTGGCTGGAAAACACCGATGTGTCGCAGCTCCGCTGCGAGTTGAGCTACGTCTATGGCTACCATGAACTCGGTTTCTGGGGAGCGTCGAACATCGGCGACCAGGACGGCGTGTTCGGTCCGGTCACGAAGCAGAGCGGCGTGGCCAGCACCCTCAATCTCTACACGGGCTTCTACCGACTCCAGTTCGGTGATGCCAACGAGTGGAAGGTCTGGGGTGGTGGCACCAGCGAGAGTGACGGCATCGTCGGCACCATGCTGCGGGCTCCGATGCATCGCTCGCTCGCCCTCGAGGGAACCTTTACATACGTGATTCCGGGGCGGACTCAGACAATCAACTTCGACGGCCAGGGGGCAGCGTCATCGTTTTCTCCCTCCGCCTGGAATGTGTCAGTGAATGTGGTCTGGTACCCAGCCGGCCGATCTCGGCGTAGCCTGTCGAGCCCGTATCGCCCCCTGTTCGACGTGGCAGACAACGGCAGCATGATCCGCTCGATCCAGCCGTTTCTGCCGTAGGCGGCGGGAACGGTGCCGGGCGGGTGGGCGTGAGCGGCTGACTGCACGCAGCCCAAGCCATCCGCGGCCGTGGTCCGCTCAGCCGACCCCAGGACATGCCGCGGGTTTCCTGGTTCGCCTTCTCGCTGCATCCAGCGGCGACCGTCTTGGAACACAGTCTGCTAGGCTTGGTATATTCTGCACCCTGGCAGACCCCCGACTGACCTGGGGTCGCCCTGTTTCAACTCTCAACTGCTCAGGACAACCATGCCCGACAACACATCGTTCGATCCCTGGGACTCCCTGGCCGAATCGCTCGGTGCGAAGCCCGCTGCCGACACCCCCCAACTGCCGCCCTCCACCCAGCCGCCACCTTCTGCTCAGACGCGGTCGCGAGAGAAGCCGCCAATCGCCAAACAGCCTCCTGCTGAACCCGCGAGCGGTGGCTGGGACGCGTTAGCCGATTCTCTGGGCATCGCTCCCGCACCCGTCGCACCGCCGCGTCCGACGCAACCACGCCGGGCGGCAGAATCGGCCCAACCACGAGCCGAACGGCCTCCGGTGCGGGACACCACGGAAGAGCGACAAATCGGTTCTCGCGATGCCCGCAGTGCGACGTCATGGCAGGATGACGAACTACCTCCGCGGCGACCGGTGAGCGATGGGCTACCCGAGCGGTTGCCCAGCGAGGGTCGGGGTGAGGGCCGGGACGAGCCACGCGGTGAGGGCCGGGGTGAGCCACGCGGTGAGGGCCGGGACGAGCCACGCGGTGAGGGCCGGGGTGAGGGCCGGGACGATGGCGAGGGACGCGGCCGACGGCGGCGGGGACGGCGGGGTGGCCGAGGCCGCCGCCGCGATGACGACCGCCCGGCTTCGGCAGGCGGCGAGCCACGCACCGATTCCGCCACTGACGACCTCAGAGTGCGTGAGCCTCGTGAATTCGATCAGGCCCGAGAAGTGCGACCCGAGAGGCCAGCCCGCCGCTCCGAGGAGCCACGGTCAGGCGACCGATCTCGCGAAGATGAACCCGCCCGTGAAGGCCGCAGACGGCTCCCTGCTCATGACGATTTCGAGTCGCTCGATACCGATGGTGAGCGGAGTCATGACGAGCAAGGCTTCGACGACATCGACAACACAGCCAGTAGCGACCAGCGGAATGATGGAGATGCTGGCCGACGGGACGACGAATCGCAGCCACGGCCGCGCCGCCGCCGCGGCCGCCGTGGTGGTCGCAGCCGGGTCCGCGGCCGCGGCGACGCCCCCCCGGCTGGAAATGCCGACCGGCCGGCTGGTGCCAGAGACGCTGACGACGAACCGCTGCCGGCGAGTTACGGCAGTCGGACGGGCGGGCGGCCTGAATCCTCGACGCGGGGAGAAGATGGCAGACGGCCTCCCATCGCTCGCGAAACCACCGAGGGAGCGAGCGAAGAATCCGCAGGACCCACCCGCGGCCGGCGACGACGTCGGCGAGGCGACGCCCCCCGGACCGGGTCAGATGAGCCACGCAAATCTGGAACTCCAGTGCGTCGCGAATCCACCCGGCCCCGGTCCGCGGATGCCCGGCGGGGACGGAGTGGTGAGGCCCGCACTGCCACCCCGAGCCGCAGTCGCCGCGACGATTTCGCGCCAGTTTCAGGCCGATACGACGAAGACGACGAGGGGCTTGAATTTCTCGGCGTCGAGGAAGCGGTGCGTGATGCCGCGCCCCGCGCTCGCTCCGTGGAAGACGACGACGTACTCACCGAGAGCGGACTCATCTCCGTACTCGATGTTCCCAGCTGGGTTGAAGCGATCGGAATCGTGATCGCGGGTAATCTTGCCGGTCGCAGCAGTCGCGGTGGCCGCGCTGATGGCGGCAACGACCGCGGCCGGTAGCAGACTGGGGATCAAGTCTTCCCGGCTTGCGAAATCCCGGCTTGCGAAATC
>ERZ889217.759-NODE-759-length-18334-cov-31.892226_pt1 | contig 18334 bp, 12 predicted proteins | sample MGYA00521098_ERZ889217 | MGnify/ENA primary metagenome ERZ889217 (study PRJEB32303, sample SAMEA104408613) | aquatic metagenome | biome: Brackish water; feature: Pelagic; material: water | place: Baltic Sea | collected 2014-06-10T22:04:00 | depth 2,362 m ... | reverse complement strand
CTTCTTCTTGAGTTCAAGCTTCTTCTTCACCCCAGACGCACTCTTCTTAGGCACGCTCTTCACAGATTTCTTTTTAGTAGCCGACTTTTTCTTTGAAACCACTATTGGCACCTCCCAAGCGGCCCAAAAATGAGGCGCTAATTTGACTGCCTTACGATAGCGGGTTCAAAGGTATAAATGTTCTAGTTTCGCTGCCTCGTTTTATTTAACCAAATTTAGCGAAACAAATACCGCGACACCGTCAAGATCGGCGTTCGGGGCATGGTTTTTGACAAGTTCGATGTCGGTTGCCAGAGTTTCAGTCTTAATAGTTACAAAGTGACTAGATACCTGCTCAGCTAGTTCACTTGGCAAACCCAGCTGCAATTCAATTCGGTCCGATACATGCAACCCTGATTCTCGTCGTAACTGCTGAATGAGTCTTATCAAGTCGCGCGCCACACCCTCTGATTCAAGGTCAGGTGTCAAATCGATATCAAGAACTACGACACCCTCCGAACTATTCAATGTGGCACTCGCACCAGAGCTTTTAGGAACAAGTTTCAAATTGTATTCGCCTTCGAATAAGTCAATCGCGCCGGCTGTAATAACGTTGCCGTTTCGCTTCCAGTCACCTTTCTTAACCGCAACTATAACTTTTTGTGTGTTAGCGCCAAGTCTTGGGCCAACGACGCTTGGTACTACTTGTAATTCAAAAGCCGCAACCGATGACACATCGTCGGTGAACTCGACACTACGCACATTTACCTCATCTGCAATTACTTCAACGAATTTGCGCAGACCTTCTGAATCGGCAGTGGCGATAATCAGCTTCGCCAACGGAAGCCGAACGCGACGACTATGGATTTTTCTCAACGAAAGCGTGGTCGAGCAAACGTCACGAACGCGATCCATTGACGCCACAAGCGCATCGTCTTGGATCAACGAGTCAGCTGTTGGCCATGACTGCAAATGAACACTCCGTTCACCTGTTAGCCCACGGAATATTTCTTCAGAGATCAACGGCAATACTGGCGCTGCAACTCGCGTTAAGACATGCAGTACCGAATGCAACGTATTGATCGCCGTGATGTCACCAGACCAGAATCGATCTCTGCTTCGTCTGATATACCAATTAGTCAGAACATCCAAAAACGTTCTGATTTCGGCGCATGCAGCAAACAGATCGTATTTGTCGAAACTATTCGTCGTATCAGAAACCAAATCTCGCAATTTGGCAAAAATGTAGCGATCTAAAACATTTTCGCTCGAAGTATCAAATTTTCCGGTCAATGACTCGGCATTTGAATACAGAGTAAGAAAGTACCAACTATTCCAAAGTGGCAACATCACTTGACGCACAGTGTCACGCATTCCATCTTCGGTGACCGCAAAATCAGATCCACGCAAAATTGAAGACGATAACAAATACCAACGCATTGCATCAGCCCCATGGCTATCAAAAACTTTCATTGGGTCTGGATAATTACGCAGACTCTTTGACATCTTGGCGCCATCTTCGCCGAGCACAATGCCGTGACTCACACAGTTGAGAAATGCTGGTCGATCAAATAGTGCTGTTGCCAAAACATGCAAGGTATAAAACCACCCGCGAGTTTGGCCGATGTACTCAACAATGAAGTCGCCTGGATAATGATTCTCGAACCACTCTTGATTTTCAAACGGATAATGAACTTGAGCAAACGGCATGGATCCACTCTCGAACCAACAATCTAAGACTTCAGGTACACGCCGCATCATTGATATACCAGTTGGGTCGTCTGGGTTGGGGCGCACAAGTTCATCAATCGTTGGCCGATGTAATTCTTGAATATCGACACCGAAATCGCGTCGAAGTTCTTCGAGACTTCCGTAGACATCGATGCGCGGATATTCAGGGTTGTCACTTCGCCAAACTGGAATCGGCGAGCCCCAAAACCGGTTTCGACTGATCGTCCAATCCCGAGCGTTTTCTAACCACTTTCCAAAACTGCCGTTCTTCAAGTGGTCTGGCACCCAAGTCACTTGCTGATTCAATTCGACCATTCGCTCTTTAATTGCAGTTACTTTTACGAACCACGAACCAACTGCTTTATAAATCAGAGGTTTGCCTGTGCGCCAGCAATGGGGATAGGCGTGATCATAAGTCTCATGACGAATCACCACGCCACGATCTTTTAGAACTCGAATAATTGCTGGGTTGGCATCAAAAACCAATTGACCTTCGAAATCTTTTACTTCGCTTGTGAAACATCCGCGTGAATCAACTGGAACTACGAGTTCTATGTTTTCATCTTGACAAACACGTTGGTCGTCTTCGCCGAAACCTGGTGCCAAATGCACTACACCAGTGCCGTTATCTGTGGTTACGAAATCACCAGCGATAACTCGAAATGAGTTCGGTTGCTCAGCAAAATAATTAAATAGCGGCGCATATTTTCGGCCAACCAATTCGGCACCTTTAAGTGTCGAAATAATCTTTGGCTCAGGAAATTCTCGCTCATAAGATGCAAGGCGTTCGACTGCCAGAATTAGTTTTTTGCCGTCGTGCTCGATAATCGCGTAATCGACATCAACCGCAACTGCCAAAGCCAAGTTTGACGGCAATGTCCACGGAGTTGTTGTCCAAGCAAGAATAAACTCACCGGTTTCTAATTCAAAAGCAACCGTCAATGCAGGGTCTTGCACTTGCCGATAAGCATCATCCATTCGAGTTTCAGTGTTTGAAAGTGGCGTCTCAAGCGCCCATGAGTATGGCAAAACCCGAAAGCCTTCATAAATTAAGCCTTTGTCCCAAAGTGTTTTAAACGCCCACATCACGCTCTCCATATATGGAGTATCAAGCGTCTTATAGTCGTCTTCGAAATCAACCCATCGTGCTTGGCGAGTTACATATCGCTCCCAATCGCTGGTGTACTGCAAAACCGAACTTCGACAATATTCATTGAACTTGTCGATGCCGAAATCTGTGACTGCTTGTCGCCCAGAGATTTTCAGTTGGCGCTCAGCTTCGGCTTCTGCCGGGAGTCCATGACAATCCCAGCCAAAGCGACGCTCAACACGCTGACCTCGCATCGTGCGATACCTGGGTACCGCGTCTTTAACAAAACCTGTTAGTAAATGTCCGTAGTGCGGCAATCCATTTGCGAAAGGTGGACCATCATAAAAAACATATTCGTTTTCGCCATTGGCTCCGGCTTGATTCAATTCAACAGATGCTTCGAACGTTCTGTCTTGTTTCCAAAACTCTAAAGTTCGTGACTCTTGTAATGGAAAATTTGGTTGCGGCTCTACTTGTGGGTAAGACACGCGCGACTTAACATCTCAGGATCATGCCCTGCACAACAATCTGCAGGAATAACAACACAATCAAGGAAGAAAAATCAATTGCACCAGTTCGGGGCAATTTTTGACGCACTGCGCTCAAGACTGGCTCAGTAATGCGACCAACAAAATAAGAAACTTGGGCGATGAACCCACCACTTGTCGAAGGAAACCAAGAAAGTACAACTCGTACGATGATCATCATCGTAAAAAGTGACACTGCATTACATAAAAGTGATCGCATATTTTAAACTTTCGACTAGTTCTAGCCGCGAATTACTCGAGCGCCAGATGGTTTCATCATAAACACTCCAGAGCTTACTTTCTCCATCCCTCCACCTTGTGCGTAACAGACACCGCTAGCAAAATCGAGAATTCGACGCATAACTCTCGTATCGGTGTCTTGTAGATCAATAATCACTGGAGTGCCTTTTCTGAAATGATCGACAATTCCTTTGACCTCTTCGTAACTTTGTGGACAGACCGTAATCGGCGTACTTGAGGGAGCTATAGGTCGAACACTCGCATCAGCACGGCGACCAGCCGCTGGTCTAAGCGTTAGTCCAGAGTCGTGCTGTTCTTGTTGCCTACGAATTGCCACCTCTGTCTGCAGATCGCCGGCGCCATCAGCGTCATCAAAACGTGATCGATTGCCTTGAACTTGCGCACCGCGACGACCATCTCTCACATCACTGCCAAAATCTTGCTCGCTTTGCGGCTCATCCTGGAAGTCGTCATACGAATGATCATCGCCCAGACCTAAATAATCCATTGCACGTCGAAACATTGACATCTGATCAGTTTAGTTGCCAAATTGCTCTTAAAACGGGACTTTAAATTCGCTTTTATACCCTTGTGCCAAATAATCCTGACCCAATGCGTACCGCAGTTGAACCTTCTTCGACTGCTATTTCGAGGTCTGAAGTCATCCCCATACTTAATTCTTTGAGACCTAAATCTTTGGCTATTTTGCCAACGAGACGAAACGCATTTCGAGTAGCTGTCATATCGCTTTCCGTGGGCCCAACAGTCATTAATCCAATGACATCTAGACCAAGGCTCCGAGCCCTTGTGAGCAAAGCTTCAACATCGCTCGGTTGACAGCCACCTTTATCTGGCTCATTTGTTGAGTTGACTTGCAGCATAATCTGCACTGGGTTGATTAGTTTTACTTGATTTCGTGTGAGGCAACGCTTCGCGATTTCATCTACCAAACTGAGGCGGTCAACACTCTGCCAAACATCAACACAATTAAGCAGCGATCTGATTTTGTTACTTTGCAATCGTCCAATAAAGTGCACGGGCAATCTTTGATCTTTTGGCACTTGGTCTAATTTTGCGATTAACTCCTGCGCGTAGTTCTCGCCAACCGCGTCACATCCAGTTGTAAATGCACTAGTTATTGCAGTCGCGTCAAAAGTCTTTGTGACCGCAATCAACTTGACGTTTTTGCCACCTGCATTTAAAATTCGGGCACGAATTGTAGAAACTCGCTCGGTGAGTGCTTCCAAGTTCGGCGAACTAACTGTCGTCACCGACGATCAACAATTACTTAAGAAAAGATGGAAGGTCGTCGTCGTCATCGCTGATCAACGGATCAGCACCGCCGAATAATTCTTTCAATCGCGCAGGGTTCGAGTCTGGACGAGTCGTGCCCGAAGTCGCCGTATTGCGACCGTCATTTCGAGTGGCTGCACGCTGTGACGATCCATCCGATCGATCAAAACCAGCGGCCACAACCGTGACCCGAACTTCGTCATTAATATCGTCATCGATAACTAAACCGTGAATAATATTTGCATCTTGATGTGCGACACTTCGCAGAATCTCCATTGCGTTCGTTACTTCAAACAACCCAACATTTGACGGGCCAGTAATATTTACAATCACGCCGCGAGCACCTTCGAGCGATGCCTCAAGCATCGGTGAATTGATCGCCGCATTTGCAGCAACTGTCGCACGATTTTCTCCGGTCGCAGAACCGGTACCCATCAATGCGGTGCCTGCATTCGCCAACACAGCCTTGACATCAGCGAAGTCAGTATTTATCAAACCCGGTGTCGTGATTAAACCAGTGATGCCCGAAACGCCCTGATACAAAACATCGTCGGCTCGTTTGAATGCCTCAAGCAAAGTTGTCTTCTCAGTCGAGATCGTCAACAACCTTTCATTTGGAATAACCACAAGAGTGTCGACTTTTTCTTTAAGCGCAGCAATACCTGCATCGGCTTGTATTGCGCGACGACGACCTTCAAAAGCAAATGGACGAGTAACAATTGCCACGGTGAGTGCACCCTCAGACTTGGCGATCTCAGCGACAATCGGTGCCGCACCGGTTCCTGTTCCTCCGCCTTCACCCGCGGTGATGAATACCATGTCAGCACCAGCAATAATTTCTTGAATTTCGGCACGATGTTGTTCTGCTGCCAGACGACCAACTTCTGGGTCTGCGCCAGCACCAAGACCCCTTGTTAACTCGCGACCGATATCAATTTTTGTGTTTGCGTCACTCATAAGCAACTGCTGAGCGTCTGTGTTTATCGCAACAAATTCAACTCCGCGCATTCCCATAGCGATCATATTATTTACCGCGTTAACTCCGCCTCCGCCAACACCTATAACTTTGATGACTGCGAGATAATTCTGAGGCTGACCTGCCATTTAAGATAAATCCACAAAGATAAACATCACCTCTATTCTGCCATATTTTTCAACCAGCAACAGGCATCTCGCCAATGCCCTACTTTGACTGAACAGTCGGGATATCTGGGTTACTCAGGTCAATTGAGATGATCTGCTTAGAATCCTGACGTCGAAGCAACACCACAAGCGAAATGAGTTTGTTTAGCACATCTACGGGCTCACCAAAATTAACGAGTGTGCCTGACCTAAGCGTCATTACTAATTGGTTGGGACCACCAGTGCCGACATTCAACACAAGTATTGCCAACTCATCAGGTAACCCAGTTGCCAACTGTGCTGCAGCTTTATAAAGGGCGCCGGCACTATTGCCAGGCGAGAGATTTGGGCCAACACCTGTTATTTGCAGATATTCAGTCGGCTGTCCATCTTCTACAGCCAAAACTCGGCCTTGTGCGTCAACAATCCGAGCGCGATTGTCGACACCTATAAACCAAGCGACCGGAACGCGTTCTGCGATTTCAATTAGCAAACGGGAAGGGAAAAATTGCTTGATGCGCACAGTCTCTACCCACGGGTCGTCTTCAAGTCGACGCGATGCTTCTCTAGTATCAACTGTGAGTAGAGGTTTACCTAGAAGTGACTGCTCAACGGAAACCAACAGATCTTTGTTCATATATTTTGAACCTTCAATCTCGACATCACGCACAGAAATAATTGGTGATGCAAGGACGATGAGCACCAACGCAACAACAACGAAAAAGGCAGAACCGAAAATCAAATACTTGGTTCTTTTTTGAAAAGACCTCTTCAAAGTCGCTTCACGCTCAACATCTGCCGCTGCGTCATCAATAATGACGAAGGTCGCTGAACTCGGAGCAATATGTACCGTCTCGGTCCGAGCATCAATCGGAAACGTGCTGTCAGTAGGTAACCGCAGCTCTTCGTCAATTATCACAATTCGCCCAGGTACATCAGTTTCCAACGCGACTGTTTCTATTTTCGATATTTCAACAACCGCCTGGATATCTGAGTCAAGGAAAGTAGTCGAATCTTTGACTATCGGCTCGAGTTTGTCATCAAGTTCGTATTCGACGACATGCACGTCTGGTTTTGTAACTCTAAAAATACTGATCGGAGTTGCATCGCCTTCAAATGCATCTTTCAACTCTTCAAGCACATCATCCGAAAGTTTCTCAGAAACCACAGGTACAGGTAGCGACGAGTCAGGACTATTAGAGACACCAAATACTGCATCTAGTTGAGAGTTCGAGTTTGACGGCTTAAGGGTTTGTGCACCTGCTTGAGAACTGACTGGAGTTGGAAAACCAACTAAACGAATTTCACTACGAAGATCAATCCCATGTGCTTCGCTGACGCGCTGGCGAACGAACGTCATCAACTCGACGACATCGTCTGCGCTTCCGCCTTCGTCAGATTGAATAAAGTTTGCGTGCTTGTCCGAGACGCTGGCCGAGCGAATTCTGTATCCCCGCAATCCGAGTTCGTCAATTAATTCGCCTGCAGACGTAACTCCTGCTACTGGGTTAACAAAAACCGAACCTGCATTTTGACCACCAGGTTGATTTTCGCGGCGCCACTTAACGATCTCAGACAATCTCGCCTGACCGACAATTGTGTCGCCCCAACTCAGTCGCAAAGTTGCAGACAATACGACATGATCGTCGGTTAAATCTGAACCACGAAATCGCAAACCCAAATCAGCAGCGGAGACATTTGCTTCGATTCCGCGCTCGATATGAAACAGCCGTACGCTAAGCAACGACGCAATCATGTCGGCGCCGTGACCGCCCGCATTCATTCGCACTGCCCCACCTATTGCACCTGGCACTCCGACTGCCCACTCAAGCCCGGTCAAACCATGATGAACACTTTGACGCGCCAAAACGGGAAGGGGCGCCATCGCCCCAGCAATCACAATTGGAGATTCACCGACGGTCGGAAGATTAATTAATTCAGCAAATGGTCCAAGTGTCACTGCGATGCCACGAAAGCCACGGTCACTGACCAACATGTTGCTACCCCGACCAATCACTACGACTGGAACCTTGACTTTAGATAACGCTCGCGACAGCGAATGCAGATCTTCAACAGTCAACACTCGCATGAATAACGCCGCTGCACCACCAACTCTGTAGGTCGTGTACTGGGCAAGTGGCTCGTTTTCGGTTACGCGATCTCCTAAGAGCGATGCGATTCGCGATAAATCTCTATCATTAGCATCCGCGATATCTGTTATCACTGACTAGTTCAACTTTCGTGAAATCAGTTCTGAAGGGAGCATGGCAATATCGCCACATCCCATTGAAATACAAAGATCTCCAGGCTTGAGCTCATTATCTAGAAATTCTATGAGACCACTGCGTTTTGGCTGGTATATCACTTTAAGTTTTGGATGTGCAGTTCGGATTGCGTTGACGACCAGCTCGCCGGTGACCCCAGCGATTTTGGCTGTGCCCGACGCATAAATATCTGTGACAACTACTAGATCAGCATCAGAAAATGAATCAGCATAGAGGTGCGAAATAACTGACATTCGATTGAAACGATTTGGTTGAAACACTGCAACTACTCGCGTCCACGAATCAGATTTATCTCGCGCACCGGCTAATACTGCTGAAATCTCATTAGGCAAATGGGCGTAGTCATCGACGTACGTAATGCCACGGTGTGTGCCGTGATTATCAAACCGACGCGCAACTCCACCGAACTTTGCAAGAGCAGTTGCGGCTTGTGCAAAACTGGCGCCGAGACTAATCGCCATCACCAGCGCACCAAGTGCATTGCGAACATTATGAATACCACGAAGCTGAATGTTGACAATACCTAATCGCACTGTTTGAGTATCAATATTCTGCGACACGGTGAATTGTGCAGCTCCATTGTTGAATGAAATTTCGCTGGCTACGAAATCTGCATCCACAAGTCTTTGGGTTTTTGAATTACCTACCGAAGCGCTATAAGTAATCGAAACCAGTTGTTGAGCAATTTCGGCACAAAACGCGTCATCGACGCACAAAACTCGTGGCCCATTGACTTTGCTTATGAACTCTCTGAAGCTTTCGCGGATTGCATCAAATGTCTGAAAGTTGTCCAAATGATCAATATCAACATTTGTCAAAATCGCTCCCATAAGTGGCAACTGCAAATGCGTTGAATCGCTTTCATCTGCCTCAACGACAAATAAATCGCTATTCGTCCACGATGCGCCTCGACCAAAGTCATTGACATCACCTCCAATTAAATAACTTGGGTTCAGTTTTGACTCAATCAGAATCGCCGTCAGCATTGATGATGTCGTAGTTTTGCCATGCGTTCCTGCAACACCAACGCTGCGCGCCCGACTACAAATTGCAGAAAGAATCTCAGCTCGAGACAAAACTCGAATGTTAGAACTTATTGCCTTTTGATATTCGATATTGCTCTTCGGTATCGCTGGAGAGCCAGTGACAGCATCACAATCTTTGACCACATCAGCGTTGTGCCCGATATTTATTTTGACACCAACTTTTCTGAGCCGTTCAATTACTTCTCCGTCGGAAATATCGCTACCAGAGACAACATGACCCATCTCGGCAAGCACAGTTGCTATTGCCGACATTCCTGGCCCGCCAACACCAACGATATGAATTTTGCGCTGTTTGTCAAGCCTGAAATCTGTCAAAGCTAAGTCTGACGATTTATCGCCAGCGACCAGGGAAATCAGTTTTACGAGCCCAGAGTCGCGATGCAATTGCCCGACAACACGCGCGTATTGATCCATCTGACGTAATTTCTCATCATCGTCAATTAATGAAATCACAGCATTACAAATCTGTTGCTTTGAAACTGCATCTTCATCTAAAACTATTGCTCCATTTGAGTCACCTAACCACTGGGCATTAAAATATTGGTGGTTGTCTGCAGCCTGCTTCCATGGGATAAGAACGCTTGCGCGACCAACCGTTGCCAATTCGGCAACCGTACTTGCCCCGGCGCGAGATATGACTAGGTCACTTGCTGCATACACATCGTGCATTGAATCAGTCGCTGGCAACCTGACATAAAAAATAGCATTTGTGTTTTGATGTTTCGGCAGATCAGCATCAAAATATCTTTCACCAGTCAGATGAATTATCGAAAGATCTTGACGATTGTGATGTTGTTCGACCAATTCTCGTGTCAGTTTGTTGAGAAACGCAGACCCGAGCGAGCCCCCGGTAACTGCAATAACCTTGCCGGTCTTTGGCAAGCCGAGTCGCGACCGTGCTGCTTCACGCGTTGCCGCGACTTCTAGGTTTCGAATAGAACGACGAACTGGCGCACCGGTCAAAGTTGCATTACGCAACTTGGTCGGCAAATAAGCCACAGCTGTAGCGGCAGCCTGACGAGCCTGCATCTTTGTTGCGCGACCCGGTAAACGATCGTACGAAACTGTGACGACAGGAATATTCAGTTTGACTGCGGCCCGAGTCGCAGGAACACTGCCATAGCCACCGACAGAAATTACGACTGCTGGCTTCAGACTCCGCAAAAGAACAGTGGCATGGTTGATCGCTCGTCGCAATATCTGCACAGCATGCAGATTTTTTTTCAACGACGTAAATGAGAGATTTCGGCTAAAGCCACGCACATCTAGAAGTGTCAGAGGGATTCTCGTCGGAGGAACAAGTTTTGTTTCAACTCCATTTAAAGTGCCTACAAAATGAATCTGATCCGACGAGTAACCGGAATCAACAAGTAGTTCAGCGATCGCCAATGCCGGAATCACATGTCCACTAGTGCCACCACCGGTGATCACCGCATAAATTGAATGGTTTGATTTATTCAAAATTCTCGCCAGTGATCAGCAATCAGTCCATATTACGAGCGACATTAAGCAGCAAACCTGCTGCTGACATGCACACGAGAAGTGAACTTCCTCCATACGAGATGAGTGGAAGCGTCAAACCTGTAACAGGCATCGAGCCAGTTACTCCGCCGATATTTATACATGCTTGCAACGCAAACCACATCGTCACGCCCCCAGCGACTAAGGCCGTAAACTTATCCGGAGCTCTTTTACTAGCTTGTAAACCAAAAAGGGTAAAAATCAAAAATCCCCCGATCACAAGACTCACACCAATTAATCCGAATTCTTCAGCAACTGTTGAGAAAATGAAATCGCTATGTGCAAGTGGCACATAGCCCCACTTGCCAGTGCCCGCTCCAGCCCCAGTACCAGTTATGCCACCATTTGAAATTGCTAGAATTGACTGCCAAACCTGATAACCGTATCCACTCTTTGTCTCATCTAGATTCATGAATGCTGTCCAGCGATTACGTCTCGACGAGCTTGACAGGGTAAATAGGCCGCCAATTAAAATCGACATCAATGACAATGGAAAAACGATTCGTAACGGTGTGCCAGCCATAAATATCAAAGTCAAGACAATGCAGGTGAGAATAATTGCGCCACCCAGGTCTTTTTGAACAAGACACAACGCAACAGAAATTATCCACACGCGCAAAACTGGTTTTATAGCTACAGATAGATCAGACGAATCTTTGCGACGTTTACTGAGTAAATGTGCGCAATAAACTAAGAGCGCAAATTTTAGAAATTCGGATGGCTGAAACCCAACTGGACCGATCGCAACCCACGCACGAGCGCCATTGGTGCTCACACCTATACCTGGAGCAAATGGCAGAGTCATCAAACCGAACGCGAATATTAAACCAGGTAACACGAATTTTCTTAAAAGTGAATACGGAAAAAAATAAAAAAACACCATACCCAAAACACCAACACTTGACCACATCAATTGTTTGAAAAACATTCTCCACGGGGACATTCCGCGATTAAGAGCAACTATTGAAGATGATGACAGCACCATTACTAATCCAAAAGTGATCAGGCTAAGAACTGTGATCAGAATCCAAAATACCGTCGCGTTCGCAGCACCCAATTGACTGCGTCCCGACAAGGTGATACCGCGGTCTTCAAGAACATCGCGCCGACGTTCACCCAATGTGGCTGCACCGCCTGAACTTGAAATAGTTGTGCTCATCGAGCCGCCTCGGCCACATCGAGACTTTCTACTAGTGCGTTAACCTCTTTTGCAAAGTCATCACCACGCTGCCCATAGTTTGCATACCAGTCATAACTAGTGCACCCTGGTGAAAGCAAAACTACATCGCCAGGTTTTGCCAATGCATTTGCTGCCGCAACCGCTTCATGCATTGAGTTTGCCGTGCGAACCTCACAGACTTCAGAAAACGCACTTTGAATTTCTTTTTGCGCGGAACCAATTGCGACGACAGCCCGCATTCTCTTGGGCTGACAAGCCATCTCATCCAAATCAAGACCTTTGTTCTTTCCGCCAGCGATCAGCACAATTGAGTCAAATGATCGCAATGCAACCTTTGATGCATGCGGACTCGTTGCTTTTGAATCGTTGTACCACGCGACGCCGCGAGAAGTTACAACCAACTCAATTCGATGTGGAGCATTAACAAATTCGGCAAGCGCAGTCGCCACATCATTTTTAGTTGCAAGACCAGACTCAATCGTTATCGCCGCTGCAGCGAGGGCATTAGTGATGTCGTGTGGCAAACTTCGACGCATCTCAGAAACATTCATTATTCGCCCATTTGGTGAATTTAAGAATCCGTCGCTCAGGTGGTAGTCGCCAGACTCTGACCCGAAACTAATTATCCGAGCGCCACTCTGTTTGGCGATTGCAAAAATCGATTCGTCGTTCTGCGGTACTACCGCTACATCATCGTTATTAAGATGTGCCCACATTTGCGCCTTGGCAGATTTATACGAATCAAAAGATGAGTGCCAATCTAAATGATCAGGCGCGAGATTAAGCCAGACCGATGCCCGAGTGCGAAACTTTTTCGTGTACGCCAACCTGAAACTTGAGCATTCAACCGCAAACGCTTGCGCATCGCTTTTCAAAGCTGAAATTAGCGGAAGTTCAGTATTGCCGACAGCTGTTGCGCGCAATCCAGCAGAACTCAAAATCGCCGCTGCCATCAGCGTTGTCGTTGTCTTGCCATCTGTACCTGTGATAGCAACCATCGGCCTTGGATGCGGCGCCAGTTGCTCTAATTGATACGCAAGTTCAATTTCAGAGGCAATGAATTTATTTTGTGTTTTCGAAAACTTTATGACTTGATGTTCTTCTGGAACTCCTGGTGCCGGCGAAACCTGATCTACTTGAGCAATAATTTCAATTAGTTGTTGTGCATCTGGCTTAGATATGAAGCGGGCACCAAGTTCGCTAGCTAATTGATTATGCGCAGCAATAGCCACATCGTCAGTCGAATCGTCTGCAAGTACAACAGACTGACCGCGTGCAACAAGTTCTTTGGCAACCGCTCTACCCGCGACTGCTAGACCGTAGACAAGCGTTGTTGTCATTTCAGCGACGCAACCTGGCGAGACTCTGCATGTCTGTGAAGTCGGCAATAAAAATCGCAACTGCAGTCGCAACGCAGATTGCAGAAATTATCCAAAAACGAATAATTACTGTGGTCTCAGGCCAACCGAGTTGTTCAAAGTGGTGATGAATTGGTGAGTTGAGCAGTAATCGTTTCTTACGACCCGATGCTTTGAATACTCCCATCTGTACTGCGACTGAACCGGCTTCAAATACGTTGATGCCACAAATGATTGGCAGCAAAAGGTGTGTATTAGTTGTTACTGCGAGAAGACCTAACGCTGTACCGATTCCGAGCGCACCGACGTCTCCCATAAAAATTCGTGCTGGTGCAGCGTTCCACCACAAGAATCCACCGCACGCTCCACCTAATGCCGCTGAAAGAACTGCCAGATCAAGCGGATTAATCACACTGTGATACAAGTGAGGATTTCTAAACGCCCAGTAGCCGATAACCGTGAAAGCAACGAACCCAAATGTCGCCGAGCCAGCAGCAAGACCATCTAGACCGTCGGTGATGTTGACTGCATTTGCTGTTCCCCAGACCATTAATGCCGTCCAAATTACAAATAGTGGCCAAGTGAATGTAATTCCTGGAAGATCTGATCTCGTAAACGAGAGTGTTTCGCTAACACCCGTGGCCGCCTGCAACCACCAAGTTAAAACAATACAAATACCAAATGTTATGTAACCTTTTTTTTTCCAAAATATTCCACGATTGTGCTGGCGCTGGACTTTAAGAAAGTCATCTAGAAAACCGATCGTCGCCAATACAAAAACAGCAACCCAAATAATCATCGATTGATCAGAAAACGGAAGTCCATCTCTTAAGTGAGCAACCAACCATCCAAACGCGGCAGAAAACAAGATCGCGATACCGCCCATTGTCGGTGTACCTTGCTTGCTCATGTGTTGAACCGGCCCACGGTCTTCGGCACCAAGTATTGGTTGACCTTTACCAAGTCGTTTAAATATCGCCATCAACAACCGAGTAGTTGCGAGTGAAGCGAACATTGCAACTCCGGCCGCCATCAAAATTGCAATCACAAAGCCACCTTTAATAGTTCTCGTGACACAGCGACATCGTTAAATTCGATTTCGTTTGCGCCTATTGTCTGCGTTGATTCATGACCTTTACCGGCGATTACCACAATGTCTCCGCTGCACGCCACCGAAAATGCCTGTGCTATCGCATCACGTCGGTCAAGAATAACATAAATTGGCTTTTTTAGAGCGTGGTTGCAACCAACTTCTATTTGCTTCGCGATAACAGAGGAATCTTCAAGGCGCGGATTGTCTGATGTGATAAAAACCACATCTGCTAAATCACTTGCTACTTTTCCCATTCTTGGTCGTTTCTGATGATCGCGATCACCACCGCAACCGAACACAACGATCACGCGACCCGAGTCGGTAATCAATTTTCTTGTCGCATCCAAAACATTTTGTAGTGCCTCGGGTGTGTGCGCATAATCAACTACAACACCAAAATTCTGACCAACTGATACAGATTCAAATCGCCCTGCGATTGCGTCCGCAGCAGCCAAACCTTTGGCAATGTCGCTTGTGGCGACACCGAGTTTGGCTGCTGCGTTCGCGGCAGCTAGCGCGTTCATTACATTGAAGTATCCACCTGTGACGAGTTGTACCTTCTCGCCTCGCCAAACAAAAGATAGCTGATCAACTTCTGCCACAATTTGTGACGCATCGTTGATTCCAAATGTCTCTAAGTTAACTTCATTTTTTTCATTTAAAATCACGATCAACTTTGCGCCATAATGATCATCTCGGTTTACGATGCACGTGTCCGTATATTGTTGCGTGAATAATTTTGATTTTGCCGAAAAATATTCGTCCATTGATCCGTGAAAATCTAAATGATCTTGACCGAGATTTGTAAATATGGTTTCAGCAAATCTCGTACCTGCTACGCGACATAACGACAAAGCATGCGACGAAACCTCCATCACCACAGCATTGCACCCGCGCTCAAACTCATTGGCTAATGATCGTTGCAAGTCCGTAGCTTCAGGAGTTGTTCGGGCACCGGAGAGAGTTCCAAAAACTGCAGTGACTAGACCGTGCTGGCGCAATACTGATGCCAGTAAATGTGCGGTCGTTGTTTTGCCATTAGTTCCAGTAATGCCAATCACTTTCAATTTCGAACTTGGACGACCAAAAAATTCAGCGGCAAAATATCCCATCGCAGTTCGAACATCGTCAACAACTATTTGTGGAACGTCAACATTCAATTTTCGTTCAACAAGAATTGCTGATGCACCATTCTTTATGGCTTCTACCGCAAATTCATGACCGTCGACATTTTCGCCAACTACACAACAGAACAAGCAACCACTTGAAATGTTTTTTGAGTCATGTGTGATCTCATTTACGAAAACATTTTGGTCACCATAAACCTCTCGGGCAACGACCTCATTTACTCCCGTCACAAGATCTATCAGTTGAAGTGATCTGGCACTCATGTCAGTGAGACGCTCCTAGATCTGCAGGACGTGGCCCGACACAGCCCAAGTCACCTTGAGGGGGACGGATATCGAGTTCATTGACAAGGGCTTGCCCGATGCGCGCGAACACTGGTGCGGCCGCTAGTCCGCCGAATCGGTCTTTTGCTGTTGGATCTGGTTCGTCAATTGAAACCAAAACTGTCATCCGTGGATTACCTGCAGGCAAAAACCCAACGAACGATGCGAAATACGAATTGGTTCCATCCTCTGCTGTATATTTTCCATTTTTTTGAAGTTTGTACGCGGTACCAGTTTTGCCAGCAACACTCATTCCTGAGAGTTGCGCGAGTCCGCCTGTTCCATGGCAAACCACGTCAGTCATCATTTCGGTCATTACTTTCGCGGTTGCTTCGCTAACAACTTCGTGGGTCTGAGACTGCGGAGCGTCAGTGACGACTCCCTTTGCATCTACTGTCGCTTTTACTAATTTTGGTGCGATATAAACACCTCTGTTGGCGATCGTATTTACTGCCGATACCAGTTGCAATCCGGTTGCGGTATATCCATAGCCATAAGCGAAGGTAATTTTTTCGGTGCCTTGCCATTTTTCTGCTGGCTTTAAAACTCCGCGCGACTCTGCAGGGTAATTGACAGGAGTTTTTGTACCAAAACCAAATGATTGAAGATAGTCATGATTCGTTTTGCTGTTAAGCAAACGTGAAATCAAAACCGTTCCGTTGTTTGACGAATCGACAATTATTTTTCGTACTGTCATGTCTTGCGTTGGGTGAACATATCCATCTGAAACTTTGTACTCCCAGTCAGTACCTTTGTCATAGATTTCTTCATACGGCACTGTGAATATCGTCGATGGCACTGCTTTACCTTCGTTAATTGCAGCAGCGATACTAAATACTTTCGCGACCGAACCAGGTTCGTAGGCTTCAACTGCGGCGAAGTTTCCTGAATCACTTGTATAACTTCCATCAGTGTTGCGACGAATATTTGACATCGCATAAATTTCGCCAGTTTTTGTATCCATCACAATTGCTGAGCCGCTACGCGCTTCAACAAACTGAACTTGCTGTGTGAGAATTGAGTCAACTTGAAATTGAATTGTTCGATTAATCGTCGTAATTAGCCTGCCACCAGGTATTGCTTCGACGACATCACTCGAGCCGGCAGCCATTGACTTTCCACTGGCGTTTACCTCGCGCGCGATGCGACCATCTTCACCTGCGAGCAATTCTTGATATTGCAACTCAAGACCCGAGATTCCGAGACCATCAATATCGGTGCGACCAATTAGTCCACGTAAACCACTACTTGTCAACGCCCGACCAGATTCGCGATATGACGAAACACCTTTAAGCCCAAGAGCAATAATTACATCGGCAAGTCGTTGATCGGCTTGACGAGCAACATATACAAAACTTGAACTTTGGTCTCGAAGTTTGATTGACAACTCAAGTTTTGCTTCATCTGTTATTTGCAAAATGCTGCCGACGGCATTTGCGACACCGATTGGGTCAGTTACCGAGCGCGGATCTGCGAAAACTGTTCGTGTCGGTATCGGCAACGCCAATTCTTGTCCATTACGATCCAAAATTGATCCGCGTTCAGCACGAAGTGTTTGAACTCTCGTTCGTTGCGAAACGCTCGCGTCACGATATTCACTAGCCCAAACTGTTTGCAGCATTGCAACTCGAATACCGAGACCAACCAGCAATAAGGCAACAATCGAGAACATAAAACTTGTACGTTTTTGTACGGTTCCAACTTTGAGATCTTTCGCAAACACATCGAAACCTTTGTTAACGACAGCACCATTTCGATGAGAAATTTGAGCAACTTGCTTTCGGTGCTTATCGTTCGCGCGAATTTTGCGCTTTGAAAGAGCCTTGCCCTTAGATTGTTTTATACGTATTGATCTGCCGAGACTTTCGGCACGACGTTCACGAATTGACTGGCTCACGGTGCTGACCCGTTGCTCTCAAGCACAATCTCAGCGGAGTTACGCGGTAAAGCAATCGAATCATCCATTTCTCCGGTCGAAGCCAAGACCATGGTTACAACATCTGAAGGAATCTCTTCAAACTTTGCGCCTGATCCGGGCCACATGCCCAACATGATCGCTTGGGCTCGCAAATAATCTGGAGCCCGCAGTTCGGCTCGTTGCTGGCGTAACTCGTTGTAATGCTGACGCGAAAGCCGCACATCAGTACTTACTTTGTCAAGTCTTAACTGTTGTTCAGCGATGACTGTTTGAAAAATGACAATAAATCCAAAAAGTGAAGAGAGAGTAACTATTACTAAAGTTACTTTTGAAAATTTAGATTTTGTCGCTGGTTGCACAACCCGTAGTTGCGGTTTAGCAGTATTTAGTGAGCGGTTTCTTGAGCCATTTCGTCGATTTTCTGGCCGCGTGACTTGTCGCGTAACTGGCCGCGTGACTTGTCGCGTAACTGGCCGCGTGACTTGTCGCGTAACTGGCCG
>ERZ889217.758-NODE-758-length-18370-cov-15.230030_pt1 | contig 18370 bp, 13 predicted proteins | sample MGYA00521098_ERZ889217 | MGnify/ENA primary metagenome ERZ889217 (study PRJEB32303, sample SAMEA104408613) | aquatic metagenome | biome: Brackish water; feature: Pelagic; material: water | place: Baltic Sea | collected 2014-06-10T22:04:00 | depth 2,362 m ... | reverse complement strand
CTCGGCAGCGGATGGTTTTGATCTGTTCTCTCGGCTGGTATAGTGCCGCCTCCGCAGAACGGATTTCCGGGCCACGAACGGCCGGAACGCGAGTGCGGCACACGCAGGGGACCGCAGGCATGGCCGGACTCGATCTCAAGGGACTCATCGGGAAGTTGAACCCCGTCTGCCAGCGGGCGCTCGAAGGGGCGGCCGGCCTGTGCCTCTCCCGAACGAACTACAACGTCGAAGTCGAGCACTGGCTCACGAAACTTCTGGAGCAGCCGGGCAACGACATCTGCCTGCTGCTCAAACATTTCGACATCGACCAGGGCCGGGTGCTCACCGACCTCACCAAGGCGATCGATCGCCTCAAGACCGGTAACGCCCGGCCGCCACTGCTCTCGCCAGAGGTCTGCGACTTGATCAAGCAGGCCTGGCTGATCGCCAGCGTCGACTTCGGCGATGAGAAGGTCCGTGGCGCATGGCTGCTCGTGGCCCTGCTCTCCGACGAGTCACTCTCCCAGCGGCTCCTCGCCGCCTCGGATGAGTTTCGCCGGATCTCGCCCGACGTGCTCCGCCGTGAGGCATCGCGGGTGTTTCCGCGATCGACCGAATCCGACTTCATGCCGGGCGGCGCGGCCACTGGCGACGCGTCAAGCGGCGATGCAGCCGCCGGGGCCGACGGCAAGCCCCGCGGGCCGACGAAGACGCCGAACCTCGATCAATACACGATCGACCTCACCGGCCGCGCGAAGGCCGGCAAGATCGATCCGGTGCGGGGCCGCGAGGCGGAGGTGCGGCAGATCATCGATATCCTCACACGGCGGCGGCAGAACAACCCGATCCTTACTGGCGAGGCGGGCGTCGGTAAGACGGCAGTCGTCGAAGGATTCGCTCAGCGAATCGCCGATGGCGACGTCCCTGAGCCGCTCAAAAACGTCTCGCTCCGCACGCTCGACCTGAGCCTGTTGCAGGCGGGCGCGGGCGTGAAGGGGGAGTTTGAAAACCGGCTCAAGGGGGTGATCGACGAGGTGAAGAAGTCGCCGACGCCGATCATCCTCTTCATCGACGAGGCCCACACGCTCATCGGCGCCGGCGGCCAGGCGGGGCAGGGAGATGCGGCCAACATGCTCAAGCCGGCGCTCGCCCGCGGTGAACTCCGGACGATCGCCGCCACGACCTGGGCCGAATACAAGAAATATTTCGAGAAGGATGCGGCGCTGGCGCGGCGGTTCCAGGTGGTCAAGGTGGAGGAGCCGACCGATGAGATGGCCTGCCGGATGCTTCGCGGTATGGTCGAGACGCTTGAAAAGCACCACAAGGTGTCGGTGCTCGACGAGGCGGTGGTGGAGGCCGTCAAGCTCTCGCGGCGATTCATTCCCGGCCGGCAGCTGCCCGACAAGGGCGTGAGCCTGCTCGACACGGCCTGCGCCAAGGTGGCGATCGGCCAGGCGGCTACCCCGCCGGCGATCGAGGATGCGCGGCGGACGATCGATGCCCTCACGATTGAGATCGACATCCTCAAGCGGGAGCAGGCTGCGGGGGGCGAGCATGCCGCCACGATCACCGAACTTGAGGCCAAGAAAAACGAAACGGCGGCGACGCTCGCCGCACTGGAGGCCCGCTTTGCCGAGGAATCAAAACTCGTCGAGCAGATCCGGGCCGAGCGGGCCACGCTCATGGCGTCAGTGCAGCCTGCCGACGGCGTGGCACCGCTTGCGGAGGCGGAGCAGGTGGCGCTTCGCGTGAAGCTCGTCGGTCTCGAGCAGCAGCTGAAGAAAGTTCAGGGGGAGACGCCGCTGGTGAGCCCCTGCGTCGATGGGCAGGCGATCGCCGAGGTGGTGGCCGGCTGGACCGGTATCCCGGTGGGCCGGATGGTATCGGACGAGATCCGTGGTGTGCTTGAACTGCAGAAGAGGCTGGAAGAGCGGGTCGTCGGCCAGTCGCATGCGCTGGCGGTGATCGCCGAGCGAATCCGCACGTCGCGGGCCGGGCTCACCGATCCCAACCGTCCCACGGGTGTGTTCCTGCTGGCGGGCACGAGCGGCGTGGGCAAGACGGAGACGGCGCTGGCGCTCGCCGAGCTGCTCTTTGGCGATGAATCAAACATGACCGTCATCAACATGAGCGAGTTCAAGGAGGAGCACAAAGTGTCGCTCCTGATGGGCTCGCCGCCGGGATATGTCGGCTATGGCGAGGGGGGCGTGCTCACGGAGGCGGTCCGCCGCCGGCCGTACGGCGTGGTGCTGCTCGATGAGATGGAGAAGGCCCACCCCGGTGTTCAGGACATCTTCTATCAGGTATTCGACAAGGGCGCCATGAAGGACGGCGAGGGCCGCGACATCGACTTCAAAAACACCGTCATCATCATGACTAGCAACGCCGGCACCGACACCGTGATGAAGCTCTGTGCCGATCCCGAGACGCGGCCAGAGCCCGCAGCTCTCGCTGAAGCCCTCCACGACGACCTGCTCAAGGTGTTCAAGCCGGCGTTCCTGGGACGGCTCAACGTGATCCCCTACTACCCGCTGGCCGACGACGTGATGCGGGGCATCTGTGAACTCAAGCTCAAGAGCATCCGCCGCCGGGTGGAAAACGCCTACAAGGCCCGGTTTACCTGGACGCCGGAGGTAGTCGGCGCGGTCGTGGACCGCTGCCACGAGGTTGATAGCGGAGCCCGCAACATCGACCGGGTGCTGTCTGGCTCGATGCTGCCGGAACTCTCCACGCGGCTGCTGGCACGGATGGCCGAGGGGGAGCCTGTCGAGAAGATCGAGGTGGGCTGGGACCAGGCGGCGGGAGGATTTTCCTACGAAATAGGCTGACCCCCTTAGGCCACCCGTGGCCCGGCTTTTTCGGCCCAAAACGCGTTTTTTCCGGTATCGCGAGGCGGTCCGAAAAATATGAACCGGAGTCACGCAACAAATTAGGAATTTGCACGACAACGTAACATCGGCCCGAGGTTGTAGCGAGCAGCCCCGGAACGATGGATTGAGTCCCCGGGCACGTCGCTCGGGGCTGACCGAACAGCTCGCTATGAACTGAAAGGGAGTGCAACCATGGGACTCTTCATCAAAATCGACGGCATCGAGGGTGAAGCCACCGATTCGGCACACGCCAAGTGGATCCTGGCTGATTCGGCCTCGCTGCCGGTGTTTCGCTCGATCCCGGGCGGTGCGATTGATCAGCAGCGGACCAAGGGCGAGACCTCGCTAGGCGACGTCACGCTTACCCGGCAACTCGACAAGTCGTCACCGAAGCTGATGGAAGCGTGTGCGCTCGGCAAGTTCAATAAAGAAGTGCTAGTCGAGTTCACTACGACGGTGGGTGGTAAGACCGAGACCTATCTGAAATGGAAGCTGGAGAACGTGGTGTTCACCGGCTACTCGATACACGGCAACAGTTCGGGTGAGCCGCTCCCGAGTGAGCAGACGAGCATGAACTTTTCGAAGATCACCTACACCTACACCGAGTTTGATAACCAGAAGGGTACGAAAAAAGGCAACGTCGAGACCGCGTACGAAATGGGTACGAACGCCTAGGAAACTCTGGTTGAAACGTAGGTGTGTGGCCGTCGCCCCGGGGCTTGGAGTCCGGGGTGACGGCCCCGCCGGCCATTTGACATCCGATTCGTGGGAGTAATCTTCATGGCCAGCACACGTAGTGGATATGTGAAGTTTGGTGACTTTGAGGGGGAAGCTACCGACTCCAAGCACAAGGGGTGGAGCATCATGCACTCGCTGTCGGCGCCACTCACGAGGGCGACCGGAGGATTCGAGCAGAGCGAGCGGGGTGGCGGGGCGACGGCCGTCGGTCAAGTGACCGTGGTGAAGGATCTTGACGCGGCCACGGTGAAGATTCAGAAGGCCTGCGTCAGCGGGCAGAAGCTTTCGAAGGTGACGATCGATCTCTGCACCATGACCGGTGGTGCGACGCAGGCGTATCTCTCGTATGAGTTGGAGGATGCGATCGTCACGGCTTATGACCTCGAAGAGCCCACCGATGCCAAGAGTCTTCAGCCGACTGAACGCGTGTCGTTTACCTACGGCAAGGCGACGTGGACCTACGGGAAGTTCGGCACTGACGGGGCGAGCCAAGGCAAGGTCACCGACAACTACACCGTCGGGGCTGCCAAGAAATAGGAACAGGGTGCTTCCATGCCAAGCTATTCGCAGGACGGCCAGCCGCTGGCAATCGAGACGCCACTTGGTAAGGACAAACTGCTGCTTGAGTCGTTTGCCGGGGAGGAGGTCCTCGGCGGACTATTCGTGTTTCGCCTGCAGTGCCTGAGCGTCGCGGAGACGTTAAGTGATACGGCGATCGTGGGGAAACAGGTCAGCTTCCGGGTCAATGACTCGAGCGACAGTCCCCGTTGGTTCACCGGATACGTCAGTCGCTTTTCCTGGATGGGCCGCGACGACGTGCTCACCCGGTGGCAGGTGGAGGTGGTGCCGAGCCTGTGGTTCGCCACGCTCACGAGCGACTGCAGGATTTTCCAGCAAAAGTCGGTGCCCGATGTCGTCGAGGCGGTGCTCGGCGACACGTCGGAAGTGACGCTCTCCAAGAAGATCTCCGGCAGCCACTCCCCCTGGGAATACTGCGTGCAATATCGGGAGACCGACTTCGCGTTTGTGAGCCGGCTGATGGAGCACGAAGGAATCGGCTACCACTTTGAGCACGCGCAAGGGTCGCTGAAGATGGTGGTCTCCGACGCCAACACCGCCTTCACCGACTGTAAGGATGCCGAGGTCGAGACGGCCCAAGGATTCGCGTCGCCGGTCACGACCGGCGTGATCACGAACTGGCGGCATGAATATGCCTTCCGGCCCGGGAAGTTCGTCCAGACGGACTATTCCTTCGAGGAGCCGACGACGAGCCTGTTGGCCACGGGCAACGGCAAATCGTCTTACTCGAACGCCAGCAAGGCTGAGCTGTTCGACTACCCAGGCCTCTATGAGAAGAAGCCCGACGGCGATGCCACCGTCAAGGTGCGGATCGAGGCGGAGGAGGCGACTGCCAGCATCGCCTCGGGCACGGGCACGTGCCGCAGTTTCTCGCCGGGCTACACGTTCAAGATCAAGTCACACCCGAATTCGGCGGAACGCGGCAAGAAGTATCTGCTCACCAAGGTAGTCCATCGAGCGAGCATCCGGGGGGCCTACGAGGCGTCCGCCGCGGCGGGGGCGGCCTTCGAATACGAGAATTCATTCGAGTCGGTGCCGAGCGAGACGGTGTGGCGGCCGGTTCGCATGACTCCGTGGCCGGCGGGCACCGTGCAGACAGCCCTGGTCGTGGGCCCCTCTGGTGAGGAGATCTACACCGACCAATACGGCCGCATCAAGGTGCAGTTCCACTGGGATCGGTATGGCAAGCAGAATGAGCAGAGTTCCTGCTGGATTCGCGTCTCGCAGTCGCTCGCCGGGCCGCAGTTCGGCACGCAGTTCCTGCCCCGGATCGGCATGGAGGTGGTCGTGTCTCACCTCGACGACGATCCGAACCGTCCGCTCGTGACGGGCGTGGTCTACAACGGCACCAACAAGCCTCCCTTCGACCTGCCGTCGAAGGCCGCCCAGAGCGGACTGCAAACGCGGAGCACGAAAGACGGGGCGGTCGCGAACGCGAACCAACTGATTTTCGATGACACCAAGGGATCGGAGCTGGTGACGCTGCACGCTGAGAAGAATTTCACGCGGACGGTCGAGAACGACGACAAGCTCGAGGTCGGGTTCGTCACGAAGGACAAGGGGGACCGCTCGGTCAAGGTCTACAACAACCTCACCGAGGCGGTCGGTGAGAGTGGCTGCGCGGACGGCAGTCGATCGCTCACCGTCTACAAGAACAACGCGACGACCGTTTCAACGGGCGATGAGTCGCTGACGGTCAGCAAGGGCGACGCCACGTTCAACCTGACCCAGGGCAACCACACCGTCACGGTGGGCGGCAAGCAGTCGAACACCATCAAACAGGGCCACTCGCTCATGGTCTCGTCGGGATCCCATTCCGTCGAGGTCAGCGCCGGCAGTGGCACGATGAAGGCGATGTCGTGGACCATCGAGGGGCAGACCGGCATCACGCTGAAAGTCGGTAGCAATTCGATCGAGATTGGCCCGGCGGGCGTGACGATCAATGGGCTCACGGTGAGCGTGAAGGGCACGACATCGACGACCGTCGAGGGCCTGCAGACGACCGTCAAGGGCACCGCCATGCTCCAGGCGCAAGGCGCTATCACGATGATCGGCTAGCGACCGCGGCCAACCGAACGGAACTCAACCATGCCACTGACTGCACTCGAACACTATCCGACGCAGGAAGCCGCGCGGATGCGGCTGGCCAAGCTCGAACTCGGTGAGCCGGTCGTGGCCGTGGTCGAGCAGGCCGACGGCACACTCGCCGGTGGGTCGCTTCTGGAAAGCGCCCGGGCGCTGGTGAAGGCTGGGCTGGCGGAGGATGCCGTGAGCGTCCTCGCTCAGTCGCTCAGCCGCAGGGGGGCGGCGTGGTGGGCCTGCCGGGTCGCCCGGCTTGAACCGGGCGGGAGTCTTGCCCCCAAGGAACTGCGAGCGCTTGAGACGGCCGAGGCGTGGGTGCGGCAGCCGGAACAGCTCAAGGCCTATGCGGCCCAGGATGCCGCGAATGTGGCGGGGCTCGCGAGTCCGGCGGGCTGTGCGGCGCTTTCCGCCTTTTTGGCTGGCGATTCGCTCGCGCCGCCACACCTCGATCCGCTGCCGCCGTTGCCCCATTTGGCGGGCATGGCGGCAGCAGGCGCGGTCAAGCTCGCCGCGGCCAGACGCACGCCCGCCAATCCGAGGCAAGAACTGTTGCGGCTGCTCGATACGGGTTTTGCGATTGCCTCAGGCACCGACACCTGGGAAGGGGATTGAGCCATGGGACAGCCCGCTGCGAGAGTGGCCGACATGCAGGTCTGCCCGATGTTGACTGGGCCGGTGCCGCATGTCGGCGGCGTGCTGGCCGCCCCGGCGGCATTCACCGTGCTGATCGGCGGCATGCCGGCGGCCCAGGTGGGCACGATGGGGATCTGTGTCGGGCCCCCCTGCAATGTGATCAAGGGGAGCGCGACGGTGATGGTGGGCGGGATGCCGGCGGCGCGGATGGGCGACAGCACGAGCCACGGTGGCGTGATCACACTCGGCTGCCCGACGGTACTGATCGGCGGCTAAACCACAGGAGGACGCACGATGACACGGCCTTGGCGCGACATTTACCCGGTCGATTTCTGGGTGAGTTTGGTCACCAAGTATCAACGGCCCGATGCATCGTTGACCGACCTATCCTGACTCGTTACGAACCTTCATCACTCTCAGGACAACCTTCGATGCCACGCAAAGCTACGTTATAGGTAGACAACAACGGTCTGATCTCCCGCATGATTGGTATGAACCATGCCGGATTGGAGTTGATAAATGGCAGCAGCTACACGTACGTCACGTGGGATGGCGGTGGGGCAAACCTCAGGAGCGGGGGGGCGGGGCCATTCGGGATAGGCTATAAGGCGCAGGTTGACTGGCGTATTGGACACCCCTTGATAAATCAACGAGGAGTGTTAACGGCGAACCGGGAAGATTATACCGGCCCAAATCGGAATACAGCTGAAAAAGAAGGCTTTCATTACCTCGAAAACAACCCAAGCGATCCCTTTTGCGGCTATACGCGCTGCTTCGCGCGCGAGATTCCCGTGCGCGACGAATCAGCCGCCGATTTCACCAAGACGGACATCCTATGGGGACTCTCCATCAGGCCGATCGAAAACTGGTGGCATCATCTCATGGCCTTGCCCCTAAATGATCCAAAGCGCATCTACAGCAAGTTGGGAACCATGGAGGATTTCGACAAAGGGAAAGGCACGAACTGCTGCGGCATGACCGCTCTGGCGCTCGGGATCGGTGGCCTGAGTGCGTTTGCCACGCCGCCCTCAAACACGGTCTACCAAGGCTCCCGGACGCTCATTGAGTGGGTCGAAAAGGCGGTAAAGAAAATAAATACACTCAACACACAGCGAACTCTTATCCGTTCGGCGCCGGAATATGCGAGTACAATTGCGTGGGATACGTTGCCTACCTTTGAAGTCTGGCAAGCCGCGAGCAAGGTGATGATTGGATGGCGGAAGGATCAAATCGCGAAGATCGACACGATTTTGAAAGCGGGAGTTCCACCAGTTCCGCAACGACGCAACAGTTTCGCCAGCGTCTTGGGTAGTGAACAAAATCCCGTATTAGAAAAGTACGCGGAGCTCTATGGACACTGCTTTGAGCACCTTGCCATGAAGCCGACGAGCGATCGGCGAAAAGCCGTTCTCAAGTTGGCGAAGACCCTCGAGATGCTCTCGACTGCGATGATCGGTTATGAATCCGACTCCGACTCGGACCGCGGCTCCTTCCGTCTTTCTTATTAAGAGCCTCCTCAGCGGAATCTGGGAAAAGGTGCCGTGGGGAAAGGTGCCAGGGGAAAGGTGCCAGCCACCAAATCCGGGTAATTTGCACAGCGTGATTGCCCGGGTTCTCCGGATTTGGTGGCTGGCACCTTTTTTCCCTTTTTCTCACACCACCCTTGAAAGAAGCTGAAACATGCCCCCTACCCAGCCTTGGCGAGATATCTCTCCTGCGAGTGCCGTGCAGGCGGAACTCAACCGCCTTGATGGAGGAAATCGCCGCCCGTCGGGCAACGCACAGCAGAGAGCTGCCCTCAAGGCGACAGTCCTCTCCCAGATCGATGCGTATCACCGCGTGCCCAAGGACAGCTCCGGCATGCTCAAGACACGCGCGGGTATGCTGCACTCGATTGCCAGTGCGGCGAGACAGCTATGGGGTGGAGATGCACGTGCTCGATTCTCTGACATTGGCCCGATCATCGCGACCCTTTCGGACAAAGCGACCCAAAAAGCAAACTACATTGAGAAGATGCATGCGTTTTACGAGGGGGAGGGCAAAGGGGTCTTCAAAGGAGAAGACCTCCTGAACTTTCTCAAGAGCCCTCCTCACGCTGCCGGGGGAGTTTTGGCCAATTTACAGCGCGGCTGCCGGATGGAGCGGATCGATCCGGCACACCGGGCGTTTGAGGTGCATCTGGATCCGAGCACGCCATTTACAATCGATGATTTCCAGTGCGGCATGAACTTCGCATTCGCCCAGTGGTGTGGTTGCCTCATGAACCACCCGAGGGATAACAGCGTGCAAATGGTTCGTCCCAACTTCACCGTGAATGACATTGATGCCGCCAGCCTGCCGCCATTCTTTCTGTGGCTGGAAAATCATCCCATCTGCCTCGGAGCGGACACTGCCAGCTTTGGAGATGGAGGAATAACGAACTTCGCCCCCACTCAGGTCACGGGAGTCCTCTACTCGCCGTATGGGCAAGCCGCGAGGGCGGCAGGGGGCCCCATCAAGGCCGTCGAGGGAATCCATTGGCTGTTACCGTCGTCGGACAGCGTCGTCGTGGAAATGCCTCTGGATGATCCCAAGGGCGGGATGCGGCTGTTCGACACCATGCACCTTCCCGGAAAAGGACATGAAGAGAAACAGTCCGCGGCCTACGTGTGGACGAAGTGCGGCACGCTTCTGGCGGGGGAACACGCAGCAGGCGAATTGCATCACAGCTCGTTCGTGGCCGGCGACGACGTCCGGTGCGCCGGGATGATTCGGATTGCCAGCGGCAAGGTCCAAATGATCTCGTCGAACAGCGGGCACTACCGTCCGTCGGAGGCCAACCTGCGGCAGTTCGCTTCGTGGCTGAACGACAGGCAGGTTTTCAGCGGATCCGCGTTTGCGCGTTTTTTTCGCGGCAATGCCCTCGTGAATGAAGACATTGCTGACTTCCTGGGGCTCGGTGCGTTGTCGGGACGATTTGGCAAACCCAATCGTGTCACGCCAGCCCTTGATCAACTTGGCCAACTCGTGGCGACTGCTGTCACCCGGTATAACGAGTCGGGGACACGAGTCCAAGCCTTCAGCTTCATGAGGAATCTCACCAAATCGACCGAATCAAAGGAGGCGGTGGCGTATCTCCAGAATGACTTTCCTCGCGACATCGAGGTTGCCAAGCTCAACACCTCGGAGGAGCAGTGGTGGACTGTCCCGGTGAACGTGATCGAGTCGCTTCTGGGGGTGTCAGGCAAAGTCCCGTTCGCGAAAATCCAGAGCAATGCGCAGAATCTCAGCCCTCTCATCGGCAAGTCCAATCAGAGGTTTTCGACAGGCATCGGCAGGCTGGTCCCGCTGAAAAACCCATCGACCATGCATACGATCCTCTCGGAAGAGTGGCGCAAGTGGAAGCGGCCGCCGCCGGTCTGATTGCCAGCCAACTCTGTTGTCCCAGGATGACACTCACAACGCGACCCGCTCCTTGAAAGGAACCCATGATGCGCGTGCGACGCGGATTGCAGGCAGGCGCCTCCAGCTGCGGGTCTTTTAGCGAGTGTTGGATGGAGGGCGGCCGAGTATGATTGACGCATGATCAGGAATGTGGATACCTACCGCCGTGAGTCTGAGCGCGACCGCTGGGAGTCATTGCGGCGAATGACACCCGAGGAGTCGATCGCGGTGGGGGAAGCGCTCCTGACCTCCGAGATCATGAGCCTGGCGGTGTTTCCCGACGACGACGAGCCTCGCAGCCTCGCGATCGCCCTGGGGATCGAACCGCGGGATGCCCGTAGTAGAAGCGGGGGTGCCGGTGGCGCAGAGCGAGTTTGACGACTTCTGCCGTTTTGCCTTCGCGTTTCTCGACGATCGGGGCACGCGGTATCTCGTCGTCGGTGGCCTGGCGGTGATGGTCGTGGGCGAGCCGCGGACGACGGCTGATGCCGACGCGGTCGTGTTCGTGTCTATGGCCGAGGCCGAAGTGCTGATCCGGCAGGCTGCCGAAGCCGGCTTCGAAGTGCGGGAGGATGTCGAGCGGCAGCGGCTCGCATCGACCGGGACGATCCGTCTCCGCCGGGGCCGCTTCCAGATCGATCTCATCACGGCGTCGCTTCCGTTCGAGGAGGCCGCCTCTCGCCGGGCGAGCGTCCACGAGCTCTTCGGCCGGCGCCTCCCGTTTCCGAGTCCGGAAGACCTGATCCTCTTCAAGGTGCTTGCCGGCCGCGACAAGGACATGCTCGACGCAGAGGGCGTGGCCCGTCGCCATGGCGACCGACTCGACGTGTCGTACCTGGAGCGGACGCTGCGGCCAATCTGCGAACTCGCCGAAGACATGGGCCCCTGGAATCGCCTGCGGCGGGTGCTCGACATTGTGAGAAGCTAGCGGGCTTCAGAACAGGTCTGCTCTGACGGACCCCTCGTCAACGGTCGCGCGCTTGTGGAAGCGTCATTGACCATCCTATCCTTTCGTTTGCCGAATCCTCTTGTGCAGTGTGTTCTTTCGGTCGTCTCGCTCCTTGAAAGGGACTCATGATGCTCGTGCTCCAGTGCCGCCCCCGTTTCGGTGCGTCGTCTGTCGTCATGCTTGCCATGGTCATGGCCGCCGCCGGTGCGGCTGCCGTTTCGGTCGCCGATGAGCCGCAGCCGGATGCTGCAGCGCTCCAGGCGACGGAGAAGGAGGCTCTGCGTGGCGTACTCACGCGGGAGCAGCAGGCTGCTTACACGCCGCAGCAGGCGCTCGATACTCTGCTGGCGGGCAATCGGCGGTTCGTGGCGGACGACCTCACGCAGCGAAACCACTCGCAGCGGGTCCGCGAGGCTTCCGAAGGCCAGTTTCCGAAGGCGGTGATTCTGTCCTGCCTCGACAGCCGCATTCCCGTGGAGGACGTCTTCGATCTCGGCATCGGCGATATCTTCGTGGCCCGTGTCGCCGGGAACTTCGTGAATGAAGACATCCTCGGCAGCATGGAGTTTGGCTGCCATGTCGCGGGGGCGAAATTGATCATGGTGATCGGGCACACCAGTTGCGGTGCCGTGAAGGCCGCGATCGACGATGTGAAGCTCGGCAACATCACGCCCATGCTCGCCAAGATTCGGCCGGCCATCGAGAAGGGCAGACCCTTCGACGGCAAGCAGGGCAGCGACAATCCCGCCTATGTGGCCCATGTCTGCCGCGAGAACGTCCGCCTGGCCGTTGAGACCATCCGTGAACGCAGCGAAATCCTCCGCACGATGGAGGCCGAAGGCTCGATCAAGATCGTCGGGGCCTACTACGATCTCCGCTCCGGTGAAGTGACACCGCTGCCATGACGCAGGAAGTGGGCCACGGCATGTCGAATAGCCCCCGCCACGCGTTGTTCATTGTGAGCCACGGGGAATAAAAAGAGCTGCGTCCCCTTTTTCGGCCGGGACGGGCACTGGAGCGCTTCGGGATTCCTGCGACTGTTTCCTCGACAAGCGAACGGTGGTTCGGCCGAATCGCATTCGGATGATGGTGGTCGGTATCGCTCGCGACGCGACTTGTTCTTTCCAAGCCGGTGCCCCACCGATCGCGAAAATCCGCTAGCCGCCGCCCTTGCTCGTGTCGATCACAGCCTGGAAAGGATGCTGCCGGTCTCCACGGAGCCGGAGGTCTTCGAGCAGCACCCGCTCATCTGGGGTGACCGGGCCGCGGTGCACTCGTTTGCCATCGATCGTAACCGTGAGCGGTTCGGCGAAGTCGACCAGTTCAGGTGAAAGCCAGACCCGCGTCCGCCCCGCCCCGCACCGGACTGTGAGCGAGTTGGTTGCCCCCTTTTTCGCTTCGATCAAGAGCGGTCGCTGGCCCACTGCCGGCGGCCAGGCTTCTGGGAGCACGATGGTCCGCGGCGGAGCTTCCTCCATCTCGACCCACCAGAAGAATCGGTCCCAGGGCCGCAGCGACACCGCTGCGAATTCCTTGGGAAAGAAGGTTCTCCGCTTACGGCCCATCCAATCGAAGATCCGGATGATGTCGTCGGAGAAGTGCTCGTGGCCGCGGCCGCGATACTCGACGTAGGTGAAGTCGAAGCCTTTCTTGAAGTAGCGGTCGAGATCGGTAGCGTTCCGGTGGAGACAGGCCCGGTCGAGTTCGCCCCCCACCGCATAGATCGGCAGCCGTTCGGCGTTGGGCCAGTAGTGGGTCACATAGTTCCCCGCAGTGGGCACGATGAGCACGAGGCCGGCCCAGAGATCCGGATGGGCCAGGGCAATGTCCCAGGCGGCATCAGCACCGAGCGAGTGGCCTGAGAGAAAGACCCGGTCGGTGTCGATTGCGAACGACCGGATTGCGGCCCGTAAGGAGGCGAGCACTGCCGCATGCTCGTGGGCAGAGTACTCGTAGGCTGCCTGGGCCTCGCGGGCCCAGGCAGGCGCGATCACGATCGTTCCGTGTCGGGCGGCCTGGCCTTGACGAACTCCGTCCTCCGCCGGCATGCCCGCCCACCACTCCACCTGGTTTTTTGGAGTGGTCCAACCGGCATGGAGCGTGACCACGGCTGGGTAACGACGGAGCGGGTCGTATTCAGGCGGGAGTTGCACGAGGCAGCGAATCGGCTCTTGGCCGGCCGGATTGGGTATCTCGAGGTCGTACAAGCCCGGTGCCGTTTCAGACGGGGGAGCCACCGGAGGCCGGATGGCGGCGGCGAGCCCGGCAAGTGTCGCGGCGCTGAAGGCCTCTTCCCGCCGCATCCGCTCGAGGATGGCCTCGCGGGCCGTGGTGTCAGCCGCGGTGAGATATTCCCGCACGAGATCGCGAAGCCTGACTGCGGAGAGTGCCACCTTGAGATTTCCGTCGCCGGCGGCTGCGCCCTGGAGCCAGCCATTGATGGCGATTGCCAGGCTGCGGTCAGGCGGCAGATCAGCGTCGAGCCCCACCCGCTCGAAGGTCGCCATCCGGTCCAGGCCCGAGAAGGAAAGCTCTCGCTGGATCTCATCGATCAAGGCGATCACCGCAGCGGCTGCTTCGGGATTGATGGCAGCGGCCCGCTCTCGGAGCGCTGCCACGATGGCAGCGGCCCGCTCTTGCTCTTGACGGTAACGGTCGCGGATCTCCCGCACCTCCTCCAGGAGCTCGCCGTCGGCATCGTCGGCGGGAAAGGCGTCGAGGATCGACATCGCCAGCCGATGCTGGCCAGCCTCCGATCGAAGCTGAATCTCGGTGAGCAGCCGGCGGGCTGCCAGCCGGGCGAGCGTGGTTCGCTCGGCGGCGAGTGAAGAGAGCTCCGGGAAGTCGGTCAGCACGCAGTCGAGGGCCCGACGGGCCTCATCGAGTCGGTCAGCCTGCATCAGCAACCGAACCACCCGCAGTCGGTCGTCAGGATCCTGGTGGTCGATGCACTTCGCCAGCACCCGTTCGAGGGTATCGCGGGGCAGCGAGCTCATGGCCATTCGCATGTCGATCGTGAGCGGGCGCTCGGTCTGGAGTCCCTCGATGCGGACCCAACGGGGTGAGATCTCCGTAATACCCTGGACGACGTCGAGTCTCCCGGAGGCCGTGGCGAGTGTCAGAACCCGACGGCCGAATTCATCGAAGGGCGTGCTGGCCACGATACCGCCGACCCCCCCGATCTGCTGTCCCTTCTGTGGAACTCGCTGCGGTATGCGGATTCGTTCGAGCCCGGGATCGACGGCGGCTTCTTCGACGTTTCGCACGAGCCGCTTCGCGACCATCGTGCGGGTCAACTCGTCGTCGCACATCAAGATCGGCCCACCCGCCCCCTTCCCTTCTTGCACCGCTTCGAGCGGATCCACAACTACACCCTGCAGAGGCGTGAACCGACCCTCCAGAATCCGGCCGTCGGCGAGTTGCACACGATCGCCGCGGGACCCAGCCGCCGCCAGACAGATGGTGACCGCCAGACTGACGGCCGTCCGATGGACTATCCGCCGCGAGATACCGACGGCAAAGCATCGAGAACGGTCCATCATAAAAGTTTAGCCGGTTGCTTGACGCGGCCCCCTCTGGGTAGGGAAAATTAAGCGGGTATCCCGAAAAGAGCGGGCCCCCCGTCCTCCCCTGCCCTGGGATTTTCCGCCTGCCATGAAGTCTGCCCCGCTGGTCCGCGGCCTCGTCTGGGGTCTGACTGCTACGTTGCTCTTGCCGATCGTGCTCACGGTCACGCTGGGCACTGGCAGCCTGCTCGCGGCGGTGGGGGATCTGCCCGCTGCTGCCGTTTGCCGCCGGGTAGCGCTAGCAATCGGAATGCTGTGGATCATCGCCCTGGCCGCCACAACGGTCGTATCTGGGTTGCTCACGCTAGCCGGCCCGCCGCGCGGGCTGGGGCCACGGCGGCGGTATCGTCCTCTCCCACGACGGAAAAGACAGAGGGATGTACGGGACGTGGGGCGTTAGGCGATCCACCGAAATGCCGTGGCATCACGAGATGCGGAGAGCTCGTTGATAAAAAGACGGGGGTGCCTTGGATTCCGGGGCATGTGATCCGCGGCTGATTCGATCGAGATCGAAGCAGGCGGCTGTACACGCAACCAGAACATTCTTCCGGCCCCCAACGAGCCTCGGTATGAGCTCACCGGCATGGGTCGACGGCAGCACGAACATGGCAGAAAACCTAACGCCCCGCGGCCCGCGCGGGATCGATCGAATTGAGTCGGAACCACTTCAAATCGACACCGCTCCAGTATAGCCACCTCTCGCGTAAGCGGCACGAGTACGGTTTACCACTCGCCGGCTTCACGGCTGAATGGCTCCATCGACTTGGTATTCCGCTCTACGGCCATCACCACCGTCTGCCGGGCCGAGCCGTCGGCGGCGCTCGCCACGATCGGAATGACCTGCCGCTTGTTGGGCATTTCGACCCGCACACGGAACGTGCCGTCTGCCTGAAGTTTGACGGGCTCACCCTGGAGCGTGACGTAGGCGTTGGGCTGCGTAGCCCCGTACACGATCATCTCGGCATCGACTTCGATTTGGAAGTCGACCGGCAACTCCATTTCTGGCTCCGATTCCGAATTGCTAGATCGGGCGGCCGGCGGGCCCATGGGCCGCTGGAGCCGCTCCTCAAAGAGTTCCTGAAGTTCCGAGCTGTTGTTCTCAGAAGAGTAACCGCCGCTCATGGCGTAAATTCGCTCACAATCGTCGACGACTTCGCCCCAGTGGGCGTCGAGCGTGTCGCACTGCGAGGCAGCCGGCGTGGAGACGGCATTGCTGCGGGTCAGGGCATGAAATCTCCCCGAGGCCCCCAGGTAGCCTATCTCGACCCGGCAGCGAACTGGCTCACGGATATCGACATACCAATTCTTGACGCCGCCATGGACCTCAATCTCACGGATCACCCGCTCAGAAGGAGAACCCTGTTGGCCCGACTCAATTTCCAGCAGCCGCAGTACCGGTCTGGCACCGTGCCATTCCTGGCCCAACGCGGCCTGTGCGCGAGTGATGCTCCGTGGGGTGATCTCCCAGAACACGTGAACCCAGTGCGGACCCCGGACCATCAGCACCATCCGGTCGCGGACCGATGCACGGCTGCCCCGGCCCCCTTCAGGTCGCGACGCCATGTCCTTGGCTTTTGCCAGCCGCTCGCGAACTTCGGTAATCCGCCGCGCGACCTCGGGATCACGCTGGCCACCGGTCGGCACGTGCCGGGCAACCCCTGATCGCGGCCGTCCTCCAGCAATCTTCTCCGGCAACCGCGATTTGGCCTTTCGGACGAGCGCTTTGATCAACTGGTCCTTCCGCATGGAATGCCAGCCCTGAACGCCGTGCTGTTTGGCAAGGCGAGCAAGATCACGGACGGGCTTTTCCTTGAGGCTGGCGGACGTCATGCGGGCACTCTCCAAAACGACGAACGCACGCAAGACCCACCCTTGGGGGGTTAGGGCTCAGGCCCAGGCGTCCAATCCCTTTGAGAGTACCGAGAAAGTCCCGAGTAGGCAAATACACGGTCGCCCGATTTCGGCTGCAAGTCGTTGTCGGGAAAGAACTTGCGTTTTGTCTACCCGCCGCGTGGACAGCCCTGGCGAGGGGTCAGTCGCCCCGCAATTTTATGCCGCGCTCAGTCAGTTTTTCCCGCACTTCGTTCAGGCTCGTCACCCCAAAGTTTTTGCACTCGAGGAGGTCTTCGGCCGTCCGCCGGATGAGATCGCCGATCGTACCAATGCCCAGTTTGGTGGTGCACTTTCGCGCCCGCACGGAAAGATTCAGTTCACCAATTGGCAGATTGTGAATCTCCTGCTCGTCGGCAGTGGGCTCCGCATAGACGGGTTCGGGCTCCGCTGTCGCTGCTGAAGGAGTGGCGATCTGACCGAGCGACAATCCCTTCGACGCCAGCATATCCTTGATCTCGACGAGGCTCGTCTCACCGAAATTCTTGCTTGCGAGAATTTCTTCTTCGCTTGTTCGAGCAAGGTCGCCAAGCGTATGGATCCCCATTTTTTGTAGGCAGTTTCGGCTCCGCACGGAGAGTTCGAAGTCGGAGACTGGCATCGCCAGGATCTGCTCCAATCGATCGCGGTTGCGGAGGTCCTGCTCGTCCTGCTTCAAATCACTGGCAGCCGCAGAATCCTTGAGAAACAGCCGGGCCCGGGGATGGTCCGGAAAGGCCTCGAGAATTCGTTTGTAGCACTGCTGAGCCTTGGTGAACTGGTCGCGATCCTCGTAGAGAATGCCGAGGTTGATCAGGCTGCCAACCGTTGCCGGATAACGCTGGAGCGACTGCTCATAGCAGGCAACAGCCTCGTCGTCATTGCCGACCCGATCGTGCAGCACGCCCATGTGGAAGAGCGCACCAGCATGGCCAGGATCGATCGCCAGAGCTTTTTCTAGGGCTCTCACAATCTCATCTTGGGCTGCGCCAGCATCGCTTAAAATCGCGGCCTCGCTGGCGTGATAATCGGCCGATCCGGCCGCTTCGGCCGCGGAAATGCCGGCTAATGCAGCTTTGGCTTCTTCCAGTCGCCCAGCCTTGCGGAGCGTCTCAGCGGTGGCCGCGACGCAGGCGGCCACGTCATAGCCAGCACCGCGGGCGGCGCTCAATAATTCGCACGACTTGTCGTGCAAACCTTCAGCGGCGTGAGCCAGGCCTTGATGGAAGAGCGCTAAAGCGCCGCCATCGGCGGTCTTCAGCGTGTCGATAGCGTCTTTCACACGGCCGAGGATTCGCTGGCAAACTCCGAGCCGTACCGACGCGGCCGGACTCCGTTCTCCACCCGACTCGAGTTCCCTCACGGCATCCCGCAGGCTGCGGTGCGCGGCCGGATCTGCCCCAAGCGCCTCGATCACTCCGCGGACTTCGGTGGGACCGAACGGGCCGGTACCGGTGACAAGATCACGGATATCAAGACTTGCGATGGAAACCATCAGCGGCGAGCCTCTCTGGGAATCAAAGGAAATCAAAACCTGCGGACTAAAAGCCTGGGAGCACAACCTCAGGCACACAAACAATCAACACGCAGACCAAAAAGCCTGCAGAGCCAGCGGTGGGAATCGAACCCACAACCCCCGCATTACGAATGCGGTGCTCTGCCAATTGAAGCTACGCTGGCAA
>ERZ889217.757-NODE-757-length-18380-cov-16.731132_pt1 | contig 18380 bp, 9 predicted proteins | sample MGYA00521098_ERZ889217 | MGnify/ENA primary metagenome ERZ889217 (study PRJEB32303, sample SAMEA104408613) | aquatic metagenome | biome: Brackish water; feature: Pelagic; material: water | place: Baltic Sea | collected 2014-06-10T22:04:00 | depth 2,362 m ... | reverse complement strand
GGACCTGCAGCAATCAGGGTTTCCTTGTTGGCCAGGGCCAGGTCCTTGCCGGCCCGGATCGCCGCCAGGGTGGGCAGCAGGCCGGCGCAGCCGACGATGCCGGTGACAACCAGATCGGCCGTGGGCCAGGCGGCGGCGACGCAGAGGCCTTCAGGGCCGCCCAGCAATTCGGGGAAGGGGGCGGGGCGCTCCTGGGGATCGAGGGCCATCAGGCGCTCCCGTAGGGTCGCCACCAGGTCGGCATCGGCGAGGGCCACCACCTCGGGGCGATGGCGCCGGATCTGGTCGATCAGCAGGGTGAGGTTGCGGCCGGCGGTGAGGGCCACCACCCGGAAGCGCTCGGGAAAGTCATCGACGATCTCGAGGGTCTGGGTGCCGATCGAGCCCGTGGATCCCAGCACGCTGAGGGCTTTCACAGGCGGATCGGCAACGGTGGGGCCAGTCTCCCATCGGGGCCGCAGCCCGGGCCCCAGGCCGGCTGGCAGCCCAGGAAAGGCTTAACTGGAAGCCCGTTTCCACCCACCGGTTGGGGCTGCCCCCATGAGCACGTTCCTAACCAACCTGCAAGGGCTGCTGCAGCGCTGGAATTTCATCGAGCGGGCCAAGCTGGAGACCCAACTTTGGGAAGCTTTTGAGCGGGGCGAACCGCTGGAAGCGATGGTGGAGCAGTGTCCGCCGGGGTTTCAGAAGGAGGTGTGGAGTACCACCTTGGTGCGCATCCGCAAGATCGAGAAGATGATGGAGGGGAAAACCGCCCCAGCGATCACACCGGATTCGGATTAGATCGGCCCCTGCAAACAGGGTTGGGCGATCGAATCGTGGAGCTGCAGAATGTGCTCAAGTCCCGCCTACCTCCCACCCCATCAACTCCTGAGCCACTCGGTTAGGCCGCCGGGTTGATCAATCAGTTCGATTCCCTGGTCGAGCAAGCTAGCGCGAATGCGATCGGCTTCGCCATAGTTTTTTGCCCGCTTGGCTGCCTGGCGCTCTGCAATCTGCGCTGCAATCTCCCCATCGCTGGGCCCAGCACCGGCCGCCCCTGCAGGGTCTAATTCCACTTCCGGTTTGAGGCCGAGAACGCCAGCCAGTTCCAACAACAGCCTGGCCTCGGCTTGCAGGGCCTGGGCCTCAATAGCGGCCTCGGCATCGCCCCGTTCGCTGCGGTTCGCTAGGGAGCGCAGGGGTTTGGCCAATTCGAACACCACAGCCAGGGCCGCAGACGTGTTCAGGTCGTCGTCCATGGCCGCGCTGAACCGCAGACGCATCTCCGCTAGGGCGGTCGCTAAATCCTGGGTCCGATCCCCTCCGGCTCCTACTTGCAATTGACCCGCCAATTGCAAGGCCCCATTGAGGCCCTTCCAGCCGGTTGCCGCCGCAGCTAGGGCCTCGGGGGTGAAATCAAGCGGTTTGCGGTAGTGGGCCTGGAGCACAAACAGGCGCAGGGTCATCGCCGAGGTACCGCTCTCCAGCAGGGCGCGGATCGTGGTGAAGTTGCCCAGGGATTTGGACATCTTTTCACCCCCCACATTGACCATGCCGTTGTGCAGCCACCAGCGGGCCAGGGGCTTGCCCGTGGCCGCTTCCGACTGGGCGATCTCGTTTTCGTGGTGGGGAAAGATGAGATCGGCGCCACCGAGATGGATATCAATCGTGTCGCCCAGTTCCTGGCGCACCATGGCCGAACATTCGATGTGCCAACCCGGCCGGCCCGGGCCCCAGGGGGAGGGAAAACTGGGCTCCCCCGGTTTGGCCCCTTTCCAAAGGGCGAAATCAAAGGGATGGAGCTTGCGGGCTTCTTCGCTGCCGGAGACCCGACCATCGGCATTCTGCTGTTGCTCCGAGAGATCCCGGCCCGAGAGTTTGCCATAGCCGGCGTGTTTCATCACGGCGAAATAGACATCGCCATCGGCGCCATAGGCCGCCCCCTTGGCTTGCAATTCGCCAATCAAGGCGCGGATCCCATCGAGGCTCTGGGTGGCCCGGGGCATGCGGTCCGCCGGCAGGATGTTGAGGGCGGCCATGTCGGCCACAAAGGCGTCAATGTTGCGCTCGCTCACGACCTCCATGGAGCTCCCTTCCTCGGCAGCCCGCTTGAGGATCTTGTCGTCGATGTCGGTGTAGTTCTGCACAAACATCACCTGGTAGCCGCTCCAAAGCAGGTAGCGCCGCAACACATCCCAGGCGATGTAACTGCGGGCGTGGCCCAGGTGGCAGAGGTCATAAACCGTGACCCCGCAGCAATACATCGACACCTGGCCGGCTTGCAGCGGCTCAAACGCTTCGCTGCGGCGGGTGAGGGAGTTGGTGAGCCGCAGGGTCACGGGCGTCAGGTCAAGGGCTAGGACGGCTGGACCGTAAGGCCCATCCCCCATGGTCGCCCGCCGTGGCTCCCCACCCCTGCCTGGCGCGGCCAGCGGAGCCCCCGATGGGGATTGGCATGGGGATCGAACCAGGGACCCGGAACAGCCCCCCCCTAGCCACGCCAAGCGGACGGACTCGGCGTTCTGGTGGCTTTGGGGCGGGCAGCTGGTTTCCAACCTCGGCACCCAGGTGAGCCTCTATGGCCTGGGGCTATGGCTCTTCCAGCTGCAGAACCACCTGCTGGATTTCGCCGCCGTAGCCATCGTTGTTCAGGTGGCCAAGATCCTGGCCCTGCCTGTGGTTGGCCCCCACCTACAGCAGTGGCGGCGGCGGCGGGTGATGGTGGTGGCCAATGGCCTGGGGGCCCTGGGCACCCTGGCGCTGGCGGCGCTGCTGCTGACGGCGGACCGGGGCCAGGGGGCTCCGGGACTGCTGGCCCTACTGCCCCTACAGGGGCTGGCGGCCGCGGCCGAGGCCAGTTTGGTGCTTTGTTTTGCCAGCCTGATTCCCCTATTGGTGCCGGCAGGGGTGGCACGCCACCGGGCCAATGGCCTGTTTGCCAGCAGCGATGGACTGGTGTTGATCGCGGCGCCGTTTCTAGGGGCCTGGCTTGTGGGGATTGCCGGCCTGCGGGGCGTGCTGGTGCTCGATGGCCTGAGTTTTGGCCTGGCCATGGCCTGCGTGCTGCTGGCCCCCTGGCCCCAGGCAGCCCTGGGGCCAGCTTCGGCGCCAGGGCTGCAGGACAGGGGCCAGCCCGCAACGTCCTGGACCCAGGCGCCCCGCCGCTTTGGCCACGATTTGGCCGGCCTATGGCGCGATGGGGCCCTGCGGCGCCTGGCCCTGCTCGGCACGGCGATGGCCTTTGTCTACGGCGCCACCGAAGTGCTGTTCCCCGCCTGGGTGATCACGGCCCTTGGCCAGGAACGCCTCGGTGGCGCCCTGGTGGTGGGCGGCCTGGCCTACGGGTTGGGGCTGCGCGTTTGGCTGGCCCATGCCCCCAGGCTCTGGGGGCGGACCCTGGCCAGCTTGCTGGTGATCCAGAGCCTGGCCCTGATGGGGGCGGGGCTGGTGCTGTTTGAGGGCCTCATCCCCTTCTGGTACGGAGGGCTGGGCTGCTTCACCCTGGCCTTACCGGTTTGTTTAGCGATCGTGCAAAGCCGTTGGCAACAGCTGGTGCCCGCGGCCGAACTGCCTCGGCTCCTGGCGGTGCGCTACGCCCTGGAATGGCTCGCCCGGCTGGCGGCCTTCATGGGCAGCGCCCTGGTGGTCGATCAGCTGCTGGGGCCCGCCCTGGAATGGCCCCATTGGCCCGACTGGCTAGCCGCTGCCCTGGGAACGGGACCAGGGCGGCCCATGGCCGTGGCCCTCGGGGGCCTGGGCTGGGTGCTGCTACTGGCCTTGGTCAGCCAATCGCTGCGGCCGCCGGGCCTGGGATCGCCAGGGCGGAACAAGGCTTAACGCGCCCATTGCACCCCAATTTGGAATACGGGGGCCAGCCCTTGGCCCGCCAATGGGACCATGGCCCGATGCGGGTCCTGATCTTCACTTCCAGTGGCGGCACCGCCCACGACGCCGCCGCCGGGGCCTTGGGGGACTGGCTGCGCCAGTGGGATCCGGGCGGGGTGGTGGGGATCGAGCAGGTGCTGGAGAACGGCAGTGGCGCCTACCGGAGCGGGGTGGCTCTCTACAACTGGATCCAACAGCACGCCCCCTGGCTCCATCAGGCCTACTGGTGCCTAATGGAGTTTGAGGACCTGATCAAACCTGGCACGGTCCTATTCGGCCGCCGTTACCTGGCCCAGCTGCTGCGCCGGTTCAGACCAGACCTGATCATTTCCACCCACCCCCACACCAACCGGGGCCACTTTGCTTTTGCCAAGCGCCTGCTAGGCCCCCAGCTGCGTTGCCTCACCTGCTGCACCGAACTCGCCGGCGGCTTTGGCTTCAGCCGCAACTGGATCAGCTCCAGCGCCGATGCCATCTGGGTCCAAACCGCCGAAGTTGCCGCCGAACTCAGGCGTCGGCACTATCCAGCCGAGCGCATCGCCCTGCTGGGTCCCCTCCTCTATCCCGCCTACCACCTGCCAGTGCCCGCAGGCCAGCGCCTTGGACCGGGCCCCTTCGCCCCAACTGCGGCCAGCGAAGCGGTGGACGATCCCGATGCCAACGATTCCCTACCACTATTGGTCTTGGGGGCCGGTGCCAATGGGGCCAATAACCATTGCCGCCTGATGGAGACCCTGCGGCCCTTCGCCGGTCGCTTGACGGTGGTGGCCCTGACGGGACGGCGCCAGGCAGCGTTAAAGCAGGTGCAGGGATGGGCGGCGGCTCACCCGGAGCTGGCCGTCCAGGCCCTCGGCTACCAGGGGCCCGAGCAGATGGTGGCCCTCTATCGCAGGGCCTGGGCCATGGTGGCCAGGCCAGGGGCCCGCACGGCCACCGAAGCCTTACTCCTGGGCTGTCCGCTGGTCTTCAACACCTTTGGCACGACCATGCCCCAGGAATGGTTGGCACGCCGCTATTTTCAAAGGCGCGGCTTGGAACGCTCCATTGACCGCCCAGAGCAACTGGCTGTCCTTGTAGCAGCTTTGCTGAACCGGCCCGAGAGCTATGCCAACTGGCGCAATCTTTACCAGCAGCATCTTTTAACTTCCGATCTCCCATCCTTGGGGCGTCTAATCCTGGGAAGCTGATGGCTATTTGGTAAGCTCATTGCGCTCTGAATGGCTTAAAGCTAGGCCCAACAAGCACTTGCAGGTTCCTCAATTTAGCTAAAGACAGCCCCAACCCGCCACGTTGCCTCCGCCGATCACCCCTTCATTGACCCTCTCGCCGACAGTCCCTAGCCCCGAACCCATCGCGATTGTGGGCATGGGTTGTCGGCTTCCCGGTGGCATTGGCTCGCCCCAGGCCTTTTGGGACTTGCTACGCGAAGGCCGCGATGGGATTACGGACGTTCCCGCCAGCCGCTGGGACCTGGGCCAGCATTTCGACGCCGATCCGCTCAAGCCCCTCAGCCAGCACGTGAGACGTGGCGGCTTCATTGAGGGCATCGACCAGTTTGATGCGGCCTTCTTCGGCATCTCGCCGCGGGAAGCCCTTTGCATGGATCCCCAACAGCGCCTGCTGCTGGAGGTGGCCTGGCGCGCCCTCGAGCATGGCGGCCAACCCCTCGATCGCCTGCGCGGCCAAGCGGTGGGCGTCTTCATTGGCATCTCCAGCCTCGATTACAGCTCCCTGCTCTGGGCCTCCAGCGAGCACTACGCCACCCCCGATAACGAGCCGTTCGTGCTGCCGGGCAACACGGGCTGCATCGCCGCCAACCGGATCTCCTACTTCCTGGATCTGAAGGGCCCCAGCTTCACGGTCGACACGGCCTGCTCCTCTTCGCTGGTGGCGGTGCATCTGGCCTGTGAAAGCCTCTGGCGCGGCGAATCGACGGCGGCCCTGGCCGGTGGCGTGCAGGCCCTGATCCATCCGGGCATCCAGATGAGCTTCTGCAAGGCCGGGCTGCTGGCGCCCGATGGACGTTGCAAGAGTTTTGACGCCAGCGCCGATGGCTACGTGCGCTCGGAAGGGGCGGGCGTGGTGCTGCTTAAGAGCCTCTCGGAGGCCCGGCGCTGCGGCGATCCGATCGTGGCCCTGATCCATGGCACGGCCGTCAATTCCGACGGCCGCAGCAATGGCATGGCCGCCCCCAACCTCAAGGCCCAAATCGCCTGCGTGCGCCAGGCTTTTGCCCGCGCCGGCCTGGATCCAGCCAGCACCCAATACGTGGAGGCCCACGGCACGGGCACCCGCCAGGGGGATCCGATCGAACTGCGGGCCCTGGGCACCGTCCTGGGCGAGGGTCGACCAGGCGACCAGCCCTGCCGGGTGGGCTCGGTCAAAACAAACCTCGGCCATGGCGAAACCGCTGCCGGGATCACCGGCTTGATCAAGGCGGCCCTGTGCATCCAACATCGCCAGATTCCGGCCAGCCTGCATTTCCGCACGCCCAATCCGGCGATTGATTTCGCCGGGCTGAAACTCCAGGTGCAAACGGCCCTAGAGCCGTTCCCAGCTGCAGACCAGCCGGCGGTGGTGGGGGTGAGTTCCTTTGGCTTTGGTGGCACCAATGCCCATGCCGTGCTGGCCGAGGCGCCAGCGGCGGAAGTCGGGTTCCCAGCCGCTGCTCCCCTTCCCCTCCAACTCCTAACCCTGTCGGCCCGCACCAGCGTCGCCCTAAGGGCCACGGCTAGCCGCTACTTGGAGCTGCTGCGCCAACGGCCGACCCTGGCCCTGGCCGATCTCTGCGCCAACGCCAACCAACAGCGCACCGCCTTCCAGCAACGCCTGGTCTGCCTAGCCAGCGATCGGGCCGATCTAGAAGTCCAGTTGGAGGCCTTTGCCGGGGGCAAGGCCCCAGCAAAGGCGAGCACCGGGGCGCCCCAAGCCGCCCATTTCCCCCTGCTGGCCGTGGCCGGGCGCAGACCGGGCAAGGTGGCCTTCCTCATCAGCGGCCAAGGCAGCCAGGAGCCGGCCATGGCCCGGGACCTCTATGGCCGCCATCCGGTGTTCCGGGAGGCCTTTGACCGGGCCGCAGCCCTGGCGGACCCGAGCCTGGAGCTGCCCCTGAAGCGGGTGCTGCGTCCAGAACCAGGCCAGGACCAGCAGGCGGCCCAGGCCCTGCAGCAAACCGCCATCGCCCAACCGGCCCTGTTTGTGGTGGGCTACGCCCTCAGCCAGCTCTGGGCCAGCTGGGGCGTGCGGCCGGACCTGCTGCTGGGCCATAGCGCCGGCGAAGTGTTGGCCGCCCACCTGGCCGGGGTGTTTGACCTGGCCGATGGGATCCGGCTGATCACGGCCCGGGGCCAGCTAATGCAGTCCCTGCCTGCTGATGGGGGCATGGTCGCCCTCCTGGCACCCCTAGAGCAGGTGCAAGCCCTGATCGCCGCCGATTCCAGCCTGGGCGTCGCGGCCCTCAACGCTCCACGCAACACGGTGGTGTCGGGTCCCGCTGGCGCCATAGGGGCCCTGGTGGAACGGGCCCAGCGCGCTGGTGTTGCCACGGCGCGCCTACCCGGGGCCCATGGCTTCCACAGCCCGGCCATGGCCCCGATGCTGGACGCCTTTGCCCAGCTCCTGGCCCAACTGCGCCTATGCCCGCCAACCCGGGCCCTGGTCAGCAGCCTCAGCGGTGGCCTGGCCGGAGCCGAGGTCGCCGATCCGGCCTATTGGTGTGAGCAGGTGCTACGCCCGGTGCGGTTCGCCCAGGGGGTGGCCACCCTCCAGGCCCAGGGGGCCCGCCTGTTTGTCGACCTGGGCCCCAGGCCCAGCCTGATCACCCTGGCGAAGCAAACCCTGGCCCCAGGCCCCGGCCAGCCAGGCAAGAACCCGGGCCAGCCAGTCCCAGGTCAACAAGCCCCAGGCCAGGAGCCCCTGTTCCTGCCCTCCCTGGCGCCCGCCCAAGGCGACTGGAGCGTGATCCTGGCCAGCCTGGCCCAGCTGCATCTGCGCGGCCTGGCCATCGATTGGATCTCCTTCCATGCCCCCTTTGCCCAACAACGCCTGACCTTGCCGGGCTACCCCTTTGAGCGCCAACGCCATTGGTGGCCAGCCGGTAGGGGCCAGGTCCCCAGTGCCCACCGCTGGCTCGACCATCTGGGCCTGGCCCCGCTTGATCCGGTCCCAGGGGAGCCCGGCTTCCCAGGGCATGGAACCGTTTCGGGCCCATCGCTGGCCCAAGGATTCGCTGCCAAGCAACGGGATGGCTGGGATCGGGTGGATCTTGCTCCCCCGGTCCGGGAATCCCACGGATCTGGAGTCAACGGAGGAGTCAATGGAGGACTCAACGGACTGGCCCCCCAGGCAAGCAACGAACCAACTCTTGCAACGGCGCCTGCCCGGATTCTCCAAAAGCTGGACCTACCCCCAGGGCGGGTCCACTACCAGGTCACCCTGGACCCCAGCCAGCAGGCCGACCTAGCCGACCATGCCATCCGCGACCAACCGGTCTTTGCCGCGGCCGGTTTCCTGGTGCTGGCGGCCCAAGTAGCAACCCAGGAGGGGCTGGCCCTGGGCTTTGGTCCCCTCAGCCTGGAGCGCCCCCTCCGCCTGGGCGCGGGCCCCCGGCAGTTGCAACTGGTGCTGGAGGAGGGAGAGCTTGCCTTCCACAGCCGCAATCCCGGCGAACCGGCCGCCGGCTGGACTAGCCATGGCCGCCTGGGCCTGGTCCAGGCCCCTGGGCCGATCCCCCCTGGTGGTGCCGGACTGGACCCGGGGGGCGCCCCCTTCGCCCCAGGCCTGCCCCCAGACGGCGCCGAAACCCTGGACCCCACAGGCTTCTACGCAGCCCTAGCCCGCTGCGGCCTGACCTATGGCCCCCGCTTTCGGGGCCTCCACCAGGTGCAACGCCAGCAGGGCCAGGCCTGGGCTGAACTCAGGCGCCCCGCCGCTGGCGGCGCCGAAGGCCTGCTGGATAGCTGCTTCCAACTGGTGGCCGCCAGCCTGGATCCGGAGGCTGCCGGCGGCCAGCTGTTCCTGCCTGTGGGCCTGGAGGCCCTGGCCCTCGCACCGGGGGAGTGGCCGGAGCGATTCAGCTGCGAGGTGCGGCTGCAGGCCAACCTGGAGCCGGCCCAGGTCCAGGCCGACCTGGTCTGGCATGGAGGCGGCCACCTGCTGGGATGGATTCGGGGCTTCCGCCTGCGGCGCCTGCCGCGCCAGGCGGTGGACTGGATGTTCCCAGCAGCCCAGCTCGCCCCTCCTGAGCCCGCGCCCGATCCGGCCAGCTGGCTGATCCAAAGCGACTGGGAACCGCTGGGCTTGGATTCGGCCCCCACCGTTGCAGCCCCCGAGTCGGCTGCAGCCCTACCCCCAACCCTGCCGCCCCCAACCCTGCCCCTCGGCGATCGGCCCCTGCTGATTGGCGCGGGCCAGCACCAGGCCCGCGCCTTTGCCGCCTGGGCCAGCGACCAGGGCCAACCGGCCAGGCGCCTTGGCTTTGGCGACCCCCTGCCCGCCGGCAACGGGCCGGTGCTGGTCTGGCCGGATCCGGACGCGGCCGAACCCCTGGCCCTGGCCAACCACCTGCTGGCCCTGGTGCAGCAGCTCCAGGCCCATCGGAACGCCAACAACGCCCTTCCCAACCAGGCCGCTGGTTCTGGGGCCCCAGGCCGAGCGCAACCCCGGCCCCTATGGCTCGTGCTCGAGGGCGACGCAGCCTGGAGCGGGGTGCTGGCGGGCTTTGCCCAAACGGCCGCCCTGGAAACCCCCCAGCTGGCCTGGACCCAACTGCACCTCCCCGCCGACCCCCAGCACCAGCCCCTGGCCAGGGACTGGGACCAGCTCTGGGTCCAGGCAACCAGCGAAGCGAGCCTGCTCTGGCGTTCGGGCCAAGCCCATGGCCAACGGCTGCAACGGCTGGCGCCTGAACGCTTCCGCTTTATTAGTAAGGACCCCGGCCGCCTCGAAGCCCTGGTGCGCCAACCCCTGGCGCCAACCACCCTGGTGAATGGCGAGCTGGAGCTGGCCGTGGAGGCCACGGGCCTGAATTTCCGCGACGTGCTCAATGCCCTGGGCCTGCTGGCGGCCTACGGGGAGGAGCTGGGCCTGGCCGAGGGGGCCCAGGTGCCCTTTGGCGGCGAGTGCGTCGGCCGGGTGGTGGCGGTGGGACCCGGCGTGGATCCGGCCCTGGTCGGCCAGCGGATGCTGGCGGCCCTGGCCGTGGGCAGCCTGGCCAGCCATGTCAGCTGCCGCGCCGAGCTCTGCGTCCCCCTGCCAACCGGGCTCGATAGCGAAACCGGCGCCAGCCTCAGCACGGTCTTCCTCACGGCCCTTTACGGATTGGTGCACCTGGCCCAGCTCCAACCGGGGGAAACGGTGTTGATCCATGCGGGCGCCGGCGGCGTCGGCCAGGCGGCCCTGCAGGTGGCCCGCCGCTGCGGTGCCCGCATCCTGGCCACGGCCAGTGGGCCCAAACAACAGGGCCTGCTCGACCAGGGGGTGGAGGCCGTGTTCGACTCCCGCAGCCTGGCCTTTGCCGAGCAGGTGCTCTCCCACACCGGCGGCAAGGGCGTCGACGTGGTGCTCAACAGCCTCAAGGGGGACTGGGTTGATGCCAGCTTCCAGGCCCTAGCTCCAGGCGGCCGCTTCATCGAACTGGGCAAGATTGAGATCTGGAGCCGGGCCCAGGCCCAGGAGCGCCGCCCCGATGCGGCCTACCTGCCCTTCGACCTACTTGAGGTGGCCGCCGCCGAACCCCAACGGGTGCGCCAGCTGCTCATCGACTTTTTGGCAGACCTCGCGCAGGGCAGCTTCAAGCCCATTCCCATCGAGGTCTATCCCATCTCGGCCGTGCCGGACGCCTTCCGGCTTCTAGCCCAGGCCCGGCACCGGGGCAAGGTCGTGGTGCGCCAGGCGGATCGGCCCGCGCCGCTAGCGATTGCGGCCCAAGCCACCTATCTGATCACGGGCGCCCTCGGGGGCATTGGCCTGCGCCTGATCGACTGGCTAGTCGAGCGGGGGGCAAGCTCCCTGCTGCTGGTCAGCCGCTCGGCCGGGTCCCCGTCGCCTGAGGTCAAGCACCGGCTGGAAGGGCTCGAGGCGCGGGGCATTCGTTGCCAGCGGGTGGCCCTCGATCTGGCGGCCGGCCCAGAAGCCTTAGCGACCACCGTCCTGGCGGACGCGATCCGGGCCCTGCCCCCCGACCAGCCCCTGCGGGGCCTGTTCCATGCCGCTGGGGTGCTTGAGGACGGCCTGGTCAGCGGCCTCACGCCGGAGCGGCTGGCGGCCGCCCTGGGACCCAAGCTGGCCGCCTGGCAAGGGGTACAGGCTGCCATTGCCCAGGCCCAGGCTTCACGGGAGCAAGCTTCTCAAGAGCAAGGTTCTCAAGAGCATGCTTCTCAGGAGCAAGCCTTACAAGGGGAAGCGACCCAAGGGCACGCTGATCAAACGGCGCCCTCGGCAGTCAAGGCTTGCAATCCATGCGATGGCCTGGACTTTTCGATCGCCTTTTCATCGTTGGCTTCCCTGCTGGGATCGCCCGGCCAGGCCGCCTACGGGGCCGCCAATGGCGGCCTCGATGCCCTCTGCCGCCAGGGGTGCGCCGATGGACACGCCCGTGATGGCAAGCCCCTGCGGCTGGCGATCCAATGGGGTCCCTGGGAGGGGGCGGGCATGGCTGAGGGCAAAACCAGGCGCCTAGAGGGACTGGGCGTAGGACTGCTGCCGGCAGCGGGGGCATTTCAGGCCCTGGACCTGCTGCTGGAACGGGGCCAAGGCGGTGTGGTCGCCGTACTCAACAACGATTGGTCGCGCCTGTGGGACCAGGCCAACCCCCGCCAGCGACCCGTGCTGGCCCCCCTGATTCAGGACGGCAGCGGCGGGACCACGGCGGGGGAGCAAGCAGCGGCAGCGACCCAAGCCGCGGCGGCCCGGGACGACCTGCTTGTCCGCCTGGCGGCGGCGGCCCCGGGCGAGGCGCTGGCCCTGGTCACCCGGCTGCTGCAGGGGCGCCTCGGCCAGGTGATGGGCCTGGCCGAGGCTGAGGCAATCGATGCGGGTGAATCCCTGTTCCAGCTCGGCCTCGATTCCCTGATGGCGGTGGAATTTGCCGCCGGGCTCCAGGCCGACCTGGGCCTCAAGGTGGACTTCGAAGCCCTCGGCGGCGACCCCAGCCTCGAGAACCTGGCCGAGCTGCTGCTGGCCGAGCTGCAACCGGAGGGTCCAACCCCCTCCAAAACGGCCCTGGACCTGGGCGAGCAGGCCCGGCTCGATCCCGATTGGCGCAGGCCCGATCGCCAGCCTCTCCCGGGCGGATCCCTGGGGACCCCGGGTGAGGCGATCCTGCTCACCGGCAGCACCGGTTTTCTGGGGGCCTACCTGCTGGCCGGCCAGCTGCAGCGCTGGCCCGAGCTGCGGGTGCGGGCCCTGGTGCGTTGCCCATCGGCGCTGGCGGGGCTGGATCGGATCCGCACCAACCTGGAGCGCTACGGGCTTTGGCAGCCCGGTTGGCAGCAGCGCATAGAGGTGGTGCCAGGCGACCTGGCCCAGCCCCAGTTCGGCCTGGAGCCCCAGGCCTTTGCGGCCCTGGCCACGGGCCTGGGCGGGATTCTCCATAACGGCGCCCAACTGAGCCAAATGGCGAGCTACGGCCAACTGGCTCCCGCCAATGTGGGCGGCACCCGCGCCGTGTTGCGGCTCGCCAGCCTGGATAGGCCCCTGGCGGTGCAGTTCATTTCGAGCGTGGCGGTGTTTGAGGCCCGGGCCTATCGCAACCGCCTGCTCCTGGAAAGCGATGACCTGGCGGACTGGCGGGGCATCCACCTGGGCTACTCCCAGACCAAGTGGGTGAGTGAGCGGTTGCTGCTGGCCGCCGGGGCGGCGGGCCTACCGGTGAGCATCTACCGGCCGCCCCTCATCGGCGGCCATTCCCGCAGCGGCGCCTGGCACCAGGACGACCTGCTGCAGCGGCTGCTGAAGGGATGCCTGGAGCTGGGCCTGGCCCCAGACCTGGCCTGGGAACTCGATCTGGTGCCCGTCGATTACGTGGCCGATGCGGTGACCGCCCTGGCCTGGCGTCCGGACGCCGTGGGCCGGGCCTATCACCTGCACCACCCCGAACCCGTGATGCTGAAGGACCTGCTGGCCCAACTGGTCGAGGGCGGTGCGGCCCTTGAGCTGGTGCCGATGGAGCGTTGGCTGACGGCGATCGAGGCCGATGCCAGCAACCCCCTGTACCCGCTGCGGGCCTTTTTCCACCAGCGCTGGGGCGATGACCAGCTCACCTATCCCGAGCTCAACCAACTGGGGCTGCGGGCCCGCCCCAGCGCCGCAGCCACCGTGGCGAGTTTGGCGGCCCTGGGGGTGCGCTGCCCAAGCTTCAAGGAGCTGATCGCCCCCTATGGGATGGCCCTGCTGGGCGCCGGCGCCGGCAGCCGATGACCCTGACGCCGCTAGCGACGCCCCCATGGGGGCTATCGATCACGGCCGGAGTGCCGATCGGCTTGCCCGCAGATGGCGACCTGGCGTTCCCATGGGCGTTGGTCCTGGCCAGGGCCCTACTGCTCAGCCTGGCCGTGCAGGCCCTCCTCACCGGCTGGTTTGCGCTTCGGGTCCGCCGGTTGGGGCAGCAGCGCAGCCTCTGGCCCGAGGAACCAGCCGGGGGCTGGCCGGCGGCGGAGGTGGTGCTCTGCCTGCGGGGCGCCGATCCCAGCCTGGCAGGGGCTTTGGCAGCCCTCGCCCACCAGCGTTACCCGGGCCCCTGGCGCCTGCAGCTGGTGGTGGATTCCCAGGCCGATCCGGCCTGGGCCGTGGCGGAAGCAAGCCTGGCAGCCCTGGAGGCCAGCGGCCAGGCCAGCTGGCAGGCGGCCCAGCAGGGGCCCCTGCTGGGCCGGCCCCAACGGGGCTCCCTCAAGGGCGCTTCTCTGCGCCAGGCCTTTGCCCACCTGCATCCCGCCACGGCCCTGGTCGCCCTGATCGATGCCGATGCGATCGTCTCGCCCGATTGGCTGGCGGACCTGGCCCGGGCCTGCAGCCAGCCCGGGGTCGGCGCGGTGTCGGGCAACCGCTGGTACCAGCCCCAGGCAGGCAGCCTGGCCGCTCAGGTCAGGGCCGGCTGGAATGGGGGCGCCCTGGTGCTGATGACCCTGCTCGGGATCCCTTGGGGGGGCTCCCTGGCGGTGCGGCGCGAGGTGATCGATGCCGGTGCCTGGAGTGAACGGCTGATCAGCAGCCTCTGTGAAGACACCTCCCTGGTCCAGCCCCTGCGCCAGCTGGGGTGGCGCTACGCCTTCCGGCCCGAACTGATCGCCCTTGACCAGGACGACAGCATGGCCTTGTCCGATCTGGCCCCCTGGATCGGCCGGCAACTACTCACCGCCCGGCTGCACCATCCGGCCTGGCCCCTGGTTGCCCTCCATGGCGGCGGCAGCGCCCTCCTGCTCCTGGCTGCCGCCGCCTGGCTGTTGCTGGGCCATTCCGGCCTTCTTGCCGCAGCCCTCGCTCTCTACGAACTGGGCTGCATGGGGCTCTTGCTAGGGATCGAAGCCACGGCCCTCAGGGCCCTGGCCAAACCTGGGGACGAAGCCATACCCCGGCCGCTAGCGCCCCTGGGGCGCCGGGCTTGGCAGTGGCTGAAGCACCTGCCCGTGACCCAACTCATCTATGCGCTCGCTTTCTGGCATGCCTGCTGGGATCGCCGGGTGGAATGGCGTGGCGTCACCTACCGGGTGCTGGGCCACCGCGAGCCTGGGGGACCGGGGGTGGAAGCCCTGGGCTGGGAGGAATGACTGAACTGCTCACCGGGCCAGCATCAGCCGCCTTAGCACCACCATGGACTGGCGCAGGTTGGCCTCATTGAGGTCGTCGTAGGTCGGGCGCAAAAAAGCGGGCAGGTCGGGCTCTAGGGCGATCTGATGGTCGACAAGCACCCCGCCGCGCACCCGGGTCAAGCTCCATTGCCCCTGGAGGCTGAGGATGCGCTCGCCGCGGAGCAGGCGATAGCGCATCCAGCGGGGCGCCCTTTCCTCCACAGCGAGCACAACCTTGATCGGCAGACCGAAGGTGGACGGGGCTTGGTAGGTCTGGGCTAGCTCCAGCTGACTGCCCTGGCGGTTGAGCACCTTCGCCTGCCTGATGTCGGGCATCAGGCCTGCCATCGCCTCGTAATTGGTCAGCACGGCCCAGGCCCGGGCCTGGGTCACCGGCACCAGCATCCTTGCCCTGTAGTGGCCCTTGCTGCCCGTCAGCACCGGATCGGCCAGCGCCGGTTGGACCGGCCGATCCGGGCCGCTGTCCTGGGCCAGGAGCTGGGCTGGGGTCGCCAGAGTTAGGCCCACAGCAGCGCCTAAGGTGAGAACCTGATTGAGCAACCCATGGCAGGGCTTAGCTGGCTGGCTGCCTAACGCCGATGAGCCCCCCATGACCTGGCATTTGCGGCGCATCAGGCCATTGTGATGGATTGGGAACCGGGACAAGATCCCCAAAGCAAGGCACCCTTAGAAGCATCAACGCCAGCCGTTTCAAGCCCCCATCCCATCCCTGTCGATCCTGCCACCGCCGTTGGCTGGAGTGCTGGGGCCGCAGCGGGAGAGCCCCAACTTGATCTGAAGCGACGGCTCTACTTTTTAAGTGGTTTTGATCCCCGCGGCGCCTCCTTCTATTTCCGGCTCATGGGCCAGGAAGTGGAGCGCCAAAATGCCAAGTCACCCATGGGCGAAGGGAGGCCCATCCAGCTGGTCAGACGCAGGCAGGAAGGGGATCGACTGGTGAGCCGGTGGCGGATTCAGCGATCCCAACCCAATAGCTCTGGCCATTCCAGCAGCCACGAAATTGGCTTTTTGCACTGGGATGACATTGCCCGCAGCCACTGGCCCAGGCGCTCCTTGGCCATGGTCGGTGAGATCGCCGAGGTCTACCGCTGGTACCTGCTGCAAGGGGGCTTGCTACGGATTGCCCGTCTCTGCCCCGGGGTGGCCCTCTGCGGCGCCTACCCAGCGCTTTTCACCGCCCTGGCGGTGGGAGTTGCCTTGCTAGCTGGCGCTGGCCTGGGAGCGCTGACCTACGGGGCCCTGCCAGGGCCCCTAGCCCTGGGAGCCGCAGTCTTGGTAGCCGCGAGCAGCACCTGGCTGCTGCTGCTCGCGGCGTGGGCCCTGGCCGATCGGCTCGGGGTGGTGTGGCTCTGGCGCTCGATCCGCTTTACCCACCGGCTCGGTCAAGCCCGCGATGGCGACCTGCGCGCCCGGGTCCGGGAGTTGGCCCGGCGGATCCTGGACCTAGAAGCCGAAGCCCCGGCCGAGTCGGTGCTGCTGGTGGGCCACAGCTCAGGCTCCTTTGTGATGGCCATGCTGGCGGCCGAGCTGCGCCGCCAGGACCCAGCCGCTGCCATGACAAACCGCTTAAGCCTGCTCAGCTTGGGCCAGAACCTGGCCAACCTGGCCGTCTATCCCGGGGCCCAGGCATTCCACGCCGATTTGCAGGAGTTGGCCCGGGAGCCGCGCCTGCCCTGGCTCGATGTCACCAGCCACGATGACCTCCTCTGTTTCGCTGGCGTCGATCCCTACCGCAGCTGCGACCTTCCTGCCCCAGCGGGCCCGGCCTACCCAGCCCTGCAGCTGGTGGCCCTGGCCCAGCCGAGGGGCTGGCTTGATCGACTGGCCCTGGCGTTTCAGCAGTTTGATCTCCACTTCCATTACCTGCGCCAGGCCCCTGCCAGCCACGGCTTTGATCCCCTCAGCCAGCTGCTGAAACCATGACCTCCCGTCCACCAGCAGGCCCCATCCCGCCAGAGGAAGCCACGGCCAGCTCGGCCAGCCCAGACGCCCAGCTGGGCGCAAGGGAACCGATCTGGCCCCAACCCCAACCCTTCACCGCCAACCTGCTCAAGCGCTTTAGCCGGGGTTTGGGCTCCTGGTTTGGCCTGCTCAACGAGTGGGATTTCCGGATCGGCATTGGCAGCACCAACGTCTTGGGCCTGGAGATGGTGCTGGTCAACCGGCCGGACCTGGTGCGTCAGGTGCTGGTGGAGGAACCCGAGGCCTTCCCAAAACACCCCTACACCCAGTGGATCCTGGAGCCCCTGATTGGCCAGGGCCTCTTTGCGGTGAATGGGGCCGAGTGGCAGCGCCAGCGGCGCCTGGTTGATCAGGCCCTCCAGGTGACCCAATTGCGACGGGTCTTTCCCCTGATGCAAGGGGCGGTGCAGACCATGCTGGAACGGCTTGAGAACCAAGGGTCCGCCGCAAGCCCTAGGCCAGCACCAGGCCTTGGCGCAGGCCAGGCAGACCTGACAGACCAGGCAGGCCAAGCAGGCCAAGCAGGCCAAGCAGGCCAGGGCAAGGAAGCGGACCTCTGCTTCGATGCCCAGGAGGCGATGAGCCTGGTGACGGCCGATGTAATCCTGCGCACGATCCTCTCGAGGCCCATCGACCCCTGCGAAGCCCGGACCATCTTTGCCGCCTTTGCCCGCTACCAACGCCGGGCCAGCCTGGTGATGGTGTTGCGCTTTCTGCGCCTGCCTAAACCCTGGCTGCAGCGGCTGCTGGGCGCCGATGCCGGACTGATCCGCAGCTGGATCGCCGCTGCAATCATTGAACGGTCCCGCTCCCAACCAGGCCTTGCCACTGGTACCAACCCCGTTGCCGGGCACCAGGACCTGCTTGCGGCCCTAGAGCGGGCCCAAGAACCACCAAATCCCCCACCCAGTAGGGGCCCAGCCCAGGCGGCTGAAGGCCCAGCAGAACCGCCTGATGACCCACAAGCAGGGATGGCTGAAAGCAGCGGGGGCTTTAGCCAGGACGAACTGGTCGACCAGGTGTGCGTACTGTTTCTTGCTGGCCATGAAACCTCCGCCAGCGCCCTAGCGATGGCCTGCTATCTGCTGGCCCGCTACCCAGAAGCCCAGGCCCGCTTTGCCAGGGAAATTGGGCAGGTCCGTGGGGGAAGCCCATCCCCCGAATCCGCCCCAAGCCCGCACCGCCCCCTGGATTACGAGGACCTGCGCAGCCTGCCCTATGGCGCCGCACTGCTTCAGGAGACCCTGCGCCTCTACCCGCCCCTGAGCTTTTTCATCCGCGAAAGCCAGGCTGCCAGCCAGCTGGGCGAAAGCCGCTGCCCGATGGGGGCGTTGCTGGCGATTTCCCCCTGGGTGATCCAGCGCCACGAGCAGCACTGGAGCGAGCCCAATCACTTCCGGCCAGAACGGTTCCTGGCCGATCAGGCCAGCGATGGGGACAAACAATGGGCACGGGACGCCTACCTGCCCTTTGGCCTGGGTCCACGCAAATGCCCTGGGGCCGCCTTTGCCCTGCAGGAAGCCCTGCTGGTGCTCGCGGAGCTGGTTAGCCGCTATGAACTCCTGAGCGAACCAGGCCAGGAGCCAGAGCTAGTGGGCAACCTCACCCTGCGCTCGCGCAATGGCGTGCCGTTGAGACTGCGGCGCCGTCCCTAACTAATCACCTAGCAGAAGATATTAATGTCAAATTCGCATAAGCGAGTTGAACCTTAAGGTCAAAGTGCTAATATCAATAAAGATTTGCCTA
>ERZ889217.756-NODE-756-length-18386-cov-10.977306_pt1 | contig 18386 bp, 20 predicted proteins | sample MGYA00521098_ERZ889217 | MGnify/ENA primary metagenome ERZ889217 (study PRJEB32303, sample SAMEA104408613) | aquatic metagenome | biome: Brackish water; feature: Pelagic; material: water | place: Baltic Sea | collected 2014-06-10T22:04:00 | depth 2,362 m ... | reverse complement strand
CGCCCGTCGATCAGGTCGCGGTTCTTGTAAAGATAGGTCAGCCCGGACCAAGTCGAGAGCGCGACCATGATCGGCACAAAAATGTGCGTGCCCGCCCACCACGCGCTTTCAAACCAGGTGGGGTGGGCAAACTCCTTCCACGCGAGAAGGAGCAGGAAGTAGAGAATCGTGCCCATTTGCCAGAAGGTCTTGTGTTTTCCGAGCTTGTCGGCGGGCACCACGATTCCTTTCGAGGCTGCGAGGGAGCGCAGGCCGGTGATCAAAAATTCCCGGGAAATGATCAGGGTCACGGCCCAAACGGGAATTACCTCGTAAGCGACAAGGCAAATGAAGGCGGCGGCGGTGAGAATCTTGTCGGCCAGCGGATCCATGAGTTTGCCGAAATCGGTGACGAGTTGGTGACGCCGGGCAATCTCGCCATCGAGCCAATCGGTGAATGTGGCGAGCAAGAACAACCCGAATGCCGTGCTGAAGCAGTAGGGAAAATTCACCGAGAAACAGAAAACGAAAAACGCCGCGAACCCGAGCCTCGCCAGCGTCAGGCGGTTTGGAAGATTCATGCGAAGGTGGCGAACGGCGTGCAGACCGGGATAACAACCATTATAAATCCCCCGCGACGGCTGATTGCCGGGAGGCGTGGGCATGCGCCACGGCGATGTATTTTTCCGCGCTCTGGCGGAGTGAAACCAATTCCTCGGGCGTCAACTCGCGAACGACCTTTGCCGGCGATCCGATCACCAGCGAGCGCGGCGGGATTTTCGCTCGTTGGGTTACGAGAGCCTTGGCCCCGATGAGGCATTCATCTCCGATCTCGGCCCCGTCGAGCACCGTGGCTCCCATTCCCACCAGACACAGATCGCCAATCCGGCAGGCATGAATAATCGCCGAGTGGCCAATCGTGCAGTTCGCCCCGATCACCGCTGGCATATCGTCGGCCAGATGAACAATGGCTCCGTCCTGCACATTGGTCCCCTCCCCGATCATGATCGATTCGATGTCTCCGCGAAGCACAGCTCCGTAGAAAACACTCGAGTTTCTGCCCAACCGCACATCCCCGACCAGAGTCGCATTAGAGGCAACAAAGGCCGCGAGCGAGGTATTGGGTTGCCGTCCAAGAAATTTATTAAGGCGCTCGTCGATCGTCACTAGCGGGGAGAGATTTTGAAAATGAGGAGCCTAGATTCTTTTGCGTTTCGCCTCGGCGATCAATTGAGCCTCTGCCTCAATCCAGTCCGTCGAGGGATCTCCGGGCCAACCCATCGTCTGGCGGCGCTCACCAATATAGTAGGCGCGGGTGGCGATCTGGTCCTGACTAATTACTGAGGCAGGAGCCGAAGCGGCGGGCTTGGCAAGCTTGGCTGGCGCGGCTTTAGCCTTGCCGGGAGACTTCGTTGCAGTTTTGAGGGCCTTCTTGGCCGCCGGAGCGGCTGACTTCTTGGCTTTGACCACCTTGGTCTTGGACTCTGCTTTGCTTTTTTTGGCTGGCATAGTGCGTGATTAGTGGAACTCCCCGCCGGGATTTGCAAAATAAATCTTCAAAAAAATCCGACCGGAATTAGTTTTTGGCTGTGACTGCTTTCCTGATTCGCTGGTTGGTGACGACCATCGCCGTATTCGCCGCCGAAAAAATCATTCCCGGCATCCATTGCAACAGCGCCGGTGCCCTCCTTGGGGCCTCGCTGCTTCTGGGAATCATCAATGCCTTCGTTCGGCCAATTCTGCTCCTGCTCAGTATTCCTTTTATCATCGTAACGATGGGCCTTTTCATTTTGGTGGTGAATGCCCTGATGCTGATGCTTGTGGCCCAGATCGTCCCTTCGTTTTCTGTGGATGGCTTCTGGAATGCGTTTTTCGGATCCATGGTGATCAGCCTTGTGAGCTGGATTTTGAGTTCCTTCTTCCGCACGAGTGACGGGCGAATCCACTCCATCACTCATCACCCCTCGATCAAAAAAGCGGACGCCCGCGTGATCGAATGAGGCTCTTCGGGTCCGGTGGCGGGCATGTCAAAATCTGTGGAATCACCCGCGAGGAGGACGCCCTCGATTGCGTGGAAGCCGGCACCGACGCGCTGGGCTTCAATTTTTTTCCCGGCTCCTCGCGTCACATCCCCTTGGATTCGCTCCAATGGATTCGTCAGCTCAACGGCTTGGTGGACCGCGTGGCGGTCGTCGTGAATCCCGAGCCCGAGTTGCTCGACACGCTCTGGCGGTCGGGTTGCTTTGAGATGATCCAATTCCACGGTGATGAATCCCCCACCCAATGTGCGATGTCGGGAGTGACTAGCTGGATGAAGGCCATCCGCGTGCGTGACGACGAATCCCTCGCTGAAGCCAACCGCTTTTCGACCCCGCACATCCTGTTCGATTCATGGTCGCCTGCAGCCTACGGGGGAACGGGAAAAACGGCGGATTGGAAAATGATCGGCGCGTTTGTTGCGCAACATCCCGAGCACCGCTTCGTGCTCGCTGGAGGCTTGAATCCCGACAATGTCACCGAGTCAATTCGCGTCGTCCGACCCGCTGCCGTGGATGTCGCAGGCGGCGTCGAGGAATCACCCGGAAAGAAAGACCCCTCCAAGGTCCGCGCGTTCATTCAAGCCGTCCGCGCGGCGCTTTGAATCAAATCCCGCTGGCCCTCGACCCGTTCGCGGTTTAGATAAACCGCTCCTCGAAAACCATGGCTCGATCCAAACTCCTCATCGCTTGTCCCGAGACCAATGCAGACCTGCTTTATCTCGGCGGGTTCCGCGCGCCCGACGCCTTTGCGTATCTTGAGACGGTAGGCAAAAAACACATTCTGCTCAGCGACCTCGAAATCGATCGTGGCCGCGCCGAAGCGAAGGTTGATTCCGTCGAGGCCTTCTCCGAATTTTCCAAACTCGCCGAAAAAACTCCTGGCAAAACCCCCTCCTACTCGAAAGTCATCGCGACCTGGCTCCTCTCCAAAAATGTCAGTGAGGTTAAAGTCCCGACGGATTTTCCCTTCGGCCACGCCCGCGATCTGAAAAAAGCCGGCATCGATGTGAAGCCCGTTCGCGGCCCGTTTGTGCCAGAGCGCGAAATCAAATCCCGACCCGAGGTCCATGCTTTGGAAAATGCCATCCGCATCTCGGAGATCGGAATGACCCGTGGCATCGAAGTCCTCCGCGCCTCGAAGATTCTGAAGGACGGCGCGCTGTCCTTCAACGGCACGCACCTGACCTCCGAACTCCTCCGCATCGAGATGGAAACCGCCGTGGTCCGTGCCGGGGGCGAGGCCCGCGGGGACACGATCGTCGCTGGTGGCCAACAAGCCTGCGATCCCCACCATCGCGGATCGGGTCAGCTTTTTGCCAACCAACTCCTCATCCTCGACATCTTCCCACGCGACATTCGCTCGTGCTTCCACGGCGACATCACCCGCACGGTCGTTCGGGGCCGCGCCAGCGAGGAGCAGCGCCGACTTTGGAACACCTGCTTGGAGGGCCAAAAACTCGCCCTCGATGCGATGAAACCCGGGGTCGAAGGCCGCATCATCCACAACATGGTGAAAAAATTCTTCACCGACCAAGGCTATCCGACCGAGATTAAAAACGGCCGCTGGCAGGGATTTTTCCACGGCACCGGCCACGGCCTCGGCCTGGAAGTCCACGAGTCGCCGAGATTTTCCGAAGCCATTTTCCAGCCCGGCCAAATCCTCACCGTGGAGCCTGGAATCTACATGCCCGGCCTCGGCGGCGTGCGCCACGAAGATGTCGTGCTCATCACAAAAACCGGCTCCAAGCTCCTGACCCGCCTCCCGAAACCTTTCGAAATATGAGTATCGCCCAGCGCGAAATCGCGCGACGCCGGACCTTTGCCATCATCTCGCATCCCGACGCCGGAAAAACCACCCTCACCGAAAAATTCCTGCTCTACGGCGGCGCCGTTCAACTCGCCGGCAGCGTGACCTCGCGCAAGAACCAGCGCGCCACCACGAGCGATTGGATGGAACTGGAAAAACAGCGCGGCATCTCGGTCAGCTCGACCGTTCTGCAGTTCGACTACAACGGCTGCGTGGTGAACCTCCTCGACACGCCGGGCCACAAGGATTTCTCGGAGGATACCTACCGCGTGCTCACCGCCGTGGATGCCGCCGTGATGGTGGTGGACGCCGGCAAGGGCATCGAGTCGCAGACGCGAAAACTCTTCGAGGTTTGCCGCAAACGCGGAGTGCCGATTTTCACTTTCATGAACAAGCTCGACCGCCCGGCCCGCCCGGCTCTCGAGCTTTTGGATGAGCTCGAATCCGTCCTCGGCATCCACGCGATCCCGATGAATTGGCCACTCGGCGACGGGCCCGAATTTCGCGGCGTGTTCGATCGTGAGCAAAAGACGGTCCACCTTTTCGAGCGAACCCCTGGCGGCACCTACCGCGCTCCGGTTTCTGTCGCGGGGATCGATGACGCCACCGTGAGCCAGGCGCTCGCGCCGGATGTCCACAAAAGGGTCCGCGATGAACTCGAACTCCTCGAAGGCGCAGGCGCGGAATTTGATTTCGATGCCGTCCGCGCCGGGAAGGCTACGCCGGTTTTTTTCGGTAGCGCCGCGAACAATTTCGGCGTTCAGCTCCTGCTCGACAACTTCCTCCGCCTGGCTCCCCCACCCGCTCCGCGCCAAAGCGGCGAGCAGGAAATCGAGCCGGCTTCGGAAAAATTCTCGGGCTTCGTTTTCAAGATCCAGGCGAACATGAACCCCAAGCACCGCGACCGCGTTTCCTTCATTCGCATCGTCTCGGGCTGCTTCCGCCGCGACATGAATGCCCACCATGTCCGCCTCGGCAAACCCGTGCGCCTAGGAAATTCCCAGCGCCTCTTCGCGCAGGAACGCGAGACCGTGGATGAAGCCTGGGCCGGCGATGTGGTCGGCATCGTGGGGAATTACGATTTCTTGATCGGTGACACCGTGAGCGAGGATTCCACGATTCGCTATGAAGAAACGCCACGCTTCGCGCCCGAGTGTTTCGCTTACCTGCGGAATTCGAGCACCGCGAAATTCAAACGCTTCCGCGAAGGCCTCGACCAACTCCTCAAAGAAGGCGTCGCGCAGCAGTTCGAGCTTCCCGACTCGATCCAGCGCGTGCCGCTCCTCGGCGCCGTCGGCCCCCTGCAATTCGAAGTCATGCAATACCGACTCGAGACCGAATACAGCGCGGATTGCCGGGTGGAGTCCGCCCCGTGGCAATTCGCCCGCTGGCCGCATATTGATGGCGCCCCGCTGACCGAGCGCCCCGATTTGCTCCTGCCCAGCGGCTGCGTGATGGCCAAGGATGCCTCCGGATTTTGGGTCGTTCTTCTTCCGAGTTCTTGGACGATTAGTTATCTCGAGGAAAAAAATCCCACGCATTCCTTCGGCGCCGAGCCACCCTCGCCGCCACGGGCCGGTTGAGCGAGGGACAAAAACAAGCTTTGGGGTTGCCTAAAAAAAGCTCTTTGGTATTAACCACGGCTCCGCTTTCGGAACCATTCCGGTTTGGCCACCCCTCTGCCAATCTAGGAAGCCCCCAATGGGCCGAATACCGGGATACCGACACCACGACATGCCTTTGACCACACTTTTTGCAGCAGTTCTGACTTTGGATGCGCCGACGATTTTTCCGAAAGGCGATGGCAGCGGATCCTTTGTCGACTGGCTCTCAAACTCGATCTTCGTCAGCGCTTTTGTCTCCCTCCTGATCATCTGGTTCGCTCGCAAAGCCACCCGTCAACTCTCCGTCGTGCCCGGCCCGGCGCAGAATTTCTTCGAGGCTCTCGTGCAAGGCCTCTACGACACGATCGAGGGGATCGTCGGCCACCACATGGTCGCGCGGGTTTTTTCCCTGCTCGCCACGCTCTTCATTTTCATCATCGTCTCAAACTGGTTCGCCCTCCTGCCCGGCGTCGGCTCGATTGGCTGGGGAAACGACACGGCCCAAGGCTTTGAGGTCACCACCCCGATCCTCCGCCCCACCACAGCAGACCTCAACATGACCCTCGCGATGGCGACGGTGTTCATGGTGTTCTGGCTCTACTGGTCTCTCAGCGAAGTGGGCGTGAAGAATTTCTTAAACCACCTTTTCGGCGTGAAGGGCGGGCTTACCGGTATGATGGCCGTTATTTTGATTCCGGTATTTCTCTTCGTCGGCGTCATCGAAGTCGTCTCGATCGCCTTCCGCCCTGTCTCGCTCTCACTCCGGCTGTTCGGCAATGTCTTCGCCGGCGAGAATCTCCTCTCCACCATGATCACTTTGGGAAAAAATCTCGGCTTGCCCGAGTGGGTAGCCTACCCGATGTCGATCATCGTTCCTGTTCCTTTCTACGGCCTCGAGCTTTTGGTCGGCCTGCTGCAAGCGGCCGTGTTCATGCTCCTCTGCGCCGTCTACATTCAACTCTCCACCTCGCATGACGAGGAGGAGCACTAAAAACACTTTCGTCTCCGGGACCGTGGCAAGACTGCGGGCGGCGACGGGAAAAACAACACACACCATAAAATGATACCACAACTCATCGCAGAAGCCGCCGCAACAGCAGGCGGAATTACGGGCAGCTTCACCCTCGCCATCGCTGGCGCCGGCGCCGCCCTCGGCATCGGAATGATCGGCGCAAAGGCCGTTGAAGCCGTTGGCCGCAATCCTGGCGCATCCGGCAAGGTGCTCACCCTAAGCATCATCGGCATGGCCCTCTCCGAAGCTATCGCGATTTACGCGCTCATCCTCGCTTTCGGAGGACGCTAAAAATCAAACGCCGGGACCGCGCGGCCAACCCGCCGGTCCCGGTTCCCCGGCTTTCCGCAGCAAACATCATTCGATTTTCATGGACACAGTCATCCAACTTTTTAGTCAGTTCGGCGTCACCTGGCCGAAATTCCTCGCTCAGGTCATCCTTTTCCTCACCGTTTACATCATCCTGAAGAAATTCGCCTTCGGACCGATCATCGCCATTTTCGAAGAGCGCCGCAAAACCATCGAAGAAGGCCAAGCCAACGCCGAGAAGATCAAGAAGCAACTCGCCGACTCCGAACTCCGCTGCCAGGAAATCCTCCGCAAGGCCAACGCCGACGCCCAGCGCATTATCGAAGAAGGCCGCACCAGCAGCGACGCCTCCTCCCAAAAACACATTCAACAAGCCATCAAGGACGCCGAAGGCATCATCGAGAAGGCCAATGAAAATGTGGAACTCGAGCGCGCCCGCATGGTCGCCGAGGTAAAGAAGGAAATGGTCAACCTCGTTGTGGACACCACCTCAGCTGTTGTCGGCAAGATTCTCACCGAATCCGACCAGCAACGCCTCGCGGCCGAAACCACCAAACAACTCGCCTCCTGATCCCTCAATGAAACTCAGCCGGGAAGCACGCCGCCAAACCAAGGAACTCTTCGAACTCGCGATGGTCGATGGCCGTCTCGATGCCGACCGCATCCGCCGCATCGCCACGGAAATCAGCGATCGCAAGCCCCGTTTCTATGTGCAGATGCTGAAATTCCTCACACGCCTCGCGCGGTTGGAATCAGCCAGGCACCACGCCGTGATCGAAAGCGCCACCCCGCTCGCTGATTCCATCCGCGCCGAAATCACCTCCAGCCTCATCGCCCGCTTCGGCGAAATCACTGCCGAATTTCACTCCAACCCGGAACTCATCGGCGGCCTCCGCGTCCGCCTCGGCAGCGATGTCTGGGATGGCAGCGTCCAATCCCGCCTCGAAGCCCTCAAACAATCCTGAATCCCATTTAAAAAACCATGAGCAACATCGTCCTCGAACTCGAAGAGAAAATCAGCGCCGTCAAAACCCAAACAGCCCGCCAGACCAATGTCGGCACCGTCCGCGAAATCGGCGACGGCATCGCCCGCGTCGAAGGCCTCAGCGCTGTGAAGCTGAATGAAATGATCGAATTTCCCGGCGGCATCATGGGCCTCGCTCTCAACCTGGAGGAAACCGAGGTCGGCGTCATCGTTCTCGGTGACTACACCCAGATCAGCGAGGGCTCCGAGGCCAAGACCACAGGCAAACTCCTCTCCGTGCCAGTCGGAAAGGGCCTCCTCGGCCGCGTCGTCGATGCTCTCGGACGCCCGATCGATGGCAAGGGCCCGATCCCGCACGACACCTCCTACCCCGTTGAAAAAATCGCGCCCGGCATCATCAAACGCCGCCCGGTAAGCCAACCGGTCCAGACCGGCATCATGAGTGTGGACGCCATGATTCCCGTCGGCCGCGGCCAGCGCGAACTCATCATCGGCGACCGCGCCACCGGTAAGACGACCATCGCGATCGACACGATCATCAACCAGGCAAAAATCAACCGCGCCGCCGAGGAAAGTGGCGACCCGAATTTCCGCCCCCTCTATTCCATCTATGTCGGCATCGGCCAGAAAAACGCCAACATCGCCCGCGTCGTCTCGATCCTTGAAGCCAGCGACGCCCTGAAATACACCATCATCGTCGCCGCCACAGCCTCCGACACCGCGGCCGACCAATACATCGCCCCGTTCGCCGGTGCCGCGATGGGCGAGTGGTTCATGGATCATGGCATGGACGCCCTCATCGTATTCGACGATCTCACCAAACACGCGAACGCCTACCGCCAGATTTCCCTCCTCCTCAAGCGCCCCTCGGGCCGCGAGGCTTATCCTGGCGATGTGTTTTATCTCCACAGCCGCCTCCTCGAGCGCTCCGCCCGACTCGCCGAAGATTGCGGCAATGGCTCGCTCACCGCGCTCCCGATCATCGAGACCCAGGCAGGCGATGTCTCAGCCTACATCCCGACGAATGTCATCTCGATCACCGACGGCCAGATCTACCTCGAAACCGATCTTTTCTACCAAGGCATCCGCCCCGCCATCTCGGTCGGTCTCTCGGTTTCCCGCGTGGGATCCGCCGCCCAGATCAAGGCCATGAAGCAAGTCGCCGGTAAAATCAAAGGCGACCTCGCCCAATACCGCGAACTCGCCGCCTTCGCTCAGTTCGGCTCCGACCTCGACGCCAAAACCAAGGCCACGCTCGACCGCGGCGCCCGCATCGTGGAACTCTTCAAGCAACCCCAATACAACCCGATTGCCGTCCAGACCCAGGCAGTCATCCTTTGGGCCATGCAGAAGGGCTTCTTCGACGCCATCCCCGTCGATAAAATCAAAACCGTGCAAAGCAAACTCGTCGAATTCATGGAGACCCGGAAGTCCGCCATCCTCGACAAAGTTTCCGCCAAACGGCAATTCGATGAAGAGGTCGAGAAGGAACTCAAGGCCGCCCTCGAGGAGTTCAAGTCCTTCAACACGCTGTAAAAAATGGCGAACCTCCGCGACATCCGCCGACGCATCAAGTCGGTCAAAAACACCGCCCAAATCACGAAGGCCATGCAAATGGTCGCGGCCTCGAAGATGCGCAAGGCCCAGCAAGCCGCCCTCGCCGGACGAGACTACGCCTTGCTTCTCAACCGCGTGATCGTTTCGCTCCGCGACGCCATCGACTCGACTTCCCACCCCCTCCTCGAACAACGGGCCGGAGGCAAGGAACTCGTCGTTTTGATGACCACGGACAAGGGACTGTGCGGCGCGCTGAACACCAATGTGCTCCGCGAGGCCGCCAGCTACGATCCCGCGAAAACGCTTTTCATCAGCATCGGCCGCAAGGGAACCCAATTCCTCGCCCGCTTGAAGCGCCAAATGATCGCAGACTTTCCGCTTCAGGAGCGCCCGACTTTTCCAAAGTGCAAGCAGATCTCGAAATTCTGCATCGAGAAATTCCTCGATCACACCGTCGACAAAGTCACGCTCCTCTACCCGCGCTTCGTTAACACTCTCACGCAGACTCCCACCGCCTTCCCGATCCTGCCACTCACCAGCATCGACGAAATCGGCATTAAAACCGATTACGAAGCGCTCCCGCCGATCGAAGGTGGCATGGAATTCGAGCCCTCGCCGAATGCCGTGCTGGAGTCCATCCTGCCCGCTTACATCCATTACTTGGTTTTCCAGACCCAACTCGGCTCCCGCGCTTCCGAACACAGCGCCCGGATGGTCGCCATGAAAAGCGCCACCGACAACGCCAAGAACTTGGTCAAAGACCTCACGCTGGAATACAACAAGGCCCGCCAGGCCGGCATCACCAACGAGATTCTGGAAATCGCCACCGCCCAACTGGCCCTCAGCTAGGCGGGCACGACCGTGCTCCAACTCACCGTCCTCGCCTCCGGCAGTTCGGGAAACTCCCTGCTCGTTTGTGGAGAATCCACGGCCCTGTTGGTCGATGCCGGAATCAGCGCACGCCAACTCGAAACCCAGATTCTCTCCCTCGGCATCACGCCCCAAAATCTCGCTGGCATCCTGCTCACCCACGAGCACGGCGACCACACCCGCGGGCTCAAAGTTTTCTGCTCCAAGCACCGCATCCCCGTTTTCACCAATCCCCTCACCGCTGACAGCCTCCGCAAATCCGCCATCGACACCGAGTGGCGCCTCTTCAACAGCGGATCAGCCTTTGAAATCGCCGAACTCCGCATCCAACCCTTCTCCGTCCCCCACGACGCCGCTGACCCCGTAGGATTCGTCATCTCCTCCGCCAACTCCTCCCTCGGCATCCTCACGGACCTCGGCTACGCCACGCGCCAAATCATCCACGCCGTCCAAGGCGTCAACGCCCTCGTGATCGAAACCAACCACGACGAAGCCCTCCTCCAAAACGACACCAAACGCCCCTGGTCCGTCAAACAACGCATCCTCTCCCGCCACGGGCACCTCTCCAACCAAGCCGCCGCGAAGCTCGTCGCCGAAATCGCCACCGAAAACCTCCGCCACATCCTCCTGGCCCATCTCAGCGAGGACTGCAACTCACCCACTCTCGCCAGCGAAGCCATCCGGAGTCAATTCAGCTCAATAGGTTTACCCCACCCCGAAATCCACTGCCCCGGGCACCCCCCACATCCCCTCCCCCATTCCATTCAGTTTTAGAATTTGAAAAATCCACTGCGGCTTGGCGTTTCAGATGCTGGTATTATTCGCGGAATTCGATGCCGGATCTTGTGCGGAGGGCGGCTTTGATGCGGTCCGTCGCGGCATTCACTTCGTCCGCTGTGAGCGTGCGCTCGGGGCTGCGGAAGGACAGTGAGACGGCAAGGGATTTTTTGTCAGCGGGGATTTTTTCGCCCTTGGGGTCGGTGAAAAGATCGAAAAGACCGATCGATTCGAGGAGGGGTTCCTTGAGGGATTCGATGGTGGCGCGGACTTCGCCGTAGGGCAGCGAGAGGGGCGCGGTGAAAGCGATGTCGCGGGCCGAGCCAGGAAATTTGGCGAGCGGGGAGGTCGTGCGATCCATGGAAACCAGAGTGCGCCATGTGGCGAGGTCGAACTCGGCGGCGAGGACGGGGGCGTTGGCGCCGAGCTGGCGGGTCACGCCGGGGTGAAGCTGACCGAGGAGTCCGATTTTTTTGCCGTGCAGGAAAACCTCGGCGGCAGCTCCAAAGGGGCTGGGCGGGCTGGGAAGAGGGTTTGTTTCGACTGCCCCGAGGTCGCGGACGGCTCCGAGGAGATCGAAGACATCCCACGAACGGGTCGTGCCACCGCGCCAGTCGACGGAAAAACGGTCACCAGTGACCACGAGAGCCAGACGGGGGAATTCCCCTGCTGGGGTGAACACCCGACCGACCTCGAACAGCGGGATCGATTTCGCGCCTTGGTCGAGATTGCGGACCACGGCGGCGAACAGGCCAGGAAGGAGGCTGTTGCGAAGTTGGGACTGGTCGTCGCCGAAGGGATTTTTGAGCGCGACGGATGCTCCAAAATCTGCGGCGTCGGCATTCGAGACGAGGGTGCTCGTGCGGCCCTCGTGAAAACCCATGCCGGCAAGACGGCGGCGGAGGTCCATCGCAAAATCGTAGGCCAGATCCGCGTCGGAACTGCCGGCGAAGAGGCCTTCGGCGCGGGAGGGGATTTTTTCGATTCCAACGACACGAGCGACTTCCTCGATGAGATCGGCCTCACGAAGGATTTCGCGACGATATCCGGGGATTTCCCATTCGCCGCCTCCCGAGTTGATCAAGCCCACGCGGACAAGGGCCGCGTCGATTTCAGCATCGGAAATTTCCAAGCCGAGAACCGATCGCACGCGGTCATGGCGAAGGGAGATTTTGGCGCGGGGCGGAAGTTCACCTGCGACCTCGAGGATTTCGGAGGCGGTGCCGCCTGCGAGTTGAAGAATCAATTCGACAGCACGGGCGGAGGCGGTGGCGACGCCCTCGGGATCGACGCCGCGCTCGAAGCGGTAGCTGGAATCGCTGAAAAGACCCAGCGAGCGCGAGGCGCGGCGAACGCGCGAGGGTTCGAAAAATGCGCTTTCGAGAAGAATGTCGGTGGTGGACTCGGTGACTCCGCTCCCCTCGCCTCCCATCACGCCCGCAAGGGCAACGGGGCCGTTGTTGTCGGCGATGACGAGGGATCCGGCGGGGAGTTTGTATTCCTTTCCGTCGAGAGCGTGGAAATTCTCGCCTTCTGCAGCAGCACGAACGCGGATGTCGCCCGAGATTTTGGCGGCGTCGAACGCGTGGAGTGGTTGGCCGAGTTCGAAAAGAACATAGTTCGTGATATCGACCACATTATTGATCGAACGCAGACCGACGGCGGCGAGGCGGTCGATGAGCCATTGTGGGCTGGGACCGACTTTGACGCCCGAGATTTTGCGAAGGGTGTAGAAAGTGACTTTGTCGGCGGGGTCCGATAACAGGCGGGACGCCTGTTCTACATGGGCTGGGAGCTGTGGGGATGGATTTTTAACGGGGTAGCCGGTGAAGACGGCGATTTCTCGGGCGACGCCGAGATGGCTGAGCCAGTCGGCGCGGTTTGGAGTGATCTCGAGTTCGAGAATGGTTTCGGTCGGGAAAATCTCCGTGAGCGGAGTTCCGGCAACGGACTCAGGAGGCAGAATCAAAAGGCCCTGCGCGTCCTCGGCGAGGCGGAGTTCCTTCGCGCTGCACATCATGCCCTCGCTCTCGACGCCGCGGAGCTTGCCTGGCTTGATTTTAAAATCGCCGGGCAGGACGGCGCCGGGCAGGGCGAGCGGAATCTTGTCTCCGACCTTGTAGTTTTTTGCGCCGCAGACGATCTGGCGGGGATGCTCAGAGCCGTCGTTCACCTTGCAAACGCTGAGTCGGTCGGCGTTCGGGTGCTGGACGGATTCGAGGATTTCGGCGACGACAACCTTGTCGATCGCAACGCCACGCTCGAGGATCGCAGCGACCTCAAGCCCCGCGCGGCGGAGGAGGGTTTCCAAATCGGACGCCGGAAGTTGGCAGTCCACAAAATCACGGAGCCAGTTGAGCGAGATTTTCACGGGTCAGAATTGTTTGAGGAAGCGGAGGTCGTTTTCCACGAGCATGCGGATGTCGGGAATGCGCGAGAGGTTCATGGCAAGGCGCTCGAGACCGAAGCCGAACGCGAAGCCGGAGACTTTTTCAGGATCGTAGGCGCGGTCGCCGCGTTTCTTGCAAATTTCCTCAAAGACGGCGGGATCGACCATGCCGCAGCCAGCGAGTTCCATCCACTCCCCGCCCAGCGCGGCGGCCCGGATGTCGATCTCGTAGCTGGGTTCGGTGAACGGAAAAAAGTGTGGGCGGAATTGAATCTCGGTGCCCGTTCCGAAAAGCTCGCGGAAGAAAAACTCCAGCGTTCCCTTGAGATCGGCGAGCGACACGCGCTCGGCGACATAGAGCCCCTCCATTTGGGTGAACTGCGCGAGGTGCGTGGCATCGACTTCGTCACGGCGATAGGCCGATCCGGGCGCGATGATACGAACAGGTGGCGGCGTGTTTTCCATCACGCGGATTTGAACACTCGAAGTGTGCGAGCGCAGGAGACGGCCGTCGGGAAGATAAAAAGTATCCTGCTCGTTGCGGGCGGGATGGTCGGGCGGGGTGTTCAGCGCGTCGAAACAATGCCACTCGGTCTCAATGTCGGGTCCGTCGGCAATGGCAAATCCCATGCGGCGGAAACAGCGCACAGCGCGGTCCATCAACTGCGTGAGCGGATGGAGAGTTCCTGGAGCGGGAAAAGTGCCGGGCAGCGTGAGGTCCAGTGAGGCGAAGGCGGCTGAATCAGCGGCATCGAGAAGGCGTTTTTGGGATTCCTCCAAAGCACCAGTCACCGCCGCGCGAAGGTCATTCAGGATTTTGCCGAATTTCGGGCGTTCCTCCTTCGGGACATTGCGCATTCCCTCGCTGAGGGCCGTGATCGCGCCGCTCTTGCCGAGGTATTTTAAACGAGCCGCCTCAAGCGAAGAGGCGTCGGTCGCGGAAGCAATCTGCGCCAGAGCCTCGGCGCGAAGGGAGTCAACTTGCTGTTCCATGGGTTTTCAAGATTTTGACCACGGAGGACACAGAGAGCACAGAGGAGGAAAGAATGCATGCAGGCAAAGAGTTTTCTTCCATGCATGCAGACCCGAGACTACTTCGGGCGCGAAGGTTTTTTAAGCCTCCGTGCCCTCTGTGTCCTCTGTGGTCAATCCTCAGGCCGCTTTTTTCGCTTCGAGGGCGGTGCGGACCTTGGCGATGATCTCGGCAAAGGTCGGCTCGTCCTTGACGGCGATGTCGGAGAGGACCTTGCGGTCGAGGCCGATGTTCGCGGACTTGAGGCCCTCGATGAAACGGCTGTAGGTGAGCCCGGCGGCACGCACGGCGGCGTTGAGACGGGTGATCCACAGAGCGCGGAAATTGCGCTTGCGGGTCTTCCGGTCGCGGTAGGCCCAGTATTTCCCCTTCATCTGGGCATCTTTCGCGTAGCGGAAGAGTTTGGAACGGCGGCCACGGTATCCCTTGGACGCATCGACGACGCGCTTACGACGGGCGCGGCTGGCTGGAGCATTGGTTGCTCTTGGCATGTTATCTAAACCCCGAGTTTCGGCGGGGCCTCCTTGGAGCGGTTGTTCGTTTGGTTGTGATCCCTGGACTCACCGGCTCCAGTATCCCCGAAAAAAATCAGGGCAGTCCAAGAGATCAAGTTTCAGCGCAAGTTTAGTGACTGAAAGGCAGGCAGGCCTTGATGCGGTCCACCACGGTATCGTGGACCACGACCGACTTGGCCATGTGGCGTTTCTTCTTGGCGCTCTTACTCGCCAGAAGGTGGCGCCGCGAGGCTTTGTTGCGAACAACTTTGCCTGTCGCGGTGACCTTGAAACGCTTGGCCACGGACTTGCGTGTTTTGCTTCGTGCTATGGATTTTGGCATTGGAAAAGGGTGCGGACCTTAGCAACTGCATATTGGGTTGCAATGATGTTTTTCATCCTGGCGTGAATTTTTTTGAAAAAAACGGCGGGGTTTGCGCGCGGGCGGGCTTTTGTGATTGGATGCGGGACTATGAATCGTGTGGCTTATCTCGGACCGGAGGGAACTTTCTCCGGGATCCTCGCCCGGCGGCGTTTCGGCGCGAAAGCCGATCTTATCCCCTGCCCTGCGATTGACGGGGTTTTCGAAAGCGTTCTTTCCGGATCGGCCCCATTGGGATTGGTGCCGGTGGAAAATTCCTCCGGCGGCACGGTGCATGACACGATCGATCTTTTGATTCGGCATGCCGGGTCGATTTTCATCATTCAGGAACTCTCGCTCGACATTCGCATAGCCCTGCTCGGCCACCAAGGCGCGGCGCCGAGGACGGTTTTTTCCCACTTCACGCAAATCAAGCATCACAGCGAGTGGCTAAAAAAACACCACCCCGGCGCGCGATTGGTGCCGGTCACCAGCACGACGATGGCCGCCGAGAAGGCCGCTGCCTCGAAATCCGCCGCCGCCCTCGCCTCACCCGGAGCCGCCAAAATTTACGGACTCGATGTGCTGGAAACCCCTGGTCGCGGGAGCGAAGTGAATGTCACGAATTTCTTCACGATTGCACGCCAACCCTCGCCCTCCGCCGACTCCGACCGCACAGCCTTCGTGGCGGCGTTGAAGAATACCTGCGGTAGCCTGCATGCGTTCCTCGGGCCATTTGCGAGGCAGAAAGTGAGCCTCACTCGCATCGTCTCGAGACCCGTTCCAGGGCAACCGCAGACCTATGTTTTCTACATCGAAATCGAGGGCAGCCCGACTTCCCCAAAAGTCCGCCGCGCCCTGGAACTGGCCGGGCGCCAAGCTCGCTCACTCCAAAATCTCGGCAGTTTCCCGCTGGGGCGGAGATTTCGATCCTGACTTGTCAAACCAACCACCCTTTGCAAAAAACCACCATGCTTTCGATCTTACGCAAACTCTCCGCCAGCCTGATTCTCTCTCTTCTCGCCGCCTCTCCCTCCTTCGCGCAGGAAGCCACGATCACCGTTAAAAAAAACGACGCCATCAATGTCGCCATGAAATCTTTCGGCGGACCCGATGGCGGGCTCGCGAGCAAGATCGTCGGGAATGACCTCGACCTCTCGGGAGTCTTCAGCATCGGCCTGCCTGAACGATCGACCTACTCCATCGGCGGAATGGCCGGCGGCGGCTCACTGCAAGGCAGCGTGACCGACACTCGCGGGAGTGTCGTTCTTCAAAAGACCTATTCGGGAAACATCCGCGAATGCGCCCATCAATTTTCCGATGACATCGTGGAAACCCTCACGGGAGGAAAAGGGATCGCCACCTCGAAAATCGCCTTCGTCAGCAACCGCTCCGGTTCCAAGGAAATTTACATCGCGGATTATGACGGCGCGAATACCGTTCAAGTCACCCGCGACGGCGCGATCAGTGTTGCTCCGGCGATTTCTCCCGATGCCCGAAGAGTCGCCTACACCGGCTACCAGAGCGGCTATGCGGACATTTACCTGATCGACCTCGCCAGCGGATCACGCACCAGAATTCTGAAATTTCCCGGCACCAATTCCGGCGCGAGCTTTTCGCCCGAGGGGAGCCGGATCGCCTGCACGCTCAGCCGCGACGGAAATCCTGAACTCTACATCGCCAGCGCGAATGGCGGTGGCGCAAACCGACTCACTCGCACGAAAGGCGTGGAATCTTCTCCAACCTGGGCGCCCAGCGGTTCCGAAATAATTTTTTCCTCCGATGATCGCGGAGGCCCCCAACTTTTCCGCGTGAGCGCTGCGGGCGGATCGCCCCGACTGATTTCGACCGGCTACAGCTATTGCACGGAGCCGAGCTGGTCTCCAGACGGATCGAAGGTCGCATTCACTGCACGCCAAGGAGGGTTCAACATTGCGTTGGTGGACCTCGCCAGCGGCATGACTCGAATCCTCGCGCAGGGTCAGGACCCCGCCTTTGGCCCGAACTCCCGCCATATTATCTATAGCGAAGGTTCCTCGCTCGTCCTGCTCGACACAGTCAAGGGCCGCCGCACACCGATCGTCACCACGCTCGGCAAAGTCTCCGAGCCAAGCTGGTCTCGCTGACCCCTAGTAGAACCGCTCTTGTCGGCGGTTATATTTCACCAAGCCAAACCCGGCGATCGCCCCGCCAAGGTGGGCCGCATTGCCGATGTCGCCGAACCATCCGGTCAGTATCAGAAACAGGGAAACGCCGGCCACGATGATTCCCAGCCACATGGCGCGCATGCGAACCGGAATCACAAAAAAGATCAGAGCCGTGACGGGCATTTGAGGAAACATGGTCGAGAAGGCGGCGACCAATCCACACACCGATCCGGAAGCTCCCACGACCATGGCCGGCCCTGGGCTGAGTGCCACCTGCAGCAAGCCTCCCGCGATGCCGCAGAGGAGATAAAAAATCACAAATCGGCGCGCTCCGAAAATCCGTTCGAGGATATTTCCCGCAAACCAGAGGCCGAGCATGTTGACCAGAAGGTGGAAAAATCCGGCGTGAACGAATTGGTAGGTGACGAACTGCCAAATCATCCCCTTGGCGAGACCGCGACCGCTCAGGCCAAAGATGCTGTCCGCGAAGTCAGCCAGCGACGGCGAGACGCCCATGAGAACAAAAACGAGAACATTGATGGCGATCAGCGCCTTGACGGCGGTGATTTGGAACCGGCGATTTCCTTGAAACACGCGGGGAATCTAGGGTCGGGTGGCGGCGTTGTCGATGCCTGGCCCGATTCCCACCACGCCTCGAACGCGGCGCATCACAGCATCTGCCACGGCTGCGGCTTTTTCGGCTCCATCCGCGAGGATTTTTTCGACATGCCCAGGGTCGGCCTCCAACTCGACGCGCTTGGCGCGGAAGGGCGCGAAGTATTCCCACACGGCACCAAAGAGGCGTTTTTTGAGGTCTCCGTAGCCGGCCCCACCGACACGAAAATCATTTTCCATCGCAAGATGGTCCGCCTCGGACGCCACCAGCTTGTGAAGAGCCAGGATCACCGAGCCCTCCATCGGCTTTGGCTCCTCGACCGGGGTGGAGTCGGTTTTAATGCCCATGATTTTTTTTCGGAGCACATTCTCCGGAGCGAAAAGATCGATCGTGTTGTGGTAGCTCTT
>ERZ889217.754-NODE-754-length-18404-cov-11.890730_pt1 | contig 18404 bp, 17 predicted proteins | sample MGYA00521098_ERZ889217 | MGnify/ENA primary metagenome ERZ889217 (study PRJEB32303, sample SAMEA104408613) | aquatic metagenome | biome: Brackish water; feature: Pelagic; material: water | place: Baltic Sea | collected 2014-06-10T22:04:00 | depth 2,362 m ... | reverse complement strand
TTTATTGCGAGTTGAGAAAGATCAGAAGTTAAGTCGAGTAACAAACTTGGCAAGATACCGACTGCCAAAGTAACTGCAACTGCAACTGTGATTGCGACAGCAGAGAACAATGGCACTTTGACTGGCTCGGAGATTGTTGAGTCGCTCAACCACATGCTGACCATGATTCGCAAATAGACAAATGCAGCAATCACAGCGCAAATCATTGCAATCACTGCAAGGTTGTAACTGCCGACACTGACTGCTGCCTGAATCACACCAAACTTGGCGATGAACCCACTCGTCAGTGGCACACCTGCTTGAGCCAACAATAGAACCGTCATCGCCAGAGCAAGAACTGGATTGTTCTTTCCTAATCCTTTGAAAGTATCCAGCGATGTAGCACCATCACTTGTGTTTCGAGCGACAACTGTGACGATGCTAAATGTGCCAACCACTAAAGCTGCGTACAACACAACATAAACGCTGATTGCGACTAATCCATCACCAACATCTACTGACGAGCGATGTGACGATGCCTCTAATCCAACAAGAATAAAACCAGCATGACTAATTGAAGAATACGCAAGCATTCTCTTGACATCTGTTTGCACGACAGCCACGACTGAACCAACCACAAGAGTTAAGGCAGACAACACAAAAACAGCAGGTCCCCAATCGTCGGCGCGTGATGGAAACGCAGTAACGAAAACTCGTACAAGTGCAACGAGTGCGGCGACCTTTCCGGCTGATGCCATAAACGCTGTGACTGGTGTTGGAGAACCTTGATACACGTCAGGGGTCCATGCTTGAAATGGCACGAGTGAAACTTTGAAACCAAAACCTACGAGCATTAAACCAACGCCGACAAGCAGCAATGTGTCGTTGCGCGGAACCGTAATATATGAATTCAGAGCCCCATTTATATCAATTAAACGAGTCGAACCGGTTGTTCCATAAGTAAGTGCAACGCCATACAAAAAGAAAGCCGATGCAAAGCCACCGAGAATAAAATATTTCAATCCAGCTTCTTGACTTTCTGCGCGTTTGCGATTGCTTGCTGCCAATAAATAAAGCGACAGACTAAGAGTTTCTAAACCAAGAAATAAAACAACTAGATCATTTGCGGCAACCATCACGATGCCACCGATTGCTGCAGTTAGATAAAGCGCGTATATCTCGGGCATGTCAGAGTTTTCACCGGCAAGATAATCACTAGTAACGAGACTGACCAGCAAAACTGCTGAACAAATCGCAATCGTCGCAAGCAACGCAAACTTGTCGAGTGCGAGGGTGCCACCCACAAGAAGTTTTGGCCCCGAGGTTGCAATATCGCGCCACAACATAACCGACAACACAATTGCTACCCCAGCAGTTATGGCACTCGCCAATCCATACCAACCACGTCGCCACGCAGGAGTTAACGAGCCAACTAGCAGTAGCAAGAGTGCGCCAGCAAGCAACACGACTAACGGCGAGACCGAGAACCAGTCAATAGCCGGGCCGGCGAATTCTGCGATTTGATCGTTCACTTTGTTTGTCCCTCTACATGTTTAATCAATGCAGCCACACTCGGTTCGATTCGATCAAGCATCGGCTTTGGATAAATACCAGATACGACGATGATCGCGACGAAAACCGACATCAGCAAGCCCTCACGAAATGTAATTTCTTTAAAAGTCGAATTGGCTTCATCTGGCTCGCCGTGAAATACACGCTGATAAGCCCACAACAAATACAACGCTGCAAGAACAACCCCGACTGTGGCGACCACTGTCCACCATCGTGCAGGACCAAATGACCCGATCAAGATCAAAAACTCACCAACAAAACCATTCAGACCAGGCAGACCGACCGAAGAAAGCATCACGATTGTGAATACACCAGCGAATATTGGTGCGACATGTTGAATGCCACGCAATTCGGCTATCTCGCGAGTGTGGCGACGCTCGTAGATCATGCCGACAAGCAAGAACAATGCGCCAGTTGAAACTCCATGATTGACCATTTGAATTACGGCACCAGTCGCAGCCTGTGAAGTCAACGCAAATGTTCCGAGCACAATAAACCCGAGGTGGGCCACAGAAGAATAAGCAACGAGTCGTTTTAGATCGCGTTGCATTGTTGCTGCGATCGCGCCATAGATTATTCCGATTACTGCAAGAGTGAATATTGCTGGTCTCGCCCACATTGCGGCCTGTGGAAACAAATAGACACCAAAACGCAAAAATCCGTAAGTTCCCATTTTAAGAAGCACACCAGCAAGAATCACTGAACCACCGGTCGGCGCTTGCGTATGTGCATCAGGCAACCAAGTGTGAAACGGAAACAATGGAACTTTGACTGCAAAAGCAATCGCAAACGAGACAAACAGCCATCGGGCTGCATTTGTTGAGAACTTTGCGCCTTCAGCGATCTTGACAAGATCGAATGTCACCATTCCAAGGTCACGACGGGCAAGAGTGACCGTCGCAATTATTCCGACGAGCATAAACGCCGAACCAGCCATCGTGTACAAAAAGAACTTCGTAGCCGCGTAGACACGTTGGTCGTAACCCCAACCGCCAATCAAAAAATACATCGGTACTAAAACAATTTCAAACATCACAAAAAACAGAAACAAGTCAAGTGACAGAAATGAGCCCATTACCCCGGCTTGCAATAACAACATCCAAGCAAAATAAGAAGTCTCATTGTGATGCGGGTCAATACCAACAATTACTAATGGAAACAAGATCCCAGTGAGCACGATCAAGAACAGCGAGATGCCATCTACTCCGAGATGCCATGAGATTCCCCATTGGCTGATCCATGCGTGTTGTGAAACAAATTGAAAACCAGCCTCGCCAGATTTAAAAGCAGTAAGTAACCACAGGGATAATGCGCCAGTCGTGACACTCGAAATGAGCGCACTAAGTTTCATCCATTCTGGACGAGAACTACCGAGCAATGCCACAACTATTGATCCGACCAGTGGCAATATCACAAGCATCGTGAGAATTGGAAAATTCAAGACTTCTTGAGTTGATGCAATCACAGCATTATCCCTCGCAACAAGAACCAAGCCAATACAACGAGTGCGCCGAGGCTAATCAATAACGCGTATGCGCGTACGAAACCACTTTGCACCCGACGCAACGACCCAGCAATGCTGCGAATTAATTCGCCAACTCCATTGACAATGCCGTCCACAATGTTTGCGTCTACCCAAGCGATGAAATTGAAAGTTGCCGCCCCAGGACCAGCGACAACTCGGCTTGCTGCGTTGTCGTAATACCAAGCCTGCTCAAGAACTTTCGGTTCAACGACTTTGAACAACGATTTCGAATAAACAGCAATTGATGCAGCAATACCAGCAGCAGCAATCACAATCGCCACGACTAATAGCAAATATTTATTTTGGTATGCCCAAGTGTCTTGAATGTGTGCTTCAGATTCTTCGACTACTGGCGCAAGCCAGCGTTCGAGAAAATTGAAGTTTTTACCAAACGGCAACTGCATTGCACCGCCAACAACTGACAACACCGACAACACGACAAGTGGAGCCAACATAACCTTGGGGCTCTCATGTGGGGTCAGGTCACCATGCGCTCCGTGTTCAGCGCTGTGATCATTCCATTTTGCTTGACCGTAGAACACCATAATTACTTGGCGCGTCATATAAAAAGCAGTTAGCAAAGCAGTAATTAATCCAACGACATACAGGCCGCGATTGTTGGCATAAACATAGAGCAAGATTTCATCTTTTGACCAGAAGCCTGCAAACGGTGGTACTCCGGCAATTGCCAACCAACCAATAATGAAAGTGAACGCTGTAACTGGCATTACTTTGCGCAACGCACCCATGCGCCGCATGTCTTGCTCGTGATGCATTCCATGAATTACAGAACCTGAACCAAGAAATAAAAGCGCTTTGAAAAACGCGTGAGTAACCATGTGAAAAATTGCCGCCACATACGCACCTGAGCCAACTGCCAAGAACATATATCCCAACTGAGAAACTGTGCTGTATGCGAGAACTTTTTTGATGTCATTTTGCGCAACGGCAACTGTCGCCGCATACAACGCAGTGGCTGCACCAACCACTGCAATCACTGTTGGTGCCCACTCATAAGACGCATGCAAGATTGGGCTCATTCGTGTCATCAAAAACACACCGGATGTGACCATGGTTGCTGCGTGGATTAGCGCCGAAACTGGAGTTGGGCCCTCCATCGCATCTGGCAACCAGAGGTATAACGGAAGTTGAGCACTCTTGCCACACGCACCGACAAAAAGCAACAAGCCAATTGCAGTTGCCGTAACCGGTGCAAGAGCCCCACTATGTGCAGATTCGTTTATCGCTCCGTATGAAAGTGTGCCAAGACTGCTGAAGGCGAGAAACATCGCAGTCATTACGCCGAAGTCGCCGATGCGATTGGTTACGAAAGCTTTCTTGCCGGCAACTGCAGCACTGTTGCGAGTGTGCCAAAACGAAATTAAAAAATAACTGCAAGCACCAACACCTTCCCAGCCCAAGAAGGTGACGAGCAAGTTTTCGCCAAGTACAAGCATCAACATGCTGAACACAAAAAGATTCAAGTACAAAAAGAATTTGGAGAACTTTGCATCGCCGTGCATGTAGCCGATCGCATATAGATGAATCAAAGTCGAAATGCCAGTAACAAATAGCGCCATGACAATACTTAATGGGTCAGCAAGAATAGCAAGGTCAACTTGTAGCGAACCAACTTGTATCCACGAAAACATGCTGACAACGTGACTGCGTTCTTCTGACGCAAGACCCAACATCTCGAAATATGCAAGCACTGTGATCAGAAATGACGAGGCAGTTGCAACTGTTGCTACCCAACCCGCGCGCGGGTCACCTAATTTACGACCGAAAACAAGATTTATCATTGATCCAGCGAGTGGCAATATCGGTATCAGCCAAATCAAATCAAGCACAATTAGCCCTTTAACACGGCGAGATCGTCGGCAGTTACAGAACTTCGGTTACGCATAATCGCCACGATGATGCCTAGACCAACTACAACTTCGGCGGCGGCAACAACCATTACGAAGAACACGATTGTCTGACCATTGATGTCATTAAGTTGTCGCGCCAATGTGACAAAGCTCAGATTGACAGCATTGAGCATCAGCTCGATGCACATGAACATCACCAATGGGTTGCGTCGAACCAACACACCAAAAGTGCCGATACCAAACAGAACAGCAGACAATATTAGATACCAGGATGCGGTTGGAACTAGTGACAGAGCGATCATTTAGGGTTCTCTGCCACAACTGTCTTGGTTCGTCGAGCCAGAAGTACTGTTCCGACAACTGCGATAACCAAAAGCACTGAAGTTAATTCAAATGCCACGACATATCGAGAGAAAATAGATTCTGCAAGTTGTGTCGTGTTTGCATCTGTGCCTGTCGTTAAATCAGGAATATTTATACCCTCGCCACGCTCATGCAAAGCGTCACTGCCTCTTACAAACGCAGCAACGAGCACTCCGATTAAACCAAGGCTGACAATTATCGCAAGTGGACGCTGCGATGTGAGTGGCTCAGTTCGTAGATTTTCTACTCGATCAACACCCAGCAACATGATCACGAACAAGAACAGCACGACGATTGCCCCGGCATAAACAATTACTTGTACTGCTGCAAGAAAATGTGCATCTTGGGCAACAAATAAAACGGCAACACCAAAGAGTGTCAGAACAAGACTCAATGCTGCGTGCACTGGGTGACTTCGAGCAATTACGCCAACTGCCCCAACAAGAATCATTAGCGCAGCACAAACGAAAACGAAAAACTCCATTTATTCGCTCTTTTCTTCTGCTGGACGCACGCCATAACCTAATTCACCACTCCATGACACGACACCTGTGAAGTTCGCATCACCAGAAGAAGCAGTCGCTCGCATCCAACCCGAAGTGTTTTGATCTTCTCCTTCGCGCCAATCTTCCCAAGCCAGTTGCTGAGGCTTGCCAGAGTTGTCAACAAGAAGTTCATTCTTTGTGTAGATCGCATCTTGTCGATTTATGAATGAAAACTCAAAGAGTTTTGTTTCGGTGATTGCTTCGGTTGGGCAAGCCTCAACGCACAAGTCACAGTGAATGCACCTCAAATAGTTGATCTCGTAAATCCAACCGAAACGCTCTCCTGGCGATGTTGGATTTGTTGGATCATTGTCAGCTCCACGAACGTGAATACACTTCGCTGGGCAAACTGCGGCGCATAACTCACAACCGATGCACTTTTCCATACCGTCTTCGTAACGATTAAGAACATGGCGACCATGCAATCGTTCTGGTTTTTCGAGCTTTTCGTCCATCTTGACAGCGCGTCGCTTATTACGACGAAACACTCGCCCGCCCGAATATTGCGTTGTAACACGGTTTCTTTCTCCGTGTTGACGAAGTGTTACTAAAAATCCTCCGAGGTAGCCCATTAGAACATTGGTCCTTGTGTCTCGCGTTGGCGCGCGCTTTGAGAAAATGCCGCTTGCAGAAGTAAATAACAACCAACCATCACTACCACTGCAGATGTTGTAACCAAAATAATGTTCCAATCGTTTTGTCGAGCTAATTGCTGTGATGCCAACAGCATGAACCAACCAAGTGCCGCTGGAATCAGAACCTTCCAACCAAGATCCATTAGTTGGTCATAACGCAATCGCGGAAGAGTCGCGCGGAACCAAATGTATATATATAGGAATACGAGAACTTTGGCCAACAACCAAATTGATCCCTCAAGCGCATTTGGAATCAGCGGAATATCGAATACAAAATCACCAAATGCGATCGGCTGTGGACCACCGAAAAATAGCGTCACGATAAGCGCAGACATAGTGACAGTGTTCATAAATTCTGCAAGATAAAACAAAGCGAAACGAATTGACGAATATTCGGTGTTGAAACCGCCAACAAGTTCTTGTTCTGCTTCAACAAGATCAAATGGCGGTCGATTTAGTTCGGCCGTAGCAGCAATTAGAAAAATTATAAATGGCAAGATTCCAGTTGAAAAGAAGTGCCAATCGGTGATTCTTGACTGGGCCGAGACAATGCCGCTTGTTGAAAGTGTGCCAGAAATTAATAGCACTGAGGCCAAAGACAACCCGAGTGCGGCTTCATAACTAACCATTTGTGCAGAAGCACGAACTGAACCTAAGAGTGGATATTTAGATCCACTCGACCAACCGGCGAGCATGATTCCATAAACCGCGATTGACGAAATTGCCAGCGCGAATAATACGCCGATTGGTGGGTCAGCAAGTTGGACTTTCGTAACCTGCCCAAACCATGTGACTTCACCGGCATTGCCATTACGGAAGTCTCCACCGAGTGGAATAATTGCAAATGCCAAAAATGCCGGCACGAAAGACAAAAACGGGGCAAGCACAAACACAAATCGATCTGCACGATTTGGAATTAAATCTTCTTTGAAAAATAACTTGATGCCATCAGCAAGCGTTTGCAAAATACCAAATGGCCCAGTCTTATTGGGGCCGATTCGATTTTGCATACCAGCAATTGCTTTGCGCTCAAACCAAACCATCAGCATCGTTGCCAACAGACCGATCACAAAAACAACAACAACTTTTAACAACACAATCAGCAATGGTGTCCACAGAATCTTGTCTATAAGAAGTGTGTCAAGAGCGATCACTTGATTACCTCAATTCGAACATCGACAATATCTGAAGCGATATTAAGTAATGGCCGAATGTCGACACCCGTATGGTTGTACGGCAACCAAGCCGTGCCTCGGTGAACACCATTATTTGCGTTTACTGGGATAACAATATTTGTTCCGTCGATACCGACTCGCACGCTTGTGCCTTCTACAACTCCAATTCGAGCAAGATCTAACGGATGCACGTAAATTGCTGCCTCGGTGATAATTCCAGAAAGAGACTGGCTAGCAACAGTTGATTGCGCCTTGTCATACATCGTGCGTGAAACAACAAGTCGATAGTTGTATGAATTGCGATCTATCGACACTATTGGGCTTCGCGAAATTGTCACAGGCGTCTCATGCACCATCAACACACCGTCGCTTTGAATTGCCGCAACATTTGCGCAACTTGAAAACTCTACAACGCAAGAAATCATTTTTTGATGCAACTCATCAAGACTTGAAACACCAATATCTGCGCCAAGGCTTAAGCCCAGTTCGGTTGCGATAATCCAGTCAGGACGGGACGTGCCGCGTGGAGTAATTTGCTGCGTCACATTGCTGACTCGACCTTCAAGGTTCGTGGTTGTGCCATTTTTTTCGCCGAATGCAGCGGCAGGCAGAACAACATCGGCATTGCGATTAGATCGATTCACGAAAGTATCGATGCTGATTACATTTTTGATCTGCGCGAATGCACGTTCAACAAGCGTTGAATCGGCAACATCAGAAAACGGATCTGCACCCAGCAAAATTAAGCACTCGACTTTTCCTGTTGCTGCTTTTGTTAAAATATCAATTGCATCACCAGAGTTTTTTTGTGGAGTCAATCCTGCTGCAACTGCACCCCGTACGTTGCCGCGACGCAAGACTGGAAGAATTTTTGCATTCGGCACCGTGTGCAGAAGTTCTGCGAGTGCATGCAAAGTAAGCGACTCGTTTTCTGCCAAGTTCGCCCGACCAACCACAACCACAACATCTCCTCGACGAAGTTGCTCTGACATTTCTGGTGTGTCAAGTGTCTGGCGAACAACTTGTGCTTGCTGACCTGGCTCAAACCCGATGCTTCGCCAAGCGTAAGGGGTCAAACCAGAGTCGCGTGAAGAAAACTCGACGATTCGAGATTTTCGTTTTTGCGCTGCATCACGAATTCGCAAATACAAAACTGGAAGTTCTTCTTTTAGGTCTGGTGACAACAAAATAATTGTGCTGGCAGCACATGTCTCGTCGATTGTGGCCTGTGGAAGATTAAATATTTCAGGAGTTAAACCATCTCCAAGTTGGGCATCGCGTTGAGAAATCCCAAGTTGGTCTGCGAGCAACGCCCAAGCAAAAGCATCTTCGTTCGTTCCACGAGCGCCACCTAAAATCGCCACCGAATCAGAACCGTTAACGAGTGCAAGACGAATTAATCTCGCAGCCGATTCAAGTGCAACTGACCAAGATGTCGTTGCAAGTTCTGAACCATCTTTGATTAATGGAGTCGTGAGTCTTTCTGTTGAATTAACCGACTCAAAGTTGTAACGACCACGATCACACAACCAGCCCCAGTTGACAGGGTCAATATCCACGCCTTGATAGCGAACTAATTCGTCGCGACTGCTTTGCACGACAATGCGACAACCCACCGAACACGAAGTGCAAGTACTTTCGGTTTGGTCTAAATCCCAAGGACGTGCTTTAAATCGATAAGGCTTTGCAGTCAGCGCACCAACTGGACAAATTTGCACTGTATTGCCTGAAAAATAGCTGCTGAACGGCTCATCTGGAAAAGTTAAAACCTGTGTGTCGTTGCCACGACTCGTAAACGAAATTAGTGGATCGCCCGCAACTTCGTCGGCGAATCGTGTGCAACGGTCGCACAAAATGCAACGCTCACGGTCTAAATAAACAATCTCGCTAATCGCGATTGGTTTTTCGTAGTGACGTTTTTCTTCAATGAATCGACTTTCGCCTGGACCGTGACTAAACGCCTGATCTTGCAGCGGGCACTCACCACCTTTGTCACAAACCGGGCAATCAAGTGGATGATTTGCAAGCAATAATTCGAGCACACCTTCTTGAGCCTTTTTAACTGTGTCTGTGGCCGTGCGAACAATTTGACCTTCAGCCACTGGTGTCATGCATGACACAACCATCATTGGCCCGCGCGGAGTTTCGACCTCGACAAGACACTGGCGGCACATGCCGACCGAGCTCATACGCGGGTGATAGCAAAATCTTGGGATGAAGTCATCTGTGCGATCAGCAGCAGCGATGATGAATTCACCTTTGCGCGCCAGAACTGGCTTGTCATTAATCGTGATATTCACAACATTCGGATCAACCACAATTTTTTCGCCCACTGGATCAACAATCGTCATGAACTTACCCCAACTGCAGTAACCGGAATTGTCACACGCTTTGTAACTCGCGCTTCAAATTCACTTCTAAAAAGTGTCAGTGCAGAATGCACCGGTGCAAATGCAGATGGCCCCACAAAGCAGATCGTCGTCATCTTGTATGGAAACGGCACTGCTTTCAGACCAAGTTTTTCGTTCGCTGCATGCGGAAAGTCACCTGGACAAATCATTGCGCCAACTTCAAGAAGTTGTTGCAGATCTGCATCGGTCCCACTTCCATCGACGATGCGACGAAGAATTCGCTCTAACCATGTTCCGCCTTCACGACATGGCGTGCACTTGCCACACGATTCATGAGCATAAAAATGTGTCAGCGTCAGTGCGGCCGCTGGAATGTCTGTTGTTTCATCCATCACCATCACTGCACCTGAACCAAGCATTGAACCCGCTGGCCCTACTTGGCTGGCTTCAAACGGCAAATCTAATTGGTCAGGAGTAAACCATGGCGCAGAACCTCCACCAGGTACAAAGGCTTTTAGTTTGTTGTCGTCTTTGATTCCGCCACAAAACTCTTCGCCGAAAATCAGATCGCGAAAAGTTGTTGTGCCGTTAATGATTTCAAAAACACCTGGTCGCTTTACGTGACCCGAAACTGCAACCATGCGCGTGCCTGGTGATGTCTTTGTACCAACTGCTGTGTACGCCGCTACTCCATTGCACATCAGCCACGGCAAGTTGGCAAGGGTTTCAACATTATTGACGATCGTTGGCTGACCATAAAGTCCGTTTGCAGCCGGAAAGAACGGCGGCTTTAGGCGAGGCATGCCACGGTTACCTTCGAGACTTTCGATCAGCGCAGTTTCTTCTCCGACGACATAGGCGCCTGCGCCCCAATGCAAAATAATGTCAATAGAAAAATTCGAGCCGAGAATATTTTTTCCGATATAGCCAGCCGCGTAAGCCTCATTTAATGCCGTCGCCACGCGCTCTTGAGCCAGCGCCATTTCACCCCTTATATATAGGAAGCATTGCGACAGCCCAGCCGCATAACTAGCAATCAAACAGCCTTCAATAAGTTGGTGCGGATCGCGCTCCATTAACAAACGATCTTTGTAAGTTCCAGGTTCGCTTTCGTCTCCGTTGACAACGAGATAACGCGGCCAAACTTGTTGTGGGGTTAGGCCCCATTTTGTTCCAGCAGGAAACCCGGCGCCACCGCGCCCAAGCACTGTTGCATTTTTTACATCATCATGAATTTCATTTGCGGGACGAGATAGCGCCGCGCGTAAACCTTTGTAGCCATCTGTGGCCAGATAGCGCTCGAGTGTGTAAGAGTCTGCGAATTCAAATCGAGAAGTGACAATTTTTGGACGATCACCAGCAACAAAACCAGGCGCGTGAGCATAAGTCACGCTCATAGCGCGGCCTTGCCGTTTAGCCATACTGGAGATTCATTGACAAGTTCTGGAGCGACGGCGCCAACTTCGCGATCAGGCGCAATGTGTTGACGAACTTTTGACAACACACCATGCACGGGAATCTCGTCTGATAATTTTCCGGTTTTTAAATCGTCAATTAGATTGTCAAGATCTGCTGTCGTAACTCGCAAACGAAAACGATAATTAACTTGCAAGCACGGCGCTTCTGTGCATGCTGCTTGACATTCAGCATGGGCAAGCGTGAACATACCGTCAGCAGTTGTGCCTCCGGCTTTGACACCAAGTCGCTTCTCGGCATGATGCATCAATTTCTCTGAACCCATCAACGCGCAAGACATTGTTCCGCAAATATTTACTAGATATTTTCCAATTGGCTCAAAACGAAACATCTCATAAAAAGTTGCAGTTCCATAAACTTCGGCAGAAGTAACACCTACAAGTTCGCCAAGATGAACCATTGCTTCGCGACTGATGTAGCCAGTTTGTTCTTGGGCTAAATGCAACAACGGAATCAATGCCGATTTTTGCCGTGGATAACGGGCAATTATCTCTTTTGCAACTGCAACATTTGAATCACTTAAACGACTCATCGATCCACCTCACCAAGAACAGGATCTACCGATGAGATAACAGCAACTGCGTCAGCAATAAGTCCGCCGTGCATCATCAATGGCATCGACTGAATGTTGACGAAACTTGGTGCCCGCACATGCATTCGATATGGCGTTGCCGAACCATCGCTCGCAATGTAACAACCAATTTCGCCACGTGGACTTTCAATTGCCACATACGCTTCACCTTCAGGAACCTTGAAACCTTCGGTGAATATTTTGAAGTGATGAATAAGTGCTTCCATTGACTCATCAATTCGCGCACGTGGTGGTGGAGTAACTTTTTTATCTTGAATTCGATAGTCGCCTTGTGGCATTCGATCTAAAATTTGTCGCACGATCCGCATCGACTCGCGAATTTCGTTGAGACGAATTGAATAACGGTCAAATGCGTCACCATAACTTCCAACAATCACGTCGAACTCGACTTCGTCATAATGCAAATACGGCAAGTCACGTCGCAAATCCCACGCAAGGCCGGTGCTTCGCAAAATTGGGCCAGTAGCGCTGAGTGCAATCGCCTCGTCACGAGTGATCACGCCAACGCCCTGAAGTCGTTCTCGCCAAATCGGTTGGCCTGTCATCAAAATTTCGTATTCGGCTAAGCGTTCAGGCAACGCATCTAGCAAACCGAGCACATCATCTCGCCAACCTGCTGGCAAATCTGCGGCAACCCCACCTGGTCGAATGAAGTTATGGTTCATTCGCAAGCCGGTCACTTTTTGGAAAAACCGCAAAACCTCTTCACGCTCACGAAAGCCGTAGAGCATCATCGAGACAGCACCAATATCCATGCCGTTTGTCGCCATAAACAATAAGTGACTACTGATTCGATTTAATTCTGAGAGCATCATGCGAATCCACACTGCTCGCTCAGGAATGTCGCCATCAATGCCAAGAAGCTTCTCGGTCGCCATTGAGAACACGAGTTCATTGTTTAATGGTGATGCATAATCCATTCGCGTGACATTGGTGCCACCTTGCATATAGGTCAACGACTCGCCTGTCTTTTCCATGCCGGTATGCAAATAACCAATCACTGGCTTGCAACGCAAAACTGTTTCGCCTTTTAGTTCGAGCATCAAACGCAATACTCCGTGCGTACTCGGGTGTTGTGGACCCATGTTGATGATCATTGTTTGATCATCGCTCTGAGTATCTGCAAGTGATGCAACTTGCGATTCACTCATTCGAAGAACTGCACCTGACTCACGAAGCACTGCTTTAGCCGAAACATCCGACCGCAGTTGTAATTCTTGACCACCTTCGGATGTACCAGCAGAAACAATTTCTGAAGCCATATTCTCAGTTGCGGTCACGATGCTGCACCTTTGAACTGCACTGGAATACTCCCTTGCGAATAATCTTTGCGCAACGGAAATCCAATCCAATCTTCGGGCATCAGAATTCGAGTGAGGTCTGGGTGGCCATTGAATGTGATTCCGAACATGTCAAAAACTTCACGTTCCATCGCTTCTGTGCCTGGATACAAATCGAAAGCCGAATCAATTGACGGATCAGATTCTGAAAGTTGCACACGCAATCTGACTCGGCGGCGCTGTGAAAGTGAAAGAAGATTTACAACAAGTTCAAATCGCTCAAGTGTGATTTGACTAGCAACTTCTGGGGCAAGCGTGCGACCAGGATGAGTCAGATAGTCAACTGCAGTTAAATCGGCACACATCTCGAAGCCTTCACTTCGTAATGCGGTGAGGGTCTTTAGATAATCAGTCTTTGAGACGAAACGAACATCATCGGTAACATGGCCAGCAACTTGCGACATGGTTCAACGCTTTCCAAGAATCACTGGCGTAATCGTGCCAGCAGGAATTTCTTGAACATGAACTTGTGCTCCCGCACCAGTTGACGCGCGACGCTTCATAATCTGACCATCTTCAATTAATTGATGCAAAGTTTCAATTGCATGAATCAATGTCTCAGGAGTTGGCGGGCAACCAGGTGCGTAAACATCTACCGGAACAATTTGATCTACGCCCTGCACAATTGCATAGTTATTAAACATTCCTCCACTGCTGGCACATACGCCCATCGAGATAACCCATTTCGGTTCCATCATTTGGTCGTAGACCTGACGTAAAACAGGTGCCATTTTTTGACTCACACGCCCAGCGACGATCATGATGTCAGCCTGGCGAGGTGAAGCCCGGAAAACTTCCATACCGAAACGCGCTAAGTCGTAATGCGCGGTTCCGGATGCCATCATTTCGATTGCACAACATGCCAAACCGAATGTCGCTGCCCAACTCGAACGAGAGCGTGACCACTTAACAAGATCTTCAACACGACCAGTTAGAAAATTATGTTCAAGACCACCAAGGCCATCATCTAAAACATCTCGTGTTAGTCCCATCAGATTGAAACTTTCTCTACTGGTCGTCCCTCTAACCCAACTCGACGAATAGTCGTCGAAGAAGTGCGGGATGCCGAGAAAATATCATCATCAATTGTCAGCAACTGTCGTGGTTTGTTTATCGGACCCCAATCCAAGGCCCCACGGGCAATTACATAAACAAACGCCACAAAAAATACAGCGCTGAACGCGACGAACTCCCAGAATCCGTAAGCACCCAGAGACTGACTTGCAACTGCAAACGGATACGCAAAAATAATTTCAATATCGAACATGATGAACAGCATTGCAACCACGAAAAAACTCACAGGAAACCGTTCAGGGGCTTCACGGCTCGGCACGATGCCACATTCATAGGGTGCTTCTTTGGCCGTGTTTGGTCGACGCGGCGCTAAAAGTTTTGATGCGACTACTGACCCTGCACCAAATAAAACTGCAAGAACTGTCAGTACAACAATTGGAAGATACTGACCCACGATTTATGCCTTTGCAGGCGACTGCTCTTTGACGTTTTCTTGCACTTTAAGATCTCGTCGATGCAGAATTCGACACAACAACAAGAAGATTATTGAAGAGCCAATCGTAATAAAAATTGCAGGCTGACGCTTAGTACCAAGGTCGCGGATCATGTAAATGTAGCGATGTGGTTGAGATGAGTCAATCTCTGGTCGTGCCGGTGCACGACCAGGTTCTGTTCTTTGTGGAACAACTGGAACTACTTCAACTAATGAATAATGCGGCTTGTGAAAGAACGCCACAAAATCAAGTGAATCATTAATTTTTGGCCAACGATCGCCACCCTTGTCGTAAACGGCGATTGAAAGATATTCGCCCGCAACAAGTTCTTCGGCTTCTCTTTGAATTATTTCATCTGACGCGGCGACTGCTTGACCTCGACGCGGGTCTGACTCTTCAAGCAATTCCCACCCTTCGCGTTGTAACGCTGAAGATACTGCTACTGAATCGCTTGCTATTTCTCCAATAAGTGTCAGCGGTAATTCTAAAATTTCAGCACTCTGTAACAAAGACGCTTCGCGCACGATGGTTGCTGGCTCGGCAGCTAGCCATGCCGGCGCACGGCCCGTGAGGCCGATTCCATATGTCCACCAAATTGTGCCCATGATTGTCATCCAGCCAAATAATCCTGCGAGCACGACTAGTAAACCTAAACGCGCGCCTAAATTTGTGCCGACAACCAAATATGTGCCGCCGATTAATACGCCAACAGAAATTGCCACGATGACGATTCCGCGAAGTTCTGGCTCCCAATTTATTGCAAGTAACGTCAACACTTTTACAAACCTCTCACGTAATCGATGACTGCAGCAATTTGATCATCGGTAAGCACCAACCCGAAGGCTGGCATTCGACCCGAACCTTGACCTTGCTGTCCATACTTTTTGCCGAGTTCACTGCCACCCTTGATGAAAGAAATCATCTCGTCACGCTGTGGAAACTGGCGTACTGCTGACCCGCCAGTGAGGTTCGGCCCGAGTGCTCCGCCGCCAGTAATCTGCGGCTCACCATAAGACCAACCTTTTGTATGGCATCGCGCGCATGAAAAGTTTCCGCTACCAAGATCTAAATTAAACAACGCTTCACCAATAGTCGCATGAGTTCCGGCTTTAACAAGACGCTCTGCTTCGGCTTGAATCTCTTGTTGTTTGGCATCTGGCAACTTGCCATTTTCGTCTCGCGGAATCTGAATGCTTTTTACATATTCAAGGACAGTTTGAATTTGCTGATCATTCAACGGGCCGCCACCAACGAGGCCCCATGCCGACATCGGCGAAAAAGGGCGCCCGTAATTTAGAATAAATCGAAACTCTTCATCGCTATATCGATAAAAAACCGTATTGATGGCTGGTGCTTTCCAATTGACTTGTCGTACTTCGCCAGTTATTGGATCGGTAATCGCATAAGACGCAACACCGCCACCACCTTTCATTCCACCATGACAACCAGCGCAATTGAATCCGCCGTCTGCTGTTGTAGCGAAAAGTCCACTACCCCATTCTTCGAACTGATGTTGAAACTCTTTTTCTGCTCCGACCATTCGACCTGGCTCAAGAATCCAATACAGCGGCAGTGCAATCGTTACAACGGCGAGAAATGCGAGACCGATCAACTGTGTTCGCTCAATTTTTTCACCTTCAAGACGCTCATCGTCGTAATACTGTTTGCGATTCGCGGCAAGTTTTATTTCTGAACCAACTTCGCGTTTTGCAGATCGAATATTTGCAAGACCATAAACAACCCAACCAAGAACCGAAACGAGAAGAACTACCCAAGCAATAGTTGTTGTAGTGTCAGCGAGAATTATTGCAGCAGACATTTAGTGTTTCCCTGGTTCGCCAACACAGTGCGGGCCTTCAGCTTCTTGACCAGTTGTGTTTGTGCCAATCGGTGGACCACCAAAAACCGTGCCTGTGTCGATCACCAGCACGCCGTTGTTAACCGAAACTCCGAAGCGATCCATTCCGCGTGGCGCAGGGCCACCTTTCTTCTCACCAACTCGGTTGTATTGCGAGCCATGACAAGGGCATTCAAACCATTGCGAAGTTGAGCACTCAGGAACTCGACAACCAAGGTGTGGGCACTTTTGGTAGAGCGCAACTATTCCTGCATTCATTCCAGAAAAAACGGCACCCTGACCACCGTAGGCAACTTCTGCTTTCGAAATTGCTTCTTTCGGATATTCTGTGACCCACGAACGAGCCTCCGGTAAATATAAGAAACCACGAGCCGAACGAATCTGTCCGATTACGTCGTCAATTTTTCCGACTGAAATCTTAGAACCGAATCCGCCTTCAGCGCCCTTCCATAAAAATGCGATCAATGCAGCGGCGAAACCACCAAGGCTGGCGCTCATCAAAGTCACAGTTGCTCGATTCAAAAATGCACGACGCGTTTCGCCGAGTGCTTCTGTATCTGGGGCAACCCATTTCTCAATTTCTGGTGGTGGCATTACTGCCAGAGAAGAACCGCGACTCGCAAATGCTTGAGATTCAACTTCTTGAGATGATGACTTTGCTTTTTTCGCAATACTGCGGTCACGCTTACGGGTTTCACGTGACAATGAGCCGGTACCGCCAACGTCTGATCGGCGAGATGCTGTCAACACGACGGCAAGTCCGAGCACTGCAAGTACAGCGACTGCCAAGGTGATGATTGTTGTTGAGCTCATTTAAATAAAAGTCCGATCACAGTTCAAAGAAAATGCCATCACGCCACGGGAATGTGAAGTTGAATCCCGGGCCACGAAAGAATGATCCAATAATTACGAGTACTGCCCAAAACATTAAGTGCACTGTCCACAGACCCGTGAGAAACTTGCGATCTTCGGGTCGATTCGACTCGTTGCGATCTAAGAACGGTGCGAACATCATTGCGATTATTCCCATGCCAGGAATCGTCACGCCTGCGATCATCGGATGGAACATCGTCAAAAGTTCTTGCAATCCAAGAAAGTACCAAGGCGCCTTGGAAGGGTTAGGAGTTCGGTTGAAGTTTGCGGCCTGCAACAATGGCGCATTAACAAACCACGAAAACATAAATACGAATGCAGTACAAGCCAACGACGCAACAAACTCAACGCCCAACAAATGCGGCCAAGTGTGCACCTTGTCAACTGGAACTGCTTTGACATCTTGAATCGATCCTGACTTAACAACAGTCAGCAATCGCTGAGTATGTCCGCCAGGTCCGGCACCATACGGAATGCCGCCATTAGTTGGAACACCAACAACTGGTGCCGCAGATTTTTCGGCTACTGCAACTCCGCCACTTGCTGCCTTGCTGCGTTCTAAAAGATCGGCAGGAATTCGCGAACCAGCATCGCTGCTGGCGGCGGTTGGTGCTGATGCACCCGCGGCTTCGGCTGCTGCTTTTTCGCGTGCCTCTTGAGCACGCTTAAGAAGATGTTCTGGGATTCCGGCCATCAGAGTGGTCCTGAGATTCCGCCGTCTTTACGCACGCGCCAGAAATG
>ERZ889217.752-NODE-752-length-18467-cov-7.048501_pt1 | contig 18467 bp, 9 predicted proteins | sample MGYA00521098_ERZ889217 | MGnify/ENA primary metagenome ERZ889217 (study PRJEB32303, sample SAMEA104408613) | aquatic metagenome | biome: Brackish water; feature: Pelagic; material: water | place: Baltic Sea | collected 2014-06-10T22:04:00 | depth 2,362 m ... | reverse complement strand
CAAATGAAGTCGTAACAAGGTAGCCGTTCTGGAAGGAGCGGCTGGATCACCTCCTGGATCAAGTTTTATTCGTCATGATAAATAACCCTACCCATTCTACTCATATATTCATATACAGTTCTCACACCCGCCCGTTCGGAGCCCGTGCAAAGCCCTCCGGAGCCCTTCAGATCCATAGGCCTACGGAGCCCCCCCGCCTTTGTCTGCAACCTCTTCTGGTATACTAGAGGCATCGGGGGAGGGTCGGCTGAAAAGCTTTTTCCTCCCTCTTCTTGACCTTTTCGCCACCTTTCTCTGCTATGAAAACCTTTTATGTCTACCGCTTGACCTGTACCCATCCAGAGAGTCCGGCCAAGTATTACTACGGCTACCACTCCTGCATCGGGGACCCCCGGCAGGACCCCTATTGGAGCAGCAGTCGAACCGTGCAGGCGGCCATGATCCGTTTTGGGCCCGAGGCCTTTACCAAGAAGATCATCGCCGTCTACCCGACTCGGGCGGAAGCCCTCGCCCTCGAGGTCAAGCTCCACCATTATTTCAACGTCAAAGACCATCCCCTCTTCTTTAATCGCGCAAATCAGACGTCCACGAAGTTTACCACGACCGGTAGCCCCTCGATGGCGACCCGGGCCAAGATTGGGGCATCCCAGCGCGGCAAGGTCGTCTCCGACGAGACGAGGGCCAAGATCGCCGAAGCCAAGCGCGGGAAGCCGGGGAAACCGGCGTCACCGGAGACCAAAGCCAAAATGGCCGAGGCCCAACGGCAACGCTGGGCGAAGATCCGTGCGGAGCGTGACGTCAAGCGGGACGACGACGCTTTCGGCGACGAAGCAGGGTAGGTGTGAGCGGCTAGGGCCGTCTCGCTCGGGTCCGCTCCGCAGGGCCTCCGAAGGGCTCTGCACGCACGGGCGAGGTTAATTCTTGAAAAAGCGAAGAAAGTTGCGGGGGGCTACTTTTGTACCACGCCGCCCATCTTCACCCTTTTACACAACTCTTCTTTAAAGGGTCTTTCTTGGTCCACCAACCTATTTCCCATCAGAAACAAGTAAAGGCGATAAGCACGGATATCCTGAACGTCCAGAGGTTGAGCTGTATGCAGAGGTCTGCGGGAGCCTGAGCCGGCCCTCCAAAACGCGCAATAGGCGCCCTTTCTAACATCCACGCGTTTTATAGCACTTTTTTCTTTCTACCCTTCCGCTTTAATCAGTACCGAGAACCTCGTTATACGGGTCTCTCTTCTTTTAGAGAGATTTAAAAATAGAGCAGATCGGCAACTAATTGTGATTAAAAAACGCATAAAATAAATAAATAAAAGAATGCAGGCCCTCCCTTGAAAGGGTCGAAAACTAGGGCTAAACTTGTAATGAAGGCTAGCAGTCTCTAAGACGAGCCTAGTGCATTCCCCTTTTTATCCCCCTAGGAGGGTCCTCGATGAAATTATCTGTATACGGGAAGGGCGGCATCGGAAAATCAACGACAAGTTGTAATATCTCCATTGCCCTTGCCCGTCGCGGGAAAAAAGTACTCCAGATCGGTTGCGACCCGAAACATGACAGTACCTTTACCCTCACTGGATTTTTAATCCCAACAATTATCGATACTCTGCAGACAAAAGACTATCACTACGAGGACGTATGGCCGGAAGATGTCATCTATCAAGGTTATGGTGGAGTTGATTGCGTGGAAGCCGGCGGTCCTCCTGCGGGAGCTGGTTGTGGTGGGTACGTTGTCGGTGAAACGGTAAAGCTTTTAAAAGAATTAAACGCTTTCTACGAGTACGATGTTATCCTTTTTGACGTTTTAGGCGACGTGGTATGCGGCGGCTTTGCCGCTCCTTTAAACTATTCCGACTACTGCCTCATCGTCACCGATAACGGCTTTGACGCCCTCTTTGCGGCCAATCGTATTGTGGCCTCGGTCCGTGAAAAGGCCCGTACCCACCCCCTCCGTTTAGCCGGTCTAATCGGAAACCGTACGGTGCAACGTGATTTGATCGATAAGTATGTCGAGAACTGCCCAATGCCGGTCTTAGAGGTCTTACCCCTTGTCGAGGACATTCGTGTTTCTCGCGTAAAAGGTAAAACTTTATTTGAAATGGCAGAGACCGACGAAAGCCTCTACTTTGTCTGTGATTTTTATTTAAATATCGCCGACCAGCTATTGGCCCAACCCGAAGGCGTCGTTGCCCACGAACTCGGCGATCGTGAACTTTTTAGTTTACTTTCTGATTTTTACCTGCAACCATCAACAACGGAGAAGGCGGCAGAAGACCAATTTGATTTCATGTTAATTTAATCTCCCTGCATCACGGGCCCCTTTGCCCTATTGCTTTTTTCTATCCTCAGCGCCCTATTCTTAGTGATTAATGGGCGCTTCCTGCAAAAAAAATTATGACTACGTCAACAAAGGATGCCCTGGTTTTGGAGTGCGAGACGGGTAATTACCACACATTTTGCCCAATTAGCTGCGTTTCTTGGCTCTACCAAAAAATCGAAGATAGTTTCTTTCTCGTGATTGGTACCAAAACTTGTGGCTACTTTTTACAAAATGCCTTGGGTGTAATGATCTTCGCCGAACCTCGCTATGCCATGGCTGAATTAGAAGAAGCAGACATCTCCGCCCAGTTAAACGACTATAAAGAGCTCAAACGTTTATGTCTGCAAATTAAAAAAGACCGTAATCCGAGTGTTATCTTTTGGATTGGTACCTGCACAACGGAAATCATTAAGACAGACTTAGAGGGCATCGCCCCTCGTCTGGAAGCGGAAATCGGTATTCCGATCGTGGTCGCTCGTGCCAACGGCCTCGACTACGCCTTTACTCAAGGCGAAGACACGGTATTAGCTGCTCTTGTTCAGTCTTGTCCGAATCTCCCACCATCAGCCCTTACGGCAAAGACGAGTGATTCACTACCGACGGTTGCAGCTCCATCAACGGCCTTCATCCAGAATTTACTCCAATGGCCGTTAACAACAGCGTCCAGCGCAGGTCAGGCGTCCCTGGCACCTACGAAAGACGCGAAAAAACACCCGCCATTAGTTTTATTTGGTTCAGTACCGACTACGGTCGTTAACCAGCTTACTGTGGACTTAAACAAGCAAGGAATTCACATTTCCGGATGGATTCCTGCTCGCCGCTATAGTGAATTACCGGAACTCGGACCAGAAGTCTACGTTTGCGGTGTGCACCCCTACTTGAGCCGTACAGCGACGGCGCTGATGCGACGCAAAGAATGTAAACTGATTAACGCGCCTTTTCCGATCGGTCCTGACGGGACGCGTGCCTGGATTGAGAAAATCTGCCAAACCTTTGATATTAAGCCCCAAGGACTTGCGGAACGTGAGGCCGCTATTTGGGAAAAGCTCGAAGACTACCTCGAACTTGTTCGCGGCAAGTCTGTTTTCTTTATGGGAGACAACGTCCTGGAAGTCTCGTTGGCGCGTTTCTTGATCCGTTGTGGTATGACTGTCTACGAGATCGGTATCCCTTATATCGATAAGCGTTTTCAAGCCTCGGAACTCGCGCTCTTAGAACAGACCTGTCGTGAAATGAAGGTTATGATGCCCCGTATCGTTGAAAAACCGGATAACTACCACCAAATTCAACGTATTCGCGAACTCATGCCGGATCTAGCAATTACGGGTATGGCTCACGCGAATCCCCTGGAAGCTCGCGGTATCAGTACGAAGTGGTCAGTGGAGTTTACCTTTGCGCAAATTCACGGATTTACCAATGCTCGCGATATTCTCGAGTTAGTGACACGCCCTTTACGCCGTAACAGCTCGTTAAGCGAGCTCGGGTGGACGACCTTTGTGCGGGAGGTTTCTCCAAAAGCGATTGATGCACAAGTAATCGACGCCGATGGGGTAGCAACAGAGACGGCCAATGGCGCTTTCACGAGTGCCTAAATCTTTTTTGCCTGCTGACGAAATCTTACAAAAGTTTACGAAATCCTACGAAACCTATGAAATTATGCTATTGGATGTATTCAGGTCCCGCCCATATCGGGACCTTGCGTGTCGCGAGTTCTTTTAAGAACGTACATGCGATTATGCATGCCCCCCTCGGTGATGACTATTTTAACGTTCTACGTTCCATGTTAGAGCGGGAGCGGGACTTTACCCCTATGACGGCAAGTATTGTTGATCGCCACGTATTGGCGCGCGGCTCGCAAGAAAAGGTTGTCGATAACATCACGCGTAAGGACACCGAAGACGTGCCAGATTTAATTCTGGTGACCCCGACCTGCACTTCGAGTATCCTCCAAGAGGACCTACAAAACTTTGTTAATCGCGCCTTTTTGGACTCTAAAGCCGACGTCCTCTTAGCGGATGTGAATCACTACCGTGTGACCGAGCTTCAAGCAGCGGATCGCACCTTTGAACAAGTTGTTCACTTTTATTTAGATAAGGCGAAAAAGAACCCAGCCTGGCAGATCAAGAAGACAAGTCGACCCTCGATTAATATTCTCGGAATGTTTACGCTGGGTTTTCACAACCAGCACGACACCCGCGAACTGCGACGCTTATTTAAAGAGCTGGGCATTGACGTGAATGTGGTCTTACCGGAAGGCGGTAGTGCCCACGATATTCAACATCTAGCCAACGCCTGGTTAAACGTGGTCCCGTACCGCGAAATCGGTCTGATGACCGCCCGTTACCTAGAAGAGGAGTGGGGGATGCCGTATACGACGACAATTCCTATGGGATTGGTCGATACGGCGCAATTTATCCGTGAAGTTTTTTCAAACCTTCGCCGCTTTTCGCAAGACTCCGTAAATGGGGAGGTGCGTTTAAAATCCGTGGAAGAGGTGGAAGACTATATCGATAATCAAACACGATTTGTTTCGCAAGCTGGTTGGTTTTCGCGCTCGATTGATTGCCAGAACCTTACAGGGAAGAAAGTTGTCGTTTTCGGGGATGCAACTCATGCTGCCTCGATGACAAAAATTCTCTCTCGGGAGATGGGGATCCGCGTTGCCTGTGCCGGTACCTACTGCAAAAACGAGAGCGACTGGTTTCGTGAACAGGTGCACGGCTACTGCGACGAGATGCTGATCACTGACGACCATACACAAGTCGGCGATCTAATCGCGCGCCTTGAGCCAGCAGCAATCTTTGGGACGCAGATGGAGCGCCACATCGGGAAGCGCCTAGAAATTCCTTGTGGCGTTATTTCGGCACCAGTCCATATCCAAAATTTTCCACTCGGTTTCCGGCCATTCCTCGGCTACGAGGGGACGAATCAAATCGCTGATCTTGTCTATAACTCTTTCACGCTAGGTATGGAAGACCACTTATTAGAAATCTTCGGTGGTCACGATACGAAAGAGGTTATTGAAAAATCCCTCTCTACAACAGATGGTGTAGAGTGGGCTCCGGATGGTCGCGCTGAGTTACAAAAAGTTCCCGGATTTGTCCGTGGAAAGATTAAGCGTAACACGGAAAAGTTTGCAAAAGAGCAGGGCATTCAAAAGATTACGATTGAAGTCATGTACGCAGCAAAAGAATCGGTGGGCGCTTAGCCCTCGTGCCGCCCTTTCTGGGGATGGGGGGGCCGGGCTTACCCCGGCTTCCCGCCCTGAAAAGCAGCGGTCTTTTTATAGATATATTTATGAACGGAAGACGGTAATGAGAGGATTCAGCACCCTACCTACAACGAAGTCAAGGCCTTTGCCCCACTGGCCCGGACTCTGCAGAGTCCGGCGAAGAGTGGGTCGAGGCCTTTAAGGGCTTTCGCTTATTTTAATTTTTTGCGTAATTTTGGAAGTTTTGCGGTATAAGCAATGTGTTCTTTAAATCCTGTTCCGGCTGGAATAAGATCTCCGAGAATTACACGCTCTTTGATACCGCGTAGAAAATCTGTTTTTCCTGCAAGCACATCCCGTGCGAGAACCCGCGATGACTCTTGGAAACTCGCTGCCGATAAGAAACTTTCCGAATCACGGGCAGCAGCAGTAATACCGACAATAGTCGGGATAAAGACTGCCTTTTTCCCGTCGACGCCGTTGTTTACCTTTTCAAGTCGATGCAGTGGCATCACTTCATGACGAAAAAGCCCCGAATCTCCTGTAATGCGGACCTTACCCCAGGATGTGATACGGCGGATGATGATCTCAAAATGAATATCAGCGAGGTGTACACCTTGCGATAGGTATACTTTTTGGATGTTTTCAATAAGCTTGTCTTGAATCATCCGCACGCTTTGGCCAAAAGCCTCATTTGCTGGTACCTTCTCGACGTGCTTTAATCGGCGATACCGCTTAACGAGCAGTGCAGCTAAGCTCACGCCACTTTCGTTGGCCCCCGATTTGGCCCCCTCGAAGAGCTGTTCGACTTTGGGAATACCTTGCACAATATCTCCGGTGATGAGACGCTGATAGCTAAGAGTAACAAGGGGGTGGCCCTTTGCAACACACTGGCTATCTTTGACGTACGTCGACCCGGAATTGGTGAAAAGGATGGGTTGCCCTTTGCGAATCGTAATTGTTGTCGGCGTCATGGCGATGACTTCGCCCGCGGCTGGCACGCCGACTCCAGCTTCGATTTCATCCCCGAAGCGGACAAGATCGCCAATCCCCACCTTGGCCGCGGCCATAGGTCGAGAGAAGGCGAATGTCTGCATATCCTTCTTATCAAGGAGGGTGCAATTGTGAGTTACCGTTCGGTAGACTTCGCCACACGCTCCGACACGCTTACGGCGACTAGTGTAGGGGTCGCCGTACATTAACCAGGTTGCTGATGGGTAGAAAATTTCGTCTGCACGGGTCTGGATCCTTGTTGGTTTTACAAAACTAATCGTGACCGTTGCCCCGGTCACGCCGTCCGTGGGTCTGTACCACGGAGGTGTCCAGCCCAGTTTCCAACCGCCCACCTTTTCTTTTTTCTCGAGACTCGCTTTACACTGCACCAAGAAGCGGCACACGAAACCCGGTTGATCGAGGTAGGAGCGATTTGGCACAAGCAAGGCTTTCATCGATGAGCGGGCTGGTCGTACTTTAGGTACTAACGGACTTAAGCTTTGTTTTGTCCAAACAGCACGGGTTACTGATTTGTTCATGCGAACCGTTGGCATTTTGCCCTCTCCCTTGCTATAAGCGGCTTGAAAGGCCTGGTAGAGGCTACTATGGGAGGTCAGATCGTCTCGGACCGCCGGGCCGGTAAGGGCTTGTTGGGTTGCCATCGGCGTCAATTCAAAGTTGCGGCCTTGATCGAACTTTTTCACAGACTGGGCGATCCGATCGAGGGAGAATTCGCGAATTGGTTGGTAGAGGAGAACGAGACTCCGAAGTGGTCTCTCAGTATATTTTGAAGGGCGCGCCTTCGGAGTCTCGTTATTTAGGGCCCCAAAAAGTGCCCGTTGAGTGGGAGTTGCATCCAGCATAAGGGGGCTAAAAACGAGGCCAAACTGGTATTCCGTAAAACGCCCTGCGGCCTTGGCTAATCGCGATTCCTCCGTTCCAAAGATCCAATACCACGGGTTTTTCGAATGCGAGATTGGAATCAAGCTAGCCACCGTTTCCTGCATCAGCTCTTCGTGAGCCTGTGCCCGAATCAGCGGGAGCACGCGCGGATGGCGTAAGGCCAAAAGGCGTCGAATAGCGCGGAGTCGAGGCTCGGTTGCCGCCGACTCCTCTTCAGGTTGGGTCAATGTAATTGCGTTGATGCCCACCTTCTGCGCCAGACCTTCCACCATTTTAGTATGCTGTGATCGACCTTGCGCGTATTCTGTGGTCATGACGAGAGCCCTTGAGGTTACGCGCTGGCCGTGAAATTGAGGGTGGGGGTGTCCAAAAGCCCGGTGTCTGGGTAAGTAGAACCACCCGGACTCGTGACTCAAGTCGCTATCCTGGAGGCTCTGATAGCCGTGCCCTTCTTCTCCAAAAGGGAATTGAAGACGGATGTCGCCTTCCAGCCCTTCGCGACTACCTTCTCGAGGGTTATAGCGTTGCGGCTCTTGGGTTGCCCCTTCCCCAAGGTTTCGCTCATGAATGGTCGGTGTGATCAAAGAACCCTTTTTCGTCTCCTCAACGATGCTGCGGATACAGACTCCCGCCTTTTTTGCTGTCAGAAGCTGACCCTGGCCCTGGAGGTTGGGCTCAAGACCGAAGGCCTCACCTGCTGGGCAATAGAAGGCCTCAATCTTGCTATAACGCTTCGCCGTAATCGAAGTTGGGGCCGTTCTTGTCGCACCGACTATCGCACCGGCGTTGTCTCTCTTCTTTGTCATTGACGCCAATCGGTCATCTTTTTGCCATGGAAAGAGGCTGGCTCGTCTGCGCCCCTTCGCCCCTTTTGCCAGTTGACGAACGAGTCGTGTTTTTGCGGATCCTGGGCGCGTCCAGGCGTCGCGTACCGTTCTGCCATAGAAGCCCCAAGGCGTAGCTTTTTGTGCGGTTTGTGGTGTCACAAAGCAGAGGCCGTGTGTGCCCGTGGTGTCGGCAAATAGAGCTTGCCGCCATAAGAAGGCTCCCGCCTCTTCCACCTTATCCGCTGCCTGGAAGTAGAGGATTGATAGATCTTGGGGTGGTAGAGATCGGCGATCATCTTCCGCACCTTTTTGCAGATCTACGTCCAGATCGTTGATCTGTTTTGTGTAGTTTGGGATAACAAAGGTATCGCCTTTGCCCTCACCGATAGCTAGGCTATTCTGTAAGGAGTCAAAGCGCACCTTGGTGTATGGGCTGTAGATGTGCGGTTGGTAGATGCGAACGTCCGCAGCTGAGGCGAGATTTCCCGATTCGATTGTCGTAACTGGGACCTTTTCGTCGATTTGTTGGTCAAGTCGGTACTGAGGCCCGCGTGGTAATAAAACAGGCTTTTCTTTAGCGGGCTCCTTCTCTCTGTCGCGCACAATAAAGCCTTCCGTTGGGAGGAGAACTGCGTGCCGTCCGAGGAGGGTGTCCGTTTTGACAAGCTGCCCGGAGCTTTGGAAGACGGGCAGGGCTTTATGGGTAGGATCGAGCGTACGTCCTGCTAAGATCCAGATTGTGCCGACACCAGAGGTTTGATCGCACTTCTTTGCGAGACGAGAGCGTTCTTTTTTTACCTCCGCCACGGTTAAAGGCTTTTTCTTTCGTTTACGTTTTTCTTCGGCCTCTAACCGCTTGAGTCGTACGGAAAGTTTTTCCGGAAATAGTGTCTTCTCGTTTCGGCAGTTTTCAAAATAGACTTCCCCGGCAAATTCTGAAAAGACGCTCTTGCGCGTTTCCACTCGGTCGTTTCCCTGCTCATCCAAGCCACCAGCTAAGGCGAGGATTTGGTTGCGACAGACCTTCTCACCTTCCCGTAGAAAAAGCGCCGTATGGGTTGGTACATGCAAAACGCTTTCACGACGCGACGACCCATCTTTGATGACGAGGGTTCCTGACTCTTTCACGAGAAAACCAATTTGGCCGTAGGGCGTTCGCACAAGAAGTCCCGGAAAAGCTTTGGGGTAGTGAATGATGCCGCCGTGGGGCGCGCGGAATTCGTCCTGAACCTCTCCGGTGAACACACCCCCGGTGTGGAACGTTCGCATGGTCAACTGCGTTCCTGGCTCACCGATAGATTGTCCAGCCATGACACCGACAGCCTCGCCGATAGGAACCAATCGGTTTTGTGCAAAGCTCCAACCGTAGCAGAGCTGGCATACCCCGTGATTTAGGGCACACGTGAGGGGTGAGCGGACGTAGATCCCGTCCTCTCTTGCCCCCGTTTTTGGATCCGGGCCGCTGTGGACCTCTGACGCGTGACTAATCTCGTAGGCTAAATCAGAGTCGATGGCTTCGTTGCGGGAGGCGAGCTTCTGCTCACCAGTATATACGTCGTGGGCTAAGACCCGACCGAGTAATCGGTCAGCAGATTCTAAGACGACCTTTCCACCACTCATAATCGGCTGGAGAAGAATGCCACGGCCCGTTCCGCAGGACTCCTGCTGAACAACGATGTGCTGGGCAACGTCAACGAGCCGGCGCGTGAGGTAGCCAGCGTCAGCTGTTCGTAGGGCCGTATCAACAACCCCTTTACGGGCCCCGTAAGCAGAAATCATGTATTCCGTAATCGTTAACCCTTCACGAAAGTTGCTACGGATGGCGTAGCCAATGATGTCCCCCTTCGGGTCCGCCATCAAGCCCCGCATTCCGACGAGTTGCCGAACTTGCGAGACGTTTCCGCGGGCCCCGGAAAAGGCCATCATATAGACAGGATTTAAAATATTTGTTGCTTCAAAGAATTCGATAACGTGGTCTTTCACCGCTTCGCTGGTACGGTGCCAAGTATCGACAACGTTTTGGAGCTCTTCAACCGCGGTGCGGTTTCCCTGCGCGCGCCCCTGGACACTTTGTAAAATGAGGGCTTCGGCGTCCAGGATCTCGGTGCGTTTTTTGGGAGGAATAGATAAATCGTCGATGCTTAAGGAGACGCCGGCTGATGTCGCATATTGAAAGCCCAAGGTCTTTAACTCTTCAATCATTCGAAGCGTTTTATATTCACCTCGAAAACTCAATGACCACAAGATCAGTTTCTTTAAGCGTTTCTTATCCAAGCATTGATTGAAAAAGAATGGTAGTGTTTTCATATAAAGTAGTCTGCAAAGGCCCCTAATAACCTGCTAAGGGCGGGGTTTCAAATAACCTGCTAAGGGCGATGAGTCAAATTCGAGCAACTTCTCGAAAAAGGGGATTTGGGGCATAATGTCAAAGCCTTCTTCCGCGATAAGTAAGCCTAAACTTTCCAGTTCCGCTTCCCGCGACTTTTCACGCATTTTGGTAAAGATTTTGACTAGACTTGATTTAATGCGTTGTCGACTGCGACTACGCATCGTTGGCTCAGGGCTCGTCATAAGTTGATTGACTAGAACCCGACCGGCACTTGTTTGCACAAATTGGGACGTAATGACGGCGTAGGCTGTTAAAAAGTCACGTTCGTCAGTGGAAATCGACCATTGACGTCTTTGCTGGACGTCAGTAAAGACGGCAAAGCCGAAGCCGTCTGCGTGGATTTGCAGCTCTTTCGGTTCTGCCGGTTTTTCCCCGTTCTGGCTTGTTTGCTCTAAGGGCAATCGTAGCCAAATTGGTGTTCGTACCTGAATAAGGTCGTGGTGAAAGGCTTGCAGCACGTCTTCAAAGTTGTGAAAGTAGGGTGTTGACTCGCCCGATTGCACACCACGGACGGTCTCGTCTATAGGCGGTAAGCCGAGCTGAGCGCGGTTTTCGATCTTCGGTAGGCCGTTTGTTGTTAAATAGTAGGAGCCTAAGATCATATCCTGACTCGGCGCAAGAATGGGATCGCCTGTTGCGGGAGCTAAGAGATTATTGCGAGACCAGAGAAGCTTCCAGGCCTCGGTGCGTGCAGCGAAGGTCAACGGTACGTGGACAGCCATTTGGTCTCCATCGAAGTCAGCATTAAAGGCAGTACAGACCAGTGGGTGCAGCAGGATAGTTTGTGTGGATACCAGATGAGGCTGAAAGGCCTGAATCCCTAGACGGTGTAGGGTTGGGGCACGGTTCAGAAGGATGGGGTATTGCGCCATAATTTCGATTAAGAGCGGCCAAATCACCGGATGCTGCATTCGAATATAAAGCTTGGCGCGTAAAAAGTTGTCGACGTATTTCGTTTGGATAAGTCGACGCATTAAGAAGGGGGTGAAAAGCTTCAAGGCCATTTCGCGGGGGAGCCCGCATTCGTGAAGTTTCATCTTAGGGCCAACAACAATAACAGAACGGCCGGAGTAGTCTACCCGTTTACCGAGGAGATTAAAACGGAAACGCCCACGTTTCCCCTTTAAATGATCGGCGAGGGCCTTGAGTGGTCGGTTGTTCCGGTCTAGCAGGGCCTCGCTTCCCCCCTTTCCGTTTTCAAGAAGGGCATCGACAGCTCGTTGTACCAGAGCCTGGTGAAAGGCGATCAACTCCGTATCGACGATGCTTAACTTGCTCAATCGGTAATTACGAAAAATAAGCACTTGGTAGAGGCGATTAAGGTCAGAAGAGATGATTGTTCCGTTGATCATCGAAATCGGACGAATGGTCGGTGGGAGCACCGGTAAGACCGATAAAACCATCCATTCCGGTTTGCGTTTGTTGCGAAGAAAGGCGTCGACCAGTTTCAGGCGGTGAATATGGGCCCGGCGTCTGTACACAGCTCGCGTGAGTTCTCGCTGATACGTCGGCATGCGGATATAGAGTTTCGCTCGCCACTCAATCTCAGGCGTTAACGCCGCAATTTCTACGGCTAAAAGTTCGCACAACTTGCGGAGGTTGAGTCTTTTCATAACGTTGGCAACCGCTTGGCCACCAATCGCGTTCAGAACTTGCTTCTTTTTGGCAAAACGCTCATTTTCGATTTGGCGGAGCATTTCTTGAAAGTCCGTTACCTCCTCTTCCACGCCTTTCGGGATGCCGGCGCTGACTTCTTTGATCAGCGCGCCGGAGCAATATGCTGGGATGGTACGATCGCCGGGCTCCGGCGCAGAAACGACGTAGTTGAAGAAAGACCGTTGACGAAAGACGTCACAGCAAAAATTGGAGCGCACGGGAATTGTGTGCCCTGGACTATATTTTTGCTCTTGCGGAACTCCGAGATTGTTGCTTCGAATGATGTTAGGGACCAGGTCGAGTAGATGGGCGTTGACCAAGACCGATGTTCCGTAAATCAGTCTCTCTAAACAAGGGCGCTTCATCTTTAAAAGGATCGAAAGGTAGTTCGGTCGTCCTTTAAAGTACCAAATATGCACGGAACCGGAAACGAGTTCAATATAGCCAAGTCGGTGACGACGAATCGTCGCTGGGTAGTATTCTACTTCACAGTCTGGGCAAAACCGTACGTCGTTCTTTGGTTGTCGTTTATTGCAGGCACAGTAGAAGTCCTTTGTTGGTCCAAAAATCCGCTCACAAAAGAGACCGCCCCGTAAAGGTTTCAGCGTCTTATAGTCGAGGGTTTTTGCGGTTAATACTTGACCGATGACGGACCCGTTCGGGAGTTTTCGTTGGGCCCATCGTCGAATTTGATCGGGAGAGGCAATTCCTAAAAGCAACGACTCGAATTGGATTCGTTTGTTTTGGTGCATCCGTTCTTTGATGCGCGATTCCCGCTCTTTAAAATATGAGAACACCATTATGAGCCTCCAAATGTGTACAAGCAGATCTCGCCGTGCAGGTCCGACTTAGAACCTGCACGGCGAGATCTGATCGGGTATTGCTAGAAGTCAATTCCAAATTGACTTTTATATCGACGCGTATATGCGAGATAGTCTTCCGGAGCAAGCACTGGATCGCAAAGCTCGATGGCTTCTTTTGAGATTACTAATTCTGACTCGTTGGATTTGACGAATCTGTAGCGTCGTTTTGGTCCTTTTTGGTAATCTACCGCATCTCGCGCTGTAGTAGGGTCTTTTCGCTTTTTCGGTAGTGGCGTGCTGAGTGCGTAGACGCCGACGTCTAGACAAAGCGATTGAAGTTCGCGTACGAGGACACGGAATGTATCCGACGTACCGAGACTACGCTGCACGTTTACCTTGTAAGCGTAGTCCGTTGATCGTTGGTTGGCACGTTCGCGGATCAGGGGGATAACAGGATCGTTGGGCGGCAGTTTTGATAGCATGTCTAATTCCGGAATAGCAACTTCATCCACCTTCCAAATAGGGTCGAGGATGGTTTCAGTCACCCTTGTACGCCCCTCGAAGTCGTCGGATTTAATTGTTAACATTTCCTGGAGAGTGTAGGCAGCCCCGTAGGCCTCGAGTGCCCATACCTCCATCTCGCCGAGACGCTGGCCACCGCCCCTTGCTCGCCCACCAACTGGTTGTTCCGTCACCATCGCGTAAGGGCCGGTTGTACGGGCATGAATTTTCTCCTCAACCAGGTGAACCAGCTTTAACATGTAAGCACAGCCCACAGTCACAAACTGGTCAAAGCATTCCCCACTACGCCCATCAAAGACGCGGACCTTCCCTGGAAAGTTTGGCTGAAATAACCACTTCTTGTGCGTTTTTAGACGTGCTTGGTAGAGTTTTAAAAAGACAATACTGCGCGAGGCTTCCGCTCCAAAAATCTCATCAAAGGGGGTAATACGGAATTCCTGTTGCAAGTAACTGCCGGCCAAGCCGAGTAGGCACTCAAAGATCTGTCCGACGTTCATACGTGAGGGAACCCCTAACGGGTTCAGGACCATATCAACGCCTTGTCCGTCGGGCAAGTACGGCATGTCTTGTCGTGGTAAAATACAAGAGATAATCCCCTTGTTACCGTGACGCCCGGCCACCTTGTCGCCGACTTGAATGCGTCGTTTTTCCGCAATAAAAACGCGGACCTTTGACGGGAGAGTTTCAGGAATGTCGGTAATACCTTGTTCCTTGTAGGCCAAACGTACCTGCGGACTCACCTTCATCCGCTCAATTACTTGGGTATTAACCACACGACCGCGCACGCCCCGCGGCACACGGAAGGACATATCTGTACTCCCTGGAGGCTTCTCGTCCAGGATAGCGTAAGTCAGGCGTGCGTAGGGGCTGAGGGGCTGAGGTTTGAGACGGCTCATTTTTCGGACTAAAGTATCCCCGGGCTCCACCCAGCGGCCAACCCGAATAATCCCCTCTTCGTCTAAGACCACCTTATCCCATGGCGAGAGTTTTGGAAGGAGGTCGCGCGTGATCAGTTCTGTCCCATCGAGAGATGTGGCCATGTCACGGGCTTTTGTGTCAAATTTCTCAATATGGAGTGTTGTATAGAGGTCGTCGAAGACTAGGCGTTCGCTGATCACCACCGCATCCTCAAAATTGTAGCCTTCCCACGGCACGTAGGCCACGAAGAGGTTTTGGCCGATGGCTAACTGGCCGCGAATGCTCGCCGCACAATCGGCGAGGAGGTCGCCGCGCTGTACCCATTGACCTTCACTTACCGCCGGTCGTTGTGTTAAGGCTGTTTTTTGATTTGAATATTCGTAGGTCTCTAACTCATAATGGCGACGTTTTGATTTTGTTTCAATCGTCGCCCGGCGCAACCAGGTTTGTGACATGCTGTTGAGCCATTGCTGTGTCCGCTCGCCGGCTAGCTCCTTCGTCGTTCTTGTCGATCCTACCGTCGCCGTGGCCTCGTCGAACAGGCTAACAGGGCTAAAGCCGGGAAAACGGCGCGCCAGGGGGAGGTAGTCTGGGCGCATCGCGTCAACGACCTTGGCCAATTCGGAAGTGAAACGCGTTGTTGACGCGAGGGCTGGTCCGCTTTCGATTTCGATCCGATCCGAAGTCGAGTAGGACACAATACCCGCCTTGTCCGCTAAGAGGGCGTGACCGGATTCGCCGACCACTAAAGCTTCGAGCCCGGTCGAGACAATCGGGCGGGTTGGTCGAAGCACAGGTACCGTTTGTCGTTGCATGTTCGCGCCCATTAATGCACGGTTGGCATCATCGTGCTCGAGAAAAGGGATCAAGGATGTAGCGATCGACATGAGTTGCGGTGGGCCCACGCCGATGTATTCCACCTGCTCGCGGGGAATGTTGACAAAGTCCTCTTGGAGATCAGTGGCAATTCGCGCCGGTACGGCCAAGGCGCCCGAAACCACCTGTCCACGATCGCGACCAAGGTCCAGGGGAGCGATTGTTAAGGCGTTGCCCTCTTCTTGGGCTGTCGTTACGTAGTGCAAGCCTGCTCGGGTTTGAATTTGGCCTTTAAACATGCGGTAGTAGGGCGTTTGGAGAAAGCCATCTTCACTCACTCGACCAAAGACAGTCAAGGAGTTGACGAGCCCGGCCATCTTCCCCTCAGGGGTTTCAATTGGACAGAGTCGGCCGTAATAGGTTGGGTGAATGCTTCGCATAACGAGACTGGCATTCGCCTTGCTGACCCCGCCCGGTCCCGTCGCATAAATACGACGCTTGTGAGTTATTGTTGAGAGGGGGTTCACTTGGTCTAAAAATTGAGCCAGTGGGTTGCCGACGAAGCAGTCACGGAAGGCTTGACGGAAGGGTTTTGAATCCACCAGAAGACGTGACGTCTTCACGTCTTTCCAACGATTGAGCTTCCGTTTCGCACTCTTTGCGAGCATAGCGAGGCCGGTTTCGAGTCTGATCTGGAAGAGTTCACTGGAGCTACGCAGGCGGCGATTTCCGAGATTGTCGATATCATCGAAAACACGCTGGTGCTGGTCAAGATCCAGCAGATACGCCATCACCCCTTGTAAATCGTTTGCGGTTAATTGCAGGGAGTTTTCCGTAATCTGTAGTTTGCGGTTAATTTGATACCGCGCCGAGCCCCCTAGAGTGTAGGTTCTTGGATTTTTAAACCGCGTATAAATGAATTTGTAGGCGTTATGGGCGGCCAAGTCCGTTTTTGTGCCGGCCTCCGTTTTATCGCGAGCCCGCTTCACAAAACCAAGACGCTCCCCAACCTGTTTTAAGGCTCTAAGATCGTCGGGGGTCCAGACACCCCCGCCCCCCTGCGCTAGTTGCCTCTCAACAACTGACATTGCTGCGATCATGTGCTCCAGGTTAATCTTCCGCGTGTTTTTTAAACAAAACCATAGCCGTTTCTTTTTATCGCGTTGGATACGGACCCAAGATCCGCGCTGGCAAATAAAATCTCCCCAAAGAACGCGCGTCTCTTTCCACCCCACGCCTTCAATTTTTTCTTTAAAGTAAAGGCCGGGTCGTCGAACAATCTGGTGTACTAAGACACGGATCCGCCCATTAATGATAAAGTGGCCGCGACGGGTCATGACGGGTAATTGCCCAAAATCGAGCCATTGAGGCCGCTCCACTGGCTGATTTCCTCGAAATAGCTGCCCAACTACGAACAGGGACATGGCATAGGTTTCTTTGTTGAGAAAGGCTTGCCGTTCAGTCATTTTTGGCTGACAAAAAAGATATAAGTTTGGATATAAAACGACCCGCATGTTTTTTCGGCGAGCCTGGATTGGATTAATGGCGTCTAAACTTGGCGCAATAGCCTTACTTAAAAATGCAGTAAATTTTCGATATTGAATTTCCGTTAAGTCAGGTAGCGCTGGTGCAAGTCGATAACGCGAAGGTCTAAAGAGTGGCATAGTTAAGTCCTGCGTGGTGCATGATATGTGTACTTGGTGCGTGATGCATGATGCGAGTGCGCGACGCCTTGTCCATCAAAAATAAAAGACAAGGGCGAGGGTGACTTACTGGCTTTTTGCCCTCCGGAGGCCCCGGGTAGTTGAGCAAAAAACACAAAAGAGCGGCAAGGTTGGGCCCTTTATGGGAGCCAAGCCCTGACCCTGTTTACAAGATTTCCGGAGATATGGTACTATTAAAGGGGAAGGTAGTACACTATCTTTCGGCTTCCCCGTTTATTGCTGGGAAAAGGCGGCATAGCCAAGTGGTAAGGCAGATGATTGCAAATCATTTATTCCCCAGTTCAAATCTGGGTGCCGCCTTAAAAAGGTTTATGGTGAATTCTAAAAAAATGTCTTTACAAATATGGGCCTGAAGCCTTTGGCTCTGGGGCCACACCTAGTCTTGCTCCGTGGTGACGGCCTCTAGACGTTTCAGCGCGGACTCATCCCAAGAACGACACGCCCGACTTCGATTATACCCCGGAATCGGCGGAATGACAAGTTCTTCGTTTTGCTTTTCGAAGGGCTCCGGAAGCGTACCTTGTGCCCTGTGCCAACGAGACCCCCCTCCATCGACCATCTTTGCCCTGCAGAGGATTTGAACCTCCACGCATTAAAAATGCAATTGATTTTGAATCAATCATGTCTACCATTCCATCACCAGGGCATATGCATTACCTTCCCCTCTCCTTCTTATTGGGGATGGAGGGACTTGAACCCTCACGATTTAAAAAATCGACAGATTTTCGTACCACCATAGTTTTCACTACCGACCCGGCTGAGGGCCGTGGGCGTTTGTGGTCTGGACTTTATCTTGACCATAGGCTTGCGGTAGCATAAACTACACGGGCCCCTAGGCCTCCCCTGTCATATTTTCTAAAATTGGATCGAACTTATATTCCATCCCGGCCATGCAATAGGGCCGAAGGATGGAAAACAACTGACGAGCATCGCGCGTGCCGCAACGAACGGAAAACCGCCCCTTCATCTTTTTCACCGCCATCCGCACTGCGTAGCGCTCCGCAAAGAAGGTACAAATGCCTTGTGCCTCCTCAACGGTCGCACAGCAGGTCGACAGGACGAGCTCTGATGCGTGGGGAATTCCCTTCCTTTTTTTGGTATACAGACTGCCGTCGTCCATGTACCAAATAGCAACTGCCTCGTCGGTCAATCGCCGTAAAAGGCGAAGGCTCAACGTTTTTTGGTCATTTTTATACAACCAAGCGCGCACAAAGTGCAAATAGGGGTGAGACACTCGAAAACGAATCACGTCGTAGCCGCCGTATGTTTTTTGGTGGCTGATAATCGGTCGTCCCAAGACCTCCCCCAAGAGTTTTGCCTTGTGTTCGCAATAGGCCCGCTGTTTGCTACCGTGGTTAATCTGCAGCTCTGGACGATCCTTGCGGATGT
>ERZ889217.749-NODE-749-length-18490-cov-16.290643_pt1 | contig 18490 bp, 15 predicted proteins | sample MGYA00521098_ERZ889217 | MGnify/ENA primary metagenome ERZ889217 (study PRJEB32303, sample SAMEA104408613) | aquatic metagenome | biome: Brackish water; feature: Pelagic; material: water | place: Baltic Sea | collected 2014-06-10T22:04:00 | depth 2,362 m ... | reverse complement strand
ATCGTCTGGCCAGAGTGAGACACGGGCGTTTTGAGCATGTTCGAGGAAACCGTGGAAGCCTCGGTTGCCGGTGGTTGAAAGCGACAACGCGGGGCAGATAGGGTACGGCTTCGCCCGGGACCAACCGGACCGGGAGCCGTGGTCCTGTCATGAAGCCCATCGCCATCGCCCGCTGGCTCGCTCGTGAAACAAACCCCCTGGTGTTTCGCGCACCGACGGCATTCACCTACAACCCGTTAGTCTACGCGCGGCGCAGCCACGAGGCCTACCTTTCCCGCTACGCCCGCCAGGACGTCGAGGCGGTGCTGGTGGGCATGAACCCCGGGCCCTGGGGCATGGCCCAGACCGGCGTGCCCTTTGGCGAGGTAACACTCGTCCGTGAGTTTCTCGGGATCGAGGCACAGGTGGACCAGCCCACGCGGGTTCATCCCAAGCGACCGATCGCGGGCTTCGCCTGCACGCGGAGCGAGGTCAGCGGCCGCCGGGTCTGGGGCTGGGTGAAGGATCGCTTCGGCTCGGCCGACGCCTTCAGCGACCGATTCTTGGTGGCCAACTACTGTCCGCTGGTATTTATGGAGGAGTCGGGCCGCAATCGCACGCCCGACAAGCTCCCGGCCGTGGAGCGGGAGCCGCTATTCGCCGTCTGCGACGAGGCTCTCCGGCGGCTGGTGGCCTGGTGCCGGCCGGTGCGCGTGATCGGCGTGGGCAGCTTCGCCGCGGCCCGGGCCAGCGCGGCGCTCGGTGCCGACGGTCCGCCCGTCGTAAGCATCCTCCACCCCAGCCCCGCAAGCCCCGCCGCCAACCGCGGCTGGGTGGAGCAGGTAGAGCGGCAGCTCATTGCCCACGGCATCAAGCTGCCCCGGTGTGGCCCGACACCAACGCGGAACAAAAGACGATCTGCCACCGCGGTACGAAGGCCACGATGACCGTCCCGCAACCGGAGATTGGCAGCCCCGGCTCCTCACTGACGCGTCTCGAACCCCGGATGCCTACGGTGGCAGTCACCAGGAAACCTGGCGGGAATGCCAGTGGCCGGGCTATCTTCTCGGCACCGGATCCGGTCGGAAGTTTCTGAGACCCCGCTTTGGCAGGACCATGGCCGGGCACCGGAGCAGCGTTGACGCACAGCAGCCCTCAAAATCAGCCGCCTACCTCCCGCTTTACGGCAGGAGCCTGGGTGCTGCTCGACTGGGCCGCCAGCGGCTTTTCGACCGTGCTGATCACGCTGATCGTGGCCTACGTGGAGAAGGTTGTCTGCGCTGACCGTCCTTGGGGACTGGAGGCGGGGGTGGTCTGGCCCTGGACGCTCGCTCTGGCGATGCTCGTCTCGGCCGTGCTCACGCCCGGCCTCTCCGCCTGGGCAGACCGCCGCGGCAGGCACAAGACCGCGCTGTTCATCAGCGTGGCCACCGGCGCCGGAGCGCTCGGGCTCCTGGCAGCCGCGCCCCCCACCGCCCGGCTCGTCGTGCTGGGAGGCGTGATCATTGCCAATGTCGGCTTCGACCTGGCAGCCGTGTTCACCGGAAGCCTACTGGCCATGATCACCACCGGCCGGATGGCCGACCGGCTCTCAGCCCAGGGTTTCGCGGCCGGCTACGCCGGCGGCGCGATCGCACTGGTGATCGCCACCGCGATCGTCACCGCCCACGACCGGCTCGGGCTTTCCCCCGCCGGTGGGCTGCGGGCGGCCTTCGCGTTTACGGGATTGTGGTGGCTCGGGTTTTCACTGCCGGCGGCACTGGCGGGGTTCGATCGACCCCGCGATGGCGGGCATGCTGCATCGGCCGCTGGCGAGCTCGTCTCATTCGCCCGTTCGCTTCTGCAGCCAGGACAGGGGGCCGACGGCCACCACCTCGCGGGGGTGCTGATCGGTAGCATGCTCGTGCTCGGTGCGGTGCAGACCGCCATCGCCCAATTTTCGAGCGTGGCTCTCGAGGAGTTTCGGCTCGAGCCCCCCGCCCTCGTGCGGCTGGTGCTGCTCGTGCAGGCCGTCGCCCTGCCCGGGGCGCTCATGATCGGCATGGTCTCGGAGCGGGCTGGTCGAAGGGCTGCGCTGTCGATCTGCTTGGGAGGCTGGATCGTCGTTCTCGTGGCAGCGTGGTTCGTCCAGACGGTGTTGCAACTCCATGGTCTGGCCGTGCTGCTCGCGCTCGTGCTCGGCGGCGTGCAGAGCGTGATCCGGGCGACGGTCGCCGAGGCGGCCCCGGAGGGCAGGGCAGGGGTGACCTTCGGCCTGCTGCAGGTGGGCTCGAAGCTGGCCGGTGCCGCGGCCGGCCTCTCCTTCGGTGGGCTCTATCTCGTCACCGGTCACCCACGTGGCGGCCTCGCGGCCCTGCTCGTGCAGCTGCTCCTGGGCTGGTGGGCCCTGCGGCGAATGCGGGCTCGCCCAGCCGCCGAGTGACCGGACTCCGTCGATCCGGCGGTGAAAAAAGCCGCGCGGACATGTCGGTGGCCGTCCGCTCGTGTCGCAGCCGCGAGGGATGAGAGCCAGGGTGAGCTGCAGCTTCAGGTTGGCCCGTCCGCGGTTCCCCTCAGTGCTTTGAGGTTCCCAGGTTAGAGGAGTTGCCAGTGCCAATCGAGCGGCGTAGGAAATCGAACGGAACCACGAAGGCGAAGGGCGGTTTCCTTCGAGTGAACAACGGCCGGGAGGGCCGCAGCGAGCGTCCGGCGAGCTGGCGCGGGCAACTCCGGCCAGCTCGCCGCGATCCCCAAAAATCCCCTGTGAGCCACTTTTTCTGGGTTGATCAGCAGGAAGCTATCCAGGCTCTACTGCATGGGCGAATAATCGGTTGCCGACATAAACACGGATTCGACCTTTGTGACCAGCTTGCCGTTGGCTTCCGACTCAGTGCGGGCCTTCTTCCATTCGGGATCGTTGGCAAAGTCTGCGAAGGATATCCTGGCAGCCTCACGGCTCTTGTGGGCGAGAAGATAGACGAGCTTGTGCCCTGCACCCTGCTCTTGATCCACGGGCATCCAGAAACCGACGATTTCCATGCCGTGTTTCCGGAAGAGTCTGCAGGTATGCTCGCGGAAGCGTGCATTGAGCGCCTCCAGCTTGCCGGGTGCGGCGTAGTAGGTCCGCATCTCGAAGCAGCGGGAATCGCCAGCGGCAGATCGGCTGGCCGGCGGGGTCTCACCGCCCACAGCAACACTGACGATCGAGACGGCAAGGACAATGAGGATCGAACGGCGGAATCGGTTCATCGTTTTGCGGATCATGTGGAGAGCCTGACTTTTCGCACGGTGGGGAGTTCACTGATGAAGGGCTTGCCAACCGCCTGCCGGGATCGAGCCCGAAGGCCGGTGAACACGCAATTTGACAGCGTCAGTCTAGCCCTAGGACGTCCCGCATCGAGTAGAGCCCTGCTGGACGGTCCACCAGAAACGCGGCGGCGGCGAGGGCTCCCTGGGCGTAGCAGTCGCGGTTGGTGGCCCGCACGTTGACGGTGAACGACTCCCCTTCCATCCCGAACAGGATCGTGTGCTCGCCAGGATTGTCACCCGCCCGAATGGCGTGGTAGCCGATCTCGTCGGCGGGGCGGGCGCCCGGCCGGCCAGCGCGGCCGTGGGCCTCCCGCACCTGTCCCAGCGCATCCCGCACGATCGCACCGAACTTGAGCGCCGTGCCGCTGGGGGCATCTTCCTTGTGGCGATGATGGCATTCGAGAATTTCGACGTCGGTGCGGCCACCGAGCCGGTTGAGGAGCCGCGCGGCCCGGCTCACGAGATCCATCGAGATGTTCACCGCCAGGCTCATGCTGGGAGACTGCAGCACGGGAATCGAGCGAGCGGCCTCGCTGATTCGCTCGTGATCGGCGGCTGTCAGGCCAGTGGTAGCCACCACCAGCGGCACCCGCTTGGCCAAGCAGGTGGCGATGATTCCCTCCACCGCCTCGGGCAGTGAGAAATCGATCACCACGTCGGCCGGCACGTCCCACGAATCAGCCACGGCCACTCCCGTGGCCGGACAGCCGGCCAGCGGCCCGGCATCCGCGCCGCTCTGGGGATGGCCGGCCCGCTCGACGGCAGCCACCACCTGCCACTCGGACGGTTCGCCCAGCGCTCCGGCGATCACCCGCTGCCCCATCCGGCCGGCGGCTCCGTGGACGACGAGACGAACGGGAGAACGGGCCATGGACATGCCTCACGGACTGGAGAAAGACTGCACGCCGACGCTCGGGCAGGGTACGTCCCGCCAGATGACCGCGTCAGCCGTAGAGGTCGATCGCCTGGACGATTTCGTCGAGCCGATTGCCCACGCTCACCGACCGGTTGGCAAAACTCGCCCGGCTCACGCCCCGACTGCCGAGCACTTCGTTGAAGAGTTTCTGGTCGGTGGTGTGGTAGGCGACCGTGGCGGTGGGATCCTTGAGCTGATGGCCGGTAAGGATGCAGACCACCCGCTCGTCGCGGCCGATCACCCCCTCGGCCACGAGCTGCCGAGCCCCCGCCACGCTCGCGGCGCTCGCCGGTTCGCAGCCAAGCCCGCCTGCCCCCACCTGGGCCTTGGCGTCGAGAATCTCCTGCTCGGAGACTTCCCGGACCACGCCGTCGCAGACCTCCAATGCCCGCAGGCACTTATTGAGGTTCACGGGCCGATTGATCTCGATGGCGCTGGCGATCGTGTCGGCCCGCTTGTGGGCCCGATCAAGCTCGTCGTAATAGTGGCAGGCCGGAGCCAGATCGGCCCGGCCGCCCTCCCACCGCAGCCCGCGGTTGGTGTACAGCTCGTGGAGCGTGTTGGCGCCGGCCGCGTTGATCACCGCCAGCCGCGGAATCCGGTCGATCAGGCCGATCTTTCGCAGCTCGGCGAAGGCCTTGCCGAAGGCGCTCGAGTTACCGAGGTTGCCGCCGGGCACCACGATCCAGTCGGGGGGATCCCAGCCGAGCGACTCGAGCACCCGAAACATGATCGTCTTCTGGCCTTCGAGCCGGAACGGATTGACGCTGTTGACGAGATAGATCCCGAGTTTGCCGGCCACTTCCTTGACGCGAGCCATCGCGTCGTCGAAGTCGCCGGCGATCTGGATCGTGAGGGCGCCGTAATCGAGGGCCTGCGAGAGTTTGCCGTAGGAGATTTTGCCCGAGCCGATGAAGATGATCCCGCGCATCAGCCGCGTGACGGCACAGTACACCGCCAGCGAGGCGCTGGTGTTGCCGGTGGAAGCACAGGCCGCCCGCCGGGCCCCGATCATCCGGGCGTGGGTGAAAGCGGCGCTCATCCCGTTGTCTTTGAACGACCCCGAGGGATTGAGCCCTTCATACTGGAGGAGCAGCCGACCGGGATTCATCCCGACGTAGCCCCCCACGCCGTCGCTCGGGGAAAGGAGCGTCTGCCCCTCGCCGATCGTGACCACGCTCTCTCGCGGTGCGTAGGGGAGCAGTTCGTGAAACCGCCACACGCCACTCAAGGCCAGCGGGTCACTCCGCCGCATCCATTTTCGTTCGAAGATCTCGAACGATGTGGGAGGACGCAGCCGGTCCCAGTCGTATTCCACGTCGAGTAGATTGCCGCACGAGGGGCAGGCCGTCAGCACCTCGTCCACGGAAAACGTCGCCCGGCAGGCAGGGTCGATGCACTGCTGGAAGGCGAGATCGGTGCGGGCGGCAACGGCCACGAAGCAACTCCGGGTGACCCGGTCCACCCGGGTCGCATGCAGGGGCCGAGATTTCGAGTGGTCGAACTCCGGTGGCGGGGTGCCGCCGGAGATCCCTAAGGGTAGGTCATCGTTTTCGGCCCAGCAAGCCGGAAGGGCAAAGCCCGAAGCACCAGTTTTGGGAAAAACCTCGTGTGCGGACTGCCAGTTTGACAGCCGCGAGGGGGGCCGGTAGCGTTTCAGTGCTTCGGCCGGGTGGGATACTCGGTCGGCTGTCCGCCCAACGACTGCTGCGGGTACAACCATGATGAAAGCTGCTGACGTCAAAGTGTTCAAGGCCGCGCTTGTGGCCATGCGGGCTCGCCTCCGTGGGGATGTCTCCATGATGGCCGACGCCGCCCTGGGGAAAACCCGCAGCGAGGCAGGGGGTGACCTCTCCAGCATGCCGATCCACATGGCGGATATCGGCTCCGATGCCTACGAACAGGAATTCACGCTCAGCCTGATGGCCACCGAGGGAGAGACGCTCGACCTAGTGGACCGGGCGCTCGCCCGAATCCGAGAAAAGCGGTACGGGGTGTGCGAGGAGTGCGAAGGGGTGATCGCCAAAAAACGACTTGAGGCGATCCCGTTTGCGGCAATGTGCATTCGTTGTGCCGAGAAAATGGAACAGGAAGGTGGGGGTCGCCCCCGGCAGCCTCGCTAATCGCTGGGCCTGACACGCCGGTTCGGGCCCCTCGCAAGGAAGCGCTGATGGACACTTCCCGCCAGGGTTGGCCAACCTTCGCCGCGGTCTTAGCCGCGGCCGTCATGGCCGACCTGGTCTCCAAGGAAGTCATCTTTGGCCGCCTCGGGATGCCCGGCATGAGCCCAGCCATTGTGCTGGTGCCTCGACTGCTCGCGGTCGAGACCAACCTCAACGAGGGAGCCTTGTTTGGCATGGGGCAAGGGCTGGGGCTTGTGTTTGCGGCCGTCTCCGTGGCAGCCCTGGCAGGCATCCTCGCCATGGTCGCCCGGGCTGACACCCGCAGAAGCGCCTGGCTGGTCGTGGCGTTGGGGCTGATCTGCGGCGGGATCATAGGCAATCTTTACGACCGGCTCGGGCTGCCGGGACTCCAATGGCATCTCCCGCCTGAGCGGATCGGCCAGCCCGTCTATGCGGTGCGTGACTGGATCCACTTCACCCTTCCCGGAGTGATCGACTGGCCGATCTTCAATATCGCCGACTCGGTGCTCGTGGTTGGAGCCGGGATGCTGCTGACGGCCACGCTGACCACGCCGCCCGACACACCCGCAGCGAATTCCTCCGGTGTTTAAAGGCCCACGATGACGGCTGATCCGCCCTGCGCTGCCGACCTCGGCCCGCGGCTCGAAGCCGCGCTGGCGGCCACCCGCCTAGCCACCCGCGAAACGCTTCGCTGGTTTGGGAATCCTGACCTGGCCGTGGACCGCAAAGCCGACCACTCGCCCGTAACCCACGCCGATCGGGCTGCGGAGGCGATTCTCCGCCGGGAACTTCTGGCCGCCTTTCCTGACGACGCATTCCTGGGTGAGGAGTCGGGGGCTACCGCAGGCACGTCGGCTTACGAATGGATCGTCGATCCGATCGACGGCACGAAATCATTTGTCAGAGGAGTGCCGCTCTACGCCACGCTTGTCGGCTGCCGCCTCGACGGGCGGGGCGTGCTGGGGGTAATCGCGATTCCCGCCCTCGACGAGTTGGCCTACGCGACCATCGGCAGCGGTGCCTGGCATGTCCGCGGCCGGGCCGCGGCCGTGCCCGCCCGGGTTTCCAGCCGCAGCACGCTGCCCGAGAGCCTCGTCTGCTCCAGCGACTTCGTTGACTTCGGCCGCTGGAGCGGTGGTAAGACCGCTGGCACGGAAGCCCGTGGTCGGCTGGATGCAGCCGCCGGCCTCGTCCGCACCTGGGGCGACGGCTACGGATATTTGCTCGTAGCCACCGGCCGGGCCGAGGTGATGATCGATCCGCGGCTCAATCCCTGGGACGCTGCCGCCGTCGAAGTGGTCGTGACCGAGGCGGGCGGGCGGTTCAGCGATTGGCGTGGGCAGCCTCGCATTGATTCAGGCGACGGCCTGGCCACCAACGGCCTCGTCCACGACGCTATTTTGGCGACGCTCGATCCGTCCACCTGACCCTGCCCACGATCAGCGAGGCTGCAGTGCCCGCCGAGTGACCCAGCGACGATAGCCGAACATCAGCAGGAGATTCGGCCGCGAGAACAGCAACCGCGTCACGAGACCCCAGGGCCCCGGCTTGTGCTCAAACTCGATATGCTCGCGGATCTCCGTCTGCCCGTCGGACAGCGGCACGAACGAGTGGGTGTGTTCCCACTTCGCCGCCGGCCCGGCCGCCTGCACGTCGGTAAAGCCCCGGGCGGAAACGTCGCGGTGGACCGCCTTCCAGCGGAGGGGCAGGGGGCCCACCCAGAGCGTAAATTCCGAGACCGAGCCCTCCGCGAGCGGCTCGATCGAGTGGAGTTGCACGAGCGTAGGGGGTGGCGTGAGCCGCTTCAGGGCCGACGTGTTTCGGTGGAAGTCGCGGACCGCATCGAGCGGCGCATCCACAGTAAAAGCGTAGTCGAAGACAGGCATGATTCGAATTCTAGACGGGCCGCCATGCTCGTGCGTGGCAGGGGTCGGGGGCCCGCACGGGTCGTCCCAGCTCCAGGGAAAACCTCCTGTAACAGCCTGGGGTTGCGATATTCCGACCGGCGGGTATCCTCAAAGGCTCGGTTTTCCGGACTTTTTCGAGGTATCTCGTGGCACGTTCCTGTCAGGTCTGCGGCAAGGGCTTTTCGGTCGGCAACCAGGTTACGATCCGCGGCAAGGCGAAATACCTTGGCGGCGTTGGTACCAAGGTGACCGGCATTACCCGCCGCAAGTTCAAACCCAATCTCCAGCGGCTCCGGGTGACCGTGGGCAATGGCACGAACACCACCGTGCTCGCCTGCACCCAGTGCATCAAGAGCGGCCACGTGACCAAACTGGTCAAGCGAAAGCCATTCCACCTGCCCAAGGTTGAAAATGCCAAGCCGGCGGCGGAAGAAGCAGTACCCTCGGGGCCGCGGGCTCGTCCCTAGGACCGCGGGCTCGTCTGGAAAACATCACGCCATCCCGGTTCCGGTCTCATGAGTCTCTCGCGTCAGGAAGTCGCCAAGGTCGGCATGCTTGCCCGGCTGGCGCTGACGGAAGCGGAACTCGAAAAGATGACTGGCGAACTCTCGAAGCTTGTGGAGTTCGTCTCGCAATTGTCCGAACTCGACACGGCAGCGGTCGAGCCGTTGGCTCACCCGCTCGAAACCCGCAACGTGTTTCGCGAGGACATTCCGGCCGCGTCGCTCACGACTGAGCAAGCGCTGGCAAACTCCCCCCGGCACGACAACTCCTGCTTTCTTGTGCCGGCGGTGCTCGGCGATTCCGGGGCTGCCTGACTGGTCCGCTCTTACCCCTGGCTCCATTCATGCAGCCGCTCCAACTCTCCGCTCTTGACCTCGTGGGTGCCGTCAAGCGAGGCGACCTCTCGGCGGTGGCCTGCGTCGAAGCCTATCTCGACCGAATCGTAGCGGTCGATGGCCGGATCAATGCATTCCTGGCCGTGGGACGCGAGCCGGCGTTGGCCCAGGCGGCCAAGATCGACGTCCGGCGCAAGGCCGGCAAGCCACTCGGAGCCCTGGCGGGCCTGCCGGTAGCGGTGAAAGACGCCCTCTGCACAACCGACCTACCCACGACCTGCGCCTCCAAGATGCTGGCCGGCTACCAGCCCCCGTACGACGCCGACGTGGTTGCCCGGCTGCGCCGGGCCGACGCCGTGATCGTCGGCAAGACGAACATGGACGAGTTCGCGATGGGCGGCTCAAACGAAAACTCGGCGTTTGGTCCGGTCCACAATCCCTGGGATCTCAACCGGGCGCCGGGCGGGTCGAGCGGCGGCTCGGCCGCCTGCGTCGCGGCCGACATGGCGCCGGTGGCGATCGGCTCCGACACCGGCGGCTCGATCCGCCAGCCGGCCGGCCTGTGTGGGATCACCGGCTTCAAGCCCACCTACGGCCGGATCAGCCGGCGGGGGCTGGTGGCCTTTGCCTCGAGCCTTGATCAGATTGGGCCGATGGCCCACTCCGCGGCAGACTGTGCTCTGTTGATGGAGACAATCGCCGGGCATGACCCCGGGGATGCCACATCCCTGACCGATCCGGTGCCCGCCTACGGGCAATTGCTCGGCGAGCCACTCGCAGGCCTGCGGATCGGCCGAGTGGCCGAGCACTTCGGCGCCGGGCTCGATCCGGAGGTAGCCCGCGGCATCGAGTCTGCCTTCGACACGTTCAGGGCGGCGGGGGCCACGATCCACGACGTGGAACTGCCCCACGCCCGGTATGGCATCCCCACCTACTACCTGATTGCGCCCTGCGAGGCCTCGAGCAACCTCGCCAGATACGACGGCGCACACTACGGACACCGCCATCGGGCCGAGCCGGGCCGGGAGGCCGACCAGGTCGGCCAATTCGAATCGCCGCTGGTCGAAATGTATTGCCGCAGCCGGGCCGAGGGCTTCGGCCCCGAGGTCAAGCGGCGGGTGATGCTCGGCACCTACGCCCTGTCGGCCGGCTACTATGAAGCCTTCTATGCCAAGGCGCTCCGGGTTCGCCGGCTGATTCAGCGGGACTACTTCGAGGCCTTCGCCAAGGTCGACCTGATCGCCGGCCCCGTCTCACCCACTCCCGCCTTCAAGCTCGGTGAGAAGACGGGCGATCCACTGGCGATGTATCTCGTCGACATGTACACCGTGGGTACGAACCTGGCCGGAATCGGCGGGATCTCGTTCCCCTGCGGCTTCACTCCCGGCGGCCTGCCGATCGGCTTCCAATTGCAGGGGCCGGCCCTTGCCGAGCCACTCCTCTTGCGAGCTGCCCACGGCTTCCAATCGCTCACCGACTGGCACACCCGCCGCCCAGCCCTTTCCGCCTGAAGGCCATGCTCGTCTGACGGCCCCACAATTCATGACTGACACGCAGACCCCCGCCGCCAAGCCCTTCACGACGATCATCGGGCTCGAGGTTCACGTACAGCTCCAGACGCAGACCAAGCTGTTCTGCGGCTGCTCGACCACCTTCGGGAGCCCGCCCAACACCCAGGTCTGTCCCACCTGCCTCGGGCTGCCGGGTTCGCTGCCGGTGATGAATCGGCAGGCCTTCGCACTCGCCCTCCGGGCAGCCCTCGCCCTCGACTGCACGATCGCCCCATTCACGAAGTGGGATCGGAAGAACTACTTCTACCCCGACCTCCCCAAGGGCTATCAGATCAGTCAGTATGATCTCCCCTTCTCATCGGCGGGGGTGCTCGAAGTGGTCGATCCCAAAGAGGCCGTTTCCCGCCGGGTAGGCATCGTGCGTGTCCACCTCGAGGAAGATGCCGGCAAAAGCATGCACGACGAGTCTGCCGGCACGGCCGACAGCCGGATCGACCTGAACCGGGCCGGCACGCCGCTGTGCGAGATCGTGACGGAGCCCGATCTCCGCAGCCCGCAGGAGGCCCGGGCCTGGCTCAACGAACTCAAGCTCCTGCTCGTCTACCTGGGGGTGAGCGACTGCAACATGCAGGAGGGCAGTCTGCGGGTCGATGCCAACGTCAACCTCCACATTCCCCGGGCCGACGGCTCACTCGCCAAGACGCCGATCGTCGAGATCAAAAACATGAACTCCTTCCGCTCCGTCGAGCGGGCCCTGATCTACGAGGTGGTGCGACAGTGGGAGGACTGGCAGGCGACCGGAGCCGAACTCGGCAGCGCTCCCAAGCAGACCCGTGGCTGGGACGACCCCGCCGGCATCACCCGGGCCCAGCGGGCCAAGGAAGAGTCGAGCGACTACCGCTACTTCCCCGAGCCCGACCTCGTGCCCGTGACCGTCTCCGCGGAACAGATCGCGGCGATTCGGGCGGCGATGGGCGATCCTCCGGCCGTGCTCCGCCAAGCCCTGGCTGACACGTGGAAGATCAGTGCCTACGACTCCGACGTCTTGGTCAACCAGGGGCGGGATCTCGTGGCCTACTTCGAGGAGTTGGCCACGCTGACGGGCGATGGCAAGGTGGCGAGCAACTGGATGCAGCAGGACGTGCTCCGCACGCTCAATGAGCGTGGAGGAACAGTCGCCGAGTTTCCCGTGCGGCCGGCGGCGGTCGCCGAGATCATCGGCCGGATCACGCGGGGCGACTTCGACACCAGCCGCGGTCGGGAGATCTTCGCCACGGTGCTCGAGACCGGTACGAGCGTGGCCGATGCGGTGACCGGGCTGGGGATCACTGCGGTGGGCGACGACGAGCTCGAAGCCCTGTGTCGGGAATTGCTCGCCGCCAATCCGAAGATCGTGGCCGACGTGCAGGGGGGCAAGGAGCAGGCCGCCGCCGGGCTGATCGGCCAGGCCAAGAAGAAAAACCCCAACGTCAATCCGGGCAAGGTGCGGGCCACCTGCCTCGAGCTCATCAGGCAGATCGGCTGAGTTGCCGCGGCTCGTCGCTCCGCCGGCCGAGGTTGCCGTAGCGATGGTAGTCGTGTGAAAGACTCTGCTCGCGGAGATACCAGAGCAGCTCGATCCGACCGGCCGCCACGACCGGTGGGTCGGCGATCCAGCGGCCCACCGCGGCCGCCATCCGCCGCACTCCAGCCGGCACCCGATCCCGGCCGGCATACCGCAGCCGCAGGTCGGGCTGCTCCACGAGCACCGCCAGGGCCTGATCGGGCTGCTCGATGAGTTCGATGCCGGCCGCCCAGGGTTCGGTCAGGGCGTCGAGCCGGTCGTGCCAGCCGGAGGGACAGCCGGGCGCGAACGAGGCGACTACCCGCGCACCGGTCACTCGCGCGGCGGCCACGCGGGCCACCGTCTCAAACCAGTTGTCGGCGGGCGTGATCCGCACGCAGACGACGGGAAACGGCCGGTAGCGACGGAGGTTGTCCTGACCGAGCAGCCGAACATGATCGTGGTCGCGGGAAAACTCCTCCCGCCACGCCGCGTCATAGCTCGCGATCGCCTGCCGCAGCCGCTGGTCGGTTGAGTCTTCTGATAGACCGGCGGCGAGCGTGGCCAGATTGGGATGCTCGATCACCACGGCGGCGGTCGTTCCGCCCTCGAGATCGCGAAACTCCATGAATCCTGCCACGTAGTTGGGGCCGCCCGCCTTCAGCCCGGGCCCGATCGCCGACCTGCCCCACCCGCCGAACGGCTGCCGGAGCACGATCGCGCCCGTCGTGCCCCGGTTGACATAGAGATTGCCGGCCCGGATTCCTCGCTGCCAGACCTCGATCTCGCGGTCGTCGAGGCTGTGGATCCCGCTGGTGAGCCCGTAGCCGGTCGCGTTGACGATCTCGATCGCCTCGGCGAGTTTCTCAAACCGGATCACCCCCAGGAGCGGCCCGAAGAACTCGGTCTGGTGGGTCACGCTGCCGGGGGTCACGCCATACTTCACGCCGGGCGACCAGAGATTCGGCTTGTCTCCCACCTGCCGGGGCGTCACGGCCCAGGTCTCACCCGGTTCGAGCGTCGTCAGCGCCGCCCGGAGCGATCCGGCGGGAGGCCGGATCAAGGGGCCAACCCGGGTCTGGAGCAGGTGGGCCGAGCCGACGTGCAGGCTTTCGACCGCATCGCAGAGCATCCGCCTGAAGTTCGGGTCGTCGTAGACCTCGGCCTCGAGGAGCAAGAGCGACGTCGCCGAACACTTCTGGCCGCCGTGCCCGAAGGCCGAATGGACCACATGCCTGATGGCGAGTTCCCGATCGCTCATCGCCGTGACGATCGTGGCATTCTTGCCGCCGGTCTCGGCCGACAGCCGCAGGTCGGGCTTGGCCGCCAGCATGGAGAGGGCCGTGTCGGTGCCGCCGGTCAGGATGACCGCCGCGACATCGGGGTGTGCCACCAGCCTCGCTCCCGGGCCGGAGCCAGGGCAGGGCAAGAACTGCAGCGTCCGCCGCGAGACTCCGGCCCGCCAGAAGCACTGGCAGACCTCCCAGGCGGTCAGCACCGTGTCGGAGGCCGGCTTGACGATCACTGTGTTGCCCGCCGCAAGCGCCGCGGCAATGCCACCGCAGGGAATCGCGATCGGAAAGTTCCAAGGCGGCACGACCACCACCAGGCCACACCCCCGAGCCACGACGCCAGGGAGCGAGTGAAATTCTCGGGCGGCTGCCCGATAGAACTCGACAAAATCGACCGCCTCCGACACCTCGGGGTCCGATTCCGTCAGAAGCTTGCCCCCCTCGAGCAGTGCCACCCGCATGAGCTCGCCTCGGGCCCGACGGAGTTCCTGGGCCGCCCGGCCCAGCACTGCGGTTCGGGCTTCGAAAGACAGGGGCTGCCAGCCATCCGGGTCGGCCGCCCCGCAGGCTACGGCCTCGTCGACCTCGCGGTCGGTGGCGACCGCCTGCCGGCAGACCAGGCCGCCGGGCCGGGAGGGATCCCGGCAGGGCCGAGTCTCGAGGCCTTCGACCTCACGGCCCGCCACGACCACGGGCACGATCCAATCGGCCCGCTCGTCCTGATCCCGGCTCACGCTGGCCCCGGCCCAGCCCGCGTTCTGCTCGAGGCACCAGTCGGTGTCGGGCTCGTTGTCAAAGTCGGTCCAGGGCCGCTCGGCTCGCGGCTCGGGGAACGTTTCGCGGAGGCGATCCTGCGTCCGCTGCGGCTCGTCGCCCACCGGCGCGACCAGCGATTCCCGGAATCCCCGCTCGAGCAGCTTCCACTCGTCGCTATCGACGGTGAGTCGGAAGGCGTGGCCGAGAAAGTTCTCTGGACCGGTGTTCTCGTCGAGGCGGCGAATCAGATAGCCGATGGCGTTGAGGAAATCCTCCTTGCGGCAGGCCGGCGCGTAAAGGAGTAGCTGGCTTGTGTGCCCGAGCAGAGCCCGCCGCTGATGATTGGCCATTCCCTCGAGCATCTCGAACTGCACCCGGTCGCCGGCCCCACGGGCGGCCGCGAGCACGAGGCCGTAGGCCACGTCGAAGAGGTTGTGGGAGGCGATCCCGACCCGCACCGCGGCGAGCTGGTCCGGCTCGAGCGCGTGCCCGAGCATCCGCTTGAAGTTGGCGTCGGTCTCGAGCTTCGTCCGGTAGGGTGCCTGGGGCCAGCCGTGGAGTGCGGCATCGATCCGCTCCATTTCCATGTTGGCACCCTTCACGATCCGGATCGTCACGGGTTCACCGCCGGCGGCCACCCGCCCTCGGGCCCACTCGCTGATCCGTCGCTGCCAGCTGAACGAGTCGGGCACATACGCCTGCAGCGCGATCCCCGCCCGCACTCGCTCGAGCCCCGGCCGGGCCAGGGTGCGCATGAAGGCCTCGGCCGTGAGCGACAAATCGCGATACTCCTCCATGTCGAGGTAGAGCAGCTTCGACACCCCGCGGCCATCCGCCGCGGTGAAGGTCGACCTCGCAGCGGCGCGGTAGAGGGGCTCCAGGCGGTCGCAGAGCCGGGCGAGCGTGTCCGCGCGGGCGACTGGCAGGATCTGCGAGTCGATCGTCGAGATCTTGACCGACAGCACCTCGACGTCGGGGGACTCGAGCGCTAGAAGGTATTTGTCCTGCCGCAGCCGGGCCTCCCGCTCGCCCAGCAGGGCCTCACCCAGGAAATTGAGATTCATCCGCAGGCCCTGCTGCCGCCGGGCCGCGAGATGCTCCCGCAGCAGATCCGGCTCCGCCGGCAGCACCACGTTGGCCGTTTCGTGCTGGAGATGCGCCTTCACCAGCGGCACCGTGACCGAGGGCAGCCAGCCACCGAAGGTCTGAAATCCCAGGAGCAGCGCCTTGTCGAGCGGACTGAAAAACCGCGGGATCCCCTGCACGTCGAGGATGTGGGTGAACTGCTCGGCCGTGCGGGCGGCGGCCTGGGACCGAAAGGCCTGATCGGTCAGTTCGACGAGGGTCGCCTTGTCGGCCGGGTTGCTCAGCATCCGGTCGAGCTCGGCCTGCTGCCGCCGTTCGGCTCCCGACTGGAGCCTGACCGCCTCCCGCTGAAGCTCAGCTGCCAGCCGCACCGCCGCATCGGCCATCGCCTCGGTCTTCTGCATGCCGTCCTCTCGCCCTTTCGCCCTTTCCTGCTGACCGCCGACCGGTGTCCGGCACACGCCTATCCCACAGCACTCCGCACGATCGCATCCTCCAGCTGATCTAGCCGCTGTTCGAGGTGGCCCGTGAGCCCGACACTGATCCGCACGAGGCCGGGAGAGATACCTGCTGCGACCTGCTCCTCCGGGCTCAGTTCGCTCGAGGTCGAACTGCCCGACGCGCTCATCAGGGTCTCGAAGTAACCCAGGCTCACCGCCATGAAGCCGAACCGGTGCTCGTTCTGGAGGATTTCCATGAAGCGGTTGGCCCGCTCGATCGAGCCGAGATCGACCGTGAGCACCCCGCCCGCCCCATAGACTGGCGTCGCGAGCCGCTCCAGGAGTTCGTGGCTGGGATGCGACGGTAGCCCGGGATAGCCGACGGCCACCCCCAGGGCCTCCAGCCGCTCGGCGTAGGCCAGCGCCCGCCGGCCATGCTCGCGGATCCGCAGGCCGAGGTGTGGCAGCCGGAGCGTGAGTTCGTGGGCCACCTTCGGATCCATCGTCGGGCCCAGCAGCATGATCGAACCGGTGTGCAGATCCATCAACTGCGTGACGAATTCCTGTGAGCCACACACCGCGCCGGCGATGATGTCGGAGCCACCGCTGATGAATTTTGTGACGCTGTGCACGACCACGTCTGCGCCATGCATGGCCGGCGAGAGAATCACCGGCGCGAAGGTGTTGTCGACGACCAGCTTCGCGCCCGCCGCATGGGCGATTTCCGCAAGGGCCGGGATATCGGCCACTTCGAGCGTCGGATTGGCGAGTGACTCGACGTACAACACCTTTGCGGCCGTCTGGTCGAGCGCCGCGGCGATTGCGGCATGGTCGCCCAAGGGCACGAACCTGGTCTCGATCCCGGCCTTCCGCGGCAGGTAATCCTTGAGCAATGCGAAGGTGCCGCCGTAGACGGTGTTGGCCGACACAATCCGGTCGCCGACGTCGCAGAGCTGGAGGAGCGCGCAGGAAATCGCCGCCATCCCCGAGGCCGTGGCGTAGGCCGCCTCAGTGCCCTCGAGGGCGGCTAAAAACCGGCCAAACGTGAACACGGTGGGATTGAAGTGCCGGCCGTAGAGGTAGCACCCACCGCTTTCGCTTCCGTCCTCCCGGGACAGCGGCCCATGTTCCCCGCGGAAGATGCCCGGCAGCATGGTGGCCGTGAGCACGGTGAAGGTGGTGCTGGCCTCGATTGAGAGGTTGACGCCACCGTGTTCGCCAAACTCGTGCCGGGCGGCTGCCATCCGCGCCACCGGGTCATCCGGCTGATCACGCGGGCGACCAACGGCCTGATCCGATTGCGGCCGCGGCGAATCCGAGTCGTAGTCACTCATGCCGCACAGCACCCCGGAGTAAGCCGAGTGTGAAACCTGATGTGAAACCTGACAGCGAGCCGACCGTGAGGTCGTTGGACGATGCGACCACCGCTCCAAAAGCCGTTCGCGGGTGTACCACACCGCGTTCCCGCGGAACAACCCGATGCAATCACCCCCCTGTTGGCGATCAACACTCGAAGCCTCACCTTTCTCAGTCGGCTGCATGGTATACCGGCACCCGACGCCGACGAGCCGCCGTCCGTCTGCTGCCGCCGGCAGATCGCGGCCGCTGGAGGCCGCTGGATGGTTGCCACGAGCAGACACGCACCCGGGGCCCAGGAGGCATGTGAATGACCGATCGCCGCACGATCATCGAGCCATTCAAGATCAAGATGGTCGAGCCCTTGGCCATGCTGACCCGGCCGGAGCGTGAGCCCCTCTTGCGCGAGGCAGGCTACAACCTCTTCATGGTCGCAGCCGAGCATGTCACGTTCGACTTCCTCACCGATTCCGGCACGACAGCCATGAGCGCGGCCCAGTGGGCGGCCATGACCGTCGCCGACGAATCCTACGCAGGTTCGCGGAGCTTCCGCCGCTTCGAGGCCGTGGTGCGCCGGCTCACCGGCCTCGAGCATGTCATCCCCACGCACCAGGGCAGGGCAGCTGAACGGCTGCTCTGCGAGGCTCTGGTCCGCCCTGGCATGAAGATTCCATCGAACAATCATTTCGACACGACCAGGGCCAATATCGAGCATGTGGGAGCGGAAGCCGTCGATCTGGTCATCGCCGAGGGGCGGGATCCGACATCCCAGCACCCATTCAAGGGCAACATCGACCTCGACCGGCTCGCAGACTTCTGCCGCGAGCATGCCGACAGGATCCCGTTCGGCATGCTGACGATCACGAACAACAGCGGCGGCGGCCAGCCCGCATCGCTGGAAAACATCCGCGGCGCGGCGGCGATCTACCGGCAGCACGGCATCCCCTTCATCCTCGACGCCTGCCGGTTCGCGGAAAACGCCTATTTCATCAAGCTCCGCGAGCCGGGCCATCATGACCGCCAGGTCCGCGACATCGTGGCCGAGGTGTTTTCCTTGACCGACGGCTGCACGATGAGCGCCAAGAAGGACGGGCTGGTCAACATCGGCGGGTTTATCGCCCTCCGCAACCGGGATTGGGTGGAACAGTTGCGATCGTTGCTGATCCTCACCGAAGGGTTTCCCACCTACGGCGGACTGGCGGCCAGGGATCTCGAGGCGATGGCAGTGGGGCTCGAGGAGGTGCTCGACGAGCGATATCTGGAGTATCGGCTCGCAGCCACCCGCTACCTGGCCGAGGGGCTGGCCCGGGCCGGGATCCCGACCGTTCAGCCACCCGGCGGACACGCCGTCTACATCGACGCCAAGGCGTTTCTGCCCCACGTGCCGCCAGGCGAGTTTCCCGGCCAGTCGCTGGCCTGCGAGCTCTATCTGG
>ERZ889217.747-NODE-747-length-18513-cov-25.806046_pt1 | contig 18513 bp, 20 predicted proteins | sample MGYA00521098_ERZ889217 | MGnify/ENA primary metagenome ERZ889217 (study PRJEB32303, sample SAMEA104408613) | aquatic metagenome | biome: Brackish water; feature: Pelagic; material: water | place: Baltic Sea | collected 2014-06-10T22:04:00 | depth 2,362 m ... | reverse complement strand
TGCTGAATTGTGGTTTGCATGAGTACGGGGGAGAGTGTGGCCCGAGGGCCGGTATAGATGCCGGTATTCCGACAAATGAAATGTAACAGAACATTGCGGAAAAGTAAATAGCCCGCCGCTCAGCTGAGCTTGTTAGGGTCGAAACAGGCCTTACAGCGGGGAAATCATCGATACATCAGAGCTTTTGCCACTGCCCAGTACCCCTGCTGTAAGCGGCGTTATGGAAACGCTTGCTTTTTTTCGAGATCCCGATTTCGCCCAATCGCGCTTTGAGCGCTACGGCGATGTATACGAAACGAGCCTGCTGGGCCAGCGCACAGTTTTTATTCGCGGTGAGAGGGCAATCAACGACCTTTTCAACCAAGCTGATGCTGTGGAGGGTTGGTGGCCTGAAAGTGTAAAAAAACTGCTGGGATCCTTATCGCTTGCAAACAGAAATGGTGCCGGCCACAAAGCGCGCCGTCGTGTTGTGGGTCAACTTTTTACAAGCGCTGCTTTAAATCGCTATAGCCCAACGATTGTGCTCTTAGTTAAAGCGCTCAATCGAGATCTCCTAACTACGCATTCACCAGTGGCATTGGTGCCAAAACTAAGGAGGTTTGCCTTCAGTGTTATTGCGAACACGGTATTGGGATTAGATCAAGCTGATTGCAACGCTCTATTCATAGATTTTGAAACCTGGTGTGAAGGTTTGTTCTCCATACCGATTGCTATTCCGGGCAGCCCATATGCAAAAGCATTTCAAGCCCGTAAAAGACTTATGCGCAGAATTAGTTCTGTATTAGAAAAAGCTCAAACCACATCAATGGGTGGCCTTGATCTTCTGGCCGGGGGTCTTGATGAAGCTGGAATTCCACTAACCGATGAAGATTTAGCTGAACAATTGCTACTGCTGTTATTTGCAGGATACGAAACAACTGCATCATCGCTCAGCTGCCTTGTTTTAAGCCTGCTGCAACATCCAACGGATTTAAATTGGTTATTAGAAGAACTTGTAAATCTACCTTGGCCGCCAATTGAAGGCAATGAAGCAATTGAATACGACGCTCAAAGAGCACCGAGGCTTGAAGCGGTTATTAAAGAAGTAATGCGGTTAACGCCACCAGTTGGCGGCTTCTTTCGGATCACAAAAGAGGCGATCGCCTTAGCCGGGGTATTGGTGCCTCCAAATCGAGTGGTGCAAGTGAGCATTGCTGCAAGCCAGCGCAATGGCACTGATTCCACTGACCTAAACAAATTTCGGCCGCAACGACATACAGAAAAGGAAACAAAAATAACGCTGTTGCCCTTTGGGGGTGGTGAAAGAGTATGCCTTGGCAAATCGCTTGCCGAACTTGAAATTAGGTTGCTCACAGTTGGACTACTTAAAAATATCCATCTTTCATTGCTTCCAAATCAAAATCTAACACTTAAATTAATACCAAGCCCTTCTCCAGAAGATGAATTGCTAGTGGAAGCATCTCCACTAATTTAGATGCTTGCTGCAATATCAATCCTATTTGTTATGATTATAGTGGGTGGCTTCTTAAACCCAAGCAAAGAGGAGTTTGCATGGTTTATGAAATTAAAAAGACCGGGGTGGCTGAATTTTGAACGTTTTATACCTCTAATTTGGATCTTTATTTATGGATGCTTCTATTTTTCAGCCTTAACGGCATGGTATAAAAGCTGGAATCTATTTATAATGATATTATACGTAATCTTGTTGCTGTTAGTGCAAAGCTATACATTTATTATGTGCAAACAAAGAAAAATCAAAACTGGAACCTTAATAGCATTTGCAGGTTGGCTGTGGGGAGGTGTTTTACTAACACAGGTAATTCAGATTTCAATAATTTCCGCATTTTTACTAATTCCCTTTCTGTTATGGAGCCCAATCGGAACGTTTGTTACGTGGCAGATGCAAAAAATAAACTAAAATAAACGTAAATAGACTAAAACAAACAAACATGCCTTAATATTAAACTATTTAATTTTTCAAGGAGGCAGCAAGATTCTCCTTGGCCATTGCCAATGCTTCTAGGCAAGTATCTCTATCGTCTTTATCAATCTCACCTTGATCACCGCGTAAACGCTGTTCAAGAAATTCAATTTCTTCTTGCCAGTGCTCAGCGCCCAGATCAGCGATGGATGCTGCTGAATCATCGTCATTATCACCATCTAAATAAAAGTCGTCGTCTTTCATTTGAATTTTGGGTAGTGAAACTCAAAGGGATTATGCCGCACTACTGGTGAATTTGGCATTGCTTCAACTGCTAAGCACCTTGATCTGTGCAGCAGCATTGTCTGCCTTACGCCTTGCGTCTGCCTCATTAGCGCCTCGAGCGAGAGCCACACCCATGCGGCGATGGGGCCTTGCTTCAGATTTTCCGAATATCAACACCTGAGTATCGATCTCGGCCAGTGCAGCTGCCACACCTTCATAGCTAACCGCTGCTGAATTCTCATGGGCCAGAATAACTCTGCTAGCAGAAGAACCAAGGCTATAAATTGCAGGAATTGGTAAACCCAATATTGCCCTTAGATGAAGTTCAAATTGATTTAAATTTTGGCCAAGCAAAGTTACTAAACCAGTGTCATGAGGTCTTGGAGAAAGTTCTGAAAAAATCAGCTCATACTGCGAATCAGCCGCATTACTAGCATCCGATCTGCACAAAAAGAACTCCACCCCAAACAAGCCTGCTCCACCTAAATTATTAGTAACAGCTAACGCCATTGCCTGCGCTTTCATTAGGCAAGCCTCTGGAATCTGAGCGGGCTGCCAGCTGCATTGGTAATCACCCCGCTCTTGAATATGTGCAATCGGCGGACAAAATAATGTTGGTCCGTTCCACTGCTTCACCGTTAATAGGGTAATTTCAAGTTCAAAGCGAATAAATTCCTCAACTATTACAAGTTCTCCTTCGCCGCGAGCACCTGCCATAGCAAAGTCCCAGGCAGCGGATATCGCCTCAGGTGTTTCTACCACGCTCTGCCCTTTACCAGACGAACTCATTACAGGCTTCACCACTACAGGAAAGCCAAGCTTTTCAGCCGCTGCAGCAAGCTCTGCACTGTTGTTGGCATAAGCAAACCCTGCCGTACGCAGCCCAAGATCTGTTGCCGCAACATTACGAATTCGATCGCGATTCATCGTTACCGAAGTGGCGCGAGCGGTGGGGATAACAGTGATACCTTCAGCTTCAAGCTCAGCTAACGCATCCACCGCTAAAGCCTCAATTTCTGGGATAACCAAATCAGGCTGATATTTGCGCACTACCGCCTTAAGGGCATCTGGATTACCCATCGCCACAACTTCAGCCAGATCAGCAACTTGCATAGCGGGAGCATCTGCATAACTATCTACTGCGATTACGCGGCAACCAAGGCGCTGCGCCGCGATAGCCACCTCCTTACCCAGCTCTCCACTGCCAAGCAACATCAGCGTTTGGGGAAATGTGCCTGGAATGCTTAGAGCCATAGTTGTGGAGTTTATATAATATTAACAAAGTTCTTCAGGTGATAAACCCAATAAGCAAAAAGCATGAAGAAATTGAAAGCTATCCGATCGAAAAACTAGCAACATTAGGAATTGTAATCCAACATATCGCAATCGCAGATCCGCCTAGTAAAGTAACAAGAAGTGGCCAAGTATCATCCAAACGGTGCAGATGCTTGAGCAAAGCTGCCTTGGCTATTGGATCTTCCAAGTCTTCAATATCACCATAGCGACGAGCAATCCAAAGAACTAATACAAAAGCAGCTAGCGTTACTATATAGGAAACTATATAAACCTGATCAAGGAAAGTAAGAAAAGGCAAAACGGGAAGATCAGCCCGGTAAGTTTGTTGCAGAAAAACAAGGGTTAGCAGTACAGTAACCGGGATGCTTGCGCGGGCATCTTGCTCATCAGCACGAACCTTAAAGACTAAGAGCACCATAGACATTAATACAACCAATGGAAGCAATAAACGCCAAACAGAAGCCCATGATGATGTACCAAAAGAAATTTCAAAAAGTACAACACTGTAATCACTTTCATCCCCACCCTGCCCAAAATTTGTTGCATATTGGTGACGATATTCAGCAATAGACCAGCCTTGATTTAGCCAACCAAGAATTCGAGCATTGAAACCAATTCCGCTATTACGAATATCGGGGTCTAAGCGAAGTGTCTTGTAATTTAAACTGCCATCATTATCATCCGGTTCAATAAATAAAGGCAAACTGATGCTCATGAATGGAAAACGTCGGAAATTTGCATGATCGATTAGATATTGACCACGGTAGGTAAAAAGCTGATAATAATCACCATTAGCTAACTTCTTTGCACCATCACCCACCGGAGTAAGTTCTGAACTTGGAGGCTGAGTAGAACTACTAAGTGTATTAAGGAAACTAAAGCGTTGATTAATTGAAACCCCTTCTGCCTCAAGGTAACGTTGTAATGATTCACCCCATGTCATCCAGATATAACCCCCGGAGGCATAACTGGGGATACTCAAATCAAGCTCAGATGTTGTATTCGCATAAACACCAACCTGGGCCCAATATGGAGCATTATCCAGAGCAATCCGATCAACCTGCGCTTCACTGGCATTAAGTAGATCGCCGCGTAAGGTGCTCCAGCCGCTAGGGGGCAATTGTTTTGGATCTATGTTCAGAGCCCGAGATGAACTTGTGAGACGCACTTCATCCCTTGGTTCCAAAGGAACCACATCGATTCCGCTGATCGCACCTAAGGCCAGGATTGCAGCAACTACTATTGAAAAGATGGATAAAAAATTCCAGCGACGGTTCCTTCCCACCAAAATGAAGCAAAAATTTGGTTTTACTTTAGGTGCAGATTGGCTTTTATCGTTATTTCTAGTGTCAATGCTTATATCGCCGCCCCTAGGGCGTTCCGCTCCTCGATTGCAACAAGAGAAAACTCCTGAATCAGAACTAATTATTGGCCGGTCGGCGCCTTTTAGTGGTTTATCTGCCCAAACAGCTAAGGATTATCAAGATGGAATACTTGCCTGGTTTTCAGAAGTTAATCGCAATGGCGGGATTCACAAACGCAAGCTTCGCTTGGTAAGTATTGATGATAATTATAAACCAGCTAGAACCCTAAGCAATACCCATCAATTAATTCACCGAGAAAAAGCAATCGCACTTATTGGTTTTTTTGGTACACCAAATTCCAAATTAGTTATACCTCTAATTGAAAAAGTTGGAATTCCATTTGTGGCTCCCGTAACGGGGGCCAGAGATATATTAAATCCTTATAGGCCCATGGTGTTTAACCTAAGAGCAAGTTATCAAGCAGAAATCGACAAAATTATCAACCACTTAGTTCGTGATGCCCGGCATAGAATAGCTGTATTTCACGTAACCGATGCCTATGGGATTGACGGGCTTCGTTCTGCAAAGATTGCACTTGCGCGCCACAATTTAAAGCCCGTTTTGATATCGAGTTTGCCACGCAACTCTATTGATACATATCAAGTGGCACAAAAAATTGTTAAGGCAAAAGCCAATGCGGTACTAAGCATAAACACATTTGCCACCTCGGCTTCACTAAGCCGCAACCTTTCAAGCATGGGCAGTAGGGCCCAGCTGATGAACCTTTCACCGGTTGGAATTGAAGGCCTGCAAGATGCTCTACCCGGAGGGCGGGCAGATGGGATTGGCATCTCTCAAGTGTTTCCTTTCCCTTGGAATCGCAGGATTCCCGTGATAGCTCAATATCAGGAAATGATGCAACGTCAGAAGGATAATGCTCATTATGGCTATACAAGCTTGGAAGGTTTTTTAGCTGCTCGCTGGCTCACTGCTGCATTAGAGAAAGCCGGCCCTAACCCGAGCCGGGGAAAGTTAGCAGAGGCCTTCCGAAAGCTGGGTAATTTAGATCTTGGCGGCTTTAAATTGCATTTAAAACCAGGCAGTAATCAAGCAAGCCAACTGGTTGAACTAACTTTTTTAAAATCGCAGCGCTGGGGGCCCTAACCCAACCATTTAATTTTCATGCATATCGAGTACAAAACGGTATCGCACATCGCCGCGCCATGATCAAATTGAAAGCATTTAGATGAATTGGATCAAGCACAGCACATAGTTGCTGCAGTTTTCCGCGGGGGGCAAGGGAAACCATCACCGCAGACCAATTAAGGGGTTTAATAACAGGGTTTATAACAAGATAAAACCGTCCGGCCTGATCTGCAAGTTGATCAATACTTTTTAGCTGGTGCGCTCCAAAACTAATTGCCTCGTTGGCCTTAGCTTCGTCAATAAATGGAGAAAAAACAATTATTCCACGGCCAACGATTGTGGCCTCCAGAGATGAACAAAGATTGCCTGTGCCGACCAAGCATTGGCAGCAATGGGAACAGCTACCACTTATCCAGCCCAGCCCTCACAACGCGACCCACCACCTCATGGCCTGGGATTAGGGGAAGCCTGGTCATGCCCCAATGGTTATCAAGCATTGAGATATCGCTGTGGCATAAGCCGCAATGCAATACTTGAAGCACTAGTTCAAAGGCACGCACGCTTCTGGGGATTGCCATGTTGTGATATTCAACGTTTTGGCTGCAACACATTTACAATTAAACGCACGTGAGGATTGATCGAATATGGAGATATCAGTGAAAACAACAACACTTGAAGAGTTTGCTCAACATGCCAACTACTCCCTTCTGGATTCACTAACACCAGACCCTCAAGCCACATGGGATGGTGATGATCACATGCCCCGACAAGTGTTTTCTGGGCACTACGTGCCGGTAACACCCACACCGCTAGCAGCGCCGAAATATGTGGCGCATAGCAAAACATTATTTAATGAGTTAGGCCTCAGCGATGACCTTGCTCAAAACGAACAATTCCGCAATATATTTTCCGGAAACATCAAAGCAGCACAAAAACCAATACGTGGCTACGGGTGGGCAACGGGTTACGCGTTATCGATCTACGCCAGTGAATACACGCAGCAATGTCCCTTTGGGACCGGAAACGGCTACGGCGATGGACGGGCTATTTCGGTATTTGAGGGGTTATTTAAAGGCAAACGCTGGGAGATGCAACTAAAAGGCGGCGGTAGAACCCCTTATTGCCGCGGGGCTGATGGGCGCGCGGTGCTTCGCTCCAGTGTGCGGGAGTTTTTAGCCCAAGAATTTATGCACGCCCTGGGAATACCAACCTCACGCTCATTAACACTGTACGTATCACAAATAGAAACAGTGCGCCGTGGATGGTATTCAGCAAATTCACAATCGCTCGATCCAGATATTTTGGTAGATAACCCCGCCGCAATTACAACACGTGTAGCACCTTCCTTCCTGCGGGTGGGCCAACTGGAATTATTTGCCCGTCGTGCCCGCAGCAAGGCTCATCCAAACGCTCAAAATGAGCTGAAGATGATTGTTGAACACCTAATTGAGCGCAACTACCGGCAGGAAATTGATCCGAGCTTGGATTTTAGTAATCAAGTAATTGAGCTGGCTACTTTATTCCGCACAAGGCTCACCAAACTGGTTGCTAATTGGCTCCGTGTTGGCTACTGCCAAGGTAATTTCAACAGCGACAACTGCGCGGCCGGGGGCTTCACCCTCGACTACGGACCCTTTGGCTTTTGCGAGCAGTTTGATCCCAGTTTTCAACCTTGGACTGGAGGCGGAGAACATTTCTCATTTTTTAATCAAGCTTTGGCGGCAGAAGCTAATTTTGAAATGTTTTGGAAATCTCTGAGGCAGCTGCTAGATGGCGACGCTCAGAACCTGGCCCGGTTAGATCAAATTCGAGAGAAATTTGCAGAAGTAATGCAACAGGAAATTGAGGCAATGTGGGTAAAAAAACTCGGCTTAAACAGCTTCAACAGATCACTTGTTAATGAACTATTGGAACTGATGATATTATCAAAAACAGATTACACAGTCTTTTTCCGCAGGCTATCTGTAATCCCTGAGGATCTCTCAATGTTAAAAGAGAGCTTTTACATGCCTAGCTCAGAGCAGCTGGATGCACGATGGAACAATTGGCTACAAAAATGGAAGCTTCAATTGAAGGGCGGTAATGAGCTGGGTGCCATATCTAAAGCGATGCAAAGCATCAACCCAAATATAACCTGGCGAGAATGGCTTATTGCTCCAGCATACGAAAAAGCTGCGCAAGGAGATTACAGACTTATCAGAGAGTTACAAGATGTATTCAGCAATCCTTACAAAGAGCAATCAAAAGAATTAGAATCAAAATATAATGTAATAAAGCCGAAACAATTCTTTAATCTCGGCGGAATATCCCACTACAGCTGTTCATCCTGAGATAAAACCTGCTGATTTGACAAAGAATTTAGTGTGTTATAAATTGTTGAAAGTTTAACAAATGCCATGCTTAGGAATTCCATTTCAAGAGTAACCGTAGCCGGCATACTTATTTCATCTGTTTTTGCTAGCCCATCGATAGCACAACCTGAATTAGGCAAGGATAATGGCAAAAAACCATGGGTAACAAATATTGAGAAATTAACGGCAGCAAATGCTAATTTTCGTAGCACGATGTGGACAGGTAAAAATCTCCAGTTAACTGTTATGTCGCTCAAGCCAGGCGAGGAAATAGGATTAGAAAAACATGATGTGGGTGATCAGTTTATCCGCGTTGAGCAAGGTAACGCCCGTGTAGTAATGGGGGCGATGAAAAATAAAATGACTTTTGACAAAAAAGTATCTGACGATTGGGCAATTCTAATTCCTAGCGGTTTTTGGCATAATATTATTAACGAGGGAAACAATACCCTCAAACTTTATGTATTATATGCGCCCCCTGAGCACACTGCTGGAACAGTAGACAAAACATTTAAAAAATAATTGCGATCCAGACCATAATAGAACTATTCAATTACTGAGCTTATAGAAGAAAAGCCTAAATTCATAAAAGATTTTTCATTAACAAGTATGTTTTTTAGGCTTATTTCAGTTTCCAATAAACAGGCATGGCCACTGCTTGGCAATATCACCATTTTAGCATTAGGCAAATAGTTGATTAATTTATTTGCTTCTTCAATGGAGGGGAGCAATCGATCAGCACCAGAAGCTAATACTAAAACGGGATTCTTTATTTGATGCAATGGTAAATGTTCCAAAACAAATCTGCTTAATAATGAGAGCCTCCATATAGCGCTAGAAGATCTAACAGATTGCATGGCTTTAAGTAAAGATTGTCTACTATCACTATTAACTCGTCTTGATTCAATAAGGAGAGGAATAAGCGCAAATGTAGACAAGTGGTAAAGTGAGTTAGGCAACCAATGGGATACGGAAGCTCCCCATCCAAGGAATGGCCGTCGCCTAAAAGAAGAAGCCGGATTAATTAAAATTAAACGATCACATAGATCCGGATAGTGCGCTGCAAGTTTGAGGGCTAAACAACCACCAAACGATTCACCACAAAGAATCATGGGTCGTGAAGGTAATAATTTTCGCTCATTGCAGATAAGTTTTGCAAGAATTTCTACGAGTTCATTCCAATCGGTAAAATCATCCAACGGGATCGAAAGACAGCGAATATCATATAAAACCGATAATTCAGGCAATTGTAGTTTAATTAACTCGCCGGAACCATCCATTCCAGGTAAATAAACTAGTAATGGAAGCAGAGGTTTTAAGGGGCAAGGAGTTAGAAATTTCAAAATATTTTTCATAATAAAAATTGGTTATAAATTGCCTTGTTTGAGCAAACCGCTAATTTGTTCTGAGCATAACTGGCTTAACTCTTCAGCTAATCTAAACCGATGATGACCTCGATACCTGGATTTTTGTTCATCATCGATTGAAATAGGGAAACCGAAATGCAAATGAGCACGTTTATATACAACCGCAGAGTGCCAACCCCCTTTACGAAATAATGGCTCTGATGGATCTAATAAACTAAATAGCTTTAATGGCGCAAGTGTATGTTTTTTTTCTTCAATTGATTCTATCGCAACAGGAAGAATTATTAAATCATCAACCGGCGCTTGAAGTGCCAAATGAGCAAATCCTCGATGAAAGCGACTAAGTTGATTAGGTGGATTATTTTGAACCATAGGTTGCGCACCTTCAGGAAAAATTCCAACTATTTCCCTTGATTTAAGTAGTTCAACTGAACGCTCAAAAAATTTCTTTTGTCTTTGGTTGGGAGAATCAAGGGGGATCGCTCCCATCGCTCTAATAAGTTCGCGAAGTAATGGTACCCTACTCATATAGTGATGGCATATAAAACGTACAGAACGATTCATAACAGACATTATTAGTGGAGCGTCTAAAACACTGCGATGGTTACTTACAAGTAATATCCTTTTATTTTTTGGAATCCGATCAATATTATGTACAGAAACATCAGTACCGAATAAGTTTATAAATTGGTGTGACAGTTGTAAAGGGGAAATAAATTTCATAAAGAAATCTGATGTTATTGAAAAAATTTCAGAAGGCTATTCAGGATAATAAATTCCCTTAACAGCATAGTATTGCTGGTAAGCAAGTGCGAGCAACGCGCCGTTTTTGGGCTAATATTAGCTTGTTGATTCTTTTTATCATTGGAAGATTTCAATTGGGGCTATTTTCAATTAGGTATTGTAGCGATTATTTTTGGCGGATTGCAAATATGGTGGATAAGCAAGGTTTTCAAAAAACAAAGAACACCCAGATCAATGGATAATCGAGAATTCCGCAGGAAAACAGATCAGATACTACGGAATGAGCAAAAATAACGGTTTTAATTGCTGGTTCATATACTTTTTATGATGATTTAGTGCCTAGCGCCACCATTGATGAATTCGACCTGCCGGCTTGCTTTACGAAACGTCACCCAGCAGTGAAAACGGTTAGGATTTGAGAACTTAGTTCAGTTTTCCGCCCAGCTGGAAATTTAAACCCATGCCAAACTCATTTCTAGTGAATTTAGATTGGAATTCCTCAGGGGAACTAGCTCGAGACGATTTTGAGCAAGTGCTTAGCGAACTTTTAAAAATAAGCGACGTAACAACAGATGTAGTTTCTGTAGCTGAAAGATCTGCCACCTAGGAAATTTCCAGAGAACTCACCTAAATTGCTTTTAAATCAGTAGTTTGTTGACCACCTGAGCTGCATCCATGCCGGCCTGAATTGCTCCTTCGAAATAACCAGCCCAGCGCGGAGATGATTCGGTTCCAGCCCATACCAAATTCCCAACCGGTTCTCTCCAAGCAGAGCCAACACTTGTCCATGTTCCAGGAGTTAGATAAGAAGAAAATGCTCCAGTAATCCAGCTTTCTTCATTCCAGTTTTTTTCAATGTACTCAATGGGATCTCCTGCCTGGGGTCCCCAATAGGTAATCAAATCCTGCAAAATCAATTGCTTGCGCTTAGCGGCTGTTTCTTTTGCCAAGTTAATTGCTCGGTCAGCACTCACAAAAGAAGCAAGTATGCCCGGGGTGCCTGATCGGGGTGACGAATCTGCAGTTAATGCAACCGTATCAAGATTTCCTTGGCCATATCCATTTAAACCCTGATCTCTCCACCATGCGGATGAATAAACTGTAAGAATTTTGAACATCGAACCCATCGGTGATCGCTGGCAGAACCTTGTTACATCTGAGGGCAAATTGGGCTCGAATATAATGCGTGAACGCAATGCAGGTGGGATAGCCACTACTACTGCCCGGCAATTGAAAGAATTTCCGTTAGCAGTTACAACTTCGTAATCAGCTTCAGTTCGTTTGCGCACCAACTGTGCCGGGGAGTTTAAGAAAATTCGGCCTTTAATTTTAGCTGCCAATAGCTCTGGAATTTGTCCAACCGCTCCATTAAGCAGCCAGGTTTCCGGGGCCTCACTTTGGGGAGAGGCTTTTTGAGTTTGAGCAAGATGAAGAATCGAGGCGTCGCCCGTTTCAAACCCCCCCGAGCCTCCAACCCGTGTATACCAACGCAAAATAGAGTGAGCCAGATCAGAATCAGTGCGCTTACGCATCCACGATTCAATAGTTTCTGTGTCGAGCGCCCTAGCGAGCGGGGTTTGCCAGGGGCTTTCTGCGTTAACAGTTTCCACCAACGACAAAAACTCGCGATGCAATTTCAAAGCAGCTTCACGATCTTTGGGTAGAGCAGGGACGCAGTTATAGGAAACATCAAGAAATGTTCCCGCCCAATCACTACTCATTGGAACAACAACGCGTTTGCCATTCCAAACAAGAACAGTGTTTCCATCGAAATAACTCTTAAATATTTCGATTCCCAATTCTTTAGACAAGGCTTGGAATAAATTATGGGTTTTACCCATCCACTGTCCGCCGAGATCAAGCCAACAGTTCTGAATAGTTTGCTGTCTCAAACAACGTCCGCCAAGTTGCGGCGCCGCCTCCATAATGGCGGTGCTCATACCCTGGCGTTCAATCTCACGCGCAGCTACTAGTCCAGATACACCGCCACCAATTATCACAACATCCACAACATTAAGTGCCGCATCATTTACCTTAGAGTTTGAAATTGTTTTCTCCATGAAGTGAGATTTGATTCATTTAAATAATAATAGAGCAAATCGTAAAAACGTCAACTAATGCTGAAATTATGATTATTGCGTGCTAAGGATTACTAACAGGTTTGATTGCTGCAATCGCCTTTGGTTTAATTACTCCACTGATTAGCACCCTCACCTAAACAGGATCACCCCTAGCTTGGCAGGGCTGCTCTACGGGGGATCTTCACCGTCATTGTTGATAGCAACTTTAGTTAGGGGTAAAAGAAATCAAGAGAGTTTGGTTAAATGCCAAGATCTTGGAATGCTGTTATTGCTAACCATCATTGGCGGTATTGCAGCACCCATAGCCTTAGTGAGTGGCTTGGAAGGGGTATTGATAACAAGTTTTACTGGGGCAAGGTTTCCAGCTCCTATGGAGATTGTGCTCATCCTGTAAATCAGTGGGATAGTATTTATGCTCAAGGAAGACCATGCCCACAAGCATAAACACAAGGATCTACACAAGCATAGGCATTAATTAAATAAAATTTGTTATTGCTCCTTGTGGATGCTCGCCAATAGGAAGATCAGCCAATAAACTGAAATCCTCAAAACAAAATCCAGGCCCCACACAGCAACTAACTAGGCTCCACTCCCCACTACTTTGTGCTGCTTGCCAAAAGCCGGCAGGTATTACAGATACTGGCAACAACTTATCATCATTAGTTGAAAATCCTAATGATATTTTATTTGGTACACCACCATCGGGTGAAAGGCTAAACAATTCCAATGGTTCACCGGCAATGTAATGCCATGATTCATCAGCATTAGAAACCCGATGCCATCGGCTTACATGCCCGCTTGGCAGTAAAAAAAGGATCAGCGTAAAAGCAGATCGGTTCTCAGCATCACTACGAATTACGTTCAACTTGCTGCGGTGTAATTCCCGATACCAGCCACCTTCTGGATGTGGTATTAATTGATAGCGATCAATTAATTTATTAACTTCTGCAGTTAAATTAATCATTTAATTTTGCATTTTATTAAATAACATAGTCAGTTTACAGCTCCCGCTGGTAGCTGGCTGCGCAATCCCCCCGGCAGCGTGCATAGGCCATGGAGTGAGGCTGGTTGCACAATTTAGGTTAAGACCGGTCATCTTCCTGCGACTCTGATGCAGCAGAGCTAGGAGCCAATCGCCGCTCCACCTGCAAAAACACGAGCCAGGCAACAGCAGCGCTGATGCCACCTGTCCAGTCGTTGCGCAACAACTCTATTATTGAAATCGTGCTAGCGCCGATTCGCAGGCCCCGCAAAAGAAAACTTCCTAATTTTTTATCTTGCTGGGAAACATTTTCTTGTGGCATAGCTAATTCGCTAACTGTGTTCAGTAACAGCAGAGTAAAGGTTGCAATAAAATATTTTATAAATCAGCTTTAATTCAAATCCCAAGGGTTTCACCGCCATCGATATATAGATCATGAAAGGCAATATGTGCCGAGTCGGGAGACAATAGAAAGGCTGCCGCAGCAGCTACTTGCTCAGGGCGACCCACATTGGCATCAGGTACGGCTGGGCGAAATGAATCCAAATTACCGGCGGCAAGATTTTTGAGATCGGGATGATCTGCCATAAGTTTGTGCATCATCTCCGTTTCCGTGGGCCCAGGCGAAACCACATTTATACGCACACCGAGAGGAACGGTTTCGAGCGCAAGAATGCGTAATGCTTGGCGCATTCCGGCTTTAGCTGCTCCATAGGCAACCTGCCCCATGCGCGGAAAGCGACCAGATATCGATCCAATCGCCACAATTGATCCAGATCGGCGGCTAATCATTTCACGGGAATAGCCTTGGGCTGTAAAAAAAACACCAAATAGATTGATCGCCATAACGCTTTCGATCTGTTCACGTGTTGTTTCCAACGCCGGAGCACTTGTATAGATCCCAGCTGCAATTGCAACGCGCTCGGCTTCTCCTGTTGCTGCCACAAGGGCGGCAATAGAGCTTTGATCAGCCAAATCAACATGCACCACCTCAACTGGCAGATCATCACGGCGCAATTCACTCGCCAAAGAATGCATTGGCGCATCTGAAATGCCGGCGATTATGAGCTTGCTAGTCCATGTTTCCCGCGCGACGCGACGTGCAATCGCCGCACCGATGCCATGGGCAGCTCCCACCACCACAGTTGTTCCTGAAGTCATTTGATCACATTAACAACTATGTTTTACTTATTAATTAGCCCGGGTATATGAGGTAAGGATTCTTCAATCGGCACCTGCAACACATTATTAGTAAGGGAAAATAATACATATTGGGAAACCAATGCGATCAGATCTATCACCTGCTGGGGGTTTAGCTGGCTTCCATAAGCAGCCCAAATCTCAGCGGAAACGCTGCGCTCTTCCACCATTGCTTCTGTGAGGGTGAGCAATGCCTTCTCTAAAGCGCTGAAAGCATCAAATTGCCCCAGCCGCACTGCCTCAATTTCTTCGTCGCTAACGCCAAACTCCTTCGCCACAGGCACATGGTGCTTCCAAACGTAATCGCTGGCATAAAGGCAACCAATCCGCAGGATCACCAACTCCTGCTGCCGCTCAGCGAAAGCCATAGAGCTCTTACTGGTAACCCACCAATTAAGGAAAGGAGCAAGCAGATCTGGACTGTGCATCAGTTGGCCCAACACATTCTCCGGATAGCCCGCCCCCTTTAAACCTGCACCTGGAATGCGTTCTAGGGTGGTGCAACATTCTTGGTTTAGATCATTGCTAGATAGGGCAGTAAGCCTTGACTTGCTCTCATTGGGGTGCACGAATGGGATGCCCATGATGCGAACAGAATTTGTTGTAGAGTATCTACATAATGCCGGAATTAAGGAGTAATGTTAAGTTCTAAATACTCTCATTATTTAAAGATGTTTTCACAAAAGCACGTATTGAAGAGCTTATGTTTATCTTTGGCTACCTATTGTATGGTTTCAGTTGCTAACCCCGCGAAGGCGGAAGATATCCAAATCCAAGAAAGTGCCCCCATTTCACAAGGCGGCTTATCTGGTTTTTATATAACCACTGGTGTTGGCGCAAATTGGCCAATTGATCGGGTAGGAAAAGGTGAGCGCGGCATATTTACAGAATTTTCTAATCCCGGTTTTTCTGGAGAAGTGGGGCTTGGCTATGAATTTAAACCATTACGATTAGAGCTCACTTACGCACTCGATGCAAGCAATCTAGAAGGTTATAATAATGTTTCGGGTAAATATTTTAAATATGTTCAGGGTGGCCAAACACGCAAGAATTCCGCCTTCGCAAGTGTTTACTGGGATCTACTAGCAAGCAAGCGTTTATCGCCTTATGTGGGTGTTGGCATGGGGCTTACATTTCTAAATGTTGGTGCATTTTCCGATCCTGGATTGAGCTACCAAGGCTATTCAAAATCTTTGTTTGGCTATCAAGCCAAAGCCGGACTTTCATATGCAATTAACCATAGATCAAAAGTATTTGCAGAAGCTGTTTATCGCGGCACAAGTTCCTATAACACAAACGATGGATTCGATAAGTGGAACAATCCATCTTTCTCTAGTTGGGGGGCACAAACTGGCCTTAGGATCGGCTTTTGATAACTCAAGATTTTAAAGTTGTGTCTCAACTAATGATTCATCCACTGATAAATCATTAAATTGTTATAAACAACGTATAGCAAGTTACTCCGAAAGCTTGGCTTAAAAGCAATTTTTGGCCTTCCCTGGAGGGGCTTGCAGCTCCACATGTTCTTGCTCGTTTGCATCGTTGCGGGCCACGATTGCAATTGCTGCCTCACTGGCGCTGAGGTTCACCGGCATGTGCATAACTCCCGGCGGGATGAATAGAAAGTCGCCGGCTTGGTTGATCAGCGACTTCTCCAGGCAAGGTCCGTAGAAGGTTTTTACGCGACCTGCCAATAAAAATATCGCCGATTCTGATCCCACATGGCGATGCGCTGCTGCCTGCCCACCAGGCGGAATCACCACCCTGTTCATCGAAAGGCCACGGGCGCCGCTGTTGGCACCTGAAATACCCACAAACTGTTTAAGACCTTGCTTGCTGTCTACGGTTGTCAGCGGTCGAACGCTCACGATCTCGTCTGCTTGCTTGTTGGGATTCTCATTGTGCGCAGAGGCCGCTGGCAACGTGATGGGGTTGCCCTTCGGGCCTACATAAACCACCACGATCACCGCTGGCTCAGGACCAAGGCTTATGCCTCGGTGCACTTTGTTCACCATTTCAATAATCGACTGGCCTGGTTGCAGAGATTGGCTAGCGCCATCGTCGCTTTCAACTCGCAACCTTCCCTGCAACAACACTCCGGCATTGATTACCGGATGAAAATGGCGGGGCAGGCTTACCCCGGCAGGCACAGTGATACGCAACACGGTTACTTCTGCTTGCACATCGTTGAGCTTGGGGAGTAGATCCCCATTCCAGGAGCGATCGCTGCGGCTTAAGGTTTCCACTTTTACGCCAAGGGCGGCAGCGTTGGGCTCGTTATCGGCGCGCGCATTTCCCATTTCCGTGCCGATAGCAAAAACCGCCAAAAAAGCCAAAGCAAAAAGCTGCGGTGTGGTTTTTTTCCTCATGGGTGCCGAGTAGAAACTATTTTTATGAAACGGCGGCAAGGGCGCTACGCCGGTTTCTTAAAGATACGCTTCCAACCCTTCTGGGGCTGGAAACCGCACAGAAGATGCTGCTCGCCGAGGTACCTTGAAATGTCTATGTATCTTAACTTTTGCAGATGGATTTCAACTTGAACTTTCCAAAAAGGCGGGACTGTATAAAGAGCTTTATGGTTAATTAGGAAATGCGATTTTTGCGGTAGCTCCTTTAAGTATATTTGCCTGGCTTAGCTTTCCTCTCTAAGCACAGGCCTCGTGGCAAACTGGTATTTCAAAGGATTTAACCGAATCAGCCGGGTCGATTTAGGGCAAGAAGTCCAAAAATGTCAAAATAAATACAACTACAGAATATTTTAAGTTACATGGTTTGTTACGAGGCGTCGCTTTTGCATTTAGGCCTTTAATGTCTTGGAAATAAATTCAAACGCCTTGAGAACTGCAGGCCCAATGAATCAAACTCAAACAACAATTTTATTTTCTCTTAACTGGCATTCCTCTGGTGAATTAGCCCCAGAAGATCTTGAAACCGTTTTAAAAGCACTTGTGGGATCTGGCGACATAAGCAAAGAGGAATTTAGCCATCAAGAGCTGCAAGCAGCTTAAATTTAATTTAATACAATTAAAACAATTTTTTAATCTTAATAAGATCTTATACACTCTAATAGCAATTCTTGCTTAGGAACCCATCTGCTTATGATACTAATAAACCCCACAATTACTGCGAAGAAGATACAAAGCCGTCCGACTGAGGTGTGAGCGATAACTTTTAGTTGATCATTTAGTTAATACCTAGCTGTTCTAATTAGAATTATAATTGGAATTGAGTTATCACCCAATTATTTATGCCAATTTGTAAATCAAGGACTAATTTTAGTAATGGTGTAATCCACCACCAGGCCAAATAAGCCCCAGGCATATTTATCTATCTGCAAAGCAAATACATCAATGATCTGCACCTAGCACCACGTTTTTTAATAATGCAGCCTTCAAGCTGCGGCAAGATAGAAAAATATTGCTAAATCTTGCTCCTGTTTTTTAGGCGAGCTGCAACTGCTCTTGCGCTCAGCTGTCTAACACCAGTTGCTGCAGCTGATATCAAGGTACTTTCCATTGGTGATGGCGACACCATCCGCGTTACTAGCCCTAGCGGCACAAATAAAACCACTGTGCGTTTGGCTTGTATCGACGCACCAGAAACCAGTCAGGTTCTGGGCATTGATGCCCACCAGGCATTGCAAGAGCAATTACCAATCGGCACTGAGATTTCACTACGCCCTCAGGCCACTGATCGCTACGGGCGCACAGTGGCTGAGGTGTTAAAAGGAACTACCAACATCAACCAAGCCCTGGTGCAATCTGGTGCTGCTTTTGTTTACTGGCAATACATCGAAGGCTGTGACCGTGAAACCTATTCACTCCTTGAAAATGAAG